>Ga0224534_1001047_pt1 | contig 15362 bp, 11 predicted proteins | sample 714E12024metaG_FD_172012 | JGI IMG/M metagenome (GOLD analysis project Ga0224534, IMG submission 172012) | Peat soil microbial communities from Stordalen Mire, Sweden - 717 E1 20-24 | ecosystem: Environmental > Terrestrial > Soil > Wetlands > Peat | place: Sweden: Norrbotten County, Stordalen... | reverse complement strand
GGCCAATAGCTATTGGCAGCAACAGATTGTAAATATAAAAGCTGGCAAAGAATGGACTCCCATTACTGCATGGGATAAAGATGGAAAACCTATCCTTGGACAAGGATATTCTGATGCTGAAATAGCCAACGCTCAAGTAGTGCAACCACAAACTAACCAAGTCACATTGAGTCCCACGCCACCGGATCTTAAAGGCGCTATGGTTTGGATGGATAATTTTTTGGGAACTATAAACGCCGTGATTGCGGCAGACGTAATAAGCATGAAGCCAGAAGCATTAAAATTCCGATTGTTCGGTAAAGATTACAATTACTCTGGTCACTATACAGTTATGCTGAATACACCGCGCCAACACAAAAACCCATATTTTGGCCTTGGCTCGCCGGAGACAGCGAATCTTGTCATTCTTGAAAATGTTGGTGGAGATGTATATCCCCTGCAAAATGCGACGATTTGGGAAAAGAGTAATGGCTTTATTGTCGTGGTAGCGTTGAACAAGGAATGGATTCACTCTGGCACTTACACAATCCAGAACTAATTACCCGTCAGATTTAATTTCGGCCAAACCTTTCACGATGGCGACGCCGGCCGAAGTGCCGAGGCGCGTGGCCCCCGCTTCAATCATCGCCAGCGCGGTTTTCGTGTCGCGAATGCCGCCGGAGGCCTTGACGCCGAACTTCGGGCCGACGGTTTCGCGCATCAGCTTTACATCTTCCACGGTGGCGCCGCCCGTGCTGAAGCCGGTGGAGGTTTTGACGAAGCGCGCTCCGCTTTCAACCACGAGCTTGCAGGCGCGAATTTTTTCCTCCCGGGTGAGCAAACAAGTTTCGAGAATGACTTTCACCGGCCATTCGTCCGCGGCTTCCACCACGTCACGCAATTCGCGCAGGACATATTTGTCGTCGCCGGCCTTGAGGCGCCCGACGTTGAGGACGACATCAATTTCGTGCGCGCCATCGTCAATGGCCGCCTCGGCTTCAAAACGTTTCACATCCAACGACATCGCACCGAGCGGAAAACCGACGACGGACGCAACCTTGACGCCGGTGCCTTCCAGAAAATGACAAGCCTGCCCGACCCAGGAGCCATTGACGCAAACGCTGTAAAACTGGTTTTCGCGCGCCTCGGCACAAAGGTTCTCGATGTCTCTGGCCATGGTGTCAGCCTTCAGCAAGGTGTGGTCAATATAGGCGGCCAGTTGCACAGGTGAGAGCGTTTGCGTGTCCATAATGGCCCCAGCGTGAAGCAACGATTCAATCCCGTCAATACGGTTGAAAACCGTTGAAATGCTTGCGAGTTCTGAAAATCCTTCCCATCGGTCAAATGGGTAGGAAAGTTTATTGCGGGATGATCAGGATTCGCAGGAAGTGGGCCGGCGACGAACCGATGGCTGTGTTGTCGGTGACGACGACGGTTTCCGTGCCATCGCCGTTGTTGGTCACGGTTTGCGAGGTGAAAGCGGGGCCTGAATTCCAGACGCCCGAGGCCAGATCATCGGCGACTTGCGGTGTATAGCTGATGTCCGTCGGGGCCGGATGGGTGCGCTTGAAAGTGACGGTGAGATGATCGCCCACAACGGCAAAGGAAATCGGGTTCGCATTCGGGACGTTGGGGTCGGTGTTGAACGCATATTCGAGGATGTTGATGATGCCGTCGTGGTCGGGGTCGGCTGTGTCAGCCGCATTGCCGGAATTTTGCGCCGTGCCGAAATGGGTTTGCCGCCAGGTGGCCCGGGGAGTGATGGCGAGTGAAACCGGCAAAGTGACCAGCGGCTGATTGGCGTCGCCCGTTTGCACCAGAAGGATCGCGCTGTAGGTGCCGTATGCAAGTCCGGCAGGGTTGAACGTGACATTGACGACGTTCGAAGCGGCGACCGGTGCGAAGCCGGCATTGCCATCGAAGCCGAGCCAGGAAACCGGGGTCAGGCGGACGGCGAAACCGGACTGCAGGTAATTCTGATTGAACGCGACCGTCAACCCCTGATTGCGGGCGGCATTTTGGACGCCGACGGTGCAGGTGTTGGAATAGGCCAGCGACTGGTATTGCATCAGGATTTCGCCGGTGGTTTTCAAAATGAGCTGGCAATTCACGGTGGCGGCGGTGCTTTTGAAAAACACGTTCTGGAATTGCAGGGTGAACGTTCCATTGATCGGATCGGTCAGGGTATAAACATGGCCGGTGGTGCTGAGATTCAGATCATCCCAGAAAAAGGCGATGCTATTGGACGGGGCGGAACCGCCCGGCAACATCGTGTTGGTGGAAGTGTCGCCGCCAAAAGGACTGAATGTGACAAATCCGTTCGGCGAAATGTAAAGTTGCGCAAAGGAGTTCGTAAAAAATGGGAAGGCAAAGCCAATGTTGATGGGGCCGGCGATGCCTTCGTCCGCGGCGGTTTTGGGCAAAGCCAGCGCAGCGAAACTGGAGCTGATGTCCTGGCCGAGGGCCGAAATGTCCTTCCACGCATAAACCGGCCCGCCGGGCTGGGCGGAATTGATGGCGCTGTAGGCCACCGCGTTTGGGTTGGTGACGACCAGGGAATATCCCAGCGGCAGTCCACCGCTGTTGGCAATGGCCAGCGGCACGCTGATGGCCGGCGAATTCGTGCCGAGCATCTGATTGAGATTCGGGGCGGTGACATTCGCCTGCGGCGGGAGTCCGATATAAAGCGCGGCGGATCGCAAAATAGTCGGCGTGTTTAGTGTCACCGGTAAATTGGCGCTGGCGACCGTGAAGGTAAAGTTGCTGATGACCACTCCCGCGAAGGTGTCCCACCAGGTGCCAGAGTAGGTCCCGGCGTTCAATCCGGCGACCTGCACCGTGCCGGCCACGCTCGTGCTGGCATTGGGATCGAAAATATTATTGCGGTTCCAGACCCACACGGCGCTGAAGCCGGCATCGCCAACTGCATAAGCGCTCAACACCCCGACGTAAGGATTGAGCGTGAGGTTGCCGAGATTTACCCAGTCCAGGCCGGGATTGTAAATTTGAATATTGTGTGCGCCCGCAGAAACGGCAATGGATGCGGTGTAATTTGTGGAGGTGTCGCCGGTGGTGGCGGGAAACGAAATGTTGGTCTGCACGGTTCCATCAACAAAAATTTGCAGGCCCGCGCCCGAGCTGGCAATGGTGAGAATTTGCACGGCAAAGGTTCCGGACTGCGGATAGTTGACATTAAAAGTGTAGCCGTTCGGCGTCATGGAGCGGTGGTAATCGCCTTGCAGGTAACTGGGGGCGGAGCCGATCCCATCCGGCGCGCCGTTCCCGACCGTAAAGGTGTCCTGGGAAGCCGTGGCCCAGCCGCCGCCGGGCGCAAAGGCCAGCGGGCCGTTCGCGCCACCCGTTACCGCCGGAATGGATTTGTTCAAAACCGCCTGCTCGCCCAGCCCGGACAGGGTAATGAAATCGCTGACGGCCCGGAAGTAAATGTAATCATTCTCCCCATCCATGCTGTCCCACCACCACGGCTGCTCGGCCCCCGACTGTCCGTTCATGAGGCCGGCCCACAGCGGCGCGTTCACACCGTAGCGCGGAACACCGTTCGTGGCGCATTCGGCGCCGTAATCCGGCTTGACCGGCTGTGAAGTGCTGATGTCCGTCGCGTCCCGTAATCCGGTGATCACATCATTGGGGTAATCATGATGGGTGTAATAATCGCACTGGTCCCAAATGGGCTGGGTCAGGTCTGAACTGGTGGTGATCAGGTGCTGATAGGGGTCTTGCGAGCGAAGGAACAAGGCCATTTCATTGTGCCATGACTGGATGAGTCCCCACTGCCCGGTTTGCCCGGCATCCGTGAATTGAACCTCATTGAAAAGTTCCCAGGCCATGATGGAAGTCGAATAACCCCAACGGGCCACGGCGTAACGCAGTTTGCGTTTAGTCAATGCCTTTGCCGTCGTGTTCGTAAAAAATTGCACCGGGTCGGTGAGAAATCCGTTGGTGCTGCCGACCGTGTTGGCCACGTTGTAGGGATTTTGCCCCCAGTTCGAGTCCACAGTTGAGGAATATTGCCCATGATGCTGCAAGGTCATCTGGAAATGAACGCCCGCCTGTTCCGCTGCCGCCACAATCGAGTCCCATTTTTGCGCGACCATCAGATTCAACTGGCCGGGCGGGAGGGTCGGCCCGTATGCCGGCCAATCCAGGTTCTTGCCGTCCCAATGATCCATCCAAACGCGCGACCAGTTTTCGTGCGCCGCGCCCATTTTCCAAAAAATGTTGGTCACGTAGTAGCTGCCGGTATCCCAGGCGACGTTTTCGCCGCGCGGGAAAAAGCGTTTGCCATTATCCGTGATGAAACGGCGGGGATTGGACGGGTCCACCCGGATGAAACCCGCATCGGTCGGCGGGCCGGCGATCGTCCATGAAGCCGGCTGCTGATTGGCCACGGAGATCGGCGCTCCGTTCAAGGTCACGCCCTGTATGCTGTAAACGCCGGCCATTGTCGGTGTGTGACGCACGCGCCAGGTTGTGCCGCCGTCAAAAAATGCGGGCAATGAAATGGTCGTTGAATTCGGTTGCAAAATCTGCACGCGCACGTCCGTCACCGTGTAGTCGAATGGATCCGTCGTCAGACTGGTGATGTTGAACGAGCCCTCGATTTTGGGATAGGTGCCTTGCGCTTGAATTTTTGTCAGGGTGCAGAGGGAAAAAACAACCAGAACCGCCATTTTAAAGAGCCGGGTACGACATAAAAACATATAACAAAATGCCATATTGGGGATGTTTCTGCAAGTCAGAGCGCTTGCTGGCACCGACAGTTTTCAGTTTTCAAGGCAGCAAAAAACAGCCGGCGACTTTGCCGGGCGTGTCTTGCGAAGTAAACGTCGCGGCTAATCCTGGAGCAATTTGATTTGTTCGCTGTCTTTGGCGATGGCTTCACCAAGCGTCTGCGCCTGGCGTTTGCGGCGTTCGATGATGTGCTTGTCGAGCACGGAATCGTAGGGCACCGGATATTTTCCGTCGTAGCAGGCCATGCAGAATGATTCCTTGGTGCGGCCAGTGGCCTTGACCATGCCGGCCTGCGAAAGATAGTGCAGCGAGTCGGCGTTCAGATATTTGCGGATTTCGTCCACACTGTGGTTTACCGCCATGAGCTTGCTGCGGTCGGGAAAATCAATGCCATAGACACACGGGTTCATGTGCGGCGGACAACTGACGGCGACGTGAACTTCCCGGGCGCCGGCTTCCTTGAGGGTTTTGACGCGCGCCTTGCACGTGGTGCCGCGCACGATGGAATCGTCCACGATCACGACGCGCTTGTTTTTCACGAGCGGGGCGATCAGGTTCAACTTCATGCGCACGTCGAAGTCACGGATCAATTGCGACGGCTGCAGAAAGCTGCGCCCGACGTAGTGATTGCGGATGAACGCCATCTCAAACGGAATGCCGGATTCCTCGGAATAGCCCAGCGCCGCACAGACGCCGCTGTCGGGCACCGGGATGACGAGGTCCGCCTGCACGCGATGTTCGCGCGCCAGCTGGCGGCCCATTTCCTTGCGAACTTCATAAACGCTGCGCCCGCCAATCACGCTGTCCGGCCGCGCGAAATAGACGTATTCAAAAATGCAAAATGCCCGGCGCTGGTGTTCGGGAAACGCCTGAATGCTGACCAGACCTTTTTCGTTGATGATGACGATTTCGCCCGGCTCGACGTCACGGACGAACTGGGCCTGAATCTGGTCAAACGCGACCGATTCGCTGGCGAGCACATACGCGCCGTTCAGGCGGCCGATGGAAAGCGGGCGAAAACCGAACGGGTCGCGGGTGCCAATCAATTCCTTCTCGGTCATGATGACGAGCGAGTAGGCGCCCTGGAGATGGCGGAAAGTCTGCACCAGCGTGTTTTCGACGCCGCCGATGGACGGCTGCGCGAGCATCATGATGATGATTTCGCTGTCCACGGTGGTTTGAAAAACCAGCCCGCGGCTTTCGAGGTCGTCGCGGAGCTGGGCGGCGTTGGTCAGATTGCCGTTGTGGGCGACGGCGATCTGCCCGCGCATGCAATCCACCGTGAGCGGCTGCGCGTTGCGGATGTGCGACGAGCCGGTGGTCGAATAACGCGTGTGGCCGACGGCCATGTTGCCGACCAGGTCGTGCAACAATTTGGAATTAAAAACCTGCGGCACGAGACCCATGCCGTGATGCTTGAAAAATTTGCCACCGTGGCAGGTGACAATGCCGGCGCTTTCCTGCCCGCGATGTTGCAGCGCGTAGAGACCGTAATAGGTGAGTTCGGCGGCATTTGGATGTCCAAAAATGCCGAACACGCCGCAATAATGTTTGGGATAATTTTGCTGTTGCATCGCCCGCGCCGCTGAATTGTCGCAAAGGCGGACGCATGGCGCAAGTCGGAACGAAATTGGGCAGTGCCTTAATTTGAAATCAATCTTTGTCTATCCAGTGACGATACCAAATAGCACCAGCAATAATGGCAATAATGATAACAATTCCCACGGGAACAGGAATTACGCTGCTGCCAGACCGCAAATACGGAAAACCCAACAAACCTACCAAGAATGGTTTCATGGATTTTTCTTTAAATCCGCCACAATCACCGCACTCAAATGCGGCCTGAGCTTTTCAGCCAGTTCCTCCGGCAGGCGTTTGGGTTTTCCGTTCACGCCGGCGCAGGCGTGGAACGTTTCGGCTTCCAGAACGAGTTTGCCGTCCTGGTTGACGACGCGGTGGGCGAAATTCACGCGCACGCGCTCGATGGCCATTGGCCAGACTTCAATCGCCAGCAAGTCGTCGTAACGGGCGGGTGATTTGTAACGCAGGCGGGCTTCAATGACGGGAAAAATCACGTCGCGTTCCTGCCATTGCAAAACCGTTGCGCCGAGGGCGCGGATAAATTCGCCGCGCGCGGCTTCGAGCCAGTCGAGATAGCGCGAGTGATAAACGTGGTTGCCGACGGTGCATTCGGCATAGCTGACGCGGTGCGGGTGTCGAAACGGAACGGCCATGGGCGCAGCGTAAAGGCGCGCGCCGAAAGTTCAACGCCGAAATCGGTTGCGCGAACCGTTTTTGCGGGTATGTTGCCAGCATGAATTGGCAACAGGCCGTTTCGCTGGCGATTGTGGCTTCGGTCGCCGGATTGTTTTTGTGGGGACAGTTTCGCCGGCGCAAATTCAGTTTTGAGCGCGACACGCATTGCGGTTGTTCGGCGCGCGGGCAGTCCGAGACGAAAAGCTCCATTGTTTTTCACGCGCGCAAAGGCGAACGGCCCGAAGTGGTGGTCAAAATGAAGTGAACCCGGCGCACTTGCGAAGGCAGGCTTTATAGGATATCATCTTTTGTCATGGCTGTAACCAAAGTCAGTTCCACAATGCATTTTATTCCCCGCAGCTCGGCGGTGGGCGGGCGCGGGGGTGCGGCCAGCGGCCGTTGGATTCCGAACACGGATGTCTACGCCACCGACACCGGCCTGGTCATCAAGGTGGAACTGGCCGGGATGAAAAGCGAAAATCTCGAAATCACCGTCGAAGGTCATCGTCTGCGCATCAGTGGCAGCCGCCCGGACGTTTGCCGGGCGCACAAATGCAATTTTCTGGTCATGGAAATCAGCTATGGGCCGTTCGAAAGCGTGCTCGAGTTGCCTCAGGATTACGACCTTAGCCTGGCCAAGGCGATTTATGTGAATGGTTTTCTGCGAATTGACGTGCCGGTGGCACACCAATTGCACACCAAAAGCACGAAAGTTCCAATTGCCGAGGGAAATTAGCCGCGCATGAATCTTTTCCCGTGCGACGGCATCTAACTTTATAGAAACGACGATGACTTCGCCGGAAACAGAATTTGTCAGCATTCTGGGCGGCGCCGAAAAATCGGACGCTCTGCCCCGGATATCGTCGCGTTCATTGCCGGAAAACCTGCCCATCCTCGGCCTGTCGGACATCGTGATTTTTCCCGGCGCGGTTGTGCCGCTGCTCGTCGAAACCGGGCCGAGCCTGAAATTGATTGATGACATTGTCGCGGGCGACCGTTTGTTCGCCGCGGTGCTGCAGCGCAAACCCGAAATCGCCGAACCCTTGCCGGAGGATTTGCACGAAGTCGGCTGCGTTTCGCGCCTGTCCAAAATGGTGAAATTTCCCGACGGCACCGCGCGCGTGCTGGTCGAGGGATTGTGGCGCATCCACATAAGTAAATACACGCTGCCGGCCCCGTATTTGCGCGCGAGTTACGAATTACTGCGGGACGAAACGGAGGATTCCATTGAGTTGCAGGCCATGTTGCGCAACGCGCACAAGCAATTCGAGGAAATCGCCAGGATGTCCAACGCGCTTTCGGACCAGGTCAAAGTCGCCGCGCTGAACACCGAGCATCCCGGCCATTTCGCCGACCTCATCGCCGCGAATCTGAATCTCAGCCTCGAAGACCGGCAGAAGCTGCTCGAAACCATCTCCGTTCGCGAGCGGCTGCATAAACTTCTGCCCCTGCTCAACCGCGAGCAGGAGGTGTTGACGCTCAGTTCAAAAATTCAAAACGACGTCGCGTCTTCCATCGCCAAGACGCAGCGCGATTTTTTTCTGCGCGAACAAATGCGCGCCATTCAGCGCGAACTCGGCGAAGGTGAATCTGGTTCGGGCGAAACCAAATCGCTGCGCGAAAAAATCGAGCAGACGCTCATGCCCAACGAGGCGCGCAAAGCCGCCGAGCAGGAACTCGAACGCCTTCAGCAGACGCCGCCCGCCGCCGCCGAATACGCCGTCGGGCGAAATTATCTCGACTGGATTTTGAGTTTGCCGTGGGAAAAATCCACCGAGGACAAGCTGGATTTGAAGGCCGCCGGGCGGATTTTGAACGAGCAACATTTCGGCCTGGCAAAAGTCAAGGACCGGCTGCTCGAATTCATCGCCGTCATCAAACGCCGCAAGCAAATCAAAGGACCGATTCTTTGCCTGGTCGGCCCCCCCGGCGTCGGCAAAACCTCCCTCGGCAAAAGCGTGGCTGACGCGCTCGGACGCAAGTTCGCGCGCATTTCACTCGGCGGCATGCGCGATGAAGCCGAGATTCGCGGTCACCGGCGCACGTATGTCGGCGCGATGCCCGGACGGATCATCCAGACGCTGCGCCGCATCGAAAGCCGCAACCCGGTCATTTTGCTGGACGAATTGGACAAGGTCGGCGCGGATTTTCGCGGCGATCCGGCGGCGGCGCTGCTGGAAGTGCTCGACCCGGCGCAAAACCACACGTTTACCGACCATTACCTCGACCTGCCATTCGACCTTTCGCGGGTGCTCTTCATCACCACGGCGAACTGGCTGGAGCCGATTCATCCCGCGTTGCGCGACCGGCTCGAGGTTATTGAACTGCCCAGCTACACCGAGTCCGAAAAATTGCAAATCGCCAAACGCTATCTCGTCCCGCGCCAGATCGAGGAGCACGGCCTCACGCGGCGGGAGGTAAAGTTCGCCGACTCCGCGCTGCGCAAACTCATCCGCGAATACACCCGCGAGGCCGGCGTGCGCCAGCTCGAACGCGAAATCGCCGCGCTTTTGCGCAAAGCCACACGCAAAATTATTTCCCAAAACGGCAAGGCCGCGACGGTCAAACTCGACGCCGAAAACTTGAAAGACTTTTTGGGCCACGCGCCGTTCATTGCCGAAACGGCGGAGAAAATCACCGAATATGGCATCGCCACCGGGCTGGCGTGGACGCCGTTCGGCGGCGACGTTTTGTTCATCGAAGCGACGCGGATGCGCGGGCGGGGCAATTTGCTTTTAACCGGTTCGCTTGGCGAAGTGATGAAGGAAAGCGCGCAGACGGCGGTGAGTTACCTGCGCAGCCAGGCCAAATTGCTCGATCTGGATTTGAGCGATTACAACAAATTCGACGTTCACATTCACGTGCCCGCCGGCGCGACACCGAAGGACGGCCCGAGCGCGGGCGTGGCGATTGTCGCGGCGCTGGCGTCACTGCTGACAAAAAAACGCGTGCGGTTCCGAATGGCGATGACCGGCGAAATCAGTCTGCGCGGCCGTGTATTGCGCGTCGGCGGCATCAAGGAAAAAGTGCTGGCCGCGTCGCGTTTTGGCATCAAGGAAATCATTTTGCCGGAACAAAACAAATCCGACTGGCTCGACGTGCCGGCGGAGGTCCGCGCCCGACTCAAAGTCCATTTCGTCCAACACATTGCCGACGTTCTCCGGCTGGCGCTGGAGGTGAAATGATAGAACGCGATAAATTCCAAATCGGCAGGGCCGCGCTGCTGCGCGGCCTTGATTTTGGGCGGCGCGGCAGCGCCGCCCTGCCATTGATTGCAACGATTTTATTTTTTGCCGTTGGTGCAACTGCAGCGGCAACGAATGATTTGTCCAACGCGGAGATTCAAGGTCGCCAGCTCGCCCAACAGCTTTTGGGACAATGTCCCGCTGAAAATTTCACCAACACCGGCGTGATGATAATTCGCGATGCGAAAGGCAACCGCGCGGAATTTTTGCTGACGTGCAAAATCATTACTGCACCAACGAATTGGATGAGTATCTATGAAACGGCGAAAACGAACAGCAACGGCTTCGCATCTGGCGCTCGTCTCAAGATTGTCCACGCCGACAATCAGCCAGACGTTTACACATGGAATAATTCTTATTCCTTTGATTCGACTCCGGTTGCTAGCGGGATGGGAGAAGTGAAATGGTCAGGCACACAATGGACTCACCCATTTCCCGGTTCAGATTTCTGGGCTGTGGACTTGGGCCTGGAATTTTTCCACTGGCCGCAGCAGAAGTTGCTCAAGAAAGTGGTGCGGAGCAGCCGGGGATGCAGTGTTTTGGAAAGCATGAATCCGGATCCGGCCACGAATGGTTACTCGCGCGTCGTGTCGTGGATTGACAGCGAGAGCGGCGGCATCATCCATGCCGAGGCTTATGACGCGAAGGGCAAGTTGTTGAAGGAATATGACACCAAGAAGCTTAGGAAGGTGAACGGTCAGTGGCAGTTGGAGGAGATGGAAATCCGCAACGTCCAGACCGGCTCGCGCACGCGGCTGGAATTCGATTTGAAGAAGGAGTAACGGGGTGCGGCCGGGTTCCCGCTGGCGCGAAACCGCCGCCCTGCCTTGGTGGATAGCTTGGTGATAAATTGCGAACAAGTCAGTCGGCCACATGCTTGACATCTGCAGGCTGACGATTCAGGCTGCAAAAGTTGATATGAATGCCATGCTTCGTCTGAATTTTCTGATTGTTTGCGCCGGTTTGACTTTCGGCGCGCGGATTTTTGCCGCCGAAACGAATTCCCTTTCTTCGTCAGAAGCAACCGGCGCCACGGTGCAAACCCAGATAAACGGTTATCTTCAGATTCAGGAACAGCTTCACGACACCCAACTGGCCATTGAGCACAACCGTCAACAAGCCGAGGCTGCCGCCAAGCGCAACGCCGACGACATGGCCGCCCGCATCGAAGCTTTACAACCAATCATCGCCGCCCAGCGTGCGAGTGAGGTTGAGACGATGCAGAAAATGCAGCAATTCATGCTGATTCTGGCGGGCGCTTTTGGGACGATTGGCCTGCTGGTCGTGTTGTTGATGGCTTATTTGCAGTGGCGCACCGTCTCGCGACTCGTTGAATTGTCCTCGCTGCGCCCGCCGGAGTTTGCCCCGGGCAACGGCCGCATTTCCCCTTCGTTGGTGACCAGCGCCAGCGTGGAGCAATCGAACGCACGGCTGTTCAATATGGTGGATCAGTTGGAGAAGCGCATCCTTGAGTTGAAACAGGCCACGCGCGCCCCGCTGAATGAAACCACCTCATCCGCCGTTCACGAACCGAATGGAGTGCCGAAGATTTCGAACGACCGTGATGAATGTGTCGCCAACCTGCTCGCCGAAGGCCAGTCACTGCTGGTCGCAAACGAGCCGCAGAAGGCGCTGGAATGTTTTGATGTGGCGCTGGGGCTGCATCCGAAACACGCCGATGTGCTGGTCAAAAAGGGCGGCGCGCTCGAAAAGCTGGGCCAGCTCGACGAGGCCATTGCCTGTTACGACCACGCGATTGAAGCGGACGGTGGAATGACCATCGCCTATCTTCACAAGGGGGGCCTGTTCAACCGCATGGCGCGTTATGACGAAGCGTTGCACTGTTACGAACAGGCCTTGCGCACGCAGGAGAAAAAGGCGCCGGATGAAAAGGCCGCCGCGTAGCCTCAGTTGAATTCCAGCCGGTTGTGCGGGCTCTCGACTTCAAGCTGGCGGCGCAACATTTCGATTTTAAGTTTCAGCAGTTCGCGATTTTCCTCGTTTCTGGCAGCGAGTTCTTTTTCGAGTTCTTGAATTCGCATTTCGTAAGCGCGCAACCGTTCTTGTATTGGCGCCCGCAATTCGTCCAAGTGGTGCGTCAATTGTGCGATTTCCGCGGCGGCGATTTGCTGCGCCTGAAGCAATTCTCTTCGCTGGACGGCCAGCTCCTGAACCAGCGCTTCCTTGAGCGCCTGTGCGAGATGTGGCGCGAGGCTGGCACCGACAACGGCCTGGGCCTGCTCCGCGCGCTGTTCCGCCATGAGCGCACGTTGCCGCCAGACGTCGTCTGGAACTGGCAGTTCGCTTCCAGCGGCTCCGGTGGATGCGATCAGCCGTGAGCCACGCCATCCGGCCAGGAGGTGATGCCACCATTTCCAGTTGCCCTTTTTGCCCTCCTTTACCGCCGGATTATTGAGGGCGGGCACGGGTTGAGGCGCAGGAGGCACGGGCTGTGCGCCGAGGGTGCGCGCGATAACTTCATTGGCAACCGCGGTGCCGTCCATGCCGCAAACGGGACATTGAACGGGTGCCGGCATTCGGCCGTTCAACGGATACACGTCGAAGGCGTACTTCTGACCGCAACCGCAAATTATTTTGACGGCTACCATGAGAATGCCTGCCGGGTTGCCGCCTCCGCGCCGGGCCGGGCGAAGTCAAACATCAGGACCAGAGGTTGCGCGGCGTTCACCATAAAAATGATTTTTGCTCGCCGAGCAGCTGGTCATCCGACCACAGCGTGGCGCGCCACGCGACGAGTTCACCGAAATTTTTATAGTCCGCGCCGTCCAAAGTCAGCGAAGTCCAGCGGCGGAAAAATCCGGGCGTGACGGATTGTTCCAGCGTGGTTTGGCGCGGCAAACCGCCTGCGCCAATACCACGGAGTTCAACGCGCAATTTCAATTTTGCGCCTTTGGCGTTCGACGCTTTCCACAAAACGTCGAAGCGAATGGCGGAAATTTCGTTGGTGTGCTGGCGCAGGTAAACCTGGTAGGCGTCGCGGTCGTAAAGACTCGGCGAAACCGCGTCGCGGCTCTTGAGGTCGAGGAGCAGCGGCAGGACCTTGACGACCCGGCCGCTTGCGGCGTCGGACGCGAACGTTGCCGAAAGCGAACCGAGCAAAAGCAAAATCACCAAAAGTCGGCGCATGGCGAAACAATAACGGGCGGCATTGCAAATTCAACACTGATCTGTGGCGGCGCTCTGTGAGCGACAGCCGGTTCGGCGACGGTCATAAACCGCCGCTGCAAATCACTTCCAGTAAAAACTCACGACTTGAAGGGCCGTTCCCGAAGTGCGGGCGAGGATGGCGACGTATTCGCGTTTGTAGTCGCCGAGTTGCGCGGTGACGTGAACTTCAAATGTGGAACTGCGTGTGTCGCAACCCGACGTATTCTGGATTCCAAAGCCGCTCAATTGTCCGGGGTCTCTGAAGGGCGTGTCGTCTTCCGTGCCGTCCATGCCATCGGGACCGGCGCGTTGTTTGACAATGGCGTCGGCCATGGCGGCATCCACGCCGGGAATCATTTGCAGGACGTTCGCATCGGCGGTGTTGACGTTGATTTTCCCGGAAGAAAACGGCGTAAAAATCTCCACCAGCCCGAACGGGTAATCGGGTGCCTGACCGGGCGCGGTGCCCAAGCCGAGTTTATGTTGAAAGACCGAGGGCGTGTGATTCGTCGCGTTGCTGCCCCAATACATTTCCGGCGTGACGCCTTTGACGAGCAGCAGTTCGGACAAGTCGTCAATCGGCGCATTTTTGGCGTAGTAAGGCAGCGGCAGGCCTTGATAATAATCGCTCTCCGCCCCGGCAACCCGCGGAAGATCATCCGAATCAATCCAGTCCAAAATCGAATCGGAGACGACGGAAATGTCACTCGCGTCCACGCCCATGAGCGTGAGCGCCTGCAGAATCATCTGGCTGTTGGCGGGGTAGATGGCAGTGTTGATGTTCACCTTGCGTTCGAGGTCAATGATTTTAATCGAAACCGTCCCGTCGCCGACCGGATAATTGTCGAGTGAGACGGACGACAACACGCTGTTGGATTCGGCCAGGCTGCCTGATCCACCGGCCCATTTTTGGTTCAGCGAATCGTAGGGTTCGCCCGGCGGATGCTGCGACAAAATCCAGCACGCACGTTGCACACCGGAAGTGCCCAGCCAAAGGAGTTGTTCCTCGGAATCCGCGTTTTGCGCGAGGCGGGTCTCGACTTTTATCGAATACGCAAACGCCGCCGCCAGAATGGACAACACCACAATCGCACACATCACCATGATCAGCGCAATCCCGTCGGAGTTGTGACGAGGGGTCGCTTTCATCAAGGATGACCTCCTTGTCCACCGCCAAAACCGCGACCGCCTTGACCACCTTGACCGCCTTGGCCACCTTGACCACCTTGACCACCACCACCGCCCCTCGGCATTTGCACAACGCTCGGCAGCGTGATGGACCGCATCGTCACAACGTTCGTGATGCCCAAGGTCGGTGCCGCACCGCGGAAATCATCGTGGCCGCCAAGCACGAGGGTGTAGCGCACCTGCGGCGGGATGGAGTTGGTATCATTCCATTCGGTCACCCATCCGTTGTTGGTGTCCAGGCATTCGACGGCAAAATTTTTCACGTTGCGCGCCAGTACGAGCGGATAACTTTGCTCGTCCGAATCCACGTCCATGAGAATCGGATTCTGCCGCAGCACCAAATCTTTTTCCGAATCCGGCCCCGCTTCGACGGTGAACGTCAGCCGCCGCAGATTAAAATCACCAAAGCGGCCGTTGCGCGGAAAAATTGCCGGCACCCGCGCCGTAAAACTCAACATCGGCTGGTCGCCGTTTTGGACGACAAAATAGTAATACTTCATGGACGCCTGAAACGACTGGACGCACGTGAGCGAGTCTTCAATTGTCCGCACGGCGATGCGCTGGCGCTGGATTTGCGCGGCGGCTTCCTGCCCGACGCGCGACGACTTCAAAATCAGCACCCACGTCGAATAAATCGCCGCCACGATCATGCCGAAAATCGCGATGGCAACCATGATTTCGATCAGCGTAAACGCGCGACAACGTTGATTTTTGTCCGGCTTCATCTTCTCGTTGTTGCGCCATCCAGGCTGCCCGCCGGTGATTGGGGTTTGA
>Ga0224534_1001045_pt1 | contig 15377 bp, 10 predicted proteins | sample 714E12024metaG_FD_172012 | JGI IMG/M metagenome (GOLD analysis project Ga0224534, IMG submission 172012) | Peat soil microbial communities from Stordalen Mire, Sweden - 717 E1 20-24 | ecosystem: Environmental > Terrestrial > Soil > Wetlands > Peat | place: Sweden: Norrbotten County, Stordalen... | reverse complement strand
GATTACGATGGCATCGGACTGCCGCTGCTGGATTTGATCAGCGAAGGCAACATCGGCTTGATGAAGGCCGTCGAGCGCTTTGATCCGAAAAAGGGCGGCAAGCTTTCGACCTACGGTTCATGGTGGATCAAGCAGTCCATCAAACGCGCGCTCGCCAATCAATCCAAGACCATCCGCCTGCCGGTGCATCTGGTGGACAAAATTTCCAAGATGCGCCGCATTGGGATGCGTTTGCAGGAGGAGTTTGGCCGCGAACCGACCGACGAGGAGTTGGCCGACGAACTCGACGTGACCGCCGCCCGCATCCGGCAGATGCGGCTGGCCGCGATTCGCCCGGCATCGCTCGACGCGCCCATCGGCGATGACGAGTCGAATTATTTTTCCGACGTCGTCGAGGATGAAAACGCCACCTCGCCCTACGAAAATCTGAAAGACAAAACCATCACCGGCATGTTGCAGGACATGGTCAGGCACCTCGACGCGCGCGAAGCGACCATTTTGCGCTGCCGCTTCGGCCTCGACGGCGGCACGGAAAAGACGCTCGAGGAAGTCGGCAAGAAATTCGGCGTCACGCGCGAGCGCGTCCGCCAAATCCAGAATCTCGCGTTGAGAAAACTCCGCAAAATGATCGAGAAACTCGAAAGCTCCCAAAAAAAAGACGACTGACGCCATGTCCCAAACCACCGCCACGCCCAAGGAGATCGAACAGGCCATCCGCAACATTCCGGACTTTCCCAAGCCGGGCATCCAGTTCAAGGACATCACGCCCGTGCTGGCCGATGCCCGGTTGTTTTCCGGCACGATTGATTTGCTCACGGAAAAATTCAAACCCGGTTCGGTGGACGCGGTGGTGGGAATTGACGCGCGGGGATTTATTTTTGCCGCCGCCGCCGCCGTGAAATTGCGCGCCGGGTTCGTCCCCATCCGCAAAAAAGGCAAGCTGCCCTACAAAACCATCGAACAGGATTACGCGCTCGAATACGGCTCGGCGACCGTTGCCATGCACAGGGACGCGCTCAAGCCGGGCGCGCGCGTGGTGTTGATTGACGATTTGCTCGCGACGGGCGGCACTTCCGCCGCCGCGGCCGCGCTGGTGAAAAAACTCGGCGCGCAGATTCTCGAAATCGGTTTTCTCATCGAACTGAAATTCCTGAACGGCCGCGAGAAATTGAAGGGTTATCCGGTGCGCTCCATCATTGTTTATTGAACGCGCCGCCGTTGGAGTTAAAGCTTCAACTTGTCAGGCAGCACAAGCCCCGGCCTGCCGCGTTCGGCGACCCGCTGAACGCTCCCAAGGCGCAAAAACCCTCAACCCCCTGTCGCGTCGACTTGCCGCGTCGGCTTGTCGCGGCGAAGCAATGCGAAGACGGAAACTCAGTGAAGACGGGAGCAACGCGAAGACGGACTCCGAACATTCCAACGCGCAATTGAGTTTTCAACCGCTAATTTCCCGTTACATTGTCGCCAATGCACTGGCTGCAAACACTCGACATAAATCTGTTTTTTTTCGTCAACCGGTCGCTGGTCAATCCTTTCTTCGACTGGCTCATGCCGGTTTTGAGCGGCAACGCTTTTTTCATTCCCGTCCTGATTTTGCTTGTCGTCGGATTGCTGTGGAAGGGCGGCACGCGCCTGCGACTTTGCGTTCTGCTGCTGCTTTTAATTCTGCCGCTGGGCGACACCTTCATCTGCAACAACATCAAGCACGCGGTCGCCCGCCCGCGCCCATTCGTCACGCTGCCGGAGGCGCGGTATTTCGGCAGCATCGGCAAAGGCTACATCCCGCCACAGATTAATGAATACGGCGTGGACATGGCGGCCAATAAAGGCAGCCGCACCAGCATGCCTTCGTCGCACGCGGCCAATTGGTTTGCCGCCACGATGATTCTTTTTATTTTTTACCGGCGAAGCCTTTGGTTCATGCTGCCGATGGCGCTCGCCGTTTCGTTTTCGCGCGTCTATAACGGCGTTCATTATCCCAGCGACGTGCTCGTCGGCGCGATTCTGGGCGCAGGTTACGCGGCGGCGGGAGCGATTGCACTGCAAGCGGGGTGGCGGTGGATTGGAAAAAAATGGTTCCCGGTCTGGCACGCGCAATTGCCCTCGCTCTTGAATGCGGAATGCAGCATGCAGAATGCAGAAACACAAAACTCTCCGGCCCTCGACCCCTTGGCGCGGCGACTTGTCTCGGCGAAGCAGTGCGAAGACGGAAGCAGAGCGGAGACGGCTCAACCTTCAACTTCAGACACGCACTGGCTGCGCATCGGTTACATCGTGATTTTCGCCATGCTCATCGCGCGCTGGATTTACATTGCCAGCGGCACGATTGATTTGGAAAAGGACGAAGCTTATCAATGGCTTTGGTCGAAACACCTCGCGCTGTCGTATTACAGCAAGCCGCCGGGCATTGCGCTGATTCAGTTTGCGAGCACGTCGCTGTGGGGCGACACGGAGTTTGGCGTGCGGTTCTGTTCGCCGTTGTTCGCCGCGATTCTGAGCGTGATGGTGCTGCGCTTCTTCGCCCGCGAAGTCAGCGCGCGGGCGGGATTTTGGCTGTTGCTCATCGTCACCGCCGCGCCGTTGCTTGGCATCGGCACGATTTTGCTGACGACTGATCCGCCGATGGTGCTGTGCTGGATGTGGGCGCTGGTGGCCGGCTGGCGCGCGGCGCAGCCGGATGGCAAAACCCGCGACTGGCTGGTCGTCGGCCTCGCCATGGGCCTCGGTTTTCTCTGCAAATACACCGCCGTCTGCCAAATTGCGTGCTGGGCGATTTTTTTTGCGCTTTGGCCGGCGGCACGCGCGCATCTGCGACGGCCCGGCCCGTGGCTGGCGTTGCTGATTTTCCTGGTTTGCACAACACCGGTCATCATCTGGAACGCGCAACACGGCTGGATCACCGCTCATCACGTCGCGGGCAATGCCGGTCTGAACAGCCGGTGGCAACCGACGATGCGCTACTTTTGGGAGTTTCTGTTCGCTGAAGCGGGTTTGCTGAATCCGATTTTCTTCGTCGGCGCACTTTGGGCAATGTTCGCCTTTTGGAAACAGCCCCGACACAAGATGTCGGGGCTGTGGCTTTACTTTTTCTGCATGGGCGCTCCGGTTTTCTTCGGCTACTGGCTTTGGTCGTTTCATTCGCGGATTTTGCCCAATTGGATTGCGCCCGCCGTGGTGCCGATGTTTTGTCTGATGGTCGCGTATTGGGATGAGCGGCGGCGCATCGCCAAACCTTTTCTGGCGATCGGCCTCGTTCTGGGTTTCTTCGCCGTTGCGATCCTGTTCCAGAGCAATCTCATTGGCAAAGTCGCCGGACAATTATTGCCCGGTGAAAAAGACCCCTTGCGCCGCGTGTGCGCGTGGAGGCCGACCGTCGCGCTGATCGAAGGCGAGCGCGAAAAATTGGAGGCGGGGGGCAAGCCCGCGTTCATCATCGCCGATCATTACGGCATGACCGGGCTGTTTACATTTTATTTGCCGCAGGCACGCGCGGCGTTGCCAGCCGGGCCGCTCGTTTATTGCGTGGATTCGGATGAACCGAAAAACCAATTTTACTTTTGGCCGGACTACGACTACTGCGCCCAGCGCCAGGGCCAAAACGCCATTTACGTCAGCGAACTTGACCCCTACCCGCTCGAACCCGGCTGGCTTTGGAAATGGCTGACGCATCAAACAGTCGGTTACGGCGAAGTGTCGCCGCCTTTTCCCACGCCGCCGCGAATGCTCCGGGAATTCAAGTCCGTCACCGACCTCGGCGAATTCGAAATCAAAATCGGCAAACGCGTCTTCCGCCGCGTGCATCTCTGGGCGTGCTATAATTTGAAATGAGAAGTGAGAGATGCGAAGTGAGAACTGAAAGCCGAAAGCCGATGGTCGTAACTGCCTCTGATTCCTCCTCGAACTCGATTCGAGTTGTTCGAGAACGAGGACGAGGAGGAGAACGATTGGAAAACGCTTCGACAGAAACTCTCCTCCGCGTTCGCGATTACGATCTGGCCGCGACGCTGGACTCCGGCCAGACCTTTCGCTGGCAACCACGCGACGATTCCTGGACCGGCATCATCGGCCAACGTTGGGTGCGCTTGACACAAATGCGCGACGGCATTCGCGCTGAAACCGCCGGGTCGGTCGCCGACTGGCGGTGGTTGCGCGATTATTTGCAAACCGAAACGGATTTGGACGCCGTGCTCAAAACTTTTCCCGATGACGCGCCGATGCGCGATGCGGTTGCCGCGTGTCACGGTTTGCGCGTGCTGCGGCAGGACCCGTGGGAATGTCTCGCGTCGTTTATTTTGTCTTCGACCAAACAGATCGTCCAAATCCGGCAAATCGTCGCCCTGCTTTGCGAACGATTCGGCGAACCAATCATCCCGGCACAGGTAGGGCGGGCAGTCCCCTGCCCGCCGCCGGATGAAGTGAGCGCCCCGATTCAACAGCAATCGCCCGGCGCGCACGGAGTGACGCGCCCTACCTTCCTCGTGGAGGAAGGTGAGATTTATTCTTTTCCAACGCCACAACGACTCGCCAACGCCACCGAAGCCGATTTGCGTTCATGTAAAATGGGTTTTCGCGCGCCGAATTTGCTCGCCGCCGCGCGCCAAATCGCCGACGGCCAGTTTGATTTGGAACGGCTGCGACATCTGAACCTGCCGGAAGCGCGCGAGGAATTGATGAAACTGCGCGGCGTCGGCGGCAAAATTGCCGATTGCGTCCTGCTCTTCGCCTATGGTTTTGACGGCGCGTTCCCGGTGGATGTTTGGGTCGAACGCGCGTTGCGCGAACTCTATTTCCCGCGCCGCCGCGTGGCGGAAAAACGGCTGCGGCACTTTGCCGCGACCCATTTCGGGCCTCACGCCGGTTACGCCCAGCAATATCTTTTTCATTACATGCGGACGAAAATGAAATAACTTTCGCGCGGCACAAATTGGTAGGGCGGCGCTGCCGCGCCGCCTGTGCGCCGCCGCCGCGGCGCACCCACCAGCGAAAATCTTTCTGAAATAAAATTAAAATAGCTTTTCCTTGATGGAAATGTGCCGGTCAGCTTTCATAAGCCCGTGATTAAGGCCGTAGATGGAAAAGTCAGCCATGCACAGAGTCGTGCATGCTCTGCGGCATAATAATAAGGTTAGACGGCTCCGACGCGCATCTGCATGACCACGCCCGAACAAACTGTCTGCGAGGTTTGCCATGAACGGCGTGCGACTCACTTTGTTTGCTACGGCGGCACAAGCAAGAGTAGCCACCTTTGTGATGAGTGCTTTGGGACGTCCGTGCCGCCAGAAGTGCGTCAGTTCGCCACTGCGACGTGCGAGGCGCACTGTCAGTATTGTGGCGGGCAGCCTTGCGCTGGCGGCACTGATTTTCTTGCGCTCATGTCGGGTGTTCAGCAGATGAAGTTTATGTGTATGCCGTGCTCGATGGAGCATAACCGATACATTCAGGAGCAGTTGCAGCGGGATGCTTCGGGACTATCACAGCAAGAGCAGTTGGCAGCACTCAGGACATTGGACATCGCGGCGGACGAGCACATGAAGCAGTGGGTTTCAGAGAGAGATTCACAATGAAGCCGTCTATCAAGCGCGCTGGAGCCAACGGCCACTGCCCTTTCAGTTTTGACCGAGACATGAAATTCGATTATCACACTTGCATGGCTAAGCTAGCCGCCCGTGGCCGTGGCTCAGTTTTGAATCGTTAGGCTGAAAACTTCTTTACCCCCTCACATCCTGCCCTCGACATAAAATGAAAATTGATGCCATTCTGTCACCGGCGGAATTGCCCGCACTGGCCGGACGCGATTTGCGCGACGCCACCTGCGTCGTGTTCGACGTGCTGCGCGCCACGAGCACGTTTGTGACCGCGCTGCATAATGGCGCAAAGGCCATTATTCCCGTGAGTGAAATCGCCGAGGCCCTGGTCCTCCGCCAAAAACAGCCGGACGTCCTGCTCGGTGGCGAACGCAACGGCGTGAGAATCCGCGCCGACCAAACCGGCGGCGGCGATTTTGACCTCGGCAACTCGCCGCGCGAATACACGCCGGAAAAAGTCCGCGGCAAAACGATTGTTTCGACGACGACGAACGGCACCCGCGCGCTGCGCGCCTGCACGGGTGCGCAAACGGTTTTGGCCGCCTCGTTTTTGAACCTCACCGCCACCGCACAATTCATCCGCCGGCTTCAGCCAGTGCAAATCGTGCTCGTGTGCGCGGGCACGCGCGAAAACATTGCCACCGAGGACGTGCTGGCAGCGGGCGCATTGGCCGAAATGTTGGTAATTGAACCTGTCGCCCAAAATCTGAAGGTAGGGCGGGCAGTCCCCTGCCCGCCGCCGGTCGAATCGAACGTCCTGGTTCAACAGCAATCGCACGGCGCGCACCGAGTGACGCGCCCTACCCTTTCGGATTCCGTCAAAACCGCCCTCAACGCCTGGCGGAAGGCAAAGCCCCATCTGTTCGCAGCCGTTTCTGACGCGGAAAATGCGCAGCGATTGCTGGCGATTCCCGAATTGCGCGATGACGTCGCCTTTTGCCTGCAGCAGGACAAATGTCCCCTCATCGCCCAAATGGAAGACGGGGCCGTGATTCGAATGCTTCGTTAAGAAGGGAAAGGAGCGCGGACAGCTTGTCCGCGTGTCACCTTTCTCGTGGCTGGAAGCCACCATCATCCCGCACAGCGGGACTGGGAAGCGTGCCGCCACACCGTGGTGGCAGGCATCCTGCCTGCCAGTAAAAGCGGCTTCCAGCCGCGTGATCCATTTGCCTTTGCGCCTGGCCGTGACGGCGCAATTCGAATTTTAATTTGAAATTTGCACGTCCAGCGCCTGCAATTTCGCCCTGATTTGGGGGTCGCCGGGCTTGAGCCGCAATGCTTCCCGATAACACCGCACCGCTTCGGCGGTTTGCCCCTGCTTCACCAGGGCATCGCCGAGGTTGCTGTAAATCTGCGGGTTGCCGGGCGTGATGCGGAGGGCTTCGCGGAAATGCCGGACAGCCTCATTGAATCTTTTTTGGATGAACAAAACCGTGGCGAGATTGTTGTGCGCGTCGGCGTAATCCGGATTCAGTTTCAACACCGCCTCGAAACATGCGATGGCTTCGGCGAATTGTTTCTTCGCCGCGAGCGCGAAGCCAAGGTTGTTCAGGATGTCGGCCTGGTTGGGAGTGACTTGCAGGGCGCAACGGTAATTGCCGATGGCCTCGTCCCAGTTGCCCAGCTTGGCGAAGGCGTTGCCCAGATTGTAGAGCGCGTCCGGATTGTCGGGCCGGATTTGCAACGACTGGCGGAACCAGTCCATCGCCCGGGTCACTTCCCCGTTTTTCGACAACCAGGTGCCGAGGTTGTTGCAGGCGACGAAATTATTTTCCGTTACCGCCAGGGCATGCCGGCAAAGCGTTCCGCTGTCTTGCCAATAACCAATCTGGTCCCGCGTCCGCAGGCCGCAGGCCGTCAGAAGAACGACCGCCAGAATGCCGGCGACCGGTTTGGGCAGCCGCCAGCTTGCACACATCGCAGCCAGGCCCCAGGCCGCAATCATGAAAATCCCGATCAGGGGCAAATAGGTGTACCGGTCGGCCATGGATTGGTTTCCCACCTGGACCAGCCCAATCACCGGAACCAACGTCCCGACAAACCAGAACCAGCCGGTGGCGGCGAAGGGAAACCGGCGGGCTTGCAGACCAGCCACGGCACAGAGACCGACAATCAACGCCACGGCATAAATGATGAGCAACCCATCCCAATGGTCCGGATACGGATACGGATTGGCGAGCGGGCTGGGCCAGAAGGTCTTGGCCAGATACCGGGCATAGGCAACAAAGGTGTTTTCCACCCGTTGGGCCAGTGAAATTTTCACCAGCGTCACCACCGCGCCCCCCTTTTGCTGCGCGATGAATGTTACCACACATGAAATCGCGCTTAGCAGGAAGAATGGAATTTTTTCCCAAACCAGACGTAAAGCCGTAAATCGCAAATCGTAAATCGTAAATCGCTTCAACGGCCACCAATCCAGCAACAGCATCAGAAACGGCAGCGTCACCAGCATCGGCTTGCTCATCAGCCCAAGGGCGAAAAAGAAAAACGCCGACCAATAACACCTTTGGGCGTTGGATGTTGGATGTTGGCTGTTGGCTGTTTTCCCTCCCTGCTCCCTGTTCTCTATTCCTTGCGCAAAACCCACATAGGCCCACAACGCCAACAGACCGAAGAACATGCTCAAAACGTCTTTGCGCTCTGAAATCCACGCCACCGATTCCACGTGCAACGGATGCAGAGCAAACAGCGCCGCCACAAACGCGCTCCGCCACGTCGTCCGGGTCAGCCGCCGGAGCAATAGAAAAACCAGCACCGTGTTGGCCAGATGAAACAACAGGTTGGTGATGTGCGGACCGGCCGGCCCCTGGCCAAACAAGTTCACGTCGAGCATCAACGACAGCCAGGTCAGCGGATGCCAGTTGCCGGTTTGCCCGGTGGTGAACGCCCAAATGGCGTTGCCCGGCGTCAGACCGGCCAGGACGTGGGGATTGGACGCGAAATACTCCGGGTCGTCGTAATTCAGGAACTCGCAACGTGTGACCGGCCAGTAAACCGCCAAAGTCACCGCCGCCAGCAGCAGGCAGAGAACAATCGGCTGGGCGAACCCGCTGGCTTTGCCGGCGGGTTTAAAATTTTTCGATGTCATTTGTTCACTCACGTCAATTTCCACAAGGCGCGCAGACGACTTGTCCGCAGGTCCGAAGTTGAAGTTCAAACTTTTTGCGCTCCCGACAAGCGAAGCTTGAACTCGAGCTCCGGCTTCACCCCTCAAATTCCGATTCCTACCGGGATGGAACCAGCTTTTCAATTTGAAATTTGCACGCCCAACGCCTGCAACTTCGCCTTGATTTTCGCGTCGCCGGGTTTGAGCCGCAACGCTTCCTGATAACTCTTCACCGCTTCGGCGGTCTGCCCCTGCCTCGCCAGGGTGTCGCCAAGGTTGACGCAAATCTGCAGGTCGTCTGGTGTGACGCGCAACGCCGCCCGGTAATGTTGCACGGCTTCATCAAATCGTTGTTCCATGAACAGAACCGTGGCCAGATTGTTGTGCGTGCTGGCGGAGTCCGGGTCCAACTTCAAGGCCGCCTCGAAACACGCAATGGCATCGGCAAACTGCTTCTTCGTCGTCAGCGCAAAACCGAGATTGTTAAGGATGTCGGCCTGGTCCGGGGTGGCTTGCAGGGCGTGACGATAGCTGCTGATCGCGTTGTCCCAGTCACCCCGCTGGGCGAAGGCATTACCCAGGTCATACAGAACGTCTGCATCGTCAGGCTTGATCTGCAATACCTTGAAGTAGTAATCCATGGCTTCGGTCATGCGTCCCTGGCGGGAGTAGAAGGAGGCGAGTTTTTTGCAGGCTACGATGTTATTTTGGGTCACAGCCAGCGTGTGCTGCCAGAACGATTCGTTATTTCGCCAATACGAGACTTGGATTCGAGCACAGGCGATTAAAACGGCGATAATCATTGTCCCTCCAACAATTAAAACCAAGCGGCCATGTCGCCACGAAGAACACAGTTCCGCCGTGGCCCAAGCGGCCAGAATATATAATCCGATTTGTGGCAAATAGGTATAGCGATCCGCATGCACATAGTATGAAATTTGAACCATCCCGATGACCGGAACCATCATCCCCAAATACCAGAGCCAGCCAGCCACCAGATAACGATGCCTCCTAAAAGCAAATACACCCACAGAAATGACGGTCAATAGCATCGCCGAAACAGTCACTTTCCATATCGCCAAGGGTGTTGCCAGGTAAGGAATGGCCAACCCCGCCGGCCAAATCATTTCTTGTAAATAAACAACATAAGAAACCACGGCATTCCCCAGCCGAAACGAAACCGGCATCCAGTCAAGGTTGTTAACCTTCTCCGGCGCCAGAAAGGTTGCCACGCACGAGGCCACCGAAAGTAGAAATAACGGAATCTTTTCGACAAGCAATGGGCGCAAAGAATGTGGAACGGCGGGTTCAAGCCGGCCAAGCGGCCAGTAGTCCAGCAGCAATAATACAAACGGCAATGTCACAAGCATATTTTTTGACAAAAGCCCCAAAGCAAAAAGCAACACCACAGTTGCATAACGAATCCATGATGGCGGATGGCGCACATAGCGCACATAGGCTCCAAGGGTCAGCACAAAGAAAAAACCGCTCAACACGTCTTTACGTTCCGACACCCACACCACTGACTCCACCCGCAACGGATGGATGGCAAATATCATCGCTACAAATGCACTGCGCCACAAAGCGCCGGTCATCTGCCGCAGCACAAGAAACAGTAGAATGGCCGTGGCGGTATGGAACAGAAGATTGGTCATGTGATGACCATGGGCGTTCAGCCCGTAAAGCTGGCAGTCCAACATGTGTGAGAGCCACGTTAGCGGATGCCAGTGGCCAATTTGACCATAAATAAACGCCCAGACAAATCCCGTCCATGTCATCCCTTTCTGGACCATCGGGTTCTCATAGACATATTTATCGTCGTCGTAGTTGATAAACCCATACCCAAGCGCCTGACCGAAAACCATCCAGACGGCCAGCGCAATGAAAATGCAAATCCCGACACTTTCCCAAATGGAGGACTTTTCTCCTGCTTTGTTATTCATTGGTGCTTGCCAAACCACTTTGTATTCCTCGCATCAAACCACAAATTCCAGTTCCTGCCGGTGCGGTATCAAGCCGCGCTCAAAGGCCTGGCCCAGAAACCGGCGGATGGCTTCCCTGCCCCGCTCGCCGTAATCGAGCGTCCAGTGGTTTACATACATCCCGACAAATTTGTCGGCGAGATCGCAGCCCATGTCACGGGCAAATTGCAGCGCGTGCTGCACCGCCTCGGCCCGATGGTCGAGGCTGAATTGGATGCTCGCGGTGAGAATGTCGGAAATTTTCCGGCGCGTCGCCAAATCGAATTTCTTGTGAATGACATTCCCGCCGAGCGGCAGCGGCAAACCGTCGTTTTCCTTTCCCCACCACACCCCCAAGTCTTCGCATACCACCAAGCCCTCATTTTGATACGTCAACTGGCCCTCGTGAATGATAAGACCCACGTCCGCCGCCCCGGACCGGACCGCCTGAAAAATATGGTTGAACGGCATGACGACGTAATCGAAGTTCGGAGTTCGGAGTTCGGCCTGCCCTCCGTAGCCTCTGGGCGAAGGATGGGAGTTCGGAGTTTTTACGTGGCCCAGCCAGAGTTGTAACGCCAGAAACGCGCTGGTCATGGCACCGGGGACGGCGATTTTTTTCTTCGCCATCTCCGCCTTGGAAAATTTCTGCCTAGCCACCAACATCGGGCCGTAACCATCGCCCATGCTCGCGCCGCTGGGCAGCAACGCGTATTTATCGCTCACCTGGGCATAGGCGTGGATGCTGACGGCGGTGATGTCGAGTTCGCCGCGCGTGGCGCGTTCGTTCAGCGTCTGGATATCCTGCAAAATGTGCTCGAACCGGAAGCCGTGCGTCGGGATCAAGCCCTTCGCCAGCGCGTAAAACATGAAGGCGTCGTCGGGGTCCGGCGAGTGGCCCAGCGTCAACGTCGTTTGCTGCATGGACGGAGGCTAATCCACCCGGCGCGGGCTGTCACGATGAGAAGAAATCTTGCTGTAGTGTTGCACTGTCCCGACTCGGTGTCGGGATGACCGTCGCCATTGATTCCACCAGCGCTCACAGAGGGGCCGTTGTAAAAAATGCCGTAAATTCAGTTCCTTGGGCGCACCTCGATACCACCACCGGAACGCCGGATTTATCCGGCAGCAACACGCGCCGGCTGCACACCTGCCGGATGAATCCGGCGTTCCACGCGGACGCGGCATCGTGCATTGGTGGTAGTGTCCGGTGCGTGTTGCCCAAATCATTTAGGAAACGGCGGAGCGCGGCTGCCTGCTCGCGATTTATCGGAGTCTCAGCCGCAGCACGTTCGACAACCCCAAAAACCCGTGGAATTTCGTGCGCTCATTTGGTAATCTGGGCTGCTGCGGGTGGGACACCCGCGCTCCGTTCCATTTGGGCAACACGCCCTCCGGTTGCGCCCCAGTTCCTTTTCCCCATCATTTTTCTCTTTCTTTTTGGCCGGGTAGTCATAAGTTCCCAGCAACCATGAACTCAAAAATACTACTCTCCACGCTGGGGTTGGCTTCCGGACTGGTATTCACCTGCGGGCTGTTGGCACAGACACCCAAGGTTGATTTTCCGGCTGCCAGTCCCGCTTGCACGCTTAAACAGCACGTCGGTCTCACCGACATCGAGATTGTCTATTCCCGGCCGGGTGTGAAGGCCCGTCCGATCTTTGGCGGCCTGGTCCCGTACGGCCAGGTGTGGCGCACGGGCGCGAATGCCTCCACCAAAATTTCCTTCAGCACCGCCGTCAAGCTCAACGGCACGGAAGTTCCCGCCGGCCAATATGCCCTTTACACCATTCCCGGTAAAAAAGAGTGGACCGTGATCATCCACAAGGACACGGCCGCGAGCATCTTCAACTACAACCCGACCAACGACCTGGTGCGGTTCAAGGCGACGCCCGTGAAACTTGCGAAACCCGTTGAGACGTTCACGATTGACATCAACGACCTCCGCGACGAGTCCGCCACGCTCAATCTCACCTGGGAAAAGACCCGCGTGCCGGTGAAGCTCGAAGTCGAACTGGTCGGCAAGCTGGTGCCGCAGATCGAAGCCGTGATGGCCGCGCCGGAGGGCAACAAGCCCTATTACCAGGCGGCCATGTTTTACTTTGATCACGGCCAGGATTTGGAGAAAGCCCGCAAATGGGTTGATGCCGCCATCGCCGAGCGTGAGGCGTATTACATTGTGAATTTGAAAGCCAGGATCCTCGCCAAGCTCGGCGACAAGGAAGGCGCCATCGCCGCAGCCAAACGTTCGACCGAACTCGCGATCAAAGCCAAAGATACCGGCTACGTGAAGCTGAACGAAGACCTGATCTCCAGCTTGAAGTGATGACGCCGGTTGCCTCCGTCCAGACCAAAACTTCAACCATAGATAACCAACGAAACCATGAGAAACACCATGAATAAATTAAAATCCACACTCATTATCGCCATTATCATCGCCACCGCATTACCGCTGATGGCCCAACGAAAACGCATCAGTCCCCATGAAACCATCAGCTCGGCCATTGATGGCAACAAGGTCACGATTGTCTATGGGCGTCCTTATTCCAAGGATCCCAAGAGCGGCGAAGTCCGCAACATCTGGGGGACGCTGGTGCCTTACGGCAAGGTCTGGCGCACGGGGGCCGACGAAGCGACACTCCTCACTACGGAACAGCCGGTCGTGATGGGCGGGACGACGGTTCCGGCAGGCACCTACTCGTTGTTCACCCTGCCCGCCGCCGACGGCACCGCGAAGCTGATCATCAACAAGCGGACCGGGCAGTGGGGAATTCCATATAAAGAGCAGAATGAAGCGACGAATGAACTGGCGCGGATTGACCTGAAGAAAGACACGCTGGACAAGACGGTGGACCAGTTCACGATGGCCATCGATCAGAATCCTTCAGGCGGCGGCGTGCTGAAAATGATGTGGGAAAACACCCAGTTCTCGGTGCCGTTCACCGTCAAGAAATAGCGCGCAGGGAAAAACCTGGTATTGGGCGGCACGTAATCGGTTTCTCGCTCCCCATGAACCGTCTTCCGTAGCCGCCGTTGTAAAACGGCGGAGATGGCCAATGCGGAACGGATCCGCCAATTCACATTGGCGGCTACAAGGTTCATGGCCCCGATGCGCGTCCTAAGTTGGAGGTTCCGATTAAAAGCATGACAATCTCATTCAAACGGCCGGACTGGTATGCGCGCTGGCTCCCGTACCTTGCCATCGCCGGCATTTGTTTGCTGGCGGGCGCCACCGCTGCCGAAGCCGCCGAGCCGCCGCCCGCGGCCGCCATTTTGCAGCAATTGCAAAGCTTTCGCGAGATGGGCAGCGTGCTTTACATCGCAGCCCATCCCGACGATGAAAACACCCTGCTGATTGCCTATCTGGCGCGCGGGCGAAATTACCGCACCGCCTACCTCTCGTTGACGCGCGGTGACGGCGGTCAGAACGTGCTGGGTCCGGAATTCGGCGAGGAATTGGGCGTGGCCCGCACCCAGGAACTGCTCGCCGCCCGCCGTCTCGACGGTGGCCGCCAGTTTTTTTCCCGCGCGGTTGATTTTGGATTTTCCAAGGATTATCGCGAAACACTGAACATCTGGGACAAACAACAAGTGTTGTCTGATGTCGTGCGCGTCATCCGCGAATTCCGGCCGGACGTGCTCATCGTGCGTTTTTCCCCCCAACCGGGCGGCACGCACGGCCATCACACGGCGTCAACGGTGCTGGCCCTTGAGGCATTCAAGCTGGCCGGCGACACCAATGCCTTTCCCGACCAGCTCCGGGAACTGACGCCGTGGCAACCCAAACGCATTCTCTGGAATGTGGGTGGTTTCCAGCGCAGCGGAACCGGAACCAATGTCATTCGAATGGATGTCAGCGGCAATGACCCGGTTTCCGGAGACTCATTCGCCGACGTTGCCGCGCGCAGTCGTGCCATGCACAAGACCCAGGGCTTTGACAATTTCCGGGGCTTCGGAGGTGGCGGCGGCCCGAAGACCGAGTCATTCCAGAACCTGGACGGCGAATCTGCCACCAACGACATTCTTGATGGCGTTGATACCACGTGGAGCCGCGTGCCCGGCGGCGCTGACATTGGCAAATTGACTGATGAGGTCATTGCCAAATTCAACCCCGAGAATCCTTCCGCGAGTGTGCCTGCGCTGCTGGAATTGCGAAGCCAACTGATCGCTTTACCGACAATCGATCCTTTGGTCGTCGAAAAACGCGCGCAGCTTGATCGCATCTTGCAGGCCTGTCTCGGCCTCGAAGTGGAGACGGTAATTCCCCAGGCCGAAGTCGTGCCGGGAGAGTTGTTGAAGATGCACCATACGGCCATCGTGCGTTCCAACGTTCCGGTCCGCTGGCTGGGCGCGCGATTTCCGGTCACCGGGAGTGGAATCACCAACGCGGTGGAATTGCGTCCGGACCAACCGGCTTTGCTGGATTCGGTGCAGACACTGCCCGCCAGCACGCCGCTGACCCAGCCCTACTGGTTGCGCGAAGAAGGCACACCGGGCATGTTCCGCGTGGATGATCCCACGTTGATTGGCCGCCCGGAAAATCCGCCGATATTTCCTGTCGAGCAGGTTTTCGAGGTCGGCGGTCAGACGCTGGTCGTTCCGGATGAGCCGGTGCAGGTCACCACCGATGCTGTGAAAAAGGAAATCCGTCGTCGGTTGGATGCGATTCCGCCCGTCTCGCTCGATTTCGGTTCCGAGGTCGAACTGTTTGCGCCCGGCAAGTCC
>Ga0224534_1001044_pt1 | contig 15380 bp, 13 predicted proteins | sample 714E12024metaG_FD_172012 | JGI IMG/M metagenome (GOLD analysis project Ga0224534, IMG submission 172012) | Peat soil microbial communities from Stordalen Mire, Sweden - 717 E1 20-24 | ecosystem: Environmental > Terrestrial > Soil > Wetlands > Peat | place: Sweden: Norrbotten County, Stordalen... | reverse complement strand
CGGGGGGCGTGGATTGAAACGTCAGGGCGTGCAGACGTTGAGCGAGCCAACGAAGTCGCCCCCCGTGCGGGGGGCGTGGATTGAAACTACTCCGCCGGTTGAGCGTTTGGGGAAAACTGCTGTCGCCCCCCGTGCGGGGGGCGTGGATTGAAACTTCTCTCCGGCGAGGCCACCGGTTCTGCCGACCGGTCGCCCCCCGTGCGGGGGGCGTGGATTGAAACACCAGGGCCATATCCATATCAAATATGTAGAACGTCGCCCCCCGTGCGGGGGGCGTGGATTGAAACTTTACAATGTTGGTTGGAAGAATGGCTTCTCTTCGTCGCCCCCCGTGCGGGGGGCGTGGATTGAAACACCAGGGCCATATCCATATCAAATATGTAGAACCGTCGCCCCCCGTGCGGGGGGCGTGGATTGAAACACCGAAACCCCGAGGGACTACGGCTGGCGCTGGAGTCGCCCCCCGTGCGGGGGGCGTGGATTGAAACTGAAATGGCAGCAGTTTAATTAACTGACCGGAAAGTCGCCCCCCGTGCGGGGGGCGTGGATTGAAACTCTGGGCCAATGCACATGCAAAACCAGCAGGATGTCGCCCCCCGTGCGGGGGGCGTGGATTGAAACTTTTTTCTCGCCAATTTTCTTCGCCAACCTTGCGTCGCCCCCCGTGCGGGGGGCGTGGATTGAAACAGGCGCGGGAGGCATAATCGGGACATCGCAATGGAAGTCGCCCCCCGTGCGGGGGGCGTGGATTGAAACTTCGCAAGCAAGGTCACTCGCCGAGGGTCCAACTGTCGCCCCCCGTGCGGGGGGCGTGGATTGAAACCGACATAAAACGTAATGGCTGTCCATGACGCCGCGTCGCCCCCCGTGCGGGGGGCGTGGATTGAAACGACGATGAACCCACCCTGCAATACCTGGGCAAGGTCGCCCCCCGTGCGGGGGGCGTGGATTGAAACCATGCACCGAGCGCACTTCTGAGGCATCACTGAGGTCGCCCCCCGTGCGGGGGGCGTGGATTGAAACACCGAAACCCCGAGGGACTACGGCTGGCGCTGGGTCGCCCCCCGTGCGGGGGGCGTGGATTGAAACACCATCAGGCCGGCGCGGAGGGCCCGGTTGAGCGGTCGCCCCCCGTGCGGGGGGCGTGGATTGAAACTCCAGTTGCAAATAGCACGCCGGGGCATTCGGGAAGTCGCCCCCCGTGCGGGGGGCGTGGATTGAAACTGCCGGCGACTTCGCAAAGAATTATCACCTGAGAGTCGCCCCCCGTGCGGGGGGCGTGGATTGAAACTTGCCCTCTCTTACTGTCTGTTTGGCGACTGAGAGGTCGCCCCCCGTGCGGGGGGCGTGGATTGAAACTTTGCGTCGATGGTCAAATAGGCGATAGGCACCAGGTCGCCCCCCGTGCGGGGGGCGTGGATTGAAACACCTGGAGCATTATTCCCACTTGTGGCCATTGATAGTCGCCCCCCGTGCGGGGGGCGTGGATTGAAACATTCTGCCGTAGGGTGTGATCGGCAGCGGGCGCAGAGTCGCCCCCCGTGCGGGGGGCGTGGATTGAAACCCGTTGGGGTTGGCGTGACAGGAGGCAATTCCCCGGTCGCCCCCCGTGCGGGGGGCGTGGATTGAAACCCATCCTTGACAGGGCATCAATGCCATGCCCTCTGTCGCCCCCCGTGCGGGGGGCGTGGATTGAAACAATGACGCCAAGTAGGATGCAGCAGAGGACGATCGTCGCCCCCCGTGCGGGGGGCGTGGATTGAAACATTGAGGCGTTCTCCAGAAGCATGGTGATGTTGGGTCGCCCCCCGTGCGGGGGGCGTGGATTGAAACGTGGGTATCAAAAAGCTATGCTGCGGGGTCTCCGTCGCCCCCCGTGCGGGGGGCGTGGATTGAAACCTCAAGCAGCTCATCCGTAGTATGTAAGGTTAAAGTCGCCCCCCGTGCGGGGGGCGTGGATTGAAACTTCATTTTCTCGCATATATTTAATGGCCGATTCGTCGCCCCCCGTGCGGGGGGCGTGGATTGAAACTGTCTCGATCTTGTCCAGCACTGCCGCTGCCATGTCGCCCCCCGTGCGGGGGGCGTGGATTGAAACATCTACTCACACTCCTTCAGGGTTTGCTTGGCCGGTCGCCCCCCGTGCGGGGGGCGTGGATTGAAACTTACATCGCCCACTTGCAACCAACTCTGGGCACGTCGCCCCCCGTGCGGGGGGCGTGGATTGAAACATTCACCCCCCATTTTTCTAATCGCTGCCTAATGGTCGCCCCCCGTGCGGGGGGCGTGGATTGAAACCTTTATCCTTCGCTGCACTTCCTCAAGCAGCTCATGTCGCCCCCCGTGCGGGGGGCGTGGATTGAAACATCTCCAGATTGACCGTTGCCGGCCTCACCCAAGTCGCCCCCCGTGCGGGGGGCGTGGATTGAAACCACTTGATTGATAAGATTGTACTGATTCATTAACGTCGCCCCCCGTGCGGGGGGCGTGGATTGAAACCGAAGGATCGGGATCAAGCGGCCAGAAATGTGCTGTCGCCCCCCGTGCGGGGGGCGTGGATTGAAACTCGAAAATGTGCCTGGAATCATCAATATGGCACTCGTCGCCCCCCGTGCGGGGGGCGTGGATTGAAACTTTACCATCAATGAAGAAGCCCTGAAAGAGTTTGGTCGCCCCCCGTGCGGGGGGCGTGGATTGAAACTTGATGCCGCGGCAGCAACTGCGAAAACGGTATCGTCGCCCCCCGTGCGGGGGGCGTGGATTGAAACACTTCGGATCGCCATTACTGTAGCAAAACGCAGCAGTCGCCCCCCGTGCGGGGGGCGTGGATTGAAACTCTATGGGGCGGTGAGCGGTCAGCATTGGTCTATCGTCGCCCCCCGTGCGGGGGGCGTGGATTGAAACAATATCCCGTTCGCGAACTCACTACCGGTTGGAGGTCGCCCCCCGTGCGGGGGGCGTGGATTGAAACTTCTCTCCGGCGAGGCCACCGGTTCTGCCGACCGGTCGCCCCCCGTGCGGGGGGCGTGGATTGAAACTCCCAGGCCTCGACGGAGCTGTTCTCCCCGGCCACGGTCGCCCCCCGTGCGGGGGGCGTGGATTGAAACATACTTGATCCCATAATTCTCACAAACTTTCCTGGTCGCCCCCCGTGCGGGGGGCGTGGATTGAAACACGATGTTGGCGTAAGCCCCGGTAATACTACCCTGTCGCCCCCCGTGCGGGGGGCGTGGATTGAAACTTGTAGAAAGTGACAGTGAAATATTTAAGTTGGATGTCGCCCCCCGTGCGGGGGGCGTGGATTGAAACTTTACAAGAGACGCCGAATCCAAAAAATCTTTGGTCGCCCCCCGTGCGGGGGGCGTGGATTGAAACTCCAGACAGCCGTTGCGCGCAGAGAAGTGCTCCAGTCGCCCCCCGTGCGGGGGGCGTGGATTGAAACAATCAACTCCAGCGTATAAAACTGCTACCACTAATGTCGCCCCCCGTGCGGGGGGCGTGGATTGAAACCTGGATAGTTGATGGGTGAAGTCCTGCCGCTTGTCGCCCCCCGTGCGGGGGGCGTGGATTGAAACTCACAGATGGTTGCATTGTAGATACTCCACACCAGTCGCCCCCCGTGCGGGGGGCGTGGATTGAAACTTCCCCGGGCGTCAACTCACCGCCGGCAGTGACGTCGCCCCCCGTGCGGGGGGCGTGGATTGAAACACAATATAACCATCAATTTCGCTCTCTTCTACAAGTCGCCCCCCGTGCGGGGGGCGTGGATTGAAACCAAATTTGAATCTTTCTCCCGATCCTAATCGTGAGTCGCCCCCCGTGCGGGGGGCGTGGATTGAAACCTAAAACGGTCGTGGATATACTCAAAGAAGTTCAGTCGCCCCCCGTGCGGGGGGCGTGGATTGAAACCCAGGTAGGTCTCGATCACGGAGATCACGGTTTGGTCGCCCCCCGTGCGGGGGGCGTGGATTGAAACGCCTCCAATTTGACCCGCATCTCTTCCCACCGCTCGTCGCCCCCCGTGCGGGGGGCGTGGATTGAAACATACCTGGTCGCTATGTCAAACCCGGCTACGTGAGTCGCCCCCCGTGCGGGGGGCGTGGATTGAAACGATATAACGAGCGAGACGCAGCCCCCACCGCACGGTCGCCCCCCGTGCGGGGGGCGTGGATTGAAACGCCAGTTACTCCTGCATTTGACTTTGAAATTGATGTCGCCCCCCGTGCGGGGGGCGTGGATTGAAACCTTCGGCAAAAGTCTGATCCCTCGCTCCACCGCATGTCGCCCCCCGTGCGGGGGGCGTGGATTGAAACCTTTACGGATCCGGCGCCAACGGCAAATCGACGGTCGCCCCCCGTGCGGGGGGCGTGGATTGAAACCAGACTTGTCTGCCATATTGAGTTGAGATCTTCAGTCGCCCCCCGTGCGGGGGGCGTGGATTGAAACTGCATATCCAGCGCCTTCAGGAGGTGTTTGTCGCCGTCGCCCCCCGTGCGGGGGGCGTGGATTGAAACACCAAATCAAGTGAATCCGCAACGCCAAACATGCGGTCGCCCCCCGTGCGGGGGGCGTGGATTGAAACATTTCTTGCAACCCTTGCAGCCGCTCATTCTCTATGTCGCCCCCCGTGCGGGGGGCGTGGATTGAAACCTACTTGAAACGAATGTCCCTACGGCCGAAGGAAGTCGCCCCCCGTGCGGGGGGCGTGGATTGAAACGAGGGACTGTGGCAGATCCAGGAGCATCCATACGAGTCGCCCCCCGTGCGGGGGGCGTGGATTGAAACATCTGGCAGAAGCAATATTTCTGTCCGTCATAGCCGTCGCCCCCCGTGCGGGGGGCGTGGATTGAAACTTAGTAGGGGTTCTCTTTGGTCAACATTTTGCAAAGTCGCCCCCCGTGCGGGGGGCGTGGATTGAAACCCACAAGGCCCGGACCAGGGCGTCACGATCAGCAGTCGCCCCCCGTGCGGGGGGCGTGGATTGAAACGTCATGTAAGGTAGTTCCTGTAAGCGGCTCTGGAAGTCGCCCCCCGTGCGGGGGGCGTGGATTGAAACGCGCCGGCTGCTATCGCTCTGCCTCGGGCGTTGATGTCGCCCCCCGTGCGGGGGGCGTGGATTGAAACAGTAATCAAGTTACTACACCCCCTTTAAGATAGAAGTCGCCCCCCGTGCGGGGGGCGTGGATTGAAACACCCTGGTCTAGCGATTATCAATATTTTAATTTGCGTCGCCCCCCGTGCGGGGGGCGTGGATTGAAACTTTGATCCGGTCACTTTTCTGCTTTGCGGTCAGTGTCGCCCCCCGTGCGGGGGGCGTGGATTGAAACTCCTCGGACAACCTTGGCATCGCTATGGTATCGGGTCGCCCCCCGTGCGGGGGGCGTGGATTGAAACTGATCACAGGTCTCACATTTTGTGTACCTGGGCAGTCGCCCCCCGTGCGGGGGGCGTGGATTGAAACACAGGTATCGCAGTAACCAACAAAGCAGAAGTCGGTCGCCCCCCGTGCGGGGGGCGTGGATTGAAACCACCCACAAAAGGAAGGGGTGACACAGATTGCCCAGTCGCCCCCCGTGCGGGGGGCGTGGATTGAAACTCCAGGTACGGGAGTAGAACCTACTTTTCCAGGGTCGCCCCCCGTGCGGGGGGCGTGGATTGAAACTCTTGAGAGACGGCGCCGGGAAGCTTCGCGTAGGTGTCGCCCCCCGTGCGGGGGGCGTGGATTGAAACCTCGTAAGAGCTAATCTCTATTTCCTGGAGAACCTGTCGCCCCCCGTGCGGGGGGCGTGGATTGAAACCCAGTTGTCGAACACGAAGCCACTATCGTTCCTGGTCGCCCCCCGTGCGGGGGGCGTGGATTGAAACAAGTATGGAAGTGGTACCATACTAAATTAGCTGGTGTCGCCCCCCGTGCGGGGGGCGTGGATTGAAACGTATTTCCCTTCGTAATAGGCGTTGCAGGCGTGGTGTCGCCCCCCGTGCGGGGGGCGTGGATTGAAACAGGTTGGAACTGGATGGCTTGGTCTCCAGCTCCAAGTCGCCCCCCGTGCGGGGGGCGTGGATTGAAACTGTGGTGGGGATAGATTGACCTTCCTTGACCAAGTCGCCCCCCGTGCGGGGGGCGTGGATTGAAACTTTACAGTGGCTGCCCTGGGTTGTTTATTGCCATGTCGCCCCCCGTGCGGGGGGCGTGGATTGAAACCTTTTAAGACACTTTCTAATAGAGGAATATCCTTGGTCGCCCCCCGTGCGGGGGGCGTGGATTGAAACGAATTCCTTATGGGAGAATCCCTGTGGAGGGTGGTCGCCCCCCGTGCGGGGGGCGTGGATTGAAACCATCACCAGGCCATGCGCCAGGTGGATGGTGATGTCGCCCCCCGTGCGGGGGGCGTGGATTGAAACACCAAGCGGTGAGGAATATGGGGCGCAAAATCTAGTCGCCCCCCGTGCGGGGGGCGTGGATTGAAACTGTGAACCATCCGAGATCGACAGACCACTGGTTAAGTCGCCCCCCGTGCGGGGGGCGTGGATTGAAACTCTTCGGACATCGTTACACTCCCGGTGGACTATTGTCGCCCCCCGTGCGGGGGGCGTGGATTGAAACCTCAATCTCCATTCCCAGCTTCTGGGCGATTTCCGTCGCCCCCCGTGCGGGGGGCGTGGATTGAAACATACATAGTAACGGCCTGTGTGACAAGCATCGAAGTCGCCCCCCGTGCGGGGGGCGTGGATTGAAACTGCTTACCAGGTATGGGATACGGCAGTTAATGCGTCGCCCCCCGTGCGGGGGGCGTGGATTGAAACATCCTTGGTCACCTGGTAGACGTAAGGCTGAATGTCGCCCCCCGTGCGGGGGGCGTGGATTGAAACTTATGGTCTGAGAATCGTCTGCGGCGAGCGCCGGTCGCCCCCCGTGCGGGGGGCGTGGATTGAAACACCTGACCAATGCCACCAGCCTTACTGAAAGCCAGGTCGCCCCCCGTGCGGGGGGCGTGGATTGAAACACCCTCCTCAAATTCCTCCTTGGAACCACCACTGTCGCCCCCCGTGCGGGGGGCGTGGATTGAAACTTTTACTATCCCTGGTTATGAAGGTGTTCCTACGTGTCGCCCCCCGTGCGGGGGGCGTGGATTGAAACTTTGGGGAAGGTTGCGATAAAAGACAATATTGAAGTCGCCCCCCGTGCGGGGGGCGTGGATTGAAACCATACGATGAAGAAAGGGCGGAAGCTATAACATGGGTCGCCCCCGTGCGGGGGGCGTGGATTGAAACATTTCGTCCTTCGTCACTTTGAAAACCCCCTTCCGTCGCCCCCCGTGCGGGGGGCGTGGATTGAAACGATCCCCACCTGCTCCAGTGTCACGACCCGCTTCGTCGCCCCCCGTGCGGGGGGCGTGGATTGAAACCATTGACAGTCAGCGCTCCGACCGCCATTTCATTGTCGCCCCCCGTGCGGGGGGCGTGGATTGAAACGACGCGGTGGGCATCGGCGTCAACGTCTATCAGGAGGTCGCCCCCCGTGCGGGGGGCGTGGATTGAAACAACATGACAACTGCTCAATATGAGGCTCTTTTCGGTCGCCCCCCGTGCGGGGGGCGTGGATTGAAACCTGCTACTCTTGGCCCTTTCAAGTTGTTTCTCCGTCGCCCCCCGTGCGGGGGGCGTGGATTGAAACACCCTGGTCTTTCTTTCGCTGAAAATTATATAGGTCGCCCCCCGTGCGGGGGGCGTGGATTGAAACGCAAATTCTTGGGCCACCGTCTGAATCGCTTCCATGTCGCCCGGGGTTAGTTATTAAGCCTACCACGGGATTATGCTCACCCACAAGATTTACCATATCCCCATGAACTACACCCATCTTTTACCATCGCCCCCACCCCAAAATTCAATCCGACCAGATTTTGGAAACGACATATAAAATTCAACCCCCATCCCTGGGGGTATTTTTCCGTCCCGGCCATGCCCCCAACCTCAGACGGCCATATTTGGGGCGTCAATCTTGCCGGTAATGCAAACCCTACCTGCCTTCTACCCACCCCTTAAAACTCAAATAAAGGCTTGCAGCACAGAAGGGAATCTTGAAATGACGACCGGCCAGATGCCCAGACTCAGGAATCAAGCCGAAGGCCAGATCAAGGGTCATATATCGAGATAACTGCTTATAATTTGGCAGCAGCTTTTACCATCGCCGACAGCCCAAAATTGACCCGGTTAGTTTTGCCGCTTCAACCATCATCTCCAGGGGTATTTTACAGCCCGGCCTTACTGGCCTTGGCTGCTATGTTTTATCACAGTATGCTTCAAGATTGTCTATCCTGAATAGGGATAGAGGTATTTTTATTTCCTGACGAAGCACCCGTACCACCTTTAGGCGGTTTAATGCTAACATTATTTTGGCCTTTTCCTCTGTGGCCGTCTTGTGCTGGTCCTCTTAAAGCAAGTTTCTGATTTGAGACTGCTGTTCCCCTATGTCCTTTTCTCATTTCGATTTCCATTATGAATCATCTCCTTTATTTATTATCGGTTCAAATAATTCGATATAATCAAACTCACTTTTTGTAAGCCACAGTCCTTTACTATTTTCTATTTTTGACAAGAACTCACCTTTATCATTTGTTTCCCAAACTTCTTCAATATATATATCTTTCTCATGAGGAAAAGCTGAGGAAAAAGAATTACCACCATATAAACCACCTATAAAAGTTCCATTCTTTAAGTGTATTAAAACATAGTAGGTTTGTTCTCTGCTAAATACCCAATCCCATGCGGTTGGAATGGGATGAAGAAAATTTAAATTCATAAATATTTTTGAGTTAGATAATTTGTAGAAAAGAATAGGCCATATCATTGGAGCAACAAATAATATTAAAATAAGAAATAAATAATATAAAAAAGTGTTAGATAATTTAAAACTAGAAGTACTTATTAAGTTAATTAACCAACTAAAAAGAATAAGGTTTATACAACTATAGCTGACGAATTCCAAGATATAATCGCCAAATTTATGTTCTTCAGAAGGCACAAGCATTGACCATATTTTTAATGAAATAAAACCCGGTATAACAAAAAAGATAAATAAACTAAGTCTATCAAGGTTGAGGATTTCCATGATAATGCCTCCAATTACGATTAGATATCTAAGACAGTATAATCATCCTCTTCTGAAAGGTCTCTGAAAATGCTACCATCTTTCTTTGTAACATAATGCCATCCTGTATTGTCGCAGGATTTCGTTTTAACCCTTATTCTTACTGTCTTCTTACCCTTTATCGCGAGCACATCAAAAGCAGGAGCATTCCGGGGAGCAGGGCAGCTATAGCCCTTCTTCTCAATAGTTCGGCAACAACATAATATTCACCTGCATTGCCAACTGATTACTTATGCATTAAATGATATTACTGTCATGCTCAAATACCTCTATTGCCCTAGCTATTCGTTAAACGTAGACTCAATAATGTCCTTAATTTCGTCATTACGCATTGATAATACCCTTTCGAGGTCATCTCTATGAAATCTCTTATAGGTGCTAGAAATCCACGGATCAAATGTACTGCAAGCATGAAGAATAGTATTATTCCATGCTGATATTAAATCAATAGGAAATTCTTTATCCACAAACCATTTCATTCTTAACCAGATATATCTTTGACTATCGTCCTGCCACCTTACTGAAAATGGGACTTTGCGTATAACATCTAAGTCATCAAACTTTTTAAACATATCCTCATTAATAGCCAATACAACAACATAATAATTTTTATTCTTCCTAATGCTTATTATTTCCCATTGACCTATGTTAATTGTTAGTTTATTGTCCTTTGTATAGGTAATAGATAATATATCTTTATTGTGACAATTTAATTGGAAAACGTCATATGCCAATTTGAAATAATGAAATGCTTTAATAGCATCTTCTAAAGAATTGAAAGTTGCTAATATAACCTCTTTAATAGGCTTAAGCTTTTCTGGATCATAGAATTCATTATCTTTATGTCTTTGTTTACCAAACTGCGTTTCTTTTACATGTATAGATCCTCTTTTAAAAACTTCGTTTAGAGCGTTATCGTATTTACGGTCGATGCTGGGTAACAATAAAAAGGACTTATCTATGATTTCGGGCAGCATTAAAGTAGCACTGCTTATGATGTTAATTATCCATTGATGAACATTTAAAATTAAATCTTCTTGACTAATAAAAATATCCGCTTCTTGGTTTAAACCTAATCCATTATTTGTAAAATTGGCAGATCCAATTAATAATTTATTGCCTCTTAATAAAACTTTGGCATGTAAATTCATAATATCATAAATTACTAAATTATTCGAAATAACCATATTTTGTAATTCTTTTATGCTGTTATTCGATACTATGTTTGTTTTAATTTGTCTAATATCTGTTACCATAATAACTTTTTCACAAGTAGAACAAATATCCTTAATAACTTCAATAGAGAAAAATGGTGTTACAATATAACAATCTCCGTGTTCTTGCAAAATATCTTTTATGGCTTCATCAAAAGGATTAGCCTTTGATAATCTATACTCCGTATCATGAGCAACAAATTTTAAAGTCATATTTTACTCCCATAATAAAAGCATAATTGAAAAGAACAACCAGATAAGGTCAAGTATTCTACCATAATAAGAAAAATCCTGCTTTAGCAGGAGTCAGCCCTTTTCGTCTTATATCTTTTTTCCCAATAATCCCGGCAATGCTGGCAATAACTCAACTTTTCCTTATAAGTCCCCTCCGCCGCTTCCGCCATCGGCTTACCGCATTGCGGGCATTTTCCCTCAGCTTTCCGATTCTCCCTCAGTAGCCGTTTCCGGTAAGTATCCTTATGGGTCTTGCAACAATACTTCTGCCCAGGCTTTTCAGAGATAAACGCCTGTCCACATTCCTGACAGAAAGCGGTCTCCTGCTTGCCGTCTTCCTTCTTATTCTCCGTCTGGAATTATACAACCTTCTTTCGGGCATCCTGCTTCTGAAAATCTCCCGGCCTCTGTTTGACCGCCTTATCCTTGAAAAATGCTGTGAATTCCTTAACGGTCTTCTCAATATCAGAAGTCAAATCTTTGACCAAAGGGATTATTTGACTGACAGTGTCTTGGCTTACCCGGCAAATCCCTTCTCTGGTCTCGAAAAAATCCTTGGGATTAAAGGCTTGCTTTGCAACCCAATTGAAAAGCAGCCTGTCAACCTTCGGCCTGACTGGTTCCATCAGGTCAAAGACCAGGGAAGTCCTGCTGTTGTGGTCAACATGAATTATACCAAAATCAGGGTCAACATTGTTGATCAGGCATGTCTGCCGGACTTTCGTTTCCAAAACAGTGTAGAGATAATTGAGACAGGCATTAAACGGGTCAATCGCTTTCCGGGGTGAACTGGTCTTGGGAGATGTTCTATTGCCGATAGCCAGCCAATTTGCAGGAATCTTCCTTGCTCGTATCCATCGCAGGGGTATCCCCTCGAAGCAATGCCAGTAAGCTGCCGCCGCTTGTGCTTCAAGCACTCTCTGAGAATCGGGATTTAAACTGCTTGTCAGCATCTTCTCCCGGTCTTGTGATATTGAGACAGCCTGCGTAATCCGTTTATCCCGCTCACTACTCCACCAATCAGCACAGCGGAAATGCTCTTGCAGCCAATTCAACGTTTTTCTCTGCTCCTGTAGTTTCTCAGCCAGCAGCCAGGTTGATATTTTCATATTGACGATATTGCTGGCCGTTGCCTGCCGCCTTTTGACTATCCCTGAAACGTGATTATCCTTCTCCGGCATGATACGGGTAAGGGGGTTTCCATCGCTGTCCAGAAAAGTGACCATGATGTTCTGGTCAACAAGCCATTTGATAGCCTCAAAAGTCAATGCCCCCGATTGCCCCAATATGACAATATGCTCAACCGTGTTCAAGCCTCGATTTATAGAGGTTTCCCGGACATCGCCAGTATGGGCGAAGCCATCTTTGATTCGCAGGCCGCCAGAGTTAACCCGCATATCAAGGCCGCAGCCTGTTAGGACAAGGATTTCTTTATTCATGTTTATTCTCCTTACTATTGATACTATTGATTTTATCATATTTAGTCTTTATCATAAATAGTTTATTTATCTTTTTTAGCGATTCTATTAGTGCTAAAATGGCTTAAACAGATTATTTAATGGGGTGGCAACATATGGCAGTACCTGATTTTCAATCAATGATGCTCCCGTTTCTTAAAGTTATCAATGACGGCGATGAACATATTGTAAGTGAAATCAGGGATTTACTAGCACATTTCTTAAATATCACTAATGAAGAACGAAAAGAGCTATTACCAAGTGGTAAAATGGCACGCTATGATAACAGGATAGCTTGGTGTCAAATATATTTGGCAAGGGCAGGTTTAATTGAGCGGACAGAAAGAGGTAAATATCGGATTACAGAACGTGGCAGAAATGTTTTAAATGATAATCCGCCAAACATAAACATTAAATATCTTAAACAATTTCCGGAATTCCTGGCATTTCAAAACCTATCAAAGCAAGCTGAAAAGCAAATATTGAGTAAGGAAGAAGAAAGCGGCCATACCCCTCAAGAAATTTTAGAATCCAGTTATCAAACATTAAACATTGAATTAGCCCAGGAAATATTAGATCAAGTTAAAAAATGCTCGCCAAAATTCTTTGAGAATCTCGTCATAGATTTACTTATTAGCATGGGTTATGGCGGTTCGAGAAGGGATGCAGGCCAAGCCATTGGGCAAAGTGGGGATAGTGGCATTGATGGTATAATAAAAGAAGATAAATTGGGCTTAGATATTGTATATGTTCAAGCTAAAAGGTGGGAAAATGCTGTTGGTAGACCGGATGTGCAAAAATTTGCAGGTAGTCTTGATGGTCAACGTGCCAAGAAAGGTATTTTAATTACAACATCATATTTTTCTCAAGAAGCTAAAAATTATGTTAATGTTATTGAGAAGAAAATTGTTTTAATTGATGGTGAAAATCTTGTTCAATTAATGATTGATCACAATGTAGGCGTTACTGAAGTGTCAACGTATATAGTTAAAAAGATGGATATTGATTATTTTAATGAGTAAGGATGGTTATAAACATGGAAGAAAAGTTATTAACCGCTAGTGATGTAGCTAAAAAGTACAACTTCACATCTGATGCAGTAAGGAAATGGATAAAAGAAGGTAAACTCAAGGCTATTAGAGTTGGATCACGGTGGCGGATTCCCGAAGAATCTTTGCAGCAATTTCTCCAGAATAGCCTTGAGAGCAAGAAGGATGATTAATTGTTTCTCGTTAACGGTCTTCATGATAAAGTCTATGCATCATTACAGGATTAAACATCAGCTTCCTATCATGGAATCTAACCACATCTTCAACGGCTATGTTCATTCTGCTTAAATCCGCCGCTACCTGCTGCCTGCTCTTGCCATAAAGCCTTAAAACCTGCATCTCCGACAACCACGGCAAACGCTCATAAAGAATCCACGGCCAATACTTGGTTCTATAACCGTTCTTCTCTTTGACAAACGCCATGTCCGGTTTGCATTCAATTTTTGACGGTTTCGGCAGCAGCCCAAACTTGAAAACTAATGGGTTATCCTTAACCAAAACTCTGAATATACGTCTGTTTTTCAGCTTTACATTTAACTCCTTGTAGCTGTGCCCCCCTTGCTGGCAGACTTGATATTCAACAATATCGCCAGGTGAAAACTCCTCTAACTCGTGCTTACCATCGGTCAAGCAAATTCCTCTAACTTTCAAATCCCGAAGTTCTGCCGCCTCTTTTGCCCTTTCCTCTGCCTGCTGTTCCATCTTCCATTTATCCAAAAAGTCCCTGGTCGGTTTCTCTCCCAAATTTATGTAATCAGTCCCGTATAGATTGAAAATCTTGTTGGGTAATAGCTCTTTTATTGCCTCAACTTTAATCTCATAGCGGATACGTATTTCAGACAGGGGATAAATCTCCTTTTGCTGCCCGGCCTCTAATGCCTTGGGGCATGGTATTTTCCCAAATGGTATCGGTATATCCCGCTCCTTGCATAGCTTCAGGATTTTGTCTTAAAGTTCGGAGGCAGGGTTCCGCTTTCCGGCCAGCATTTGCTTGAAGTAATCCAGCGTGATTTCCAGCTTATCCGCCCAATCTTTTTGCGGCTTGGCTTTCTGTTTCAGAATCAATATAAGCTCCTGCCATTGCCCCTCATCAATTTTAGTCTTGCTATGCCTTGCCTTCTCAGCCTGCTCATAATGCAGAATATCAATCTCAACGTTCAATTCATCAGGCAGGGCAGTTCCCTCTCCAGCCTCATCATCGTGCAGCGTGTTGGTTTCCTTGCCGATGTGCTTTACCCTTGTTGCCATAACGTGCGTCCGCTGCAACAAGCCCTTTGTCCCTTTGCCGCAATTCTGGCCGTCCTCGCCGTCATATTTAAGCTCAGGATGACGGTGGTAGTCCTTAATAAAATCGAAATAGGTCTTGATAGTGATAATGGCAACCTCGCCATCGGCAGGTATGATCATGTCCTCAAGATCAAGCCCCTGTTGGCCATTCACTTTGATGCATACAGGCTCCTTTGTGGTCTTGTCATACCAGGGTAGCCCCTCAAGGCTCCTGACATCTCCAAAGGGCGTTATTGGTATCTTGTGCAAATTGGCGAAACAGGTTGAGGAATGAGGACATTGCCCCTTATAGTTGCAGGATCCCAACCCAACCGCCTTATGTTTCCGGCAATAGTATCTCTTGATGATATGAGCGGAAGAAAAAAGTCTTTCGACAGGATATGCCACCCGCAGGAAATTGAACGGCTTTACCTGCTCGCCGTAAGGTTTATTTTTATCTCTGTTCAACAACTTATATATGGACGGCTTGCTGATCGCCAGCCTTGCGAATGCTGGCTGATTAAACCAATCAGGCTCCTGATACTGCTTTTGCAGACCGTGCTCCCGGCTAATGTGGTATTTCCAGACTTCATTAATCCAGGCATTTTGCTTGTCACCCTCGACAGGAGACATTAAATGCCCCAGGCCGTGATCTGACTTCTTGCGGATAATTATTTTTCTGCCGCTGTTGTCGTCAGGAATCAGATTATAGAGGACATACCGCTTGGCCGAAATCATGTAGCAGTAGAGCGGGTAATAGTGGCCGCTTTTGACGTTCTCCTTATTCCAGTCTATCCGCTCCCAATTATATTCCTCCGCCGCCAGTAATGAGTCCTCGCCCTCATACGGCCACAGGGATTTGAATTTTTCAACAACCTGCTTGCCGATAATCTCCGGCTCATGCTTCTTCAGGTCAATGATAGACATGGAATCCGTATCGCAGAAGGCAAAGGTTCCTCCTAAGTCCTGGCAGGTCTTCTCCATCATCGCCAGTATCAAGTGGGCAGCCCCT
>Ga0224534_1001043_pt1 | contig 15385 bp, 13 predicted proteins | sample 714E12024metaG_FD_172012 | JGI IMG/M metagenome (GOLD analysis project Ga0224534, IMG submission 172012) | Peat soil microbial communities from Stordalen Mire, Sweden - 717 E1 20-24 | ecosystem: Environmental > Terrestrial > Soil > Wetlands > Peat | place: Sweden: Norrbotten County, Stordalen... | reverse complement strand
GTCGTCGCCGCCGAGCAACTCTACCGCGCACTCACCATCCGCGCCGGCCATCCATACCATAGCGGACACTAGCGGCTTTCCGCCGAACCCACAGCGCCATCCGGTACTCTAGCCGCATGCCCGACAGCTCCGACGCTCAACCATCCAAACCCTCGCCGTCCGCGCAGGACTCCGTGCAGGACTCCGCGCAGGACGACTCCCGCCGAGGCCTCCTCCTTATCAACACCGGCCCCGGGAAAGGCAAAACCACCGCTGCGCTCGGGACCGCCTTCCGTGCCGCCGGCAACGGCATGCGGGTTCTGGTTCTCCAGTTCCTCAAAGGCTCCTGGCACTACGGCGAACTGGACGCCGCCGAAGCCCTCAACGCCGTCGACGGCTTCACCTTCGTCATGCGCCAGATGGGCCGCGGCTTCGTCAAAATCGGCGGCGCCGAAGCCGACCCCGAAGACCTCCGCCTGGTCGAAGCCGCATGGGACGAGGCCGCCGCCGCCATCCTCTCCGGCGACTGGGACCTCATCGTCCTCGACGAGATCAACTACGCCATCGGCTACAAGATGCTCGATCCCGAGAAGGTCGCCGACGTCCTCCGGCGGCGCCCCGAGATGCTGCACGTCATCCTCACCGGCCGCAACGCCCATCCCACGCTGGTGGAACTCGCCGACACCGTCACCGAGATGCGCGAAGTAAAGCACGCCTACCAGAAGGGCATTCTCGCCCAGCGCGGGATTGAGTTTTAGCGTTCTCCTGCCCGCACCGGCATTTCATCTCATGCCTCGGCACGTTGAACGCAGTGCTCGAAGCCTGGCTCCACGAAGCTTGGCTCCACGAAGCCTGGCTCCACGCCAGGCTGGCCGCGAAGCCCGTTCCGTTAGAACTCCAACCGCAACGAGAACTGTCCAATGCGTGCGCTCTGGTTGTTGGTGCCGGGCTCGCTGTTGGTACTTGTGATCTGACCGAACGTCGATGCGTTCGTGACGATGTTCACCGCAGGTGTCCCAAAGGTAGGGTGGTTGAAGATGTTGAATGCATCCGCACGGAAGGTCAGGTTCACCTTGTCCTGAATGATCGGGAACCTCTTCGCCAGACCAGCGTCGAAGAAGAATGCGCCCGGACCGCGGAGCAAATTGCGCTGTCCGTACTCCAGGCCGATCGGGCCACGGAACTCGTTCAGCACCTTTGTCGCACCTGTAGCGCCACCGGAGAAGTTGTAAGCGGTGCCGTTGCTGAGATTGACGTGGCTCTTCAAATCGCCTTTATTGCCGGTAAAGATAGCCGGGTCAAGGTTGTCGAACGAGGCCAGGTACGCGTCGGAGTAGGGCGTGACGGCAAGGCCGGTGCGGTAGGAGGGAAGTCCGGAGACAGCCCATCCGCCGATCGCCTCATCCACCCAGCGCGGTGCCGTGGCGAGGAACTCCTTTCCTCGGCCGACGGGAAGCTCGTACACGAAGTTCGACGTAACCTCCTGCGTGACGTCGAAATCCGAGTTACCGCGGCACGCGCGTGGCCGGGTGATGTCGCAGATAAAGCCAGTATCGGTGTACAAGGAGTTGTTGTTGGCGCTCAGCGACGTGTTGTCGATCGAGTGCGACCAGGTGTAGTTGAAGTCGAAGCGAAGACCCTGCGACATGTTCTTGCTCAGGGTTAGCAGCAGACCGTTGTAGTTCGAATTTCCCTGGTTGCCGAGGTAGGCATTGGACCCAAACTGGGACGGTATTCCGACGTTGGTGGGCAGAAAACCCGTAAACCCATAGAAATAACTATAGGCAGCAAGCGCCTGAAGCATGTCGGACATGTCGCCCCGGTTGCCAAGTTGACCGACCATCGCTGCCACCAGGTTCGTGTTGTTGCCGAAGCCAATGGATGCGCCTGTGCCGGGTGCGAGGACATCCTCAAACCAGGGCTGTGCTGTAAGGGCCGTGCCCGCCCGCAACTGTGTTGTCAGCCCGGCAAAGGCGGCGGACATCATCTGGCCAGAGGCTTTATCGGGAAAGTCCAGCACCTGGCCGGCGTCTGCATCCGCGAGCAGGCGGCGTCCCATCCGGCCAACATAATTCAGTTTCATGACCATGTGGCCCGGCAGCTCCTGCTGAACTCCGGCGTTCAGGGCAATGGAATAGGGGTCCTTGAGATTCGGGCTGACGACGAAGTTCGTTGCGCCCGCCGCCAATCCATAGGGCACGCCATTGCCATCCACATACGGCGTATAGGGCACCGTGAGTGCCGCAGGCTTTGGATTCAGAGTTGGCGCGTAGGAGAGATTGGAGCCGAGCCGGGGATCCGTCGCCAGCGAAGCGTCAACGCTGGCGGCGCCGAACTGATTGACCTGGGTGTTCGAGAACAGATAAGAGCTCTGGTCCTGAAGGAAGTTAATAGCGGTAATAACCGTACGGTCATAGACAATGCCCGCGCCGCCATTGATGACCGTCTTCGGAGTTGGGTTGTAGGAAAAGGCCACGCGGGGAGCGAAATCCTTGTACGACGGTGCATACAGGTTCGGTCCGTGATTGGCCTTGCCCCCCAACTCCACGCTGTAGAGGGGGAGTCCCGTATTGCTGGTGTCGCCGCTCGCGCACTGGGCCAGGCGGTCCGCGATATACGCATTGAGGGTCGACTTCTGATGCGACGCATTGCTGAAGTACTCCACCGACTCTTCGCCGTGGGTCTCATAGGGCACTGAATATAGCTGGTAGCGCAGCCCGTAGGAGAGGGTGAGCCGCGGATTCATCTTCCACGTGTCCCCGACGTACATCTCGCTCTCGAAGTAGCGATAGGCCTTGGGAGCACCACTGCCCGCTGGCAGCGCGGCGCCGGCGTTGTTGTAGTCGTAGTTAGTCTGAATTTGCCCGATAACCCCGAGAGAGGTGGCAAACAGTGAGTCGTAATCATTCACTGCCACCTGGTTCGGCCCGTTATTGATGTCGGCGGGACGGACCGTCGGATCGAGACCACCCTGGAGTGCGGAGCCCTGCAGTCCAGCGCCCACGAAGTTGAAGTTATCGATCAGGTTACTGTCTGTCTTGATGAACTTGAACGTGCCGCCCATCGTCAGGCTGTGGTTGCCGATCTGCCAGTTGAAGTCGTCGCGGACCACCGGCAGGGGGATACGGATCGTCTGCCCATCGTAAGCAGTATATGGACCACTTAGGCCGGAGAAGCTGTACTGGTTGGCCCCGGTCGGATTGAACTCATCCGGAAAGCTCGACTTGGCGATGCTGTCGCCATAGTAGAACTGGTTCACCTTGTTCTTGCCGATCGTCCAGATGTGGCTCACAACGTAGCCGTAGCTGCGATCGATGCGAGGATGGGTGACCGGGTCGGTGGGGAACTCGGGGAGCGAATAAATCGAGTTCTCCCGGTTGATCGTAAAGCGGCCGAATAGCCTCTGTGTCGGCGTCAGGTTGTAGTCCACGCGGCCGACATAGGTGATTTCGTTGTCCGGCGTCGGCGTTGTAAAGCGATAGCCGCCGGTGTTGACGCCGTCGCCCTGGGTCAGGTCATTGGCTGCAGGGTAGCGTGCTTTGATGAAGGCCAGCTCCGGTGCATCGAAGCCGATGCCCGCAGGATCCAGCGCTGCAACCTGGGCCGAGCTCAGCGTACTGATGCAGGTGGGCTGGGTATTGAGCCGGCTGCTGTCACCGCATCCAGCTCCACTGTTGATGTAGTTAAGGGTTCCGCTCCGGAAGCCGCTCAGGGGAACGATCGGCTCGGAGCTCGACGACTGGACGATGCGGGAGTCGGCGAGATCAAAGAAGAAGAACAGCTTGTCCTGCTTGATGGGGCCACCGATATTGCCGCCGAACTGGTTGCGGATCAGCGGTGTGCGGGGAAGGCCGACGAGGTTGTTGAACCAGGTGTTGGCCGCCGTTGTCGTATCGCGGTGGTACTCGTTGATATTGCCGTGCCACTGGTTGGTGCCGCTCTTGGTTACCAGCTGAAACTGCCCGCCGCTGCCGGTGCCGACCGCGGGAACGAGCCCGGCGACGGTGCCGGTGAACTGCTCCACGGAATCGACCGGGGCGTTGCCGACGATGGCGAAGGTCGTGCCAGCGGCGATGTCGTTCACATCCAGGCCGTCGACCGTGACCTCCGACTGGTCGATGCGAGCGCCCGCGACAGCGCCCTGATTGGAGTCCACTCCCGGCTGCTGGTAAAACAGGGTCGCGATTCCAGCCGTGCGGTCATAGATCGGGAGCTCGTTCAACTGGTGAACGTCCAGGTTATTGCCGATGGAGGCGTCGCTGGTATTCAGCGTCACCGCCTGGTTCGCCGCCGAGACATCGACCAACTCAATCTTGCCCGCCGCCAGCGTCGCATTCTGCGTCCGCGTGATGCCGACGCTCAGGGCAATCTTGTCCACCTTCACCCTGGCGAAACCATCATGGCTGAAGACGGCCGTGTAGTCCTCATTCGGCGGTACGTTCGCAAAACGATACCACCCCTGCCTGCTGGTCGTCTGCGTGTAGCTGACGCCCGTCAGCCGATTGGATAGAGTCACTGTGGCGTCTGGAATGGCCGCGCCAGTAGCATCCGTAACCGTGCCAGTCATTGACGACGCATCCTGAGCCTTCAAGAGCGCTGGCGCAGAAAAAAATAACGCCAGAAGGGTGAGCGCAACCCCACGAGTGAGGTTGGCAAACCGGAAAGACCGCATTGAAACTTCCTCCAGACAACATTGAGCTAATGGTGGGCCGGCAGCCCATCCTGCATCTCATGTTGATGTTGATCCCAGTACAAGTAATTTTTGCACCAACGCCTGTGCACCCCTGTGCATATCGGGTTATTCGTGTAACCCTACGCAGTAAGCGTTGAGGACTGCCCTTTGACGCAATTATCTGACGCAATCATCTATGGACGGACTATTTTAGCTGTGGGCCAGTTTGCGATGAATACGCCCGGCAGTTGACATTTGGGCCTGATTGCGCCCGCATCCTGAGATGGACCGAGCGCCCTCGCCCGGCGAAATCCCTCGATCCCCACCCGCAGTCGCTGGTTCTCCATGTCATCCTTAATGCCAATGCCCTTGCCCGAGCCCGCACTGGACACCATCGTCGCCATCTCCACGCCACCCGGTCGCGGCGGCATCGGCATCGTGCGTCTGTCCGGCCCCGACGCCCTGACCATCGCCGCGCAACTCCTCCATCTCACCGGCCCGCTCGATGACCCAAAAGCGCACGCCCGCGCACGCCGCGCCCGCGTCCTCGACCCCGGCAACGACGCCCACACCATCGACGACGCCCTGGTCACCGCCTTCCTCGCCCCCCACTCCTACACCGGCGACACCCTGGTCGAGATCGCCGCCCACGGCTCTCCCGTCATCCTCGACGCCATTCTGCGCAGCGCCCTCGCCCACGGCGCGCGCCTGGCCCTGCCGGTTCGCCTCGCCACGCCCGGCGAGTTCACCCAGCGCGCCTTCCTCTCCGGCCGCCTCGACCTCACCCAGGCCGAGGCCGTCCACGACCTCATCGCCGCCCAGACCCTCGACCAGGCGCGGGTCGCCGCCCAGCAGCTCGGCGGCGCCATCTCCCGCCGCGTCGCCCCCGCCAAAGAGTCGCTCCTCCACCTCATCGCCCTGCTCGAAGCCGGGATGGACTTCGCCTCCGGCGAGCTCGACGACGTCGACATCGTCCCACCCGCCCAGATCGCCGCCGCCATCGCCTCCGTCCAGCAGCCGCTCGACGCCCTCGCCGCCACCTTCCGCCGCGGCCAGCTCCTCCGCAACGGAGCGGCTATCGCCCTCATCGGCCCGCCCAACGCCGGCAAATCCTCCCTCTTCAACCGCCTCCTCGACCGCGAACGCGCCATCGTCACGCCGCTCCCCGGCACCACCCGCGACACCATCGAGGAGTCGCTCTCCCTCGCCGGCATCCCCCTCCGCCTCATCGACACCGCCGGCCTCCGCACCGTCTCCGTCCCTCACCCCGCCTCATCCCCGGGGGACGACGCACACGGTGCGAACCCACCCATCGACGCGGCCGAGCTCCTCGGAATCGCCCGCTCCCACGAAGCTCTCGCCGACGCCGACCTCGTTCTCCTCATCCACGACGCCACCCAACCCCTCACCCCCGCCGAACTCCACCTCGCCGCCTCGCTCGCCGAACCCGGCACCGCCCGCCCCCACCTCATCATCCACACCAAGATCGACCTCCTGCCCAACACCGAGGGAGCAGGGGGCTTCAGCACCCTGAAAAAAACGGCAATCGAAGGGGCTTTAGCCCCGGGCCTCTCCCCCACCCCGATCCCCACCAGCGCCCTCACCGGCTTCGGCCTCGACGACCTCCGCCAGGCCATCCTCGCGCAACTTGGCGCCACCGGATCCCTCGCCGCCACCGGCTCCCTCAACAACCTCCGCCAGCAGCAGGCCATCACCGAAACCCTCGCCGCGCTCTCGGCCGCCACCGCCGCCACCGCCGCAGCCCTGCCTCACGAGCTAATCCTCCTGGACCTGCACACGGCCCTGCACGCCCTCGACTCCCTCACCGGCGCCACCACCCCCGACGGCATCCTCGCCCGCATCTTCTCCACCTTCTGCATCGGAAAATAATAGGGTGTCCGAGGACGTTCTGTCTGGTTCGTTCAGTAGAGCTAACTACCTGTAAATAGAACAAATAGTGTCCTAAGACGTCCGGAGACATTCGGGGACAGCCGTGACTTTTTGAGTCTCCAGTGAGTCTCCAGAATCGCCGTACAATGGATTGCAGCTCTGGAGACTCAAAATGGGCTTAACTGTAACAAAAATAGATGGCTTACGACCAATGCTGAAACGATACACAGTTTCCGACGGCCGGGGTCTGTTCCTTGATATAACCCCCAATGGATCAATGAGTTGGGTTTTCCGATATCGTCTGAATGGCAAGCAAGAGAAGATCAATATCGGTCCGTATCCAGTCCTTTCCTTGAAGGATGCTCGGGAGAAACGAGACGTCCTGGCGGTCAGTGCTGCGAAAGGAATCTCGCCTGCAGAAGAAAAGAGGAAGCTGCGGGCCGTTTCGACGACTCAATCGGCGGGAGATCTCACGGTGCGAGCGTTTGGGGAACGCTATTTGAATGAGCAGGTCGACAAGAACTGGAAGGATCCAAGTAACGAACGTCGCTACTTAGAAAAGGAGTTCTTCCCCGAATTTGGGGCCGGCCTTTAAAGGACATCAGCATCGTCGACGTTCAGACGGTGGTATATCGCAAAAAGAATAATGGTCATCCGGCAACTGCGCTTCGCCTGCGGAGTGCAATCAAGCGAATGTACGACTACGCAATTGAACGGCGCCTCGCGACTATTAATCCAGCGACTATGGTGGCCACCAAGTTCATCGGCAAGGCTGTGAAGCGAAAACGCCATCTGAATCCTCGCGAGATGCGCGAATTCCTTGAGGTGACCTATCGGAGCAATATTCGTCGCCAATTCAAGCTCGCTTTGCACATTATTCTTCTCACTCTAGTTCGAAAGTCCATGCTGCTTATGGCCACATGGGATGAGTTCGATTTCGAGGCAAGCGAATGGAACATTCCCAAGGAACACGTCAAAGCAAAAAAGGTGAGGAATAGTAATTCGGTACCGACGGACCTGAATCTACCTGAGTTGAGCACGATGACGACGAAAAAAACCGTCCCCGCTAAATTAGCGCTCGCCAAATCGGAATACACATTACCCGCGGCATTTCAGCAAACTGGACTTCGCTCGGTCAAACGTGTCGCTGACAACGAAATCGGGAGCCTGAGAACAACACCTGCCGGGCGGCGTGTGGCCTTGACTTTCGGCGCCGTTGACGGGAAGCGCTGGACTAATATTTACATAGACGAAATCATGACGGTCATTCAGCGCCGCGAGCTTCGTATATGGAGTGACCGTGTTAACCCACGGCAATCAATTCGCCTTCGCAAGACGACTTCGCCTTGCCAGAAAGTATCTTGCGCCTCCCGTTGCAAAGAGAGGGCTGCATGGTGGCGGCTTTGGCCCGCATCTTCGCGCATCGCTTTCATTGCGCCCGGCAACGAAGGTCCAGCTCTCGCTCCGTTGCCGCTCAGAGTTCTGGAAGTTTCGAGTCAACACACGGAGACATTCGCTCTATGGGGTAGGCGGCAATTGGTATGACTCCAAATGCAAAGGCCCCGCCCACAAGGGGCGGGGCCTTTGCATTTCCTAACCATACAGCGACCGTGCTGTCAGGGCCGTCAGTTTTATGTTGGTTTTAGTGAAGACGAATCGCGAGTGAGACTTCGATGATCTAACCTAAGCTGCGGCTTTATTCGATGCTGGAATAGAGTTTGTCTCTTTGCGCCAGATAAGGACTCTCTCAACTATCTCGGCTTGGTCCATCTTCGTGAGTCTAGTCTCCTTCTCGCCTGCTTTCGCATTCATAGGACGTACAACGGTCGCTTCCTTGGCTCCAGGGCGGATCCTGACGAAGACTGCGCCGCTCTTCCTTGAGTTCGGACCCGGCGCCGTGGTTGCCATTCTTAGCTCGCCGTTCGGCTTCATGTTGCTTAGCGCGTAAACAGCGCAGCACCCGTCCTTGAGAAGTTCTCTCACCAAATCCTTAACCAGCTCCGACTGATTAGCGTTGAATTCAATACCATGTACATTTGGCATCTGGATGCCTCCATTTCTAATACACTTCCAGCTTACCAACCGGGTCGTAAGTAAGTCGTATGGATTTGACGCCTTTCAAAACACAAGTCAATTGCGAATCATTCCTAGCCGACAAAGGTAACGCCAGTGGTTTTGCAGGCGTTCTATATCTGCGTCTCAATCAGGGAGGGCGAAGTACATCCGACACAACACATGACCATCCCTAGCTCCTTTGTGATCGCTCGCAGACGAAGTTTGCCGATGCGAAGGCGCACTCAACCGTGGCGCATTTTTTGGAATGTAATCACGAGAATCGCGAGGATCACAAAGCAAAATAATAGAAACACGATCGTTTCAATTACAGGCCTGGATTTTACGGGTTCTTCTGCCGAACGCCTCCGTAGTCGCGTCTTCAGGAAGAGCAAGAATCTTGGCGCTGCCTCGCTGGCTTTGAAGGCCTTAGTCACCTTAGCCATTTTTGACATTGATGTTGTCCCGTTCTGTCTGTCCGGGTCTGCCTGGCATCGGCGCCCAAATAAGACATCGCTTCAAGCTTACGAAGACTGGCATAAAGAAGATGTCAGGATTTAGATAAAAGGCCGTTAGCCGTGGGCAGCAGAGTCGCATACGTCTTTTTGGTCTTCGTGCATTAGAGTGATTCCATGGCCGGTTTTCGCTTTGTGTCCCCGAAATCGAATGTCAACCTCTGGGTTGTTCCTCTCAAGATGTCGCTGGCAGCGGTGCTTCTGTTTGCGATCACTATGGTCCCGGACATGCTCGATCTCTAGGAAAATCAAAAACCCATATCCGGCAGAGCGGGGTGTCCGATACGGGCAGCGATTCGGACAGCATTCTTCTTTTGTGGGGTGGAAGCCCGGGTGGTGGATATCAGAGGCGGGATAGGAGCTGCATCGCTTAGCAGCCCGTGGTGAAAGTCGGCGGTTGATGCAGTGCAAGTATGGCTTCAAAACGTCTAACGAGTATGGCGATGGGCAGGCGGGAAGACCAGCAAAAGCAAGAACCTTTGTGGATTGCGCACACGGAATTGGCTACGGCTCCGGGGCATCCGTTTTATGAAAAGCTGAATGAGCTGTTGGATGCGGAGAGCTTCGATACGTTCGTCGAGAAGTTGTGCGCAAAGTTCTATGCGGATAGGTTTGGGCGTCCATCGCTTCTTCCCGGCATCTACTTTCGTGCGCTGTTAATCGGATATTTTGAAGGCATCGAGGGTGAGCGCGGCATCGCCTGGCGGGTAGCGGACTCGCTGGGACTGCGGCGGTTTCTGGGCATTGCCCTGACCGAGGGGACACCGGATCACTCGACCCTGTCACGGACACGCAGGCTGATCGACCTGGAAACGCATGAGCAGGTTTTTGCCTGGGTACTGGGCTTGCTTGCCGATCGCGGCTTGTTGCAGGGCAAGCGGATCGGCATCGACGCGACCACGCTGGAGGCCAACGCGGCGATGCGCTCGATCATACGGCGCGACACGGGCGCGAGTTACAACGAATTTCTAACTGGTCTGGCCAAGGCGTCGGGCATTGAAACGCCTACGCGCGAAGATCTGGCGCGACTTGACCGCAAGCGCAAGAAGCGCACCTCGAACAAAGAGTGGAAGAGTCCTATCGACGAGGACGCGCGGGTTGCGAAGATGAAGGATGGCAGAACGCATCTGGCCCACAAGGCCGAGCACGCAGTGGATATGGAATCGGGTGCAGTGGTTGCGGTCACCTTGCAGGCCGCCGATCTGGGCGATACCACCACAGTGTGCGAGACGCTGATCGATGCGGGAATCGCAGTAGCTGAGTTAGTTGGGCGCGAGGCCGAGTTACTTCCCGACAAAGAACCCCAAGTCAATATCGATGGAATCGAAGAGTTGGTTGCGGACAAGGGCTATCACAGCGGCGCGGTCGTCGAGTGGGTTGGGGAGAGCGAAGTACTTAGTTATATTCCAGCAAGAAAGCAGGCGGGCAAGCGCAACTGGGAAGGCAAGCAGTCTGAGGAGCAAGCGGTAAATGCCAACCAGAGCAGAGTGACTGGAGATTATGGCAAACAGTTACTGCGAAGGCGGGGAGAGTTTGTCGAACGCAGCTTTGCTCACTGCTACGAGACGGGTGGGATGCGGCGCTGCACTTTGCGCGGACGGGACAATATTCTGAAGCGTCTGCTGATTCACGTCGGCGCATTCAATCTCAGCCTAGTGCTGCGGACGATGCTGGGCGCAGGCACTCCGCGAGAGCTAAAAAACCGCGCTGCAAGGCTTGTTTTGCGCCTTCTTGAGTGTCTTACCTGCCGCTATCAACCCAACGGCACAGTAGAATCCCGCACCACTCCGGTTCTCGCCTCTCTAGGCACCCACCACCCCCTCAGACCACGACGTCGGCTCATCTGGAAGTCAGACACTTCTACCACGGGCTGCTAGCGGATCCACTGGACGACTATCATGAATCGACGGATGCAGCTTAGCTAGAGGTCTGAAACTCCGTCTGTTCGTTACCATTACCACATACTGCGCGCGATAATCTGTGCGCGACCTCACTGAGCCTCGATCCGCGAAACGAGTATTTTTTTAAATCCGGCAGTTACCTGGCCTAATTTGCGTTTGGGTTGATGAGTGTCGTTTTGCTAATTATTTGGCGCACTTCTGTGCTAATTATGTGGCAGATTCGTGCGTGTGGACGAGCTTTCCGCCATTCCGCAAGCGTCGCGTGAGATCGCCCTGCAGAGCTTCGAATTGCTGCGGCCACACCTTGAGGGGGTACGGCCACTCCGCGCCGTGGCTTCTGAAGCCTCAATCCCCTATCGAACAGCCGTCAGGTGGGCGAGTGGATACCGCAAAGACGGTCTAGTCGCTTTGGCTCGTAAGAGCCGGACTGATCAGGGAGAACGAAGGCTTGCCTCAACACAGTTGATAGAGGCTATTGAAGGGCTCGCGCTAGCGATCAACGGCCTTGAGACCCTGTCGGTGGATGTCGTCGAAACAGCTCGAGAGAATCTAGTCATCGGGCAAGCCTGACGAGATGCGGCCCAGATCCAGCCATATGTGCCAAATAATTAGCACAGAAGTGCGCCACATAATTAGGAAAGCAACACTCTGGCCCGACTCTACAAGCCGTGCCGCCTCCTGCTTGAACTCAAGCGTGTACCGTCCCCGCTTCGCCTTCGTCATCGTCATCTTGTAGAGTCGAGATGTGGCGCGGTGGTTTAGGCTTGGCCTGTCTGTATCCGGCTCTTTCGTTTGCCGGTGCCTCATTATCCAAACCGTGCTCCGTTTCCACATCCCGCTCGTCGAACTGGACAGGCGCATTTAACGCATCCAGCTCTCGGAGGAAACATCACGATTTCGCCCACGAAAAGTTGCGCGTCCGCTCCGCAAGCCGGACCAGACCAAACCTATCGTGCAGGATAGCATCCGAATATTTCCGGGGCAGCGACCCTGCCTCTTTGTGTTTGGCGCACAACCACTGACGCAGCCGCTTACAGGTGTGTCGATCCACTGCCTGATAGGCTTTGCTGACCGGCCCGAGACAGAAGTAATTGGCCCAACCATTCATCATTTGATTGAGTTTCGTCACCACTGTCTTATGATCCAGTTGGGTTCTGTTGTGTCCGGTTTCGCTGCTGATCGCCTGACAGATGCGGATCACTCGCTTCTTAGCCGGAACCGTGCCCAGATAGGCGCGCCCCGTCTTCGGCGAGTAGCAACGACCAAACGTGTAGCCCAGAAAGTCGAACTTCTCTTCCGGCAGTTTCGAGACCCGTGTCTTGGTTTCATTCACCGTCAGCTTCAGCTTCGTCATCATGACCCGCATCGTGGCCAGAGCTTCTTCCGCTCTACCCCGACAACAGATCACGAGGTCATCGGCATAGTTGACGATGTACGCTCCAAGACGCTCCTCGTGCCCCAACTTCTTCCATCCGAGCACGAACCGGCGCATATAAAGATTACTGAGCAGTGGGCTGATCGGGGAACCCTGTGGACTCCCCCGATGCTCGTCCCGATTGCGTGTACTCCGATGCTTCTTCCCGCGATCATCCGTCTCCTCCACCGGTGCTTTCAGCCACATCTTGATCAGATGGAGCATGGCGCCGTCAACGACACGGCGCGCTACCGACTTGAGAAGTTCGGAATGCGGAAGATGATCGAAATAGGAGGCAAGATCTGCATCAACGATCTCCTGATGTCCAGTGTTGATCAGCTTATGGACATGCCTTACGGCGTCCAGTGCGCTGCGGCCTCGCCGATAGGCGTACTGTTCCGGTTGTAGATCGGCCTCGAAGATGGGGTCGAGGACCACAACCGCCGCCATCATGACCACGCGGTCGCGAATAGCGGGTACCCCTAACGGGCGCTGTTGCCCCCCGGGCTTTGGTATGAATACCCGCCGCACGGGGAGTGGTTGATACGTTTGGCTTTTCAGCTCTTGCGTCAGTTCGTCCAACCATCGCTCTGCTCCGTATGCCTCGATGTCCTCGAACGTTTGGTTGTCTACTCCCGCGGCTCCACCGTTGGCTTTGCAGCATTTGTAGGCGAACATCAATACGTCCGTCCGGTACACCTTGTCGTACAGCGCATAGAAGCGTATGTCAGGCGATTTCTTCGCTTTATCGTGTAACGCTGCCTGTAACGTCTGAACGCCTTCTGGGGTTGCTAGGCTCATCACCAATCCCTCCGTCTTTGTCACTTCTTGCGTTGGTTTCCAACTAAGGTCCCTTCCCTCCACCGGCATTACCCGGCTTCATCGGTACTACGAACCTCTCCGCCACCCCAAACAGCCCAGTCTGTCTCTCACGAGTTACCGGTTGGTCTTGACTTTCAATACCACTGCTGGGGTTTCCCGTGTTCCTAGTGCTTTCCTATGCATGCATGTCGCCGTCAATACCCCGGCAGATCCGATGAAAGCTGTTCGCTCATACCCTTCCATCAGCTGCGGCCTTCCCCGTGAAGCGGGCGGGTCAGCTTCTGCGTTACGTGTTTCGAGGCCTACTCAACGTTCACTCACATTGCAACCTACATGCTCACGGAGTCGCTAAAACGACTCTTTGCACCGAAGGCTCCAGCGGCTTCGTTACCTCTACCACTGCTTCGGTTGTTACCGGGTGAAACGAACCAGTTCCCGGGTGGGTCTATCTCCCACTGAAAAGCACCGGCTTTTCACGGCGCACCGCTTCCCTTTCGCTAGTAGAACAGCTCGCTATGGGATACGTTTTGCGGGGGCAAGGTCACCTCCCACCGAAGCGACTAATGCAAGTCGCCGTCTGATAAGGCTGTTAACAACAAAGCCCCACGCTAATGTGGGGTTCTGTGGGGTTCAAAGTCCCTAAATGGTTGCGGGGTAGGATTTGAACCTACGACCTTTGGGTTATGAGCCTACAGATCAGCTGGTGGCTGTTTTGGTGCATGTTTAGTTTGGGTCCGTGCGCGATGCGTCGCAGCATAGTGCAGCGCGGTATAACAATATAAATGTTGTAAATAATACGTTTATTCAGATTCCTGCGCTGCCATGCAGCGTTATGCGGAATGAATGAAATCGGACTTAAAATCCGCAGGACCGCCCCTACCCGGCTGTCGCAGGCCATCGCAGAGTTCGGTCGCATCGATAAAACTCTGCATACTCTGACCTATATCGTGGTACTCAACATGATTGTGCTCTCTTCTTCAGAGGTGCTCGAGCTGCGTCGCGCCTGGCAGATACAACGGATGTTTCGGGCTTCCGTTCGCGGTCCTGCCAAGGCACTGCAGGCCGGATAGGTTCTGCAGGACGGCGGCTCCTCTGCCAAGATGCTTGCCGTGGATCCCCCAGCACGCTACGTGCGGGCCGGTGCATCCAATAAGCGGTATCTGCAGATCGTTCTCGGACCCGACCCGGTCTTCCACGGCCTGCATATCGGCGGGTAGGGTAGCGCGGTACGCAAAGATATTGAGCATGCGCATGCCGCCGCACCCCCATTGCTCGGCAAAGCCGCGGCATCGTCGAACAGTTGGATCGTCTTTCACCTCGTCGGCCGTCGATGGATTGAGACCGATGAAGGCTGCAAGAGGTTTGGTGTCGTCCCATACGATGTCGAGTGTGTAACGGTATAGCCGACATGGGGAGAAGGCGGCTGTGCGGCGCACAAATAGGGGATGATTGCTGTACTTAATGGGTGGCCCCTGCTGGTTTTAAGAAGACTTGTGAGGCGTGACGGAGCTTAGGCTGCTTTGTGGGGCATTGGCGTGACGGAGAATTTTAGCCCGAGAGCCTGAGCAACGCGCATGACCGTACCAAATTCCGGGTTGCCATCCGCGCTCAGTGCCCGGTAGAGGCTCTCGCGGGAGACGCCAGCTTCCCGCGCCACCTCCGTCATACCACGCGCCCGCGCTATCACGCCGAGTGCATCGGCGACAAAGGCCGGATCGCCGGATTCAAGCGCGTCCGTCATGTAAGCGGCGATACCTTCGCTGCTATCCAAGTATTCCGCCGGATCGAACGGTCTTGTCTTCTCTACGGCCTTCGCTGCTCTCATGGGGTCTCCCTTGCCAGGGTCTTGGCTGTTGCGATGTCTTTGTCCTGCGTTGCCTTGTCACCGCCGCAGAGGAGCACGATGAGTACGGTTCCGCGTTGCACGAAATAGACTCGATAGCCCGCGCCGTGGTGGACGCGGAGTTCGCTCACTCCCTCGCCTACCGGCTTTACGTCGCCGGGATTGCCGAAAGCAAGTCGCCGAACACGGACTGCAATCTTCGCCTTCGCTCGGTCGTCTCGGAGAGCCCGCAGCCAAGCTGAAAACGTCTCCGTCTCCCGAATCTCAATCATAAGCCAAGTGTAGCCCATAAGCTAC
>Ga0224534_1001040_pt1 | contig 15434 bp, 13 predicted proteins | sample 714E12024metaG_FD_172012 | JGI IMG/M metagenome (GOLD analysis project Ga0224534, IMG submission 172012) | Peat soil microbial communities from Stordalen Mire, Sweden - 717 E1 20-24 | ecosystem: Environmental > Terrestrial > Soil > Wetlands > Peat | place: Sweden: Norrbotten County, Stordalen... | reverse complement strand
AAAGTCGATCTCGAAGGGCTCAGATATATGGTGGTCGGGATCGGAAAAGTGGCGCAGTACCCGGTCGCGGCCGCGAAGCCAGTACCGATGCCCAAGTGCCCGCAAAGTTCTCTGTTTCAAAGACATCTTCATACGGGCATCATAGCCACTCCTCTCAGCGAGCACAATTTTCCCCTTTGCAGGCCAAGCGCCCCACTCCGCCCCACCTATTTCCCGGCCCCATCCTCCACCAACCCGCGCTCCTTCAGCATCGGTCCCGCTGTCGGCTCCCCGCCCAGCCATACCGCGTACATCTTCCCCAGCTCCTCGGTGTATCCCTTCGACAGCACCATCCTGCGGAAGCGCTCTCCGTTGGCGCGCGTCGGCCCGCCGTGCTCCGCGAACCACTGGTACGCATTGTCGTCCAGCATCTCGCTCCACAGATACGCGTAGTATCCCGCCGCATATCCTTCACTCCATATGTGCGTGAAGTAGCTCGACCGGTAGCGCGGAGGCACCGTCGCCAGCGCAATCTTCTTCCGCTCCAGCGCCGCCTTCTCGAATTCATCGGGGTTCTGCAACGGGGCCGTCGCCGGCAGCGTATGCCACTGCATGTCCAGCTCCGCCGCCGCCAGCAGCTCGGTCAGCATGTATCCCTGGTTGAACTTGTCCGCCTTGCGCAGCTTCGCCGCCATCTCAGCCGGCATCGGCGCGCCGGTCTTGTAGTGCTTCGCAAAATGGTCGAAGACCGCCGGATAGCTCGCCCAGTGCTCGTTGAACTGCGAGGGAAACTCGACGAAGTCGCGCGGCACATTCGTCCCCGACAGCAGCGGATACTCCACGTTCGAGAACATCCCGTGCAGCCCGTGGCCGAACTCGTGGAACATCGTCGTCACATCGGTAAAGCTGATCAGCGCCGGCTCGCCCGCCGCGGGTTTGCTGAAGTTGGCCACGTTGTAGATCACCGGCAGCGTGCCCAGCAGCTTCGACTGGTCGACAAAGTTGCTCATCCACGCGCCGCCGCCCTTGTTGTCGCGCTTGAAGTAGTCGCAGTAGAACAATGCCAGCGGTTTGCCGCTCGCCTCGAAGACCTCGAAGACGCGCACCTCCGGCGCATACACCGGAATGTCCTTGCGCTCCTTGAAGGTCAGCCCGTACATCTGGTTCGCCGCATAGAAGACGCCATTCTGCAATACATTGTTCAGCTCGAAATATGGCCTCACCTGCGCGTCGTCGATGTCGTACTTCGCCTTGCGCACCTGCTCGGAGTAGAAGTCCCAGTCCCACGGCTGCAACTGGAACCCGCCCTTCTGCGCGGCGCCCGCGCCCTGAGAATCGATCGCCGCCTGGATCTCCTTGCTCTCCGCCACCGCGTTCGCCGTCGAAGCCGGGACCAGCTCATCCATGAAATTCACCGCCGCCTCGGGCGTCTTCGCCATCTGGTCTTCCAGGTCCCACGCCGCGAAGTTCGCGTAGCCCAGCAACTTCGCCTTCTGCGCGCGCAACTGCGCTAGCCGCGCAATCGTATCCCGCGTATCGTTCGCGCCGCCCCGTTCCGCGCGGTTCCAAGAGTCCTCGAAGACCGCCTGCCGCGTCGCCCGGTCCTCCAGCGACACCAGCACCGGCTGCTGCGTGGTGTTCTGCAGCGGCAGCACATAGCCCTCGACCTTGCGTCCCTTCGCCGCCTCCACCGCGGCCTCCAGTTGCGCGTCCGTCAGCCCCCTCAGCGCACTCTTGTCAGTCGTCGAGTAGGCCGCCTCCTTGGTCGCCGCCAGCAGCTTCGTCCGAAAGCCATTCTCCAGCGTCGACTCCTCCTCGTTCAGCTTCTTCAGCTTCGCCTTGTCCTCCGCAGACAGGTTCGCGCCCTGATGCACAAAATGCTTGTAGTACACATCCACCAGCCGCCGCGACTCCGCATCCAGCCCCAGCGAATCGATCTGTTTATGGATCGCCTCCACCCGCGCAAACAGCTTCTCATTCAAAAAAATCGCATCGTCGTGCGCCGCCCGCTTGGGCGACTCGATCTCGTCCACCTTCTGTAGCGTCGGGTTCGTGTTGGCCTGCGTCACGCCGTCGAAGACCTCCGCCACGCGGGTGTAGAGCTGCCCACTCTTCTCCAGCGCCACCAGCGTGTTCTCGAAGGTCGGCGCGGCGGAATTGTTCGCAATCGCCTCGACCTCCTTGATCTGCTCCGCCATTCCGGCCTCCAGCGCCGGCTGATAGTCCGTGTCCTTGATGCGGTCGAACGGCGGCGCGTGATAGGACAGCGTGCTCTCCGCATAGAACGGGTTTGCCGGCCCAAACGCCGCCGCCTGCCCCGCCGCACTCATCCCGCCCGCACCCGCCATCGCCGCACCCACCAACACCGCCATCGCCATCCCCCAAGCTCTCCTCATGCTCATCTCTCCTCACACAGAAAACATTACACTCCACCCCAACTGCAAAAAACAAAGCAGCAGCAAGGGTGGAGCAGAGCTCTTCGATTCAGCCGCAACTGTCAAGCGCCAAAGGCGCGCTCTATAATAGCCTGGGGCAGGCAGCCCCAGGTCAGGCCCAGTCCAAATCCCTAGAGGACTGAAAGCCCAACCTATGATTTCACGCACAGAACACTATTTATGCAGCGGAATATCCTCCACATGCCCCGGCTGGTCGAGGAGCTGAATTCCGCTGGCTGGTCCCAGTGCGGGGTCCGTCCACTGCCGCAGAGCCCACACCACCTGCTTCGCCGGATTCACCTCGATCAGTTGCACCGTGGTCGGCCACTGGGCGGGGTCCTTCACATCGTTGGGAATCCAGTTGGAGAAGACCGTGTCGCCGTTCGCCAGCCGCGCCACATCCTGAATGCATCCGAGCTTGTACCCGGCATCGGCCAGTTCTTTGCGTTCGATCTGCCACACAACATCGCCCTTCTTGTTCACCTCGACAATGCCGCCCTTCGAATTTCCCGTAATCAGGGTATTGCCGTTGGCCAGGCGCACCGCAGCCCACGGGCTGGGGGTCACATAGTTCCACACCACCGCGCCTTCGCTGTCGTATTCGGTAACGCGATTGTCGTCCATGTGGGCCACCAGAAATGTCCCCGCGGCGGTCATGCGCGCTCGCCGAAGCTGTGGATGTGGCTGCGTCGGATCGCCGGGCTTCACGTCCACTTCCTTCTCCACGGCATTGGTCTTGGTGTTGATCAGCCGCATCCGGATGGGGTCTCCGTTCTCCGTCACCAGCACATGGTCCAGCCCGATGGCCTGGATCGAGTGCAGCTCCCCGCCCGCGCGCGCGTCAATGTGCCACACGATCTTCTTGTCCGGCGTAACGATCGACGCACCGCGCCGGCTGGAAAAGACCACGTTGCCGTTGGCCAGCAGGGTGCAGTCGCCCAGTTCCTCGAAGTCCTTCTGGCCGCCGAACTGGATGTCGTACGGAATGGAGTAGGACCACGCCGGCTTGCCGTCGCGAATAATCCAGATCGTCTGCTCGGGGTTCACATAGTTCCACTCGCCGCAGTAGAGAAACGGGTGTTGTGCCAGCCCATTGCCCGGCAACACCGCCGGCGAGTTCGGCACTGTAGACGCAACCGCAGCAGGCGTAACCGCTGCAGGCGCAACGGCAGCAGCGGCACGCGTTGCGTTCTGGGCCGCAGCTCCCAGCCCAATGCTCATCATGGTCCCAACAATAACTACGCGACCCAGTAGCATAACTATCTCCCAGTTTCATGCCTCCGCCGAAGCTGCCTGCGCAAGCACCTGCGATTGTACTGTATCCGCCAGTCTCAACTCACCTATCAACTGGCAACTGTTTTCCCGTATTCTGGACGTGACATGACTGACCCCATCCGCATCGGTTCGCGCGGCTCCCAGCTCGCACTCTGGCAGGCCAACCACATCGCCGACGCCCTCGGCGCCGCAGGCCACGCCGTCGAGATCGAGATCATCCACACCACTGGCGACCGCATGGCCCAGCAACCCGACGCTGATGGCCCCGGCACGGACGGCCAACCCTCCCCTGCGCCACTGGCCGGCGGCAAGGGAATCTTCATCAAGGAGATCGAAGAGGCGCTCGCCGAAGGCCGCATCGACCTCGCCGTCCACTCGCTCAAGGACCTGCCCACCGCGCTCGATCCGCGCTTCACTCTCGCCGCCATTCCGCCCCGCGCCGACCCGCGCGACGCCTACGTTTGCCCGCGCCAGAAGGCGCTGCACACGCTGCCCACCGGCGCCCTCGTCGGCACCGCCAGCCCGCGCCGCCGCGCCCAGCTCCTCGCGCTGCGCCCCGACCTCCGCTTCGTCGAGATGCGCGGCAACATCGACACCCGCCTGCGCAAGCTGGCCGATGGCGAGTGCAACGCGCTTGTGCTGGCCGCCGCCGGCCTCGACCGCCTCAACCGCACCGAGTGGCTCCGACAGCGCTTCACCATCGAAGAGATCTGCCCCGCCCCCGGCCAGGGTGCGCTCGCGCTCGAGACTCGCGCCGCCAGCTTCACCCCCACCATCTCCGACCCCGCCCGCGACGACCGCATCCGCAGCATCGTCGCCGCGCTCGACCACCCCGAGACGCGCTTCTCCGTCGAGGCCGAGCGCACCGTACTCGACGCACTCGGCGGCGGCTGCCAGCTCCCCATCGGCGTCCACTGCGCGCCCATCCACGACGTCGCAGACCCCATCCCCAACTCCGGCGCACCCATCGCATGGCGCATCCAGGCCCAGGTCGTCGCGCCTGATGGCGAGCGCATGATCTGCCACTCATCCGAAGTCCCCGCCGGCATCACCGCCCGCGCACTCGGCCTGCGCGTCGCCGAAGACCTCAAATTCCGCGGCGCCCTCGAACTGCTCGCCCCATCCGCCTAATCGCATCCAGCAACAAACTTATGGCCGAAGACGATCTGTCTTCGGCCATAAGTTTCTATCGATCGACGCTATACGAACAGTCGTCTACGGCGTCTTCACAGTATGCGTGATCGTGATCTCAATCAAACCAGAGTCATCGGCGCTGGGCTTCACAATAATTCTCTCGCCGCCCTTCGCTCCTCCAGCGTTTTCTGCCAGCGAGAGCATGGTCTTTCCGTTGCGTTCGGTCGAAGTCGCATTCGGACCCAGCTTGGCCTTATAGAAGCTCAGTACCAAGCTTTCCGGATCGCTGGTCGTATAACTCGCGCTCTCGGTCTCGATGCCAAGCGCCTTCATCCTCATACTGTCTTTTTCCACACGAACCGCACCAGGATAGACGCTGACGCCAAGTTCTGCCTCACTCACATTCGCCGCTTTCCCCGCCGTTAGACCGTGCATCGCCCGCCAGCCCACATACCCGATGCCGCCCACAGCCAACACGCCCAGCCCAATCACCACGGCCAGCACAATCACCACAATCTTCCACCCGTTCTTCTTATTCGGCGGAGCAACGATGCCGCAGGAAGGACAGGAACCCGTGCTCGACTCAAGAGGAACACCACATTCCGCGCAAAAACCGGCCATCTCGTTTCTCCTTGATTCTCTTCCGGCAATCCGCGTAGACGCACGCAGAAGTTCGTCACGCCGGAGTGCACCGAGCTTATTGAAAGGTCATAGTCGAGTCAACGAAAACTTGCCGCAATGGTCTGATCCCATTGCGCGATCTACGCCACGCCGCTCTTGTGCCGAACGTCCGCGCCGCGCACCCAGAAGATCACGTCCTCCGCGATGTTGGTTGCGTGGTCGCCCACCCGCTCCAGATTGCGCGCGATGATCAGCGCGTTCAGGCTCTGCGGCGTCAGCTCCGGCTTCTCCTTGATCAGCGTGCTCAGCGTACTGAACGCCGCGTCGTTCATCTCGTCCACCTGGTCGTCCAGCGTCAGCACCGACTGCGCCAGCTCCGCGTCCGCCTCGATGAACGCCTGTAGCGCCTTGCGCACCATCGACGAGGCCAGCGACGCCAGCCGTGGAATGTCCACCGGCAAGTCGATGTTCGCGAACGCGCCCATCTCGCGCACCCGCACCGCGATGTTCACCGCCTGGTCGCCCACCCGCTCCAGGTCCGCGTTGATGCGGATCACCGACAGGATGAAGCGCAGGTCGATCGCCATCGGCTGCTCCATCGCCAGCAGGTCCAGCGCCAACTGGTCGATCTCGCGCTCCATCCGGTTGATCGCCGGCTCGGAGTGGAACACCAGTTCGCAGATCGAGAGGTCGCGCATGCGGTAGGCCTCGATGGAGCGCTGGATCGCCTGCTCCGCCATGCCCGCCATCATCAGCAGCCGTTCCTTCAGATCGTCGAGGCTTTGCTGAAACTTGATGCGCGTCGTCATCAACCAAACCTTCCCGTGATGTAGTCCTCGGTGCGCTTGTCCGACGGCGTGGTGAAGATCTTGTCCGTCGAGTTGAACTCCACCATCTTGCCGTTCAGGAAGAATCCCGTGTTCTCCGCCACGCGCGCCGCCTGCTGCATATTATGCGTCACAATCACAATCGTATACCGGCTCTTCAACTGGAAGATCAGGTCCTCGATCTTCGATGTCGAAACCGGGTCCAGCGCCGACGCCGGTTCGTCCATCAGCAGCACCTCGGGATCGACCGCCAGCGCGCGCGCAATGCACATCCTCTGCTGCTGCCCGCCCGACAAACTCGCGCCCGACTTCTTCTTCAACTCGTCCTTCACCTCTTCCCACAGCGCCGCCGCCTTCAGGCTGCGCTCCACCGTCTCGTCCAGAATCGCCTTGTTGCGGAACCCATTCAGCTTCAGCCCGCTCGCCACATTGTCGTAGATCGACATGGTAGGAAACGGGTTTGGCCGCTGAAAGACCATCCCCACGCGGCGGCGAATGTCCACCGGCGAGGCGTCCTTGTAGATGTCCAGATCGCCCATCTTCACCACGCCCGTCGCCCGCGCAATCGGGTTGGTCTCGTGCATCCGGTTCAGGCAGCGCACAAACGTGCTCTTGCCGCAGCCCGACGGCCCAATCAGCGCCGTCGCGTGGTTGGCGGGAATATTCAAATTGATGTCCTGTAGCGTGTGCGTCGTCCCGTACCACGCGTTCAGGTGTTCCACATCGATGCCGGCTCCCACTTAGCTTGCCCCCTTCAGAATGCCTCGTCCCGCATAGATGCGCACCAGCGTCACTGACACCATAATCATCAGGATCAGCACCAGCGCTCCCGCCCACGCCAGCCGGTGCCACTCATCGTACGGCGAGATGGCGTACACATAGATCTGCAACGGCAGCGCCGCAATCGGCTCATTCAGCTTGAAGCTCCAGAACTGGTTGCCGAACGCCGTAAACAGCAGCGGCGCCGTCTCGCCCGCCACGCGCGCAAACGCCAGCATACACCCCGTAATAATTCCCGGCGACGCCGTGCGCAGACTCACCGAGATCACCGTCCGCCACTTCGGCACGCCCAGGCCCAGCGCCGCCTCGCGGATCGCGTGCGGCACCGTCAACAGCATCTCTTCGGTCGTCCGCGTGATCGTCGGCACCATCATGATCGCCAGCGCAACCCCGCCCGAGAACGCCGAAAAATGCATCTGCCGCATCACAATCAGCGAGTAGGCCGCAATCCCCATCACAATCGACGGAATCCCATTCAGCACGTCCGCGGTGAAGCGCACCGCCATCGCCAGCATCTTGCCCCGCCCATACTCGGCCAGATAGACGCCCGCCGCGATCCCCACCGGGACCCCCATCGAACTGGCCAGCGCAAGAATAATTCCCGAGCCCACCATGGAGTTGGCCATGCCTCCGCCCGGCTCGCCCACCGGCGCGGGAATGTGGGTGAAGAACGCCAGGTTCAGCGAGCTCGCGCCCTTGTAGATCAGGTACCCAAGGATCGCCACCAACGGCACAATCACCAGCACCGTGCTCAACACCGCAAGCCCGGTCACCAGATGGTTCACCAGATAGCGCCGCGCCGAGTTCAGCCGCATCCGCCGCGTCTGAAAGTCCATCGGCGGACGCAACAGGCCGTCGTCCCCGCTCGGCGTCACAGTCGGAATAGGGTTCGTGCTCATCTTAAATCGACCTCGCCGGCGCGCCGCGCGTCACCGCCCAAACCAGCGCGCGCGCAATCGCATTCACCACAATCGTCACCAGAAACAGCGCCAGCCCAATCTCGATCAGCGCGCTCAGGTACATGTCGCCGGTCGCCTCGGTGAACTCGTTGGCGATCACGCTGGCCAGCGTATATCCAGGCGCAAACAGGCTCTTCGATATCTCCGGATGGTTGCCGATCACCATGGTCACGGCCATCGTCTCGCCCAGCGCGCGTCCCAACCCCAGAATCACCGCGCCCACAATCCCGATGCGCGCGTTGCGCAGCACGCCGGTGCGGATCATCTCCCAGCGCGTCGCCCCCAGCGCCAGCACAGCCTCGCGCTGCGACACCGGGACCGCAAGCATGATGTCGCGCGTAATCGAGGAGATGATGGGCAGAATCATGATCGCCAGAATAATGCTCGCCGTCAGCATCCCCACGCCGAAGTTGTACCCCCCAAAGAACCCCGTCCAGCCGAGGTACTTGACCAGCAGCGGGCCAAGCTGGTCGCGCATGATGGGCACCAGCACAAAGACCGCCCACAGCCCATACACCACGCTGGGAATCGCCGCCAGCAGCTCGGTCAGAAACGAGATCGGAGCGCGCAGCCGTGCCGGGCAAAGCTCGGCGAGAAAGATCGCGACGCCCAGCGCCAGCGGCACAGCCATCGCCAGCGCCAACAGCGATGTGGTCAGCGTCCCAAAGATGAACGGCAACGCGCCAAAGTCCCCCGACACCGGGTCCCACGCCGAGCGCAGGAAGAAGCCAAAGCCGAACTGCGCCAGGCTCAACTTCGACCGCGCAATCAAAATCGTCAGAATAAACAGCACAATCGCGAAGATGCTCAGCGCGCACACCAGCATCGCCGCCGCAAAGGTCCTGTCCGCAAGCCCGCCGTTGCCGCGCGCGCTCAGGTATTGCCGAATCGGCGAGGGCGGTCCCTCCTGGGCAACCGGCTCGGATGCCGCGACAAAGTTGATGATCGCCGGCGCATGGATCGGCGCCGCATCCATCGGTAGCGAAGGCGCAGTCGGCGGCGACGAAGGCTCCGGCTCTCTCTCAAGGGACATGGACGATGGTGTCACGATATATCTTCAATGGTTCAGCCGTCATTCTGAGCGCGGCTCAGAATCTCTGTATTCCGCAGTTGCTTGTTCTCTCTCTCAAGGCGCACCGGAGGCCGAAAAAACCATGCCGCGCGGCCGCAAATCCATTGCGTCCGCGCGGCACTCACAGTCTACTTGATGGTAGCAATGGTGCGCCGCTCCATCGCCTGCACCTGCGCCGGAAGTGGTGCATAGTCCATCTCTGTGGCCTCGCGCTCGCCATGGTCCAGCATCCATGTCAGGAAGTCCTTCACCGCCACGCCCTTCGCAGGATCGGCAAACTTCAGCGGAATCAACAGGTAGGTAAAGCTCGAGATCGGGTACGAGGCCGCGCCCGAAGCGTTGGTGATCGACACGCGATAGTCCGCCGGCATGGTCTTTGCCGCCGCCGCTGCCGCCGCCGTCACGCCCTCTGGAGATCCCAGCAGAAACTTGCCCGCGGAATTCTTTACCGTGCCATACGCCATCTTGTTCTGTAGCGCATAGATCAGCTCCACATAGCCGAACGAGTACGGCGACTGCCGCACCATCCCCGCTACGCCCTCATTGCCCTTCGCTCCGATGCCCGCCGGCCACTTCACCGAGGTGTCACTGCCAACCTTGCTCTTCCACTCCGGGTTCACCTTTGAAAGAAAGTCCGTAAAGATGAACGTCGTGCCGCTGCCATCCGAGCGGTATACCGGCAGGATGTCATGGGCCGGCAGGTTCGCGCCTGGGTTGTCCTTCACCAGCCGGGGATCGTTCCACTTGGTGATCTTTCCCAGATAGATGTCCGCGATCACGTCGCCGCTGAAGTTCAGTTCCTTGCTCACGCCCGGGATGTTGTACACCGGAACCACCGCGCCCAGCACGGTCGGCAGATGCATCACCTTCACCTTGGCCTCGGCCAGTTGCTGGTCTTTCATCGGCATGTCGCTGGCGCCAAAATCAACCGTGCCCTCCGTCGTCTGCTTGATGCCGCCGCCGGACCCGATCGACTGGTAGTTGATCTTCACGTTGGGATGGAGTTGGTTGTACTCGGTGAACCACTTGTTGTAGATCGGGTAGGGAAATGTCGCCCCCGCCGCCGTAATGTTCTGCGCGCTCGCGCCGACCGCAACCATTGCCAATAAACCTGCTGCAACAAAGTTAAGTCTCACTGGTTCCCCCCTCGAAGTTGGAGCGCCCAGCCTGACCTGCCCAACAACGCAGGCCCAGACGCTTCCTTAGGTACTGCAAACCAGTCTGCCGCCCGATTGTTACGGAGTGATTACATCGCAATGAATTGCAAAAGAAACCCGCCCCATCAAGTCGTCATTCTGGCCTGGGCGAATTTGTCTGTTTCATGTCAAGGGATGACATCTCCGCCGCTCATGGCTTATGGCTGATAGCTCATGGCTGAAACACAAAATGCTTCATCCAGACTCCCAGCGCAACGCGGGTCTCACTCTGTCAACCGTCTCATTCCGGGACAGACCGCGCCTTGGGCAGCCTCACCAGAAAGTTGCTTCCCGCGCCCAGCTCGCTCTCCGCCCGGATCGTCCCGCCCTGCATCTCCACCATGTGCCGCGCAATCGCCAGCCCCAGCCCCGTCCCGCCCGACTCCCGCGAGCGCGCCTTGTCCACGCGATAGAAGCGCTCGAAGATGCGCGTCAGATGCTCCGACGCGATCCCCGCCCCAAAGTCCCGCACGCTGAACTCCACCGCGCCCGCACCCTGCAAACCAATCCCATCCGCATTTGGCCCGTCTTCGCCCGGCCTATCCGCATCCAGCGTCCACACCTCCCGCGCGCTCACCACCACCCGGCTCCGCTGGGAGTCCTTGGCCTGCCCGTACCTGATCCCGTTCTCGATCAAATTTCCCAGCACCTGCACCATCGAGTCGGTGTCCACGAAGACATCCGCCCCGGTCGTCTCGCCGATCTCCAACTCAGCCTCGGCGTCCTGCACCATGCCGCTCATCGCCGCCACCGCGTCGCGCACCAGCACGTCAGCGCGCACCGGCCGCGGATGCATCACAGCCTCCCGCGACTCCACCCGCGCCATGGTCAGCAGGTCCTCGGTCAGCCGGCTCATGCGCGTCGCATTCTTCAGAATCGTCGCCAGAAACTCCTGCCCCATCGGGCTCAACTCCTCGTGGTCCAGCAGCGTCTCCACATACCCGCTGATCGAGGTCAGCGGAGTGCGCAGCTCGTGCGAGACATTGGCCACAAAGTCCCGCTGCGTCCGCTCCATCTCTTCCATCCGCGTAATGTCGTGCAACACAGCCACCGCGCCGCCCGCTGGCATCGGAGACACGCTCACCTCGAAGATTCGTCTCGGCAGCAGCGACGTTGTCCTCCGCTCGCACACCACCCGTTCGGCCAGCGCCGTTCGCACGCACGCCAGAACATCCGGGTCGCGCACCGTCTCCACCAGAGCGTGTCCCACGCGGACCGCGCTCGCCGACGTAGCTCCAGACGTGATCCGCTGCATCTGCTGGTTGGCCCACTGAATCCGTCCCGACGCGTCCACCGCCACCACCGCGTCCTGCATCGAATCCAGCAACCCTTCCAATTCGATCCGGTCCTCTCCCGCAAGACTCAGGTCCCGCCGCAACCGCTGCGACGTTCTCTCCAGCGTCTGAAACGTGCCGCTCCACTCCGCGAAAGAGGCCTTCGCCTCTGCTGCATCGAATTCAGGCAGAGCCTGCACCGCATCGCTCACCCGCTCCATCTCGCGCCGAACTCGCCAGCCATAGACCAGCGCAAAGACCGTTGCCAGAGAGATGCCGCAGCCCCACCCCGCCCACCAGTTCCCTGGTACGACCAACGCCGTCAGCTCGACCGACGATACAATCGCCAACATCATCAGAAATATCAGGCCCGCCAACGAAGCTCGACCCACGCGCAATGTATTCCTCCGTCCCTGAGCCAACATTACCCGCTCCGCGCGTCCTACGCCCTAAGAAACCTCTGAATCAGTCCACGTCTTGAAGGGGCGGGACTTCAGTCCCGCCGTAGATGGCCTAATTCTAGACGCGGCTTTAGCCGCCGAGGGGAAATGACTACTTGTTCAGATCTTCCCTAAACCTTGGCTTCCTTCGGAATCTCGAACCGGTAGCCCGCTCCGCGCATTGTCATAAGATACCGCGGCTCCTCGGCGTCCTCTTCGATCTTCTCCCGAATTCGCCGCACATACACGTCCACCGAGCGCGGAGTCACAAAGCGCGCGTCGCCCCACACCGCGTCCAGCAACTGGTCGCGGCTGAACACCCGCCCAGGATGCCGCGCCAGATAGTCCAGTAGCCGGAACTCGGTCGCAGTCGTCGTCACCAGCTCGCCGCTGACGCGCAACTGCATGGCGTTCGCGTCGATCTCCACCGCATCGAACTTCACCACCGAGGGCGCGGTCGGCCGCTCGAAGCGCCGCAGCACCGCCTTCACCCGCGCCACCAGTTCGCGCGTCCCAAAGGGCTTCGTAATGTAGTCGTCCGCGCCCAGCTCCAGCCCCATCACGCGGTCGCTCTCCGCCGCCCGCGCGGTCAGAAAGATGATCGGCACCGTGCTCAGCGCGGCATTCTTCCTCAGCCTCCGACACAGGTCCAGCCCGTCCCCGCCGGGAACCATGATGTCCAGCAGAAACAACGCCGGCGCCTGCCGTTCCGCGTCCGCCACAATCTGGCCCATCGCCATATACGTCCGCACCGTGTAGCCCGCCGCCTCCAGGTGGAACTGCACCAGGCGCAGAATGTCCGCATCGTCTTCCAGCACAAACACCGTCTGACTCACTATGCATCCCCTCGCTCGACCCGCTGAATCAGTAAACCTTGAAGGGGACGGGCTTTAGCCCGTCCAAAATAACGCAAAATTAACCGGGCTTTAGCCCCTGGGGGAATCCGAAGCGCGGCAGATGATCTTCTTCTGCCCCTTCAACTCCTCCAGACCGCCGCCCAAACCCCTAGGACGCGGCCCAACTCAGCATAGCCCACGCACATGCTTCCTTTTGCAAACATACGATAAATCCTTCGCTTCCCTTCACCCCACACCCATTCCGCCCCACCTCCAACGGTATACTTGCGACAGATCGGGCAAGGCCCAGGAGAGTGTTGCATTTATGAAGAACCGATCGCATCTGGTCCTGTGCGTGGACGACGAAGCCGTCGGTCTCGGCATCCGGCAGATTCTCCTGGAACGCGCCGGATACCGGGTACTCACCGCCGCCGACGGCGCCTCCGGACTGGAACTCTTCGCCGCCCATCCCGTCGATGCCGTCGTCTTGGACTACGCCATGCCCGGCATGCATGGTGGCCAGGTCGCCCGGAAGATGCGCCAGATCAAGCCCGAAGTTCCTATCCTCCTGCTCTCCGCCTACCTCGATCTTCCTGCCGAGGTCACCTCGCTGGCCGACCTCTACATGACCAAGGGCGAGGGAGCGCCCGCCCTCCTCGACAAGCTAGGCAACCTGCTCTCCCCCCCACCCGCATCTCAATCATCAGCAAGGATGAATGACGCTTCGGACTAGCCCGAATAAAGGATGAAACGGCTTGGAGTTTAAACGATTCAAACGAACCCTGCGGCAGGTTCTTCTTCTCCCAATTGTCGCCTGCCTCCTGTTGGCCGGCGTCCTCGTCTGGCAGATCAGCGGTGCCAACTCCACGGTCGGCCTCATCGAGGACTCCGACCAGCGGATCGCCCTCGCAACCCTGATCGAAAAGCTCGTCGTCGACGAAGAGACTGGCCTGCGCGGCTATCAGACCACCTCCGACCCGCGCTTTCTCGCGCCCTTCCGCGACGCCGAAGCCCCCATGCAGCAGGCCATCGACAAACTCCAGTCCATGGCGCGTCCCGAACAACAGGAAGACCTCAAGCAGTTCCTCGCCGAGCATCGGATATGGCGCCAGGTCTTTGCCGAGCCCCTGATCGCCACCATTGTCGGCGGCGGTCACGCCGACGATCTCGACCTCAATCTACTCGGCAAGAGCCACATGGACTCCATGCGCGCCCACCTCGACGCCATCGTCGCCATAGCCACGCAGGGCCGCGAGGGCCGCGTCGCCCACTGGCGACGGCAGACTCGCCATCTGCTCTTCCTCCTCATCGGCCTCGCGCTGGCCATCGGCCTCTTCGTCGGCCTCTTCACACGAGGCCGCCTGGAGTCCGCCTACGCCGCATTCCGCCACGCCATCGACCTACAGCGACGCCGCGCCGAAGAGATCTTCCAATCCGAGCAGCACCTGCGCACCACCCTCTCCTCCATCGGCGATGGAGTCATCACCTGCGACGCGGAAGCCCGTATCCAGATGATGAACCCCGTCGCCCAGAAACTCACCGGATGGACCGAGTCCGAGGCCCTAAACCGTCCTCTCGACCAGGTCTTCCGCATCGTCAACGAGACCACCCGCATGCCGGTGGAAAATCCCGTCGCCAAGGTCCAGCGCCTCAAGGGCATCGTCACCATAGGCAACCACACCACCCTCCTCCGCAAGGACGGTTCCGAATTCTCCGTCGACGACAGCGGCGCGCCCATCCGCAACGCGGCCGGACAGATCACCGGCATCGTCATGGTCTTCCGCGACATCACCCTACAGCTCAAAACACGCGCCGCCCTGCTGGCCAACGAGAAGCTGGCCGTCGCCGGACGCCTCGCCGCCACCATCGCACACGAGATCCACAACCCACTCGACTCCGTCGCAAACCTCCTCTACCTCCTTCAGCATGAGCCCAAAGCAGAAGAAGCCAAACAGTTCATCCAGATGGCCCAGCGCGAACTCGCCCGAGTCACCCAGATCAGCCGCGCCATGCTCAGCCTCTATCGTGAATCCAAGGCGCCCGTCTCCGTCAACCTCAAGGAGACGCTCGACGACCTGCTCCTGCTCATGCATCGCCGCTTCCAGATCCTCGGCGTCACCGTCTCCGCAGAGCTCCCCCCCGACATCGTCGTCGAAGGCTTCCCCGCCGAGCTGCGCCAGGTCTTCACCAACCTCATCACCAACGCCGCCGAGGCCGCCGGCCAGGGCGGCGCCGTCACCGTCCGCATCACACCCCAAACAGCCGACACCGCCGCCTCCCCTGCGCTCGAAGCCGGAGCCATCGTCGAGATCATCGACAACGGCCCGGGAATTCCCCCCGAGAACCGCGAGCACCTCTTCTCGCCCTTCTTCACCACCAAGGGAGAACGCGGCACCGGCCTCGGCCTCTGGGTCTCGCAAGGAATCATCCGCAAGCACGCCGGCTCCATCAACCTCGCCAGCCGCACCGACGGCCCCGCCCACGGTGCCACCGCACGCGTCTTCCTCGCCGCCAAACCCATCATTGACCCCGCCAGCGAGTAGGTCCCATCAGCCCCACCCCGCCAGCAACTCACCCACCACCCCCGCCGCCCGCTCACACGCCTC
>Ga0224534_1001038_pt1 | contig 15460 bp, 13 predicted proteins | sample 714E12024metaG_FD_172012 | JGI IMG/M metagenome (GOLD analysis project Ga0224534, IMG submission 172012) | Peat soil microbial communities from Stordalen Mire, Sweden - 717 E1 20-24 | ecosystem: Environmental > Terrestrial > Soil > Wetlands > Peat | place: Sweden: Norrbotten County, Stordalen... | reverse complement strand
CGCTGGCCAAGGACGCGACGGATGCAAATGTGCGCGCCAAGCTCGACGCCGTGGCGAAAATCCAGACCGACATCGCCATGCTGCGCTACAGCAAGGCCGTGAAGCCGATTGCGGCCTCGGTCACGGATGATCAAAAGACCCAGATTGCCGCTGCTCCGGGCATGACTTATGGACAATTGTTCGGTGGCGGCTTCGGCGGTGGCGGACGCGGTGGACGTGGCGGTGGCGGTGGCGGAGGCAATTAATCGTTCCACGCGTTTCTTTCAAGCCACTGCGCGCAAGCGCGGTGGCTTTTTGTTTTCAATTTTTTTAGTCGCGCGTCGCAGCAGGTCTGTGGTTAAAATCTTTTGCAGATGTTGACGACGTTGCGCATCAAGAACTTTGCCCTGGTGGCCGACCTCACGCTGGAACTCCAGTCCGGCTGCAACGTCATCACCGGCGAAACCGGCGCGGGCAAATCCATCATCATCGGCGCGCTCAACCTCGTCCTTGGCGAACGCGCCGACCGCACGCTCATCCGCACCGGCGAGGAAAGCTGCTCCGTCGAGGCGGTTTTTGACGTCACGGAATTGCATGTCAACAGACGCGGAACGCCGGCCTCCGGCACGGCTCGTTGCAGTGACGGTGTGAAACGCGCCGGGCCGGAGGCCGGCGTTCCGTCGCTGCTGGGAAAGTTTCTCGAAGACAATGGCCTTGAACCGTGCGAGGAAAACCAACTCGTCCTCAAACGGACATTTACCAGCGCCGGCACGAATCGTCAGTTCGTCAACGGCTCGCCGACGACGCTGGCCACGCTCGCCGCCATCGGCGAATGGCTGGTGGACATCCACGGCCCGCACGACCACCAGTCGCTGCTGCATCCGGCGAAACAACTGGCGATTCTCGATGCTTTCGGTGGATTGGAAAAGGAGCGCGAAGCCTTCGGCGAGCTTCTCCGCCGCCGCGCCGCTTTGGAAAATGAAAAATCCGCGCTCATTGTGGACGAGAAGACCTACACGCAGCAGCTCGACTTGTTGCGGTTTCAAGTGAGCGAAATCTCCGCCGCCCGCCTCCAGCCGGACGGGGAGGCACGGGTGGAAGCTGAATTCAACCGGGCCAGCAACGCGGCGAAGCTGCTGCAATTGAGCCAGGCCGCGCTCGATGCCTTGAGCGAAAACGACAATTCGCTGCTCACGCAGACGGGCGCGATTGGCCGGACGTTGCAGGAATTACAGCGCGTGGATGCCGGCGCGGCGAATCTGGTTGAACTGCATTCCCTGGCCGCCGGCAGCTTGCGCGAGTTGCAGTCGGAACTTACGCGCTACGCGGAAAAGGTGGACGTTGACCCGGCGCGTCTGGCGGAATTGGAGGAGCGGCTGAATCTCATCCATTCGCTCAAGCGCAAATACGGCGCGACGCTGGCGGAGGTCATCGCGTTTGGCGGCCAGGCGAAACAAAAACTCGCCCAGCTTGAATCCCGCGACGCCGAACTCGCGCGCCTCAACGCCGCGCTGGAGAAGCTCGACGCGGAGATTTTAGTCGCCGGGAATCAACTTTCCGCCGCGCGCAGGAAAGTGATTCCGCGGCTTGCGAAAGCCGTTGGCAAACAACTCGAAGATTTGGGCTTCAAGCAGAGCAAGTTTGACGTGGCGATGACAACAATTGTTGGCGACAATTCGGTTCGGAGTTCCGCCTTTAGGCGGCCTGACGCGCCCGAACCGCCTGAAGGCGGAACTCCAAACCTTGCTTTGCACATTGCGAACAGTGGTTTTGATACGATTGAATTCCAGTTCGCGCCGAATCCCGGCGAGCCGGCCAGGCCGCTGCGCGCCATCGCGTCCTCCGGCGAAATGGCGCGCGTGATGCTCGCGCTCAAGACCGTGCTCGCCGCCGAGGACGAAATCCCCGTGCTCATTTTCGACGAGGTGGACGCCAACGTGGGCGGCGAAACGGCCAACGCCGTTGGCGAGAAGATGAAACAGATTGCCGCCAAGCGGCAGGTGTTGTGCATCACGCATCTGCCGCAGGTGGCCGCGCCGGCGGACGCGCATTACGTCGTGACCAAGCAGGTGAAAAATGGCCGGACGATTTCGGAGATTGAATTGCTCGGCAAAAAGGAGCGCGTGACCGAACTGGCCCGGATGCTCGGCGGCCAGAGTGACGCGGCAAGGAAGCACGCGGAAGCGTTATTGAAATAGCTTCTGTTACCCGTATGAAACAATGCCAGTGGCGTTGCAGTCTATCTCCATATTAGGCCGCACGTGTCCAAACTGACCAATCATAAACTCATCATTCATGGCGGATAGCTGCCCAGCTCGGCAAGGCCCATCCGGTTGCCTGCCGGGTCGGTAAAGAGCGCGAAGGTAACGACTCCCGGCACCACGGTTCGGGAAACCACCGTCTTGCCCCCTGCCGCTTCGATCTGCTTGAGCGCCGCGACGATGTCAGGCACGCCCAAGTAAAAAATCTTTTCAGGAGGATCTTGCCGTATGCCGCCCTTGATTCCGCCCGTGGAAGTGGCGGCAATGCTAGAATGTGTGTCTATGTTCCAGCCGAACACCGTGGTATAAAACTCTTTGAGCTTCTGCCCGTCCGGCCCGGCGACTTCGAAATAAACGATGGGGGCGCTCATGTGATTATTCACCTTGTCGTCCGCCGATGTCGGATGATGGGCAGTGGCGCAACCACTAGCAACAAGAGCGGCGGCGCAGGCGAATGACAAACGGAGGATTGGTTTTTTCATTTTGTGAAATGGTTGTGGTGTTTGTTGTGGCCTAACGTAGAAAGCTGAACCACCGCCGACTCGCGACGCGAAGCGCGATAGCGGAACTGACAGGGCCAACGGCGGTTGGCTCCGGCGACTTGTTAGGCATCGTGGTCGTCATACCAAATATCAATGTGCAGAAACATGAACCGCAATGACAATGGCCAATATCGCGAATAGACAACCAAAGCTCAATGCTGGCCAGACAAACACAGGCTGCTTCCAAAATCTTGGTGGCGTCAAAGCAAAGCACAAAAGTAAGATGGCGAAAACCGAATACCACGAACAATAAAGATAGGCGTCAACGCCGTGAAACTGCCAACTCCTGCGAGTAATCGTGCCAGAAATAAAACCGAGGATGGCCTTCTTAAGAAATAACACCGCCGCCAAAACGCCAATAATCCGGGCAAACACTCTGAATGCCGGCATCGTCCATAAATCACGAGTGAGAATGTTCTGCTTCATGTGCGCGAACGATGCCTAACAGGCATTAGGCCGCAGGGCATGCACAACGGCGTGCATCGTTGTTTTCGCGGTGGCCTTTGTCAGCATGGATTGATGAAAGCGGATTTGCGAATTTCCATCAAGGATTATCGCCGCAGCTTTTTCAGGGCCAGCGCAATCGCCGCAAAGCCAACGCAGCCCCACCCGAAACAGTCGCCGTGGCGATTGTAAAAAGTCGGCGAATGATTTTCCAGCGGCAGGTCAATTGTCAGCGCGCCCATGCCATAAACGCTCCCGCTGTTGTCCCGGAAGGTTTCGCGGACGCGGCCAGTCGCATCAATCCAGCAGGTGATGCCGTTGTTGCAGCAGCGGACGAGCGGCACGCCGTTTTCCACCGCGCGGAAGACGGCGCCGGCCATGTGCTGCCATTGTTCGGCGCTCTGGCCAAACCAGCCGTCGTTGGTCAGGTTCACCAGAAAGTCAGTGTCGTCCCGGACGGCCTTGCGGGTGACTTGCGGGAACATGTCCTCGTAACAGATGAGCGGTGAGGTTTTTACACGGAACGGAACGCCGGCTTCCGGCACGGCATATTCAACTTCGATGCTCCCTTCGCGCCGTGCCGGAGGCCGGCGTTCCAATTCAAATTGCACCGGCTCGTTTCCCGCCGCGAAGCCGCCGGTGATTGGCGTGAACCATTTCACGAACGGCAGCCAGCGCACGAGCGGGATATACTCGCCGAAGATGACGAGTTTCTGCTTGTGATAAACGCCGCCGAACAGCCCGGCGGGGTCGAGCAGGAACGCGGCGTTGAAAATGTCGTTGTCGAATGCGTTGGTGGCAGTCGGACGCGGCACGGCGTCGTCGGCGTTGAGAATCAGCCAGACGCGGTGCGCGCGGATGAGATTCGTGATGGCGATGTAGCTCGTGTCATTGAATTCCGGCACGGCGGATTCGGGCCAAATGAGAAGATCGGACTGATTGGCGAGTGCGGTTTCTGAAAGCTGGAGCAATTGCCGGAAACGGTTGGTGTTTTCGCTTTCATCCCAAATCAGGGTTTGTGGGACGCTGGGTTGAATCAAAGTGACGCGCAGGGTTAAAGCCGGCGTATTTTCCCCGCCCGGTTGCGTGAAGCCAAAGGCGAACAGGATGATGACGACGGTGAGCGGCAGGAAAATTTCCGCCTGCCAGACTAGGCGCACCTCGGGCAGTTGGAAAATCATCCGCACGGCGGAATAAAGTGACAGCGACACCCACACGACGAGAAAGGAGACGCCATAAACGCCGGTGATGGACGCAATCTGGATGAGCGGGATCATCTGGTATTGGGACGCGCCGAGGAAATTCCACGGAAAGCCGCCGAACAGCCGGGCGCGAATCATTTCGAGCGCGACCCAGACCGCCGCGCCGCCCAACGACCAAAGCAGACGGCCAAGCCAAGACGCATGGTATGGCGGATTGATGGATTGATGGATTGATGGATTGGTGGATTGACGGGTTCGGCCAAGAATCCATTCATCCAACCATCCAATAATCCAAGTCCATACGCCGGGATAAAGCGCGAGATAGGCGGACAACGCAACCCAGCCGAGAATCGGATAACCAGTCACGGGCATCAGCAGCAGCCAGTAAAGCGACGCGAGCCAGAAGGAAAACCCGGCGACGTAGCCGATGCGAAAACTGTCGCCGCCGCCTTTGCCATACGCGCAGGCGAGCATGAGCGCGGGCGCAATCCACGCGCACCCGGCGATGCCGGGTTTGGTGAACGCGCTGGCGAGCAGAAGTCCGGCGCCAACGGCGGCGAGATAGCGGCTGCGAATGAAAAGTTCGTTGAGAAAACTTTTTGCCGGGAAAAACGCGGAATAATTTTCCACGAACGTCGGGCCAAGCTTGGCGCAGTTTGCAGCCTGGTCCAGCAACGCGCGGCTGGCGTTGACGACGATGGCTTCCCGTGCGCCGCGCCAGACGGCAAGGTCGGCGGACGAATTGCCGGCGTAATCAAAGCCGCGTTCGCCGAATTTTGCGACCAGCGCCTTGAGTTTGTTCCCGCTGCGCAGATTTGTTTTGCCGTCGCTGCCGAGAACTTCGTCGAAGAGGCAGGTGAAGTCGGCGACGGGTTTCGCCATCTGCAAATCGGACGCGGTGGCGAGGATGATTTTCCGCCCGGCGGCTTTTTGTTCACGGAGAAATTGCAGGAACGATTCGTTGTAGGGCAAAGCAGCGGGATCAATCGTGACGCGCCGCGCGAGCTGCTTTTTCAGGAACGCGCGCCCGCGCATCCACCAGAACAGGACCGGGAAAAGCCAGAGTGGATTTCTTCGCAGCAGCCGCGCGAGCGATTCCCAGAGCAGGTCGGTTTTGATGAGCGTGCCGTCCAAATCCACGACGAGCGGGATTTGATTTTCGGGCGGCGGCGGTTGCGGCATGACTCTGATTAGCCGTTGAGCGCGCGTTGGAGCAAGTTTTTTTCGCGCGAGCCGAAATCCAGCTTCAGCGCCTCGGCGCGTCCGGCTTCGCTCATTTTGGCCCAGGACTTTTGGAGCGCATTGATGGTTTTGTCCTCGGCGGTTTTGGTGGCAAGGCCGGTGAATTGATATTGAAGAAAGACAAGGCAGAGCGCGTCTTCGAGCACGCGCGTTTCGGGATCGTCGGGAAAATTCTTCTTGAGGTTCAATTCCTGCACGCGGCGGATGGCGGTTTCGTCGTAGCCGGATTCACGGAGAATTTCACCCGCCTTTTGCGCGTGGAATATTTTCAGGCTGGCGCGCCATTTCAGATAACCGGCGCGGGTCATCGGATATGAATTGCGCGGAATCTCCCAACGACAGATGTGCTGACATCGCGCGGCGAGGCGCAATTCTTCAGATGCATCCGGGCAAAGCCGCAAAACCCAGCCGGTGAGGCGCTGCGCGTAAAGCAGTTCGCGCGGCTGCGAAACGCCGCCGGCCATTTCCCGGTCCGGGTCGCGGGAATTTTCGCCGTCGAAGCGACGCAGCGCGATTTCAAATCTTTGCGCGTCGCGCGGTTGGAAGGTTTCGGACACGCGGGAAGTTTTGCCGAACCACGCCGAAGCGCAAGGCGGATTCGCTTGTGATTGACAAACGGTGCGGATATGAGAATCTGCGCGCCCAAGTTGTTGCCTCGGTAGCTCAGTTGGTAGAGCAGTTGACTCTTAATCAATTGGTCCAAGGTTCGAGTCCTTGCCGGGGCACCAATAAAATCAAGGGGGGTGTAAATTCCAACCGCTGTGCAAATCCGCCAAGCAGAACCAATCGCGAATCATGGCAGTTTTTCGCGTCGCGCGGCGGCAACGGTGAAAAACAATGCCTGCATAGAACCCATCCATCGCCGGGCCGGAAATTCGGACGAACGAGACGGGGTGACGGTGGGTAGTATTGCGCCCTAAAGTTTCAGTTGCTCTTCGCTGGCAGGATCGTCGCAGAGCAGGGGTTTGACGACATTGATGAGCTTTTCAGGAGTGCAAGTGAGCTTGAAGAGAAAGGCATCGGCGCCAATCTTTTCTGCGTCGATCGCGATGTTGGCCGTGGGGGTGGCATTGGAAAAAATAACGACCTTGGTGTGCTTGAGGTCGGGATTGGCGCGGATGAACTTGAGGACATCAACCCCGTCGAACTTGGGCATCATCAGGTCGAGGATGACCAGGTCGGGTTTGGTATGATGCAGTGACCTCATGGCCGCGAGGCCATCTCCGGCAATCGGCACTTCAAAACCTTCACGTTCTAGGCTCTCGCGGTAAATTTCCACGATGTTGGCATCGTCATCGGCGAAGAGAATGTTTTTCAGCATATTGTTCCAAGTATAGCAATAATTATACCACTAATTGTCGGTCGGTGCAACTGGCGGAAAACGAATCGGGCATGGCCAAGCGCCGCCCGGAACGGGGAAAACCCGCACCTTTCCGCGAGTCCATGTCCGTAGCCGGTGTTCTTCTCGTTTCGTCTGTCCAGTGGCCGGACGACACAGGCGGGTCGCCTGTGCCACCCATTCGTATTTCGGAATTCGGGTTTGGTTAATTGGTCCAAGGATCGAGACTTTGCCGGCACGCCGCTTCAGTCGTTAATTATTCCAGACCCAATCGCCTTTCGCGTAGTCAACCACCCCATTTTTTGCGACCGCTGCCTGCCCGCCGTCATCTGTTTCATTCCAGCCGACCGAGTAGAGCAGGAATTTCCCTTCAACGGTGCGGCGATATTGCAAAGGCTGGCCGTTGACGATGTCATGCGGCAATTTTTCGATGAACCGGGGCGCCAGCACGTCGAGCGATTCGGGATATGTGCCAAGCGCGAACCGGTATCGCTCCAGCGCAATCGCCACGCGCGCCAGGTCCGCCGATTCCTGTCCGTAGGCAAACCTTCTCGCCGCGTTGCCCAGCGCGGTCACGAGCAGCCCCTCGGCAATGTTGTAGCGGTTGTGATGTTTGGTTTCAGCGGCGACTGCCGCATCCGCGTGACGGGTGGCTGCTGGCGAAATGATCCCGCAGCTTGTATCCGACAGCGGCAGATACAATTCCTCCATTGGCCGGGCGCAGCGAAGCCGGTTCTGGTAAAACCAGCCGCTGGGGATTAAATGCCAGAGGATTCGCTGCGGGAGGGGCGTTTTAACGACGTTGCCGTTGCCGGACATACTGGCAAATTCCTCTGGATGGTGTTGAAGATAATTAATGATGCGGGCTTGAAATACCATTTCACCGTGCATGGTCAGTTTGTAATCCGCCAGAAAATCCAGCTTCGCCAGTTCTCCATCGAGTTGAGCCAGTTGCGCGTCCGACCATTGGTGTTCCGCCAGCCCCTCCCAAATCGGTTGCAGGGTGATGCCCGTCATGGCAATGCGAACCAGATGCGAAATCAGAAACGGCTCGGTATGGATTTTATCGGTCAATTGCAGCGCCAGCTTCACATCATCCAGGGCCTTGTCGCTTTGGCCATTTTGCAGCTCGGCAAGGGAGCGCACCCGCAAAACCGACGCGCAGCCTTTTAATGCCGCCAGATGCGGCAGCAAAATCGCAGCCGGATCGTCCTTGTCATACTCCAATGGAAACCGTGAATCGGGCAACTGGCTGGCCTGGCGCAGTTCTTCAATGGTTGCATCATATTTGCCCAAGGCCAGCAAAACGTCCTGCGCGGGTGATTGCGGCCGCGCTGCGACGGGAAATTCATTCGTTTTGGCCGCCAGCGCCCGGTAGTAGTCTTGCAGGAACTTCAAATTGCTCATTCGATTCTGTTCCCTGCTGCCGAGTCCCTTTGAAAGATCGTCGTCGGCGTGGCTGATGGGCATTTTCAGCCGGTTCACGAAATTTGGGTCGCGCTTTTCAACGGGAATTTCTTTCCCGTCGCGGGTCAGCATATTGCCGTAACTGGTGGAGACAAGCGGTGTCAGCGCAAAATTCTGGTCGTCCGGCACGCGCGGCGGCACAATGCTGGCAAAATCAAATTTTTCGCTTTTGGCCTCCCATTGATGTTTGAATTGGCTCCAGGCATGCCAGCCGCGCCAATCCTCCCCGGCGTAAAATAATGCAACCAGCATAACCAACCCGGCCAGACCAATGACCGTCCACCTCAAAAGGGCTTTCATAACCTGTCTGACAATTGGACACGAAGAATCCTTTGATTATTTTAGGTTTTCCCGCGGGAATTTTGGTTGAGTAAAAAACGAGTTGGCCTGCCAATCCGCCGATAGCCGATGTGAGAAGGCTCTGACTAAAAAATCCGAAATTGAAATGAGCCTCATTACCTCGGCTCCCACGAATGAGCAGCACCAAACCGTCTTTGCTTTTCACTTTAAGCCTTCAGCATATCATGAATCATTTTCCAACCTTTGCTCTTGGTTTGGCCGCCATACCCGGTAACAACCATTATGGTTTTGCCCCTGCCTGAAATGTCAGTGATGGCAGCCGCAGCCGCTGCCGCAGGAGCCTTCTTCAATGTCGGCCTCGGTCGGAACGCGCCCAAGTTCGAGTGTTTTGGAAACGTGCTTCTGGATGGAATGCTGAAGCTGATGCAATTCTTCCTGCGCGTCCAGAAAGCCCGCCGCGGCGGGATTTTTCAGCAGCGCGTCGCGGTGCTTTTCGAAATCGGCGATTTCCACGCCGTCGAGCGTTTGCCCGTTGTGCTGCTTTTCGTGAAGCGCGTTGCCTTTGCTCATCACCGCTTCGTATTGGCCGCGGGCTGCTGCATCGGCCAGAAACGTGTCAATGCGCCGGCGGATGGAAGCCATTTCCGGCTGGTCAACGATGGTCTGGCAAAGTTCGCGCGTTTTTTCCTCGATTTTAGTTGGCATAAATTTTAATTTCGCGTCCAATAAAGCACAGTTGCCGGTGAAAAGCAATGGGATTGACATCGCCGGGACAAATCGTTAAAAACTGCAAACTCTTATGCAACCAATACATCTCGCCTGGGTTGATTACACCATTTTGCTGGCCTATGTCGCCTTTGTCCTCGGCATCGGCTGGGCGCTGGCGCGCTACATGAAAACGTCGTCGGACTTTCTCACCTCCGCGCGCTCGATTCCGACGTGGGTGACCGGCCTCGCTTTCATCTCCGCCAATTTAGGCGCGCTGGAACTCGTCGGCATGGCCGCCAGCGGCGCGAAATACGGCATCGCCACCGCGCACTTCTATTGGGTCGGTGCCATCCCCGCGATGATTTTCCTCGCCGTGTTTATGATGCCGTTTTATTACGGTTCCAAGGCGCGGTCAGTGCCGGAATATCTGCAAATGCGGTTTAACAAACCGGTGATGGGATTGAACGCCATTGGATTCGCCATCATGACCGTGTTTGCCTCCGGCATTTCCATGAACGCGCTGGCCAAGCTGCTCAACCAGCTTCTGGGCTGGAATTATCACTTTGCCCTGTTCGTTTGCTCCGGCGTCGTGCTGGTTTACGTTTTGAAAGGCGGATTGACCTCGGCGATTTACACCGAGGTGCTGCAATTCTTCATGATCGTGCTCGGCTTCGCGCCGGTGGTTTATCTCGCTTTGAAAGACGTGGGCGGCTGGAGCGCGATGACCGCCAAACTTCACACCGTCGCTCAAAATCCGATGGCGCTGGATTTGAACACCAAAGCGTTCGCGCCGGACGCTTGGACCAGCGCGTGGAAACCGTTGCTCGGCGGACCGTCCGCCAATCCGATGGGGGTGGACGTGTTTGCCATCGTGTTCGGCCTCGGTTTCGTCCTTTCGTTCGGTTACTGGTGCACCAACTTTCTCGTTGTCCAGCGCGCCATGGCCGCAAAAAACATGACCGCCGCGCGCAACACGCCCATCGTCGCCGCCATTCCGAAAATGCTTTTCCCCGCCCTCGTCATTTTGCCCGGCATGTTGGCCGTGGCGTTGACCGCGATGCCGGATAAAGACTACCGCATCCCGCCGCCTATCATTGCGCCGGCAAATTACGCCATGGCGGTGGATGTCATCAAAAACACCAATCCGTCGAATCCCGCCGCCGAAATCAAAGACATCAGCGACGCGCTCGGACAAAAAGTGAATGCGGACAAAATCACCGCGCTCATCACCGCCAATGCCGCGACGAAACTTTCCGACGATCAAATCAAGAAGGGCATTTACAACGCTGTGGCCGCATACGACTACGACAGCGTCATCTTCTCGCTCGTGAAAAAGTATTGTCCGGCCGGTCTGCTCGGTCTGGCGCTTACCGCCCTGCTCGCCTCGTTCATGTCCGGCATGGCGGGCAATGTCACCGCCTTCAACACCGTCTGGACTTACAACCTCTACCAGGCCTTCTTTGTGCCGAACAAAAGCGACGGGCATTATTTCTGGATGGCCAAGTTCATTACCGTCGTCGGCATTGGCTTGAGCATCGGCTGCGCCTACTTTGCGAAACAATACAACAATGCGATGGACATCATCCAGTTGGTGTTTGCCTTCGTGAACGCACCGGTCTTCGCGACGTTCCTGTTCGGCATGTTCTGGAAACGAGCCACCAGCATCGCCGCATTTCTCGGCCTGTTTTTCGGCATCGCCGGCTCGGCCTTGTTTCATGCACTGACCATTGCCCAGGGCAACCTGCCGGGTGTTAAAGGCGCTTATCTTTGGAGCATGCTTGGCCACGAGGTTCCTAAAAGCTGCATATTCCCCAGTGAGATGGCTCAGAATTTCTGGATGGCCGCGTTCGCTTTCACCGTCTGCTTCGTGTTGACGCTGGTGATTTCGCTGGCGACCAGCCGCACGAAGAGCGACGAGCAGTTGAAAGGCCTCGTCTATTCGCTCACGCCGAAAATCGTGGATCACGACGTGCCGGTCTGGCAGCGGCCCGCCGTCATCGGCACGGTGCTGCTGGCTGCCTGCGTCATTTTGAACTTTATTTTCTGGTGAACCATTAACCAAAGAAAGAAACTGATTTTATGGGACTCGATATTCGCTGGCCAATCGGCCTCATGTTCACGCTTATCGGCGTGCTGCTCATCGGCTTCGGCGCGGTCAATTCCGCCGACTCGTTGCGGCTTGGCATGAACATCAACCTCATCTGGGGCGTCGTGCTGCTCGTGTTTGGCGCGCTGATGCTGCTGGGCGCCGCGCGCGGGAAGAAAACACCGCCGGATCAAAAATAGTTTCAGGGGCGATTTTTCAACCGGCTGCCGCCGGCACGGACGGAATGCGCTATTGGCCCGGTATCAGATGTTTCCCCTAATTTTGAGTATCAGCTGGCTTTACGCTTGTCAGCCAAAAGGAAGTCGGAATTAAACGAAATTAGATTTAGACAAATTGCCCCGGATGCTTTACGTTGGGCAGAATACCTTTTTGCAAAAGCAAAAGTTGCGACATGAAATTAAACGATCTCGTTGACCGCGTCGGCCAGGAATTTGAACAGATTTATGGACGCTCGCCGCGTTGGATCGTCGCTGCTCCTGGACGGGTCAACGTCATCGGCGAACACACCGATTATAACGACGGCTTCGTCCTGCCCATGGCGATTGACCGTTATGCCGTTCTTGCCGCCGACAGCCGCACCGACGGAAAAAATGTCATTCGTTTTCACGACGCTTCCGGCGCCGAGCCGGCGTTTATCAACTTGAGTGCGCCCATCACCCCAGGCACGCCGAAATGGGCGAATTATCCGCGCGGCGTCATCGCCGGCTATCTGGCCCGCGGCATCAACCCCGGCGGGCTTGACGTGCTGCTGCATTCAACCGTGCCGCTGGGCGGCGGCCTGTCCAGCAGCGCCGCGCTGGAAGTCAGCACGGCGACCTTGCTCGAAAACGTCACGGGTAAAAAATTGGATCCCGTCGAAAAGGCGTTGCTTTGCCAGAAGGCCGAGCACGACTTTGCCGGCGTGCCTTGCGGCATCATGGACCAGTTCATTTCCGTCATGGGCCAGGAAAACCATCTGCTCCTGCTCGACTGCCGCTCCCGCAAGACCCAGTTGGTGCCGATGGACGATCCGGCCATCGGGCTGTTCATCGTCAATTCAAACGTCCGGCACGAGTTGGGCAATAGCGAATACGCCAAGCGGCGCGCGCAATGCGAGTCCGCCGCGAAAATCCTGGGGGTGCCCTCGCTCCGCGACGCCACCGCCGTAGATTTGGAAAACGCCAGAAGCAAAATGAGCGATGTGGTTTTCCGCCGCGCGCGTCACGTCATCAGCGAGATTGAACGCACCATCCATGCCGCCGAGGGCCTCCGCGCCTCGAATTGGACGACTGTCGGCCAGTTGATGTATGCGAGCCACCGCTCGTTGCGCGACGATTACGAAGTGAGCTGCCGGGAACTGGATGCCATTGTCGAAATCTCGGAGTCCATCGGAATCAAGGGCGGCATCTATGGCTGCCGCATGACGGGCGGCGGCTTCGGCGGCTGCACCGTGGCTTTGGTGAAGACCGAGGCGGTTCCGGGCATCTCAAAAAAAATGGCCGAAGATTACAAGGCCAAAACGGGCATTGACGCCTCCATGTTTGTTACGCGCCCGGCTTCTGGCGCCGTCATCCTCAAATCCCGGCGCGCGCAGTCGCAGCCATTGCAGCCCGGTCGGACTGGCTGGGACGAGGAGGAACAGCTTCGCAGCGGTCCGGTGGCCCGGTTCCGGGGTCGCGGTCCATCAATCGCCGAGGCATGTTCCCACGTGCCGGGCGGTCTGCACCCACGGATGATCGGGCAGGACAATTTTGCGTTTGCCGGCCACTTTTTCCAGCGGCACCGGCTCGGTTCCGTCTCCCCGCGCCGCCACCATCACGCCAAAAACACCCTCGTGAATTAAATCCGCGCACGCGCCGCCCAGTCGCGTGGCCAACAGACGGTCTGCCGCTGACGGCGTGCCGCCGCGCTGGACATAGCCGAGAATCGTCACGCGCGATTCGAGATGGGTGAGTTCCTCAAGCTGCCGCGCCAGCCGCAAGGTGTTGCCCGTGTGCCGGGCTTCGAGCGCGGCCAGTTCCATCTTGGCATCCTTTTTGTCGTGCAAGGTGCGCGCGCGGCCGCGCTTGTTCTCGGCGGCGGTGAAGGCACGGGCATCTTCGATGCATTTAGCCCCCTCGGCCACGGCCACGATGCTGAAGTTGGTTCCGCGCCGGCTGCGACGCCGGATGGCCTCGGCAATTTTCTCGACGTTGTAGGGAATTTCGGGAATCAAAATCACGTCCGCGCCGCCGGCGATGCCCGCGCCCAGCGCCAGCCAGCCCGCGCGATGCCCCATGACTTCGGTGACGATGATGCGGTGATGGCTGTGCGCCGTGCTGTGCAACCGGTCAATCGCCTCGGTCGCGATGTCCAGCGCGGTGGAAAAGCCAAAGGTCAAATCCGTCATCGCCACGTCGTTGTCAATGGTCTTGGGCAGGGTGACGACATTGAGGCCGGCTTCGGAAAGATGGAGCGCGCTTTTCTGCGTGCCGCCGCCGCCGAGGCAGACCAGGGCATCGAGGTCGAACTTCTTGAAATTCTCGACAATGACCTCGGTCATGTCGCGCGTGCGGCCGTCAATCAACATCCGGTGCGGGCGGTCGCGGCTCGTGCCGAGAATGGTGCCGCCGATGGTGAGGATGCCGGCGAGCGCGGCCTTGTCCAGTTTGAGCCGCCGTCCCTCGACCAGGCCGCGGAAGCCGTCGCGGAAGCCGACGATCTCCATGCCATAGAAACCGAGCGCGGTTTTTCCGACGCCGCGGATCGCGGCATTTAATCCGGGACTGTCGCCGCCCGATGTCAGGATTCCGATGCGTTTGGTTTTGGCCATTGGCTCCGACACATTTGAAGCAGGAAAAGGGGTTTTCTGTCGAGAAGAAGTTTCATTTTTTTTTGAAAATCGTTACCGCCTGCCGCGTGGAAAAATAAAAAGCGCGAGCAGACAACATGGCCAGGCGGCCAGCGAAACCGCGGCGCCGGCGCGAAAAGCGGAATCTTTGTAGATCTGCCGGACGTGATGCGGTCCCGCCGGAACTTGAACAGCCTGAAAGGCATGGTTCGCGCGCAACAATGGCGCCGGCTGGCCGTCCACATAAGCCCGCCAGTTGTGATAATAGGTTTGCGACATGACCACGACCGAAGTTCCGTCCGCTTCAATGTCGGCGTCCACGCTTTGGAAACCGAAATGCGAATCGAGCACGCGGACGGCGGTCGGGTTGGTTACAGTGACAAGCGATTTTGCTTCCGGCGGCAGAAAGACGATTTTGCTTCCGTCGAAACCGGGTTGCACCAGGGCGCGAAGCGTGTCGGCGTCGTTGAGAAAAACCGGTTTCTGGCCGGCGGTCACGAGCGGCAGAAAGTTCGAGCGCGACTGCCAGTGATAAATCTGGTCCGGGGCGGTCATCTGGGAAATGCCCATGAAATCGTCCAGGCGCGGAAAATCGGCGTTGGTCGCGTCGTAAAGCAGCGACTGGAACTCATCGCATTCACGCGGCATCAACGAAAGGAATCCATCCACCTTGGGCACGGCGTCCAGCAGATTGCAGTCCGCGCCATAAGCCAGCCGGCCAATCAGGAAATTGTTCTGCGGACTGGCGATGGCGGAATGAACGAACTGATGGATGGCCATCGGCGCGAGCATCGCGCGCGAACCGCCCAGTTCCGGCTGCGGATTCATGGCCAGCTTTGTCCGGGCCAGATTCAATTCATAAATGTTTGGCGGGGTGGTCGGGTTTTGCGTCGGCTCATGCGTGAGCACGTCAAGCCAGGCGATTGCAAGCAGGAGCAGCGGCGTCACCCGGCGCAATGCAACCCCGCCGGGACGCGCCAGAAGAAACAGCAGTGTCCCGGTCATCAACAGAAAACCCGCGCGGGACAGGCTATTCAGTAGCGTGGCGTGAACATCGTCG
>Ga0224534_1001035_pt1 | contig 15520 bp, 15 predicted proteins | sample 714E12024metaG_FD_172012 | JGI IMG/M metagenome (GOLD analysis project Ga0224534, IMG submission 172012) | Peat soil microbial communities from Stordalen Mire, Sweden - 717 E1 20-24 | ecosystem: Environmental > Terrestrial > Soil > Wetlands > Peat | place: Sweden: Norrbotten County, Stordalen... | reverse complement strand
ATCAAGAGCCTGGTTGTTTTCGGCTTGATGCTGACCGGTTTTTTCTTCAGCCGTCAACTTCATCTGGATACAGCCACCATTGCTCTGGCCGGCGCAATCATTCTCATCATAATAGCCGGACAAGAAAGCATAGAAGAAACGCTTCTAAACGTAGACTGGCCGACGATCTTTTTTATTCTCGGCTTCTTCGTCATGGTGGGTGCCTTGACCAGCACCGGCGTTATTCAGCAGCTGGCACAAGGGTCTGTCAAGCTGATAGGCCACAACGTGACTATCTTTACCATGACGGTGTTATGGTTTTCTGCCATCGCCTCCGCTTTTGTGAATAATATTCCCTTTGTGACAGCCATGGTTCCCTTCATCAAAGGGATCGGCGCCATGACAGGCATCTCTCTTGTGCCACTGTGGTGGGGCCTGGCGCTGGGAGGGGTGTTGGGCGGGAACGGCACCATCATCGGAGCAACCGCAAATATAATCGTAGCAGGGATAGCCAGAAGAAACGGTTACCCGATAACGTACCTGGATTATATGAAAATCGCCTTTCCTTTGATGATATTTTCTATTGTCTTGTCTTCCTTGTATCTGCTTGTAGTTTATATAAGATAGGGTGCGCCAGGTTATTCCACCTAAATCTTCATATCTCCTGCTTTAGGGATCGCTTTGCCGTATATTCCTCATCTTTCAGACTGTGCGGGATATTTAAAGTGATCGCACCTTCCAGTACGGTCCCTAAGGCGAGCAAGGAGGCTTTGGAGAAAACTCCAAACTGCCTTTCGAGTTTAACATCCCGACGTGCTCATTGACGAGAAATTTGTTTTCCAGCTGAGAGGGTACCGATATACATTAAAACCCGATTTATGAATTGAACGGTCAGATCGCTACCCACATTAAAACCCGAATAGCCCCTTTTCCTTTATCCCCTGCATTCTTTTTGAGTATTTATTTTGCCAGGCGATTGCGTTCTCCTCTGATCGCGTATCTGGCGCTTCAGTTTGGCGATCTCTTCATCGGTGCTGTATCGGTGGCCGCTGCCGGGAAAAACCTCGGCTCCACCATGTTCCCTATAGCTCTTCAGCCAATCGACTTTTCAAACCTGGCCAACTGTTTGCTAACCGGGTCTATTCGTATAACTGTATGATTGTGCTCATTATTTCTTACTGCATGCCTAGAGGACGTGCATCACTGCAAGAAATGATATACAATAAAAATAACCCTAAGGTTGCTATGCGGCAAAATAGGGTTCCAATCGTACTATAAATGATACCTATTTTTAGTTTGCAGGGCTTGTGGCCGGGGTCATTCCCGCTCGTTGCTTAGTCAGGCTCCGGTGTGCACCACCCCGCATGATGGCGGGATAATCTATATGCCCGAAAAACAGGCGCATGGTATAATATACCTGTTAACTTCGAAACAGGTCGGGCGGTGCCGGGGAGCGATCGATGGGCATTTACAAGGAAGAGGCAATTGTTCTGCGAAGCATGCCATACGGGGAGGCGGACCGGATCCTCACCCTGTTCACCAGGGGAGCTGGGAAGGTGGCAGCCATCGCCAAGGGTGTCCGCAAGCCTTCCAGCCGTCTGCGGGGCGCAGTGCAACTGTTCAGCCACACCCACCTGGTCCTATACGGCGGCAAGACTCTGGATACCATCACCCAGGGGGATTCCGATGAGACATTCAGCTTTATCGAACAGGACCTGGACAAGCTGGCAGCAGCCAGTTGCTTTGCGGAACTGGTTGACCGCCTGACCATGGAGAGGCAGCCCCAGCCGAAGCTGTTCCAGCTCCTGCTTACAGCAATGAGGACATTGGAGGGATCTGACCCGGAACTGCTGGGCCGGGTTTTTGAGACCAAGCTCCTGGCGGCTCTGGGTTACCGGCCGCAGTTCGAGGGGTGCGTGATGGAGCACCACGATGACCGGCAGGTACTGCAGCCTGGGGGAACGGCTGCGGACCCGGTCTGGTTCAGCATCGAGAGTGGCGGTGTACTCTGCCCCGCTTGCGCCGCCAACTGTCCGGGGGCCTTGACCCTCTCCCCCCCGACTGTGGCTGCCCTGGCCTATTTCTTGCGTTCTCCCCTGGACCGCGCTGTGCGCGTCCGGATCGAAAGGAGGAGCCGGCTGGAACTGGCCTCTTTGTTGCACTCTTTTATCTGCTACCACGGGGATGTCAGGCCTCGTTCCTGGCAGTTTACCAGATGACTACCCGCTCTAATGCCCCCGCTTCTCCTCCGAAGCGGCGGGATAAGAGCGGCTACGGCTGGCCGCACCATGTCCACCGGACATGGCACCGCCGTATGCGAGCGCGGCGAACCCCGGGACTGTGGCCTTCAGGATAAATAAGTATAAAAAGGTATGGCCAGGACAAATTAATCAGGAGGAGGATGACACTATGGACAGCAACGAACTACTGGAAAAGATCGACCTGATCAGGGACCGGATGGACGTCAGCTATAAAGAAGCCAGGGAAGCGCTGGAAAATGCCGGGGGCGACCCGGTGGAGGCGCTGGTGCTGCTGGAGTCGCAGTTTGATGAAGAACCGGGGCGCCTGAAGGACCTGAAGGAGTTGAAGGAAAGGTGGACCCGGAAGATCCAGGGCAAGAGCGAAGAGGTGGTGAGCCGTCTCAAGGAGATCATGGATAAGGGGACAGCCACCAGGATCCGGCTCAAGCAGGGAGACAGGACGCTGTTGGAGATCCCGGCCGGTGTTGGTGTGCTTGGGGCTGCCGGCATACTCATGAGCACTGAACTGGCGGTGCTCGGGGCAATAGGCACGGTAGCCGCCCTGTTCAACAGGTGCACCTTGGAAGTTGAGGGCTTCGGTGAACCGCCCGGGGACGAGGCTCCTGATCAACCGCCGGCTTAAGTCTTGACAAAGGGCGCACAAGTTGGTACATTCAACAGGGAACAGCATTTGCTTTTGTAATGTCGTCCACGGTACGGGCGAGTGCCCAGCGAAGGTGGGCGTGGAGCGATTTAAATGCAATGATGGAGAGGAGTAGCCGCTGGAAGTTCACTCAGCGAGCCGGGAAGGGTGGAAACCGGCTGACTCAGGCGGTGAATGGCACTTCGGAGCATGGTTGCGCTGTAAAAGAGAGGGTGCTTGCCGAGCAGGCGCCAAACAGGGTGGAACCGCGGAAACCCCGTCCCTGTGGCTGTAATAGCTGCAGGGACGGTTTTATTTAAGGAGGTTTGAAGAGATGGCTTGCTGGACTTTTCAAGAGATCATCCACGGCCTGAACGAGTACTGGGGACAGCATTGCATCTTGCAACAGCCGTATGACTTGGAGAAGGGGGCGGGCACAATGAACCCGGCGACAGCCCTGCGGGCACTGGGGCCGGAGCCCTGGTACGCCGCCTACGTGGAGCCGTCGCGCCGGCCCACCGATGGCCGGTACGGGGACAACCCCAACCGGTTGCAGCACTACTACCAGTACCAGGTGATCCTGAAGCCGTCGCCGGATGACGTGATCGACCGCTACCTGAACAGCCTGGCCTACCTGGGCATCGACCTGCGCTCCCACGACGTTCGCTTCGTGGAGGACAACTGGGAATCGCCGACTCTGGGAGCCTGGGGCCTGGGTTGGGAGGTCTGGCTGGACGGCATGGAGATCACCCAGTTCACCTATTTCCAGCAGTTTGGCGGGATTGACTGCCACCCGGTCAGCGCCGAGATCACCTACGGCATCGAGCGGATCGCCACGTACATCCAGGAGGTGGACAGCGTCTATGACCTGATCTGGACCGGAAATATCACCTACGGTGATGTCCACCACCAGAGCGAGGTTGATTACTCCCGCTATAACTTCGAGGTGGCGGATACCGGGATGCTGTTCACGCTGTTCGATATGTTCGAGCAGGAGGCGGCCAGGGTGGTCGCCCAGGGACTGGCGCAGCCTGCCTACGATTACGTCCTGAAGTGCTCCCACACCTTCAACCTGCTGGACGCCCGCAGTGCCATCAGCGTGTCCGAGCGCACCTCCTACATCGGCCGGGTAAGGCGCCTGGCCCGGCTCTGCGCCGAGGCCTACTTAGTTCAGCGGGAGCGCCTGGGCTACCCGCTGCTCAAAGATAATAACGCCCGGGAGGCCTTGGGGCTGCCGCTCCTGGGGAGCACGCCGCTCGATCGCCAGGATGGGGCTGACGGAAAGGCCATCTCCTGAAGTGCCAAGACCAGGGATGGGTACCCTCAACACTATTCTGCGGCATCATCCGGGTCCGGATCCACAGCGGTGGTACTGGATATGGCACTGCCGGGAAGCGGGCGAATAGCACGCATGTACTAGAGGAGGAATAGGCGATGGACTTTTTATTGGAAATCGGAACCGAGGAGTTGCCGGCCCGCTTTGTGGTACCAGCTGTGACCCAACTGGAGGAGCTGGGAGGGGAGATGCTCCGCTCGCACCGGATCACGTACCAGCGGTTGGCCGGTTTTGCCACCCCCAGGCGGTTGACCCTCTATGTCTGGGGAGTTGGCGATCAGCAGGCGGACCTGGTGGAAGAGGTCAAGGGGCCATCCCGCAAGGCGGCTTTTGATGAACAGGGGCGGCCCACCAGAGCGGCGGAGGGCTTTGCCCGGGGGCAGGGTGTGTCCGTTGCTAACCTGGTGGTGAAGGACGCGCCCGGCGGCGAGTATCTGTTTGCCCAAAAGCGCGCCCTTGGCAGGGAAGCAGGGCAGGTACTGAGAGAACTTGCCCCCCAGTTCATCAGTGGTCTGTCCTTCCCCAAGCCGATGCGCTGGGGCGACCGGGAGGTCAAGTTTGCCCGTCCGATCCGCTGGTTGGTATGCTTATTGGACCAGGAGGTGGTCGATTTCGAGTATGACCTGCTGCATTCCGGGCGCCTCACCTACGGGATTCGCAACTTCTCCAGGGAGCCGGTGTCCCTCGAACGGCCCGAGGATTATTTTGAAAAACTGGAACAGGCCGGGGTTATAGTCGACCAGTCCCGGCGCCGGCGCCTGATCTGGCAGCAGGCCCTGGAAGCCGCCGCGGCGGTTGGCGGCAAAGTACTGCCGAACGAGTCGCTGCTGGATGAGGTGACCAACCTGGTAGAGAATCCGACACCGATCTGCGGCGGGTTCGACCCCCGCTTTCTCGAGCTGCCGCCTGAGGTGGTGATCACTCCGATGCAGGACCACCAGCGCTATTTTCCGATTTGGAGTCAGTCGGACCAGTTGCTCCCCCGGTTTCTGGCCTTCGCCAACGGCCCGGTGAACCAGGACCTGGTCCGGGCGGGCAACGAGAAGGTGCTGCGCGCCCGGCTGTATGACGCCGAGTTCTTCTGGCACGAAGATCTGAAAAGCCCGTTGGCGCAGAAGGTGGAGAGACTGCAGCAGATCGTCTTTCTGGAGGGACTGGGGACGATCTACGACAAGACCCAGCGCCTCCTGCAACTGACCCGCTACCTTGGTGGTCTGTTGAAGCTCACCCCCGGGCAGCGGCAGGATGCGGAGCGGGCGGCCCTGCTGGCCAAGGCCGACCTGGTGACCAACATGGTCTATGAGTTCCCCGAACTGCAGGGGATCATGGGGGCGGCCTATGCTGCGGTGGATGAGGAGAGGGACGGGGTCTGCCGGGCGATCCGGGAGCACTACCAGCCCCGCCATGCGGGTGACGAGCCGCCGGCCAGCAAGCTGGGAGCAGTGGTGGCTACGGCCGACAAGATCGACAACCTGGTGGGATGCTTCGCCATGGGGTTAGAACCTACCGGTTCCCAGGACCCATATGCCTTGCGGCGCCAGGCCCTGGGCATCTGTCACATAATCCTGGCGCACCGGTGCGACCTCTCTCTCAGGTCTCTGATCGAACAGGCCTATGGGGGGTTCAGCCAGTACCAACTGCAGGCATCCTTGGAAGAGGTCGCCGGGCGGCTGGAGGAGTTCTTCCGCGCCCGGCTGCGGAATATTTTCATGGACCAGGGCTACGCCTACGACCTGGTGGAGGCCTCTTTGGGCAGTGGCAGCGACCGGATTGTCACCGTCAACAGGCGGCTGCATGCGCTTAGGGCACAGCGCCAAACCCCGGAGTTCGAGGCACTGCTGACCGCCTTCACGCGGGCATCCAACCTCGCCCGCCACGCCACCACTGATGCCATCGACCCGGCCCTGCTCACCGAGGACGGAGAGGTGGGCCTTTACCAGGCCTGGTCCCGGATCAAGAAGGAGATTATGCGGCTGGAGCAGCAGGATCAGATCGAGCAGGCTCTGTTTGCTGCTGCCTCGCTGCTGGAGCCGATCGGCCACTTTTTCGACGAGGTGCTGGTGATGGCGCCCGAAGATGCCATCAGGGCCAACCGCCTGGCGCTTCTGAAAGATATTGCCTCTACCTTGCGAAAGTTTGGCGATCTGGATAAAATCGTGCATTGAAACTTCACATGGCGGGGACCCGGCGCCGCCGCTAGCTGGCGCGGCGCCCAAGCACGGGACCGTAATGTATCAAGAGGATCGTCCCTTGGATCCATTTCATAACTTTAAGAAGGAATTTTAAAAAATATATCGTAAAGAAATATAACATATTTATTGACGTAAAAAAGGCCAATAGTATATCATATTGAATACAATGGATTTGGCCGAGGCCGGTGTGCAGGCGGACACACAGGAGCCGAGGCGAAGCCTCGACCTGCGGAGTAGGGGGTGAGGGGCCATCGAACTCACAGCGCGCCAGGAACAGATCATCCAGATCGTCAAGGGCAATTCTCCTATCACCGGAGAGCACATCGCCACTCTGCTCAACGTGCGACGGGCCACCCTGCGCCCGGACCTGGCTGTGTTGACGATGGCTGGACTGCTGGATGCCCGCCCCCGGGTTGGCTACTTTTATGATGGTAAGAAGCCCGGCCTGCTGGCGGCGAAGGAGGTCCACCGCTTGGCCGTCGATACCGTGAAAGCGGTGCCGGTAGTGGTACGGGGAGGCACTTCGGTTTACGATTGCATTGTCGCCCTGTTTACGGAGGATATCGGGACGTTGTTCATCGTCAGTGAGACCGGCTACCTGGAAGGAGTGGTTTCCCGCAAGGACCTGCTCAAGGTGGCTATGGGTGGGGTTGACCTGCCTAAGATCCCGGTCCGGGTGGTGATGACCCGCGTACCGAACGTCGTCACCGTCAGGGGGGGCGAATCCGTCTATGAAGCGGCACGCCTGTTGGTGGAACGCGAAATTGACGCACTGCCGGTTGTCGAGCCGGAGACAGCGAGCGGTAAGGAAGCTTTGAGGGTCACCGGACGGTTCACTAAGACCACTGTGACCCGGATCTTTGTGGAGTTGGGTGAGCCAAGCAAGACCTTATGAGAGGAGAAGCATGCGTGAACCCTGTGATCTTTATCGTTTCCGATTCCTTGGGTGAGACGGCGGAATTTGTGGCCCGAGCGGCTGCCAGCCAGTTTAACCACGGTCAGTTCGAGATCCGGCGCATCCCCTACGTGAGCGATCGCACCGTGTTGGAGCAGGTGATGGAGGAGGCCGCCGCCGTTCCCAGCGTCATCGCCTATACCCTGGTGGTTTCCGGTTTGCGGGACGATCTGGAGGCGATGGCCGCCGCCAGGGGGATACCCACCGTGGACATCCTGGGTCCCCTGATGGGCGTGCTTGCCAAGGCTACAGGGGCGCCGCCCAAGATGCAGGCCGGCCTGATCCACCGCCTGGATGAGCAGTATTTCAACCGGATCGAAGCGATCGAGTTTGCCATCAAGTACGACGATGGTAAGGACCCGCGGGGATTGCTGTACGCGGACGTGGTCCTGATCGGCGTCTCCCGTACTTCCAAGACCCCGGTCAGCATGTACCTGGCCAACAAGCGGCTCAAAGCTGCCAACGTGCCGATCGTCCCCGAAGTGGAGCCACCGGCGGAACTGTTCAAGATCCCGCAGCGCAAGATTATCGGGCTGACCATCCGGTCGCAGCCGCTGACCCACATCCGGCAGGAGCGCCTGAAAACCCTGGGCCTGACTTCCGATGCGGAATATGCCAGCCTGGAGCGGATCAACAAGGAGATCCAGTATGCCGACCGGTTGATGGCCCAGCTTGGTTGCCCGGTCATCGACGTGACCAGCAGGGCCGTGGAAGAGACAGCCAGCAAGGTTATGGAGATCTTTTACAGGGAGACGCGACAGGCTACTTAGCCTGCCGCTAAAGTAATCTGAGTACTTCTAGGAAAATTACCCATAATTTACAATGATCGAATGCATGATTGGCGTTTGAATAACCCGCTCCGGTCAAATCAATCAGAAGGTGGGGGAGGATGAGGTTATGCAGAAAAAGTACGTTTACCTGTTTAACGAAGGCAGGGCGGACATGAAGGGGCTGCTCGGCGGCAAGGGAGCCGGACTGGCGGAGATGACCAACCTGGGGTTGCCGGTGCCGCCCGGATTCACCATTACTACCGAGGCTTGCATCGAATACAGCAGCTCCCAGGTGAAGGATTTTCCGCCCGGCCTGGATGCTCAGGTGAGCGAGGCGCTGCACAAGTTGGAACAGCGGGTGGACAAGACTTTTGGCGATCCGAAGAACCCCCTGCTGGTCTCCGTGCGCTCCGGGGCCAAGATCTCCATGCCCGGTATGATGGACACGGTGCTTAACCTGGGTCTGAACGACGAGACGGCCAAAACCCTGGCTGCTGCCTCCGGGGACGAGCGCTTTGCCCTGGATTGCTACCGGCGCTTTATCCAGATGTTCAGCGACATCGTGCTGGGGATCGAGCACGACCGGTTCGAAGAGGTGCTCGCCCGTTTCAAGACCCGGGATGGGCTGCGCTACGACTTTTTGCTGACGCCAGATTTGTTGAAGGAGATCATCGAGGAGTATAAGGCGATTGTCAAGGAGGAGACCGGCGCCGGTTTTCCCCAGGACCCCCCTGAACAGCTCAGACTGGCAGTCAAGGCGGTGTTCGATTCCTGGAACAACCCCCGGGCGATCGTCTACCGGAAGATCAACCAGATCCCGGATGATCTCGGCACCGCCGTCAATGTCCAGGCCATGGTGTTCGGCAACATGGGCGAGAACAGCGGCACCGGTGTGGCCTTCACCCGCAGCCCGGCCACCGGTGAGAAGGCTCTCTACGGAGAGTACCTGATGAATGCCCAGGGCGAGGACGTGGTGGCAGGTATCCGGACGCCCCATCCAATCTCCATGCTCAAAGAGGAGATGCCGGAGACCTACGAGGAGTTCGGGCGGGTCGCCTCCCTGTTGGAAAAGCATTACCGGGACATGCAGGACCTCGAGTTCACCATCGAACACGGCAGGCTGTACATGCTGCAGACCCGGTCCGGCAAACGAACGGCGGCTGCAGCCGTGAAGGCGGCGGTGGATATGGTGGGCGAGGGGCTGATCTCCAAGGAGGAGGCCATCACCCGGGTTGAAGCCGCCCAGATCGACCAGTTGCTGCACCCCCGGATCGATCCCAATAGCAAGACCGAGGTGATCGCCAAGGGCCTGCCGGCTTCTCCGGGCGCCGCTACCGGCAAGGTGGTCTTTGATGCTGACGATGCAGCGGCGAAGGCCAAGGACGGGGGGAAGGTGATCCTGGTCAGAACGGAGACCACCCCCGACGACATTCACGGGATCGTGGCCGCGCAAGGTATTCTCACCAGCCGCGGCGGTATGACCAGCCATGCGGCGGTGGTCGCCCGGGGCATGGGCAAGCCCTGTGTCTGCGGCTGTGAGGCCCTGCTCATCAATTACAACGCCAAGCTGTTCCGGGCGGGCGCAGTCGAGGTCAAGGAGGGCGACCTCATCTCCATCGACGGTACCACCGGTAGTGTGATCCTGGGCGAGGTCAAGATGATCGCCCCGGAACTGAGCGATGAGTTTCGCATCCTGCTTGATTGGGCGGACCAGATCCGGCGACTGGGAGTGCGGGCGAATGCCGACACCCCGCTGGACGCCGAGCGCTCCAGGCAGTTCGGGGCGGAAGGGGTCGGCCTCTGCCGTACGGAGCACATGTTCATGGCCTCGGACCGCCTCCCCATCGTCCATGAGATGATCATGTCCGAGACCATCGAGGAGCGGACGGTTGCCCTGGACAAATTGCTCCCCATGCAGCAGGGGGACTTCTACGGGATCCTCAAGGCGATGGACGGCCTGCCGGTGACCATCCGGCTGCTGGACCCGCCGCTGCACGAGTTTCTGCCCAACACCGAGGAGTTGGCCATTGAGATCGCCAAGCTTCGGCTGACCAATGGCGATCCCGGGGAGATCGAACGGAAGGATGCGATATTGAGGAGAGCCCGCCAACTTCACGAGTTCAACCCGATGCTCGGCCACCGTGGCTGCCGGCTCGGTGTCACCCATCCGGAGATCTACGCCATGCAGGTGCGGGCGATCATCCAGGCCACCGCCCAGTTGCTGCACGAGGGTTACCACCCGGAGACCGAGATCATGATCCCGGTGGTGATGAGCGCTATCGAGTTAAAGCTGCTGAGAACGCAGTGTGAAGAGGTGCTCCAGTCGGTGGAGCAGGAGACCGGTGTGCACCTGGAGATCCCCATCGGCACGATGATCGAGCTGCCGCGGGCCTGCGTCACCGCCGATGAGATCGGCAAGGTGTCCGATTTCTTCTCCTTCGGCACCAACGACCTGACCCAGACCACCCTGGGCTTCAGCCGGGACGACGCCGAGGGCAAGTTCATCCCGGCATACATCGAGAAGAAGATTTTGGCGAACAACCCCTTTGCGGTGCTGGACCGGGACGGGGTCGGCAAACTGGTGAAGATGGCCTGTGAGCTTGGCCGGTCCGTCAGCCCCGAGATCAAGCTAGGGATCTGCGGCGAGCATGGCGGCGATCCCAACTCCATCGAGTTCTTCCACCTGACCGGCCTCACCTATGTGAGTTGCTCGCCGTTCCGGGTGCCGGTCGCCCGCCTGGCAGCAGCCCAGGCAGTACTCCGCAAGTGTATAGCAATTGAAGAATAGCATGATATAAGGGAATATCAGGACTGCCCGAACGTAAGTTTTCGACGGAGCCTCTTTACTGCACTATATGACCACGCCTTTAGGCGTGGTTTTTCTTTTTTTGGAGGTGTTTTCATGTCAATTGAGGATTCCTATTATGACGATTATCTTGTCATGGAGTACCCATCCCTCGACATCCGTACCGTTGCCCTGACCCTGGGGCGCATCTGCAGGTGCCGGCAACTGTAAGACATTCTGGCCGGTGCTCATGCACTCTCTCGTGGTTTCATATCTGGTGCCCAATCAGGCTGCAATACATGCTTTGCTCCATGATGCAGGAGAGATCTACGTCGGGGATATTCCTTCCCCATTCAAGTCGTTTCTGATCAGCGAATTCGAGGATTCGGCGCTAAGAAGTATTTACAAACAACTCTGCTTGCCTTTTCCTTCTCCCGAAAACAGAAGGATCGTGAAGGTTGCGGACATCAGATCCCGTATTGGTGAGGTTTGGACGGTTGGGCCCGCAAGCTTGAAAGTTCTCTCCGAATTCCGGACTAGAGACCTGGTTGTCGAAAAGTTGATCCTGGAAATGCTGGACAGTTACGATTTTGGTTCCGTTCTCAATCCTGACGGGAAATATGTGAGCCTGTTCTTGGATCTGTTTCATAAATTGCATCCTTGATTGACATTTTTCCTCAGCTCCGCTAGATGCTTTCCAGAGGTACAGCCGCACAGTGCGGCTGATCTGTATGGCGCACACTCTCCCTTCGGTCGAAAGTGCTTTCCTGGCGGGACGGGAAAGAGCCAAATCCTTTTTGGCCGGATGATTATACCCCGTTCGTCGTCTCCATCAAGAATTTCCTTACAAGTCGTCGTAAGTCGCCTCCGGCTCCAACGGCGACTAGCTCCTCAAATTCTTGACTCCGCTCCTCACTAGGGTGCCCTGTGGCCATCCAAAAAGGATTGGGGTTGGGGGGATGCTTACAAGCTCGCCCCCTGCCCCCCCATCCGGGGGGTACAAAGCTTTGAGGAGGTGATCGACGCCAGCAGATGTTGTAAACAGGCGATTGTTTGTTGTTAATCGTGTATCTGTCCGGCACTGGCCACCATATCAGGAGGGGATGCGAATCATGAAAGTCAATAAACTGCAAAAGGGCACTACTACCATCAAATATCTTAAAGACCAACTCTTAGCTTACATGGCAGCCAAGCCGAAAGTGGTGAAGCCATGAAGATCACCATCGATAGAAACTCTACCAGCTATTTAAAAGAGGCGACAATTACCACCGATTCGATGATCGATCTAGTGCTGATGAAATATGCGCTCAGAGAGCACCTGGAAAAGACTCCAAATTGCGTGAAATATCGTGCCGAGGCCATGATTCATGAGCTTGATGAGGCAACCAGGGTTGAATGAATAAATATAAGAGAGGGGAATTAAGCATGTCCAGCCTCAATCGTATCGTTTTGATCGGCCGTCTCGTCAGGGAGCCGGAGTTGCGCTTTACATCCGAGGGAGGCTGCTGAGATGAAAGTAAATAAGCTTCAAAAGGACACCACCACAATCGAGATTGACAGCTTGGAACTTGAGACGCTGCAGGAGTTGCTCACTCAGGCGCAGGCTCACTCAGCCAAGCTGATGCCCCGCCACCATGATTTCATCAAGCAACTGAATATGCAACTCGACCAGTCGAATCAAGACTTGCTTGCTCAAGACAAACTGCACACCCTTAAAGAGCGGCTCCGGGAAGCCCTGCGGATAGCGCCCGAACGTCAGAAGGGGGTATTCGGCTACTCCTACGTCTGGTCAATATCCTATAACCCGGAGAAAACCTTCGGCGTCAAACTTGACTGCGTCGAAATAAGCCTGTATCTCTGTATCGGCTGCAAGGGTTCCTTCCTTGCCAAAGAGAGCCAAGGTTTCGCTCACCTATATATCCGGCCAAACGAATGCATGGTCGGTAACGAATACATTGAACTTGACCACCAGACCACGGTCGATGCCGCCCTGGAGGGAAAGTCACGCCTGATTGCTTACCTCAAAGACCAACTCTTAGCTTACATGGCGTCAGCTTACATGGCGTCCAAGTCAATTTAATGAATGGAGATGAATCTCGATCTAACCGGCAAAAGTCTTCAGGATGTCGTTGATTACTTAAAGAGCAATGGTTATGTTCCCTGCAGTGATGACGAATATCATCCTTGCCCATGTGGCTGCCCAGGGTTGAACACGTTTTGTGATGTTAGCTATAAGCACGATAAATATGACATTACTCTTTATCAATGTGACGATGATGACTGTGACATTATCTTTTACGAAATACTTCCGGCGGACCCGGATAAATTGCCAGATCATTTGCGTATGAGAGACGGGATTATGGTGAGCTTGAAATAAAAATTATCAAGGAGGATTGAGCATGTCTAGTCTGAATCGTGTCGTTTTAATTGGCCGCCTCACGAGAGATCCGGAGATGCGCAGTACTGCCTCGGGTACGTCGGTGGCCAACTTCACTTTGGCTGTTGACAGGCAGCGACCCAATGCCCAGGGTGAACGTGAGACGGATTTCATCCGTATCGTGGTTTGGGGTAAGCTATCCGAGACCTGCTCCAAGTATCTGGAAAAGGGGCGTCTGGTGGCCGTCGATGGCCGGCTGCAGATTAGCCAGTACCAGGACAAGGTGGGCCAGAACCGCACCTCGGCAGAAGTGGTGGCGGAGAGCGTCAGGTTCCTTGACCGTGCCCAAAAGGCGGCTGGCGAAGATGTGTCCTCGCCTGATGCGGAGGACCCGGGAGATTTCGATAACGGTTTCGGTTCGGAGGAGCCGCCGTTCTAATGCTTTCTGTCCGGCTTCGGAGGTAGAATTGTCAATGATTCATGGGGAAGCGAAGCAATACATTTTGAACCGTAGAGAGGTATACTCATTTGCTTAAAATTAACTTCCAATATCTCGTTATTGCATAGCATTACGTACACTGGGATATTGGAGGTGAAACCGAAAGATAGGGCTGGAAAGTGCCCTATTAGCAAGCGATTGGAGTTTCCGAGAAACTACACAATATTTGCGGAGGGGAAAACAATGCCGTCTCAGAAAAAAAGAAAACCGCTTCGGGAACGGGCAAAAACCTACAAATTTATTTTACCGGCGCCATCCGATGATGATCAAGATCTAATCCTGGTTGACAGATTTTTTGCCAACAGGAGCCTTTCCGTCCACGCAAAAGTGGTTGGCATCTACCTTGCCTTCTGTGCCCACAATCATGAGTCATGGCCATTTATTAATGCCATTGCAGTGAAATGCAAAATCAGTAAACATGCGGCTTATTTTGCCATCCAGGAGCTTAAGAGTCAGGGCTTTCTCAATGAGCTTGGATATCTCTTGGATGGTGAGGTGTCATCTAATGCCTAACAACTCAGACGGGCAACTGATCGACAAACGCAGAAGAGGCTGGTTTTGGGATTATAATGACGTCTTCAGCAGCAATCTCAGCCCATACTCCAAACTGGTAAGGCTTTACCTTGCCCGATGCGCTGACAAGGAGCGCCAAGCGTGGCCGTCATACAGCAAAATGGCGAAGGATTGTGGAATCAGCCGCGACTCGGTGAAGAGAGCCGTCGAAGAGCTTGTTGAGTCAGGATGGATCGTCAAAAGCGTTCAGATACAAGATGGTGAATACCTGCCAAATCATTACCATCTTTGCGATCCGCCATCAAATACAGCGATAAAAGACGATGAAAAGGGGGGTGGGTGCTCACAGCGCCTACCCTGTCGTGTGGCGACAGGGGGTATAGTAGGCGCTCTCAGCACCCAGGTAGGTGCTCAGGCCACCCAGGTAGATGCTCACAGCAGCGAGGGGATGGGTGCTCACAGCGCCCAGGTAGGTGCTGAGACAGACTGTAACAATACCCATGAAATAATACCCATGGAAATACAACAACAACAACCGATCAGTGATCACAGATCGATAGTAGATCAGGCCGACGACGACCAAAATGTCGTTGTTGTTGACCGATCTATTCAAGCTGTTCTATCGACGGACCCTGGCGAGAGGCAGACGCCCACGCAGATAAATAACGGGGCTGAGAAAAAGGAAATAGGTACCCGACCGGAGAGCGATACTGGCGAATTGACGGGAAAGCCTATCTGGCCCGAAGTCGAAGCAACATTATCGGAGTCGGCGCCGTCCCGTGATCAGCTAGATAAAATCGTTGCCCTGATAAAAGATACCGCAGGGATTAAATTCACGCTTGATGCCGCCCAGGCGTTATTTTATGCCGGGAAAGGTGATATGGATCGGGTCTGCAAGGCCTTGAAGGGCGCCGGCGCCGAATACCGAAGGCGAAAGGGTGGCAAGGACAGGGTACACAACGAAATGGGCTGGTTCGTGAATGCGGTTGTCAAAGGTTTTGTTCCAACCTTGGAAGACAAATATCAAGATATTTCTATCACCTGAGGCCGCCAACAAATGAGAAATGATCATGTTGTCGGAGCAGCTCGCCATGGAGCTGATCGACCATGTCGGGATCCCGCTGGATAAAAATATGAATTGAGCGTTTGCAAGGGCTGTAGGTTTTAAATACTGTGATGATTTCCCAGCCATATATTAACCGACAACATGCGTGAGTCAACTATGTTGTCG
>Ga0224534_1001034_pt1 | contig 15534 bp, 14 predicted proteins | sample 714E12024metaG_FD_172012 | JGI IMG/M metagenome (GOLD analysis project Ga0224534, IMG submission 172012) | Peat soil microbial communities from Stordalen Mire, Sweden - 717 E1 20-24 | ecosystem: Environmental > Terrestrial > Soil > Wetlands > Peat | place: Sweden: Norrbotten County, Stordalen... | reverse complement strand
TCGAACACGCCTTCGCACTTGTGCGCCGTCGCGCTGAACGACGGCACCTGCACTTCGCGATTGTTCAGCAAAAATTCCATGTATTCCACCGGCGCGGCGTTCGGCAGATCGCGCTTGTTGTATTGCAGCACGTAGGGAATTTCCGCGAGGTTGAGCTTGAGTGCATTCAGGTTATCCACGAGATTCTGGAAGCTCTCGACGTTTTCCGGCATCTTTTCGTATTGCGAATCGGCGACAAACACGATGCCGTCCACGCCGCGCAGCACCAGTTGCCGCGTCGTGTTGTAAATCACCTGGCCGGGCACGGTGTAAAGCTGGAACTTCGTCTTGAAGCCCTTGATGGTCATCGCCTCAATCGGCAGAAAATCGAAGAACAGCGTGCGGTCGGAACTCGTCGCCAGCGACACGAGTTTGCCCTTGTTGCCCGCGGCGGTTTGTACATGGTCGTGGACTTGCACGAGGTTGGTCGTCTTGCCGCCCATGGCCGGGCCGTAATAGACGATTTTAACCTGCAATTCCTTGGTGGCTTGGTTGATGATGGCCATAAAATTTTATTGTTTTTTGCGGTCGAGTTCGGCGGCCAGCGCGGCCAGTTGCACGGTTGGCAGCGCTTCTCCCGCGCGACCGAACGCGGCGAAATAGACGGCGTTCACGCGGAATATTTTCCACGGGACGTTGCCAACGGTGAAATTAAAATTATTCAGCGCGCCCATTCGCAATTCCCTTGTGCTCTGGCTCACGCGATCAAAAATTTGCGGCAAAAACGCCGCGAGCGTGTCGGCGTTGAGGTCGGGCGGAATCTGGCCGGCCACTTTCAAACCGTCCGGCAACGCCACGAGGGCGCCCACCACCCCGGGCAACGCCATCGCGCAGGCGACGATCTCGTTTGGCGTCGCGTAACGGCTGGAGAAATCCGTCGCCGGCCTTTGCGAACGTTTGTATTCGGTTTCGTCCACTCTGGGAGCCTCGGCGGTGTCGCTCCAGACATAGTAGTTTGTGTCCGACAGCTTGGCATCCACCGGCTTGAGGGCGGGACGGATCGCCTGCGGCTCCGGCGCTTTCACCGGCGGTTCCGGCATTTTAGCCGGCAGTTTTGGCTGCGGTGTTTCGGGTTGCGGAAAACCAAAAAACAAGTTCGGGATTTCAGCCGGTGGCCGTTTCGCCGGCTGTGACCGGGGCGCCGTTTTTAATCGTGCGAAAAACAGCGGAGCGATGACATTCAACGGCAGTTCCAATTCGATGCCATCGTGGACGGACGCCGGCGGGGGCGTGGGTTTGATCAAAGGCCGCAAATTTTGCCAGGTGAAGGTTATGCGTCCGCGCTTCAACGCCGGTTCAATCAAGTTCGCCGGCAACAAAACCTGGGCATTTGCCAGATTCGACTGTCTGATTTCGAGTCGCAGTCCTTCCGGCCAATTTTCCGAGAGTGCGGCCAATGGTGCGGAAATGGCCGCCGGTTCAACCGGAATTTGCGGCGCAGGTGAAGGAATGGGTGCAACGGGTTTCGGCGCGCCATTGCTTTGCGGCGTGACGGCGCTGGTTGCAGGCGTGGGGGCGTGCGGCAGGAACGGCGGCGGGGGCGGAGTCGTGGCGCTGGTGGCAGGCGTAATGGCGCGTGAGGCAAACGAAAACGGTGGCGGCGTGGTCATTCGCAACGGTGACATGGCGGCGGACGGCGTGGGTTTGGCTGCGACGGAAATTTTGACCCCTTCTGCGCTGGCGCCGAATGGTCCGGTGATGTCTTCAGTGACTTCGACTTGTTTCTGGGCGGAGCGGCGTGACAGCAGAGCGGGATTCAACCGGGTGAGGATTTCATTGAGCGGCAGCATCACTGGCTTGTGGTCATGCTCGCCGCCGGAATTGACGAACACGCCCGGAGCGGCCGTTCGCAATTCACCGAAAGCGATTTTCACGGAGCCAAACGCGAGTTGCGTGAGAATTTTTTCCAGCGGAACGGCAATCATCATTCCTGCGGGCGGTGTTTGCATGACTTTCGCGCGCAAATCCATCGGCATCGCGGCAAGGATTGATTGCAGGGGCAGTTGCAATTCATCGGGGTTCTCTGCTGGCGCGGGCGGCATGGTGGAGGCCGGGGATGCCGGCGGCGCCGTTTGCGGGCGCGCGGCGGCAGCCGGTGCGACTGTCACGGGCGGTGCGGCAACGGCGAGCGCGCGCGGCGTTTGGGGTGCGGTTGCTTCATCATCGTCGAGGCGGCGCAGCAGACCTCGGAGCCACCCGGCGAACTTTATTTTCACACTGTTTGACATGGCACTCATGTTTCACTGGCGGCCGGTCAACCGGCAGGCTCCTTTGTTTCAGCAGGAAGCACGCCATGGTTGGTTTTTTGTCTGACTTAGCCGTCCGAACCTTTGAAGGAGCGTTGGACGGGTGGGAAATTTGTCTCAGCGTTGGACTTCTTTGTCCCTAGTCTGTTCACATTCTGGCATTTAGATTTTCTTGCCGCCCGGTCTCAATTGGGAACGCCGATTGCTTTCTCTTAATTAATTTGCGCTGTTGGCATTTTTCGCGCTTGTATTTGCGGAGCGGCGGCGTTAGCGATTAACGCCATCGGAATGGAAATGCGCCATAAAATTCTCGTTTTGGATGACGATGTAGACTGGCTGAACTTGTGCAACGAAATGTTTGCGCACCTTCCCAGCAAGCCTGAAATCCGCACCGTCGCGTCCGGCGCGCGCGCATTGGCGCTCATGGAAACCGAGCCGTTCCGGCTATTGGTCTGCGATTTGAAGATGCCGCGCATGGACGGCCTGCAGGTGCTGTCCATCGTCCGCCGCCGGTTTCCCGAATTGCGCACGGTCGTTTTGAGCGGGCTGGAAGACGAGGAATTTCGCTCGCGCGCCTACGCCTTGGGTGTGGATTTGTTCTGGCTCAAAACCGACATGCAGGCCAATTCGCAGATGTTTCTGGACTGTATCGAATCGCTTTTGGGACGCGACATGGAAGGCGGCTTTCGCGGCATTCAAAGCAAAAGCCTCATGGACATCATCCAGATGGAATGCCTCTCGCGCACTTCCACCGTGCTGCGCATCACGCGCGGACCGCTCGTGGCAAAACTTTGGATTCAAAACGGCGAATTGATTGACGCTGAAACCGAAGGCGCGCGCGGCGAGGCGGCGTTCCTCAGAATTCTCGCATGGAAGTCCGGCACGTTTGAAAATTTGCCCGCCGAATCCGGGCGCGAACGCACCATCACCAGACCCGTCAATGCCCTGCTGCTCGAATCCGCGCAGGCGATTGATGAAACCGCTGATTCCGTCGAGCCCGGTTCCATCGAGCAAACCGCTCACCGAAAAACCATTTGGAAACTTGCGCTGCTCACGCGCGAAGGCGCGGAATTCGTCATCGTTGTGCCGCCCGAAGGCCAGGGCGAAATCGAAACCATGGGCACGCAACCTTCCGAGCCGCTCGCCAAATGGGCGCGCCGGGCCGTCGAAACCGCCAAACGTCTTGGGGAACGGATCGAAGCCGGACCGCTTTCGCACATTGCCGGCCATAATTTGGAACGTCAGATGCTTGTTTTGAACCGGGAAAACGAGTGTTTTCTCGTTGGCTGGCCGCCCGATGTCGCTGCCGGACCATTATTTGAAAAAAGCAAAAAACTTGTTTCGTCATGGGATTCTTAAAACGATTTTTCCGTTCCCGCGCGGCAGTCCAGCAACTGCCGGCCGGCAGTATCGCCGTGGACCGCAATGGCCACGTCGTCACGTACACCGTCTCGTCCGCCTATCCAAAGGAGTTGCTGCGCGACATCGGGCAGGAAGTGCTGTCCCTCTTCCGCGAGGCGCGCGCGGCGCAAATGCCGCTGGCCGAAGTCAGCATCCATTTCGCCAGCCTCCACATCACCGCCCGCGAATTGCGCGGCGGCGCCATCATTTTCCTGTTCCCGCAAGCCGCTTTTTCGCCGATAATAACCCGACCACGCTTATGACCGCCAAAGAACTCAACCAACTGGTCACTCAGATTGAAACCCACATTGAGTGCTGGAAACAGTTCAACTATTTCATCAACGTCGCGCGCGGAAAAAAATTCGGGCCGGCGGAAGAAGGTCATTTTCTCGAAATTAAAAGCATCATCGTGCAGGAGATTGAACTGATTTACGCCTCCATCGAAGTCGCCTCGCCCACGCGCGAGGAAATCCACGCGCTCATCGGCAACGCGCCGTCGTTGCGCTACCTCAACGAAATGAGCGAAGGCGCGCTCCGCGGCCTGGAAACTCAGTGGCACAAAATTTACATCGCCTGGCACTCCATCCTGGGCCAGCTCAAGGTCAAACAGCACGGCGAGGAAGTAAAGTCCTTCTGGAGATCAAAAAAATAGCGTCCGTGTCACTTCTTCCTTGCCTGCCGCGCCCGTTTCGCGTCCAAATGATTCATGCCTGACTGGATTGTCGCTGTCATTTTGGGCGTGATCGAAGGGATCACGGAGTTCATTCCCGTTTCATCCACCGGACATCTGCTCCTGGCGGAACACCTCCTGAAAGTCCACCAAAGCGACCTCTTCAACATCGTCATCCAATGCGGCGCGGTCATCGCCGTCCTGCCGCTGTTTCCCCAACGCCTTTACAAATTCGTTTTCGAATGGCGCCAGAAGGAAACGCAGGATTACCTGCTGAAAATCCTCACCGCCTTTGTCATCACCGGGGCTGTGGGGTTCGTCCTTGTCAAAAAGGGCTTCAGACTTGAGGAAAATCCGGTTCCCATTGCCTGGGCATTGCTTATCGGCGGCGTCGCCTTCCTTGCCATCGAATGGTGGCTGCGCGGGAAAAAATTGAGCAATGAAATCACCTGGCCCATCGTCATCGCCGTGGCCGTCGGCCAGTTGATTGCGGCGGTTTTCCCCGGTTCGTCCCGTTCCGGTTCGACGATTTTGCTGGCGCTGTTGCTCGGCCTGAACCGTCCGGCGGCGACGGAATTCTCCTTTCTCGTCGGCATTCCGACCATGCTGGCGGCCGGTGGCCTGACAATTTTCAAGGCGTTGCATCATCCGGCGGTGGGCGCGCCGCATGAAAATTGGGGGATGGTTTTACTGGCGACCGCCATTGCGACGGTGGTTTCCTTCATTGCCGTGAAATGGCTGCTGCGCTACATCCAGACGCACACGTTCAACCTGTTCGGCTGGTATCGCATCGCGCTGGCGCTGGCGATTTTTCTCCTGATGCGGCGTTAAACCGGGGCTTCCCCATCTCCGACCTGCCAACTTCCAGCTCCGATTATTGCGCCGGCGCCGGGATGAAAATTTTCTGCCCGACAATCAGGCTTTTCGAATCTAATCCCGGATTGGCATCCAAAATCTGTTTCACGGTCACCTTGTGTCCTTGGTCGCAATACTCCTTGGCTATGGCCGACAACGTATTGCCGCTTTTGATCTCGTAATAAAACCCTTTTTGCGCGCCACCGGCCGGCGTTGGATTCTCCGCGGGCGTTGTTGAAACGCTTGGCGGCGATTTGCGGCTTGCGGTTGAACCGCCGCCGACTTTGCCGAGTTTTCCGATTTCCTTCAAAATCAATTCCCGGTCCTCCTGCCGTTTCTTGTCAATTTCCTGGACCTGATCGGCGAGTTTCTTCAAATCGTCGGCGTTGGCGGTGTCCATGGCGCCCGGCTGGCTGGATTTGTCGCGTAGTTCGCTGATTTCCCTTTCCAGCGCGGTGGTGCGCTTGGCCTGCACCGCCTGCGCGTCGAGCAGGTCCTGCACCTGGCCGTTGAGTTTGTTGATTTGCTGCTGGGTGGCGTCATCCTGTGCGCGCGCCGCAACTGCGGAAAAACTTAGAATAAAAAACCAAACAAGAATCCTTTTCATGCGCCGAAAATAAACCTTCCCCCGCCCGCGTCAAGTATTAGACCAGCTTCCCGTACCGCCGGATCTCCGGCCAGATCAGCGCCACGGCGATGACGGTCAGGATGGTTCCCACGCCGCCGGACACGGCGGAGATGACCGCGCCGGCGACAATCGTGTTCCCGAGGGTCGGCCCGAAGATTTGCGCGACAGTACCGGACTCGAACCAGCCCAGTTCGTTGGACGTGCTGATGAAGAGGTTGTTGACGGCGGAGACGCGCCCGCGCTTGTCGTCCGGCGTGAGCATCTGCACCAGCGTGTGCCGCACTACGACGCTGATGTTGTCCACCGCGCCGCACATGAACAGCATGAGGAACGAAAACCAATACCACCTCGAAGACCCGAACGCGATCGTGCCCAGGCCAAAGGCCGCCACGGCCCACAGCATGGACCGCCCGGCCTTTTGCAGCGGCGGGCGGTGGTTCAGGATGAACACGCAGAGCACGGAGCCCATCGGCATCGCCGCCTGCAACAGGCCGAGGCCGCCCGGTCCGACGAACAAAATGTCCTTCGCATAAATCGGCAGCAGCGCCGTCGCGCCGCCCAAAAGCACCGCGAACATGTCGAGCGTGATGGTTCCCAGGATGATTTTGCTCGCATAAACGAACTTGAATCCCGTCAGCAGCGCCGAGAGGGTCATGGGTTCCTTGACGGCGACGGTGTGTTGCTGGCGGATCAGGCCGATGAGCATGCAAAAGACCAGCGACGCCAGCGCATTGAGCACATAAACCAGCGCGGCGGGCGAGGCCGTGTGCCGGGACATGGCGGCGATGATGGCGCCGGCCGCCGCCGGCCCGACGATACTGGACAGTTGGAACATGGCGGCGTTCCAGTTCACGGCCCGCGGGAAATCCTTCCGGTCCACCAGCGCCGGCAAAAAGGCGGCGTCGGCCGCCCACGAAAACGTGCGGGCGGTGCCGCCGATGAACAGGCAGACGTAAATCCAGTAAACCGGCGCCCGGAGCGCCGATATGACGGCCACCCCGAGGCTCGCCGCCGCCATGACCGCCGTCATCAGCACGATGATTCGTTTGCGGTTGTAATTGTCCGCAATGTGTCCGGCCGGCAGCGTGAACAAAAACATCGGGACCATCAGCGTCAACCCCATCAGTCCCAGCGCCAGGGCGGAGTAGGGAGTCTGGTAAGTCCGCTCATAAATTTCCCAGCCGAGGGCCATGGTGAACATCTGCTGGCCGAGCACAGCCACCAGCCGGCCGGCCAGATAAAGCGTGAAGTCCCGGTTCCGGAAAATGGCATACGGATGCTCGTCACCGGTTTTCACCGGTGGCGACGGCAGATCTTCTGGCGATTCGGCTTCCTGCATGGGCGCGACGACGGTCAATGTAGCGCAAAATTCGCGCGGGTCGAGCCGTTTGGAGTTCTGCATTTACGCGGCAAGGAAAACAAGGCTGGTCAGACCATCCCGCCGGGCGGGACGGGACACCGGACGGAGAGAACCGGCTCCGCCTTGATTTGCGATGGCCGCAGGCCGTCGCTACAATCATTCGCATGGACGACCAAAACGAAAATCCGCAACGCTACAAATGGCCGTGGTTTGTGCTGGCGGCATTTTTGCTGGGCGTGGCGCTGGCGATTGCGTGGATGAGCTTCGCCGTCCATCGGGAAAAACAGGAACGCGACTTCAACGCGCCGCTGCCGGGCAGCACGGCACGTTGAGTGTCATAAGTTGTGATTGGTGGAATCCTGCGCCGGCCAGATTGGCCGCCCGTATTTTGGGTTGTCGAAGTTCTTCAGACTTTCTTCAAACGAGGCGATAACCTCGGGATATTTATCCGCGACGTTCCGCGTTTCACCGGGATCGGTCTTGAGCTGGTAAAGTTCCCATTTTTCACCGGGCTTGGAGCGCACAATTTTCCAGTCACCCAAGCGCGCCGCCTGCGCCAGGTCGCGGCCACGGAGTTCCCAGCGGAAAAAAATCTGGTGAGGTTGTGACTGCGGCTTCCCCGTCAACGCCGGCAAAATGGAAATGCCGTCAATGTTCGTCGGCGATTGGATCAGGGCAATGTCCGTCGCCGTCGGCAGAAAATCCCACGCCGCGCAGGGAAAGTCACTGACCTGGCCGGCGGGAATTTTACCCGGCCAATGCGCAATCATTGGCACCCGCAGACCGCCGTCGTAAAGGTCGCCGCGGATGCCGCGAAACGGCCCGGCGCTTTGGAAAAATTTTGAACCAACGCCGCCGTTCGCTTGCGGCCCGGTGTCGCTGGTGAAAAAAATCACCGTGTTGTTTGTCATGCCGAGCTTTTGCAATTGTTCGAGCAGTTGCCCGATGTAGCCGTCCAGCCGCGCAATCATGGCGGCTTTGTTTTTTTCCGGCTGCGGCCACGATTCGCCGGAGAACGGCGCGTCGGTCGGCACTTGCATTCCATTGCCGGTGCGCGCCTTTTCGGCGGTGTTCGCCCGCAGTGTCGTGTAATTCACCAGCAGGAAAAATGGCCGGTAGCGGTTGACCCGGTCAGGTTGATTGTTTTTGACGAAGTTTATCGCTGCCGTCGTGAATAGGCCGGGAAGGTATTGGCCTTTTTTTTCGCCGGTGTTCGGATACAGCATTTCCCTGCCGTGAAAACCGGTCGTGGGATCATGCCGCCAGATGTAGTCGGCGTAATAATTTTCCGCATCGGCGGAATCGAAGTAACCGGCGAATTCATCAAAACCCTTGTTCCATGGCGCGCCACTCGTGCCGTCACCACCCAAATCCCATTCGCCAATCAAGCCCGTATGATAGCCGGATTGCTTGAGCACTTGCGCGACGGTGATGTCGTCCGCCGTCAGCGGCACGTCCACGTCGGCGCGCTGTTTCAAGTGACCCGAATCCTTGCCCAGCATTAACGCCGCGCGGGACGGTGAACTCACCGCGTCGCCCGCATAGTAACTTGTGAAGCGAATGCCCCCGGCGGCGAGCCGGTCGAGATTCGGCGTCTGAAATTTTGTCTGGCCGTAACAGCTCAAATCACCGTAGCCGAGGCCGTCGGCGACAATCAAAATGATGCTCGGACGGCGCGGCCTGGGCGCGGGCGTGGTGTTGGTGAAGACAAATTGCGCCCGCGCATCCGGCAAAAATACGAGGGCCATCGCTGCGAGCAACGCGCAGACGAACACCCGGCCAAAATGATTGAAGCGAATTGATTTCATTGTGAACTTGGATTTTGGAAAGGCCGGCACGTTCAAAGCAATTCTTTTCCACCAGTGTTTTGGGACGCCCGCCCGCTTGGAACGGCGGAATGAATTCCAGGCGCGGGAAGGCTGCGCCGTCGAAGCGGTGTGTGAAGCCGCCTGGTCAGTCCGCCTTATGATCGAGTTTGGCTTCCTCGCTTTTGTTGTCCGGCCGCGGATATTCCAGCCGGTAGCAGCGCAACCGCATCGGCGATTGATAACAAACCGTCGAACCGGATTGGGTCAAAGCGAAAACAGTCATGGACGTCACTTCGGCATCGGTCAGGCTGCGCCCTCCGTCGCGGGTGGCCAGCGCGACGAATGAGGCGTTGTCATTGATCAACGGCGACAGCAGGAACCCACTGCGGGCCATGCCGGGGACCAGGCGGAAGTAAAGCCGCCCCCCTCCTCCGCGCAGAGAGACTGCCAGCACCAAAGGCGGCGGCTTGTAGAGCGCGGAGATCAAAGATGCCAGCGGGGTTTTGTTTATTTCCAGTTCGGCCCAGACGGGGCCGTTGCTGGCGGCCGGCAGCGCCACCGGTTCGGCGAAACGAATAGGCGAATCTTTGAGCGGCACCAGGTGATATTTTCTGGGCGTGGCGGATTTTTTCAAAAGCACAAAGGCCGTCGTTGCGCCTTGGACGTCGTATCGGGTCAACAGTTCCGGCCAGGAACGGCCGTCGTCGAGTGAAGGAAATCGCCCGTCCAACGGTCGCAAGGTGAACAACAGGTTGTCGGCAGCGCGCCCGCTGCGCAGATGAGCGGCGTTCATTTCGGCCAGTGCCGGCGTGTAGGCGGAATAACTTTGGAAGACGGGGCGCGGAGCATAGCGCCAGCCGTGGGCGAAGATGACGACTTGATCCCAAGGATACACATCCACTCCTCCGTTCAATTTGGGCAGGGGATATTCATCACGGATTTCGGCGAGACGATTTTCATAGGCTGTCTTCAAGTCATTCGCGTTGTAAAACAACTTTGCCGGAGACAGGACGACGCGGGGGGCGAGCGTTCCGACAAAGCGCGCGAACAAACCTTTTCCGGGAACACAACGGCTGAACGACAACGAGGCATACGTCAAAATGATTATCCCCAGGAGCCAGCCCATCAGCGTGACTCTCCCGCTCCTGCCTCGCAAAAGCGGCCACACCGCCGCCAGGCCCATTAATCCAATCAATAACACCGCGAGCACCGCCTCGGATTCGTGTTGGTCATGCCGGACAAAGCCGTGCTTGAAGGTAAAGAAAAGGACAAGCCCCAAACCGATCAACGGCAATGCGCCGAACCGGCGGTATTTCACGAACGCCGCCAGGCCGGCCGGGGCACACGCCGCCGCCGCGGCCAGCCAAAAAACCCCCGCGTCCCAAAGTTCCGTTTCCCCACCGCGCATCATCGCCTCGGTGTAGCCGCCGGTGATCCGCCACGAATTGCACAGAAAGGGCCCGAACGAACTCAAGCGTTGTCCGGCAGCCAGCCAGAAAAAAAGCACACTGAGGCCAAACACCGCAACCATCCAGGGAAACCGGCGACGGCGCAACACGTCATCCGCCGCAATGATCAGCACAATCCCCGCCGCCATCAGCAAGCCGGTGAATTTGGTCAACCCCAGCCAGCCCAGCGACGCCACCAACAGAATTTTCACAAGCGAGAAGGCGCCATCGTTTGCATAAAAGTGCAGAAACAACAAAATCAGGGCCCAGGCATCCAGCCGAACGTCGAAATCTTGATCCACCGGCAACCCCGCAACGCCAATGCATCCCATCATCCACAGCCACGCAATGGATTCAGGCTTCCAGAAATGGCGGGCCATCTGCCAGAGGCACCACCAAAAAACGAACGACAGCATTACCCACGCTATCTCGGAAACCATGAACGTCGGCGGATAATATCCACCACACAAAAACCCCCACGGACCAAAGGTAAAGACCAGGTCGCGGCCAAACTGCAGGTGTTGCGCAAAGGCGAGATGCAGGGTTTGCACCCAGGATTCGTCCAGGGTGAAAACCGGGCTGTGACCGGGAGGCGCACAAGGCAAGAACCGCGAGAGGGTATAAGCCAGCGTGGTCAAACCGGCCAGCCAGCGAACCACCAATTTCCAGCGGTCACTTGGGGTGGGAGGGTTCACGGGTTATGCCGGTGCGCTTCTTTTTCCGAAATCATAATCCAGCGGAATCCGCATCACAATCAGGAAGCTTGGAATCGTCGCCAGCAGCACCCAGACGAAGAAATGCGGGTAGCCGATGTGTTCCTGCAGCCAGCCGCTCCACATGCCCGGCAGCATCATGCCCAGCGCCATGAAGCCCGTGCAAATCGCGTAGTGCGCCGTCTGATGTTCACCGCGCGCGATGTAAATCATGTAAAGCATGAAGGCCGTGAAACCGAAGCCGTAGCCGAATTGCTCGACGGCGACGCCCGTGCCAATCGCCCAAAAATTGTCCGGCTGCGCGTAAGCCAGCCAGATGAACACCGCGTCCGGCAGATGAATCGCCAGCAACATCGGCCACAGCCAGAATTTCAATCCGTGGCGCGCCACAACAAAACCGCCGAGCAATCCGCCGACCAATAGCGCACCCACGCCGATGGTCCCGTAAACCCAGCCAACTTCGCTGGTCGTCAATCCCAGTCCGCCGGTTTCGTGCGGGTCGAGCAGGAACGGCGGGACCATTTTCACCAGTTGCGCCTCGCCGAGCCGGTAAAGCAGCAGGAACAACAGCAACGCGATGATTTTCGGTTTGCGAAAAAATGCGCCGAACGTACCGAAAAACATTTTAAGGAAATGGGGAAGCGAATTGATGTCACCCGGACAATCCTTGATTTGCCGTGGTAAAACGAATCGATGGTACACACCAAGGCAAACAAACAAAATGGCCACGGCCAGGAATCCCACCGACCACGCGAGCGGGATGTTGCCGGAACGGATTTCAAAAATGGCGGAAGATTTTTTGCGCAAATTGGGATCAAGTTGAAACAGAACAGTGGCCGGTTTGCCCCAGTTTTGGTCGTTGAAAATCAACCGGGAACCTTCGGTGATCGAGATGCTCTTGTCTCCCGATTTATGGCCTACCGTTACAACGATCTCTTTGCCGGGCGGGCGGGCAAGGTGCAATTCGATCCAATTAACGTTTCCCGTCCAGTCTGGCCTTTCCATTTTTTGGGGTCCAAAATGTAAGTGCAAGAATTCGCCGAACCGGCTGGAAAGTTCATGTGCCCGCGGCCATTGCCATCGGGAAGCAGCCGGCGGCGGTTCCTGCCGGCAGAAACCATTCGTCAGGTTCTCTTCTCTCCCCGAATTCACAATGCTTTTGACCGTTTCAATTTCTCGCGGCACGGCTTGGACAAAGAGGATTTTGTGTGAGGCCAGAATCCGCAGCTCGTTGGCTTGATTGTTTTCATCGGGAAGTGGATCGCTGATTGGAATTCCACCCGGTTCGCTCCGGACTTCAACCTGGACTTTGGGCAACCCGGTGTGACTTTGAATTGTTCCCACCAGAACGACCAGCAAACCCTGCGCGCAAATCAACGCCACACGAAAAAAAAGGCTGCGGATGCCCGAAAAAAGCGCCTGCTCGCGTTCTGTAATCGCCAGCATATAAAAACCGTCCGCCGCGATGTCGTGGGTCGCGGAACTGAATGCCAGCAGCCAGAAAAATGCGAGCGTGAGCTGGAAAAAATGCGGCGCGGGAATGGTCAGTGCCACGCCCGCCAGACCCGCGCCGAGGAGCAATTGTGTCATCCAAATCCACAGCCGCCGGGTTTTGAGCAAATCCACCACCGGACTCCACAGCGGCTTGATGACCCACGGCAGATAAAGCCAGCTCGTGTAGAATGCGATGGCCGCGTTCGACACGCCGAGGTTTTTGTAAAGTACCAGCGACACCGACATCGCCAGCGCATAAGGCAGTCCTTCGGCCACATAAAGCGTGGGAATCCACGCCCACGGATTCCTGGAAATTGGTTTTGCGTCGGCCATCCGCCCTTGAGTAACAGGCTTCGCCCGCAGGCGCAAAAATTTTCCGGCTTGCGCTTTGGCCGCGCTCCGCGTTGAGTCAGCGTGTGACCGGCGCATTTCTCAACGCAATGGGCATTTTGATCGGGGGGCTGTTCGGTTTGGCGCTGCGCAAACCGTTGTCCTTCCGCACGCAGGTTTTCTTTCGTTCGGCACTCGGCGCATTCACCATTTTTTTCGGCCTGCGGCTCGTTTGGTTGAGTGTCAACGGAATTTTTTTATCCGAGTTGAAGCAAATGTTCATTGCCGCGCTCGCCGTAACTTTGGGTTTTTGGACTGGCAAACTGCTGCACCTGCAAAAACTGTCGAATCGCCTGGGCCGTTACGCGGGCAATTTGGTCGCCTCCGCACAATCGGACGCGCCGTGCAAAATCGGCGGCGGCTTCATCGCGTGCACAATTTTATTTTGCGCCGCGCCCCTGGGTCTGCTCGGCGCGGTGACGGATGGCTTGCCAACCCAGGGCGGCCAGTTTGGTTGCTTTTGGCTGCTGGCGATCAAAGCCGTGATGGATGGTCTGGCCATGACCGGTTTCGTGAAAATATTCGGCTGGCCGTCCGCCCTGTCGGCGTTTCCGGCCTTCATTTTTCTCAGCGCCATCACGTTCGCCTGCCAGTTTTACGTGGAACCGTTTCTCGCCGCGCACGGTCTGGTTGATCCGGTCAATGCCGCCGCCGGCCTTATCGCGTGCGCCATTGCGTTGATGATATTTGAGGTGCGCCGGGTCGAACTGGCGAATTTTCTGCCGGGCCTGGCCGTCGCGCCGCTGCTCACGTGGTGGCTGAAATAAATTGTCCGAATCCGCGTTGTGCGGCCATGTATAGATGATGAGCGATGACATGACGTTGGTGCGGGAGTTCGCCGCCAGCCAATCCGAGCCGGCGTTTGCCGCGCTCGTGGAACGGCACATCGCCCTCGTCCACTCGGCGGCGCTGCGGCAGGTGGGCGATGCGCATCTGGCGGAGGAAATCACCCAGGCCGTGTTCATCATCCTCGCGCGCAAAGCCGCGTCGCTCGGGCCGAAGACCATTCTCTCCGCGTGGCTGTATCGCACCACGCGCTACGCGGCGGCGGACGCTCTCAGAGCCCGACGCCGACGCCAGGCCCGCGAACAGGAGGCGCACATGCAATCCACTTTGAGCCAGCCGGACACCGATGCCTGGGCGCAACTCGCGCCGCTGCTTGATGACGCCCTGGCCGAACTGGGCGAAACCGACCGTACTGCGCTGGTGCTGCGGTTCTTCGAGAACAAAACCGCCCGCGAAATCGCCAGGGCTTTGCGGATGGAAGAGGCAGCAGCGCAGAAACGCGTGGTGCGGGCACTGGAAAAACTGCGCGCCCGCTTTGTGAAGCGCGGTGTGACGCTGACGGCCGCGGTCATTGCCGGAGCGGTGGCGGCGAACTCGGTGCAGGCTGCGCCGGTTGGTTTGGCGGTGACGGTCAAAGCCGCTGCGCTTGCGGCAGCAGGAACAGGAGCATTTACCCTTTTTCAATTTATGACCATATCAAAACTAAAACTCGGCATTAGTGTGCTGGTCGTTACCGGAGCGACGACCGCTTTCGTGGTTCAACACCAAGTTCAAACCAAACTGCGCGAGGAAAATGAATCGTTGACACAACAACTCGCGCGATTGCAAACCGACAACGAAAGCCTTTCCAGCCATGCCACCCAAACGAACAAACCTACGCCACTGCCAAATGATCAGTTTAATGAATTGCTGCGGCTTCGCGGCGAAGTCGGAATGCTTCGACAACAGACCAATGAGCTTGCCAAATTCCGGCAGGAGAATCGGAAACTGCTTTCACAGGTTGCGGCACAATCTGAGCCCACCAATCAGGTGGCGGCGGAAGACCAATTCATACTGCGACAAACGCACGCCGTTGACGCCATGTCCACCCTGCTCGCGGCTATTAAAAATTATGTGGCGAAACACAATGGGCAATATCCCGAAAGCTTTGATCAGCTTACAGTCTCCGGCGATCTTGGAATCTCCAACTTTGCCGGTAATCTCAAACTGGATGACTTTGAGCTTAAGAAAGATGGCGCGGTGGACCCACAAGGCAACAAGGTCATTCTCAGCATCCGGGTTCCACTTCAAAGGGCTGGGAGACCATCGGTAATTGTTCTGGGCGGAATAACCGATGATGGTGTCACCCATACCACCACAATGAATGTAGGTTCTGAGTAATTGATTTGCCCAGCCGCGAGCCACTCGAAATGCTTGTCGAAAAGGTGAAATAGTTTCGCGCGGCGTAGCGGTTTTCGGCAGAAAGCCGCCATCTGAAATGCTCCCGTTCGGTTTGCGGCGCTCTGCCGAGACGCCGCTACGCCCGGCTCAATCCCGAAGGCAAAGCGCCAGAGGGCTGGCGCAGTCCAAGACGCTTCGCGCGGTTTTGGCGTCATCGTAAATCGCGCCAGCGTCCTGGAGATGACATGAGTAGTTGGCTGGCGGGCGCCGAGGCGCTACACCAACCAACTGTATGCTCAAACAAAAACTTAATACC
>Ga0224534_1001033_pt1 | contig 15535 bp, 9 predicted proteins | sample 714E12024metaG_FD_172012 | JGI IMG/M metagenome (GOLD analysis project Ga0224534, IMG submission 172012) | Peat soil microbial communities from Stordalen Mire, Sweden - 717 E1 20-24 | ecosystem: Environmental > Terrestrial > Soil > Wetlands > Peat | place: Sweden: Norrbotten County, Stordalen... | reverse complement strand
CGCTCGCCGTAGAAATCAACGACCTCTGGCACGGAGAGTTTGCCGTCGGAATAGTTGGTGTGGATGTGGAAATCGCAAAGGAGCATCTGTGTGTGATGGCCGTTGCCGGCAAGGGCAGGGGAGCGCATGACGCGTTCTGGTGCGGCCTCGAACAGCTTGATGTCCTTTCGTCCGGGCAGGCCGTGGTCAGCGGCTTCAAGGATGAGTTCGCCGATGCGCAGGGCGGCGTCGGGCCGGGAAATTTTCTTGAGGTTCCTCCGCCATTCGTGCCAGAGCGTCGCGCGTTTCTCGAAGGCGAGTTCGACGGCCTCGGCCACTTCCTTGTTTTTCTCGACGACGGCGCCAAGGTTGAATTTGGTGATGAGTTCGGCGTTGCCTTCCTCCTGTCCGGGGATGACCTGGTTGACAATCATCGGGCAGCGCGCGGCGATGGCCTCTTGCACGGTCGCGCCGCCAGCCTTGCTGATGACGAGATGATGACTCATCAGCAGTTCCGGCATCTGGTTCGTCCATCCGAGCACCTTCACGCTGTCGCCAAAGTCGCGGGTGCGTTCGATAAGTTTGGCCCGCAGGTTGGGATCACGCCCGGCGCTGATGGTAAGATGGACATTTTCGAGTTCGAGCAGGCGGTCAACAGCCTTGCCGGCCTTTTTTTTGCCAGTGTTGATGATATACAGGATGCGGCGGGGTTCATTGCCGGCGGGCTGGGGGAGCGTGTCCGGGTTGTCGGCGAAAATGGGGTTGACGGGAAAGCCGAGCGCCTTGATTTGTTTCTCCGCGACGCCGCCCTTGATCAAGACATCGGCCGAGGCGTCGTTGGCGACGCAGAAATAATCGCCCGGCGCGCGAAACCATGCGGAATTGATCGTTATGGAATCGGTGACAACGGTGATGAACTTGAACGGGCGTTCGTGGCCGGCGAAAATCTTTTTGATGACGTGGCCATAAACCGGATAGGTCGAGACGACGCAATCGGGCTGGGTCTCGTTCAGGATTTTTTCCAGCATCGTCTGAAGGCGCGTGAAGCCGCCGAGTTGTTTTTCGACGAAGGGATTTTCCAGCATCGAATAAATGCCGCCCCAGAGGCTGGGCGCGTATTGGACCATGCCGAGATAGGTTTTGCGGGCGAGGGTGTTGAACGCGCCGTAGCTGTCGGCAAAGAGGTCGAGGACTTCCGCGCGCGAGTTTTCATCCAGCAATTCGATGGCGTCACGGAGGCTGCGGGCGGCAGCGTTGTGTCCGTCACCGAATCCGGCCGTCAGGATGAGAATCTTTTTCATGGTCGGACAATGACAAGGTAGCCGGGACGTGTTACGGAAATGTGACGAACAGGTGAACTTCTGTTCACGTTGTTATTCACAGGAAGACAGGGAAAACGAACCAGCAACCGGAACAGTTATGAAACATGGTTGTAACATAATTGTTGCAATTGGCTGCTTTGTGCAATAGATTCAGGTCATGAACGCCGTTCTCTTTGCCCTGCCGTTTGTCGTGGCGCTGACTTTCGCCGCGCTCACGATCCGTCAGGAAATGCGTTAAGCTGCCAGCCAGGCCTGGTTTTTGGCGCATTTCCACGCGCCCTTCGTTGTTTTGATTCAAGCTGCCGTCTCTCTCGCTGTGCAAATGCCGCTGTAGAATTTCCCGACGCGCGTCATCCTGCGCGGAAGTTTTGAATCGCTGAAATCCACGGACAGCAGGCCGAATTTCTTCGTGTAGCCGAATTGCCACTCGAAATTGTCCAGCAGCGACCAGTAGAAAAATCCACGCACGTCCACACCGCCGTCCATCGCGGCGCGCAGTTCGCGCAAATGCTGCGTCAAATCGCGGATGCGGAAATCCTCGTCGGTTGAGGCCGCACCGTGCTCGGTGATGTAAATCGGCAGGCCGTAGCGCCGGTGAAACTGTTTCAGGAGCTTGCCAAAACCGGACGGATGCCGCTCGAACATATCGTCGCAGACGATGCCTAGTTGCTTCAACTGTTCATGGGAAACGCCGTTTGTCGGAACCAACGCCTGGAAATGGTTCAATCGCGCGCGGCCGTAATAATTGACGCCAAGAAACGTGGATGCCTCGCGCCGGCTTCCGCCGAGAAATTCATCCAGCACAAAACGGTTGAAGGCGTGATGCGAAACTGCCGCGAGAAAATGATCCCAGACCGCGAACGTCTGGAATGCGCCAAAGGAAGTCCAGTTCTTCGCGATGCCGACTTCCGGTGTTTTGCCGCCGCCGCCTTCACGCCGGATGACGCGGCTTGCCTGCGCGTGTGCTTCGGCCATGTGCTTGATGATTTTCCGGTAGGACGCGAAACGCCATTTGTGGAATGGTGGAAATCCTCCGAGCAGATACGTCAGCGACGCGTAAGTGTCCGGCTCGTTGAACGTATTCCACAAATACACCCGCCCCTTCAAGGCCGACACGAGCTTCTTGACGTAATCCACGAACGCCGGAATCGCCGCCGGATTCAGCCATCCGCCCGCCGATGTAATCCACGGTGGATTGGAAAAATGATGCAGCACGACCATCGGGGTGATGTTCGCGGCCTTGAGGCAATCGAGTAGATGAACGTAGCGCTCCAGTTCGTTTCGATTCAGGGGCGCGAACGGCGCGGCTTGCAGGCGCGACCATTCGATGCCCATGCGGTAGGCGTTGACGCCGAGCCGCGACATCCAATTCACGTCCTCCTCGTAACGGTGATAATGGTCGCACGCCACGCGGCAATTTCCGCCATCCGCCGCGACATAATCCGTCCATTCGTTGGTGACACGGCCTTCCACCTGCGTCGGTGATGTGCCCGTGCCCCAGAGAAAATTTTCAGGAAATTTCAAATCGCCTGCCATTCTTGAGGAGAATTCGAGACGGAATCAACCGAATTAACAGGATCGGCCTTGCCGCGATGCCTGAAATGATTTGAAACGCAAAAAACGCACCGGCTCATGGAGTCGTAGCGGCTTCCGTGGCCAGACCGACCTTGGTGATGTCCAACTGCTGAAGCACGTCCAGCACGTTGACCATGTTCTGGTAATCCACGTCGTCCGCGCCCTTGACGACGACGTTCAACTCCGGATTGTCGGATTTGAGTTGTTGCAGCTTGTCCTTGAGCGCCGCGACGGTGACAGCCTCGTCGTTCAAAAAGGTTTGCCCCTTCGCGTCCACGACGATGTTGTTGATCTTGGGTTTTTCATTTTGCGGCGGCGGCGGCTTGCCGGATGGCAGGTTCATTTCCAGATTGTTCATCATCTGCGGCGTGGTGATGATGAAAATGACGAGCAGCACGAACACGAGGTCGAGCAACGGTGTGATGTTCAGCTCGGTCAGCGAACTGTGGTGCGAGTGGGATGTCTTCTTGAGGCTCATTGCAGCACGGGTTCGGTTTCTTCCTGAACGTCGAATCGAATGGTGACGCGCGGCGGGAAATTCGTGGGCGGCGGAATGTCCATTCTTGTCACGGCGGCGATGGCGGCGCGCACCGAATCATCCCAACGCGAATCGCCGGAGCCTTTCTGCCAGGCCGTGTCGCTGATCTCGCCGTCGCGGCTCACCGAAACCTGCACCTCGGCGACATAGCTGTCGTCGGCCATGTTTTCGGGCCGGTTCCATTTTGAGCGGAAGGTTTTTTCGAGAGCGTTCCGGTAAATATCCACCGGATCGCCGCTGATGACGGCCTTGCCGCCTTCAAATTCAAACGACGGCAGGTCGGCGGCGGGCGGCGCGATAGTCGGCGGCGCAACCGATGGCGGCGCTTTGACGGTCTCGACCGGCTTGGGCGTGTCAACCAGCTTCGGCGGCTCGACTTTCGGCGGTTCTTCTTTTGGCTTTTCCGGCTCCTTCGGCTTCTCCTTGGGTTTTTCCTTCTTCACCAGTTCAACGGAAAGATTTTGCGCCTTTTTGCCCAGCAAACCGCTGCGCGCGGCAAAATAGAGCACCACCAGCGCGAGCGCCGCGTGAAAGGTGAATGAAATGAGAAAATTCACCTTGGACGAGTTGCGCTTTTTGCGCGCCTGTGTATGCGGCAACATGGTTTTATTTCCGGTCCATGGTTTCGGTGGCCAGATTCACCTTGGGCACGTTGGCCTGCTGGCAGACATCCAGCACGGCGCGGATTTGTTTGTATTTCGTCTTGCCGTCGCCGCGGATGATGACGCTCAAATCCTGCGCCTCCTCGCGCAAATGGATGAGCGTCGCGAGCATCTCGTCCGTGGAAACGAACTCCTTTTTGTTCAAAAACATTTTGCCGTCGGCCTGGACGGTGATGTAATTGGCGTCGCGCGGCGGGTCTTTCAGCCGCTTGGACGCCGAGGGCAGCTTCAAATCCAGGTCCGTCACCGGGGGGATCGTCGTGATGATGAAAATCACCAGCAGCACGAAGGCAAGGTCCAGCAGCGGAGTGATGTTCAACTCCGTCAGCGAATGATGCACTGGACGCGAACACTTTTTCATGTATCACGCTTTCCCGGTTCAAAGCGGCACGGACGTTTCCTGATCCTTCAAAGCCCCGGCAATTTGCCCGGCCAGCCGGTCGTTGGCGTCGCGGATTTCCTCCGCCAGCGGGCGGTGATCCACATAGACGTGCTCGATCTGGTTGGCGTAGCGGCTGGCGAACCCGTCCAGTTCCTGTGTGATGTGCCGGATGGTGGTGACCATGAAGTTGTAGGCGAACATCGCCGGAATGGCCACAAGCAGGCCGGTGACGGTCGCCACGAGCGCGGCGGCCACGCCGGGGGCCATCGCCGTGAGCGTGGCGGCCTTGCTTTCGGCGATGCCGGCAAAGGTGGACATAACGCCCCAGACCGTTCCCAGCAATCCGATGAACGGACCGCCCGCCACCGCCGTTGACAGGACGATCATGCCTTTCTCCAGGGATGTCGCCTCCGCGCCGGCGGCTTCCTCCAATATCACCTTTACCGCTTCAAAAGATGCCGTGCTGATCTTGGTGGTGACCGAGTGCGCCAGATGATCCGTGTTCCCGTCTGAAACGGCGGCGTTGAATTTCGGGGCGGCTTGAACCTGCACCGGATTGTTCTTTAACTGATACGCCAATTCATCCGCGCCGCGAATGTAGAGTTGATACGCCGGCGCGCCTTCAAAGTCCTCGCCCCGGCGCTGGATGTCCAGCGGATCGCGCGTGGAATTGTAGGCGGCGAAAAACTTTTTGGTCGCCTTCCGCGCGATGTTCAATTGGCGGAATTTGGTGATGATGATGGTCCAACTGAACAGCGACAGGATGAGGAGCACGATGACGGTGATCTTGCCCTCGGTGGTGGCGTTCTGGATGGCATAAACCGCCGCGTTGGCGGCGAACAATGGATGGATGAGTGTGGTCATAAATCAGGTTCTAGTCTCTAGGCTCTGGGTTTTGAGTTTTGGGGTCTAGGTTCCGGAGTTTGGGGTCTGGATTTCGGACACTTTCTTCGGCGGCAAAACCACCGTCACGCGGCTCACCTTTTGCGCCAGCGCGACTTGTTTGCCCTTTTTCTTTTTGGGGTCGGTGTTGTCGTCAGATGTTTCGGCGGCCTTGGTGGTTTGATCATTCGCCAGGCCCTGGCTCGCATTATTGGCGGCGGTTCCCTGTGTAAAACCTTTTTGTCCCGAAGTTTCGACGCCGGGGCTTATGTTTTGTGAGAGCAGCGAAGCGTCAATGCTGCCGCCGCTGGCGCTGATGCCGCCCACGCCGATGATTGTGCCTGAAATATTGCCGCCGGCGCTGACGTTCGCGGTGCCCTCCGCCAACACCGTCACGTTCGCGTTTAGCTGCGCGTTGATGTCGGCGTTGTTGCGCGCGAATACGATGCCGTTGATGTCGCCGGTGGCGTCGAGTTTCACCGTGCTGCCGACGACGCCGGAGCCGCTGGCGTCAATGTTGCCGGTGTAAAGAACATTTCCATGGGCGTCCCGCGAGCCGGCTTCGACAGTGACAGTCGCGGCGTCGGAATTCATGCCATTCAACGGCAACTGGACGATGCCCGCCGCGCTGGCCGCGATGTTCCCCTGCGGCGTCTCGACAAGGACGTTTCCGACGGAATATGCCGGCTCTGTGGACAACGGATCGCGCGGCGGAAAAGTCATGGCCAGGATGCCGCTCAATGGAATGGTAGGGTTTGCAAATTCCGTGGCCCCCGTCACCGGATCAACATAATACTCATACACCGCGACCGAGCCGCTGCTGCCATTGCCGGCGTCCACGTTGCCATGCAGCGACTCCACCGTGACATTGCCGCCGTCGTAGGCGGCGATACGCGAGCCGGCCACCTCGATGTTGCCGCCGGCAATGACGCTCACGTCGCTGTCCACGGTAGTGTAAATGCCGCGGGCGTATTGATCGTTGCCCGGAACATAAGTTGAACCCACATTGACATCACCCGCGACATCCACCGAGATGTTTCCGCCATTCAACGAGGAAATCGTCGTCGCGAACATATCCAAGTCGCCGGTGAGGATCACATTGATGGCCGCGCCGTGGGGAATATAACCGGGGAGCGTGGAAATATAATAATTGTGCAGCGCGGGATTGTTCGCCGGACCGACGGTCTGGATGCCGTGCGTCGAGCCGAGATCCAGTGTGTTCGCGGTGATGTCAAATGTTCCGCCGCCGCCAAGGACATAGCCGGGGTTTGGCGTTGGTGGAGCGTTCTGGCTTTCGCTTTGCAGCAGATTGACAGCATCTATGTCCGCCTGCGGAGTCTGCAGAGTGGATGTGATCAATTCGGGATCGAGAACGTAACAGTATTCAAGAACCGGGGAGCCGTCAGGATTGACTTGGGGCGTGCCGTTCACGACCTCTTGAATCTTCAAACCTTTCAAAGCTGCGGCTTCATCGCTCGTCAAAACCCCTTTGAGCGTGAGTTTCCCGCTGTTGGGATCGTAAAAGAGATTGTTGAACAAATCGCTGTAGGGCGCCGGGTTGGCCTGAAGCAGGAGAGACAAGTCCGGCGGCGAGGATAAAGTCACGCTGTTGTATTCATTCTGGTTCAAAATATTGCCGCCCACATAAAGGCCCGAATCCGTGGCTGCATCCAGCGGGCCGCTGTTTTCCATGTTTGCCTTCGCCGTCTGGCCGACGTTGATGCTGGTCACGTCGGTTGGGTGAAGGTTTTGCCCCTTGAAAGAACAGTTGTTCATGTCGCCCACCACGTTGATTTGCGCCGCCTCCGGCACAACCAAATAAACATTGTTCATGTCGCCGGAAACATTGAGCATCACTGGCGTTGGATTGTTGAGGTGGACCGGCACGGTCGCATAATCGCCGTCGCCAAAAGGGGAAACAAAGTTGGGATCGCCGCTCGTATTAAATTTATATTGCGACTGCTGGCTGTCGGACATGATGAGTTCAACTTGATCGGCGGGAGGCGACGGCGGCGGATTGCCGCTGCTTGGGTCGTAATCCGCAAGTTTCTGCAAATATGTCAAATAGGATGGCGTTTCAAGTGACCCGCCATCGGTCGTGTTGATGGTCAAACTGCCCAGCGCCGAAGGAAACAATATAACCTCGTTGCCAATGACGACGCCGCCCGCGCCCGCCGTGATGTCGAGCGTCGGAGGGTAAATGGACGGGATGCTTTCACTGGAATTGCGCGGCGGATTGACTCCAAGAAGCTGCACGCTGTTTCCGGCATCGAGGCTCACGAAATCGTCCGACGTGTAATCGAATAGATGATAGTAGGAAGACGAACTGTTGATTCCATTCAGGATGCCGTTTGGGTTGCGGACTTCCTGCAAATTGATGTCGTGTGCCGCGTCCACTGTCCAACTGCCGTCAATCAAACTCAATGCCAGTTCGCGCTCCGTTGCCGGTTCGGCGTCGCCCGCCGTGAAACCCGTGTCCGATGAAGTTGTTCCGGCGTTGCCGTTGGGATTTGACAAAACAACCCGCTGGTTCAGAAGATACTGTGGAATGTTCACACCAGCGTTGATCGTGCCCGCCCCGTCAGCGACCACATAATGCCCCACGACGTTGCGTCCAGCGGTCAGCGTTACATTTCCCGGCTCCGGTCCGAACGCCCCGCTGCCCGCGTCACCGGCGGTGGTGCTTCCCGTCGGCAGGAAACTGATGATGTCCAGACCGGCGGTGATGTTCACGTCGCCGCCCGCCGCCGTGCTGATGCCGCCAAGACTCAAAGTATTAACCGTATATGGAGTCGGGGTTGTAATGGACGGGGACTTATTAAAAATGTAGCCGTTTGGATTGGAGCCGGCGTTGACGCTGCCCGCCACCGCCGTCACGCTGATGTTTCCGCCGGGGGTGATTAGTGTGGGCAGTTGTATGGGATTACCGTGTCCGTCAATCCCGACGGTGACAAGCCCCCAGAGCCCCAGAGTGACGATGGAAGCGACGCTGGAGTTTAACAGGACATCCCGCCCGGCCAGCACAGTGATTGAACCCGTGTCCGTCTGAATGGAGCCGGAGTCATTCAAACTGCCTGATGTCGCGGTTGCGTTGATGTTTCCGCCAATCGTCTCAAGATAACCGGAGCCGATTTGAATGTTGCGGCCCGCCGTCAAGTTGATGGCGCCGGAAACCGAGGCGAGGGCGAGATTGTTGAAATTTTCATCCTGCAAGGGACTGCTCCCGGTTTCAATATCCCGCCCCGCCGTCAGGTTGATGTCGCCAGCGGCGGTTTGAATCGAGCCGCCGTTTTGCAAGCCATCGCCGCCGTTCAGGTAGATGTTTCCCACACCGGGCAGGATCGTGCCGGTGGTGAAATTGTTCACCCCGGCTTCAAGTGTCACCGCTCCGCTGTTCCCATCGGTGATTTGCGAATTGTCTCCAAATTGGATGTCGCCGCCCGCCTGCCACATGATGTTGCCGGCGCTGGAGCTTACGGTGCCGGAACCGATTTGAATGCCGCCGCCAGCTTTCAGGTTGATCGAACCGGAGGCGGTTTGAATTGATCCGCCTACGCCGTCACCGGCCAGACCGCCGTTCAAATAAATATTGCCGGCGCCGGCAGTATTGATTGTGCCGGCAGCGAAGTTGTTCACCCCGGCTTCAAGGGTCACCGCCCCGCTGTTCCCATCGGTGATTTGCGAGTTGTCTCCAAATTGGATGTCGCCGCCAGCCTGCCAGGTGATGTTGCCGGCGCTGGAGCTTGCGGCGCCGGAACCGATTTGAATGCCGCCACCCGCTTTCAGGTTGATTGAACCGGAGGCGGTTTGGATCGAACCGCTTCCGGTCTGTCCGCTGCCGCCGTTCAGATAAATGTTGCCGGTGCCGGCAGTATTGATTGTGCCGGTGATGAAATTGTTCACCCCGGCCATGAGCGTCACCGACCAGTTGTTGGGGTCAAAAATCGAAGCGCCATTTCCAAACGTGATGTTGTTGCCGGCCTCCAGCGTCAATGTCCCGCTGGTCTTATTGCCGGTGGAGGTGAACAAATTCCATGTCGTGCCCGCTGAAAGGGTGATGTTGCCCGAAGCCTCCAAAAGGATTTGGCCGGCGTTGATGCTTTGAAACGCGCTGTTCACGTTCACATTCAACGTGCCGGAACCACTCGTGCCGTTGATGATGCCACTCGTGCCGCCTGAAGTTGAACCCGAATTGCCCAGCACAATGTTGACCGGATCCAACGCGAAGAAGCCACCGGTCCAGCCAGGTTGCGCACTTGCATCCACACCCGAATTCAGCGACAGAACATTGGGCGCGCTGATTTCGACATTGCCGCCGTTGCCGCCCTGCGCGCCGCCGGCCACTGAAATCTGTCCGCCGGTCACGTCGCTGAACGTGCCGGCGGATTGCAGCGTCACGGCACCGCCGCTGCTCGCAGTCGAATCATCGCCGCGCGCGAGTATTTGGGAATTCGCGCCGAGGTTCAATTGGTCGGAAGCCACCAGTTCAATGACGCCGTTTTCGTCACGAACGGAGTTGGCTTGAACAATGCCATTTTGATTCACAACCTGCGCGTTCACGGAAATGGTTCCGGCATCGGCAACAAGATGTCCTTCGTTGTCCACCGCGCCGGCGGGCAAAGTCACCTTCATGCTCAAGCCGCGTCCGTCGGGCCGCTCGCTCACCAGCACGTCCTGCCCCGCCGCGATGCCGATGGTTCCGCCCGGCGCGGCAATGTCGCCAAAGTTCGCGACGTTTTCCGCGATGAGAAACGCCGAACCGCCATTCACAATGTTGATCTTTCCGTAATTGATGATGCTGGCCGCCGGCGGCGGGCCGTTGAATTCCCACGCGCCGCCGGTGTTTTGCGGCATATTTTGCGCCGTCGAAACAACCAGGCCGGCGGCCTGCACAAATGAATTCGGCCCGAAATAAAACCCCGAGGAATTCATGAGCACCACGACGCCGTTGGCCTGGAGGCTGCCGTAAATCTGCGACGGATTGGCATCGTTGATGCGGTTCCAGACGATGGATTGCGCGGACGGCTGGTTGAAGGTGGTCGTCTCGCCCGCCGCGATGTTGAAACTCTGCCAGTTGAGAAACGCGTTTTGCGACACCGTGATGGTGAGTTGCGAACCGTTTTGCGACGGCGGCGTGGCCGAGCCGGAAACGACGGTCATGCCCGTCGGATTGGCCATTGCGTTGAATGCCAGGCCAAAAACAAAAATCCCGGCGCCCTGCCAAAAATGTTTCATGTGCATAAGAATCTCCAAACGGAATTTTATGCCGGACATTCGCAATCGCAGGTTACAAACCGGTGACAATTTGAAATTCATTTTCATTTAGAATTGTCCTCCGAAGCCGAAGTAAATGTGTATGCCGCCGACCGGTGTTTGCGGCGTGGCCGTCAGCGGAAAGGCCATCGCGATCCGTCCGTCCAGATGAGTCCCGATGTTGGCGGTGACGCCCCAGCCAACGCCCCAGAATTTCTGGCGGCCGCTGCCGCCGGACGGCGGGTCGAGCAGGTAGGTTTCACCGTAATCCATGAACACCGAGCCGCGCAGCCAGCATGGCTCCTCGCTGCCTTCATTGCCGAACATGCCGATGTCGAGCGGCGGCAGTTGCGGTTCAATCATCACGCGCCAGCCTTCATCGCCGTAGGCTTCGCCGTCGGTATAGCCGCGCACGCCGGTGACGCCGCCCATCGCGTATTGCTCGTTGCCGAAAAGCGGGCCGTCCGCCCACTGTCCGTCGGCGTGAACTTTCACCGTCCAATCCTTGTAAAGAGTTTGCTGGCGGTCAGCCCCCGCCTGCACGGTGACATAATTCGCCCGCGCCTTTGTGGAATAGGAGGCGCTGCTGAAATCCGCGTCCTTTGAGAAGACGGCGAACGGATTGAAATTCGCCGCGGCGTTGAAAAAAGTTGCTCCGAATTTGTCTGGCAGGGAGCCGCCCCATCCGGCGTTGAGCGGCAGGTAATCCACCGCGGCATATCGCGTCGGCTGCGGCGAGGAGACGGTCGTCACGATGCTCGTGGGGCCGCTGCCTTGGTTGGTGTAGGTGAATGAAGTGCTGAAATTGTTCGAGTTGTAGCTGACCAGCCGGAAGCGCTTGAAGTCAAAACCGAATGAGAGTGTGCTGGTCAGCTTGGAAATCTGCGGCAACGGCACGGACACGCGGCCGCCGAGATTTTCGTTGAGCGTGAAATTGTCGCCCGAATCCTGCGACACAATCGTCAGGAGGCTGTCGTTCGTCGTGACGGCGCTTGGATGCCCGAGTTGCACGCCCGTGTCCGAAGTCGCGCGGCTGCCGTAAAGCGTCAACTCCGGCCTGCCGGTTGGCGCCGGCAGATTGAATTGATGCGTCGCCTCATTGTAGCCGAAGCTGCCGGGATGCTCGTCCACCTGGCTTTGCACCGAGGGATAACCGCCCAGCGGCATCCGGTAATAACCGCTGTAATTGGCGACCTGCGGCGCGTCCACCGGCAGCGCGCTGTAATCGCTCCCGCCCTTGAACTGGTTGAATGAAAAATTGTATTGCAGCCCGATTTGATGTTCCAGGTCCCAGAGATTGTCGTATTGCGAACTGAAATTCGCGCGGAAATCCGGCGTGTCCGGCGTCGCCTGGTTGTTGACTTCGAGCCGCGCGTGCCACGGCAGGCGGTCATCCACCTTGAGCGTCAGCGCGCTGGTGCCCGGCTCCGGGCCGGGGCCGATGATCGGGCGGATCGTCCGGTCGCGGCTCATGTTTGCCGAATCCAGTTCGCGCTGGAAAATTTTCGCGTTGAGCAGGATGTTCGTGCGCAAATCTGGCAGCGCCCGCATCACGTTGTTGGAACTGAACCAGCGGTTGCCCTCAACATTGATTGCCACAATCGGAGCCTCGGTCACTGTCACCTTCACCATGGCGTTGGTCAATTTCTGCGGCGGCAGCGAGACGACCACCGTCATGTAGCCGCGCTCGCGATACGCCGTCTGCAAATCGCCCGCCGCCGCCAGAATCGCGTCAATCGTCACGTTTGTGCCGAACGCGGCTGGAACATTCGTGAAAATGGCGGCGACGGTCGCCGATGACAAAACCGTGTTTCCATCGATGATGTATTTGTCCACGCGAAAGCGCGGGCCGGAATTGGTGGAAGCCGAATTGGTCTGCGCGAACCCCGGCGGCCCAAAACAAACGCACAGGGTCAAAATGTGAATGAACAACGAACGGCCAAAGAATGACGAAACGCCAATGGCCAGCCGTTGAAGGCAGCTTGTCATTTGGTCACTGGAGAATTCTTTGGTCATCAGGATTTGGAAGCCGGTTTTTTGCCAGGCCCCCGCGCGTTCTGCTGCCGCCATTCGCTCGGTGTGGCGCCGAAACGTTTTTTGAACATGGCGTTGAAAAGGCCGAGGTGCCGGTAGCCGCTGTCATAGGCCACGTTGATGACTTTGGCGTCGGAATCCGCGAGCAACTGCCGCGCGCGTTGCAGGCGCAGCTCGATCTGCCGCGTCCGCAGCGGCACGCCGAACTCCTCGCGGAACAGGCGGCTGAAATGCCGCTCGCTGCAATGCAGCCGCGCCGCCAGGTCGCTCAACAGGCATTCGGACAATTCCGCCTCCAGCATCTGCCCGATGACCTGTCGGAAACGGTCGCGCAATTTGTTCGCGTCCGGAGACGCGGGCGCCGGCGATGGAAACAGGCCGCCCACCGCGTTCACCCACAATTGCAGCAGCGCGCATCGCATCGCCAGCCCGTCATTTTGCGTCTGGTTGGCGATGTGCGCGAACTTCTGTCCGACCGGTTCGTGCGCGGCAAAAAAAGAGGCGGGCGGGGCGATGGTGGCGGGCGACATCTCCAGCCGTCGCCATTCCGCCACCGTGAGCAGTCCGTTGAGAAACTGCGGCTGCACGGTGAAGAATTGCAGCTTCAACAAACCAAGCTGGCTCACCCGCAACAGCCCGCCGCCGCCTTGCGGCGCCAGCATCAGAACGTCGCCCGTGTTCAACGCCCGCGCATTTCCTTTTTGCATCCAATAACCGCTTCCTTCCGCCACGCGCGCTACTGTCCAGCCGCGGTCGCCGGGCAACCATTCGCCCGCCGGCCTCAAAATCACTTCCTGAAGGATGAGATGTCGCTCGACTGACATTGAGCTGCCAGCTTAAAGACGCCGTGTTACTTCCGCGTGTCGGAGAAAACACGATTGGGTGACAACTCAAAAACCGCCTGTCCGAAAAGTGCAGGTCTGAATGGAAACTAATTTGCCGCGCCGACAAAATAAAGCTGTTCGGGGCCAATGAGATTGGCGGGTGTGCCGGGCGGCGTGTATGGCGTGAGCGGAAATGGTTCGGCCTGCCCGCTGCCCACCAACCCGGCCGTGGCAGTGCGCGCGGCCTCCACGTTCCGGCTGGCGACGACCCACCACGGCTCCGGTGCCGCCTTGGTGGTGGAACTGGAACCGCCAGAGGTCTGCGAACCGGAAGCGCCGTCGGATGGCGTGTTGCCACCGGAGGAACCGCCCTGGGAACCGCCTTGGGAACTGCCGGAATTGCCGGAATTGCCCGCTCCCACGACGGCGTATCCCGCCGGGGTAAAAGGCGCGGTGACGGGCGCCAGATTATTTTCCATTGCCGGCTGCGGAATGTCTCCCGTCCAAACCGGCTGCGGATTGTTGCCCGCGGCAACCGCCGGGGCGATGCCGGGCGCGGCGGCGGCAGGCGCGCTCAAGAGCGCGGGCGGTTTGACCAGGGCGATGGTCTGGATGACGCCGTGATTGTTGATTTTGATTACGCCCGCCCGGTCGTCCACCGACAGCAATTCGATTTCGCCGTCGCTTTGTCCCTCGCCCAGCAGATAACTTTTTCCCTTGTCCGCCGGCAATTTGAACAGCGCATACTTGCGCTCGAAAATGACCATGATGCCGTTCAAGATGATGTCCGGCGGGAAATCGTTGGCGCTGATCTCCGCAGCAGGCGGCGGCGAAACCAGGCCGAAGGCGCTGCGCTGAAAGATGACGCGGTAGGGATTGGATTCCGCTCCCGGCCCGGCAGCGCGCGCCGCGCCGGTGACGATCAGAATGCCGATGGCAAGCGCCGCCATATTCCGGTTTCTTTTCATTTCATCGCGCGGGTATTTCCGTTTAGCAGAAGGCCGGCGTGGGACAGCCCGCGCCGGCCTTTGGGTGTTCCAATTTCAGGCTGGCATCAGTTCGGAGTAATCGCGCCGCCCACTGAAGAGCGGTTGCACCGCATCTCGGAGATGCGGATGGCGGTGACCGGCCCGAAAGTCGCGCTGGTGCCGTTATTGGCTTCTGCCTGTGAAAGGTCGTAGTCAAGCCCCGACACCATGTTGGTGTAATACTGATAGGTGCTGTCCGAGGTGTGGGTGTTCAGCATTTCAATGCACTCATAGCTCCAGAAGCTGTATTGGCCTTCGAAGATGGGCGTGAAATCGGGATAGGCCGGAACCAGTGTCGGCGAACCCGAGGTGCTGATGGTATAGTTGTTCATCGGCAGGAAACCATCGTAGGCGATGATGGAGCAATTGCCGCCACCGTTATTCTTCGGAGCACCCGTGCTGGCGGAACCTGTGACCGTCAAGGCGTCGTTGAGTCCGAGATAGCCGACGCATGGGCCGCTGGCGAGCTGATTCGTCAGGGCAGTCGCCTCGTTGCCGCCGGAGGAGTATCCGAAGCCATAAAGGGCGCCGCTCAAGTTTTGATTCATGATCGTCCAGGTGTTGGGCGCGGTGGTGTTGAAGCCATAAAGAATGGGCACGCCGGTGTAATACGCATCAGAGCTGCCACAAACCCGTGTGCCGGAATCCTTATTGCGACCGGTCACATACATGACGCTTGCGTCGTCATTCGTGTTGCCGGTGAACATCGAGAGCTTCAACAGGCCATTGGCCCACAGTGATTGCAATTGATGCCCCGTGATGTTCGTCACGGTCGTCGGGGTCAAAGGGTTTCTGCAATAGACAAACGGCAGAACGGCAACGTGGGTTTCGGTGACCGCCGCGTTGGCAGCCAGCGTCGAAGATTTGTCCACGTCCGAGAAGGTGATGGTGGGCACCGCCTGCACCGCCGCGCCGCCGGGCGTGATGTTGGTGAAGGTGATGGAGGTGCTGTTCAGCAGGTCTTCCAATCCTTGAACCGAGCCGTTAAAACTTGCATAGATCGTCACGGTCTGGTTGCCGAAAATGGGAGTCATTTTTCCCTGTGCGGTATAGACG
>Ga0224534_1001032_pt1 | contig 15551 bp, 19 predicted proteins | sample 714E12024metaG_FD_172012 | JGI IMG/M metagenome (GOLD analysis project Ga0224534, IMG submission 172012) | Peat soil microbial communities from Stordalen Mire, Sweden - 717 E1 20-24 | ecosystem: Environmental > Terrestrial > Soil > Wetlands > Peat | place: Sweden: Norrbotten County, Stordalen... | reverse complement strand
ACTTCGGCAAACAGTCCGGCATTCGGACGCGAATCCGCGTCCACAAAAATCAGCCAGTCGCCGGTGGCCGCCGCCGCGCCGGAATTCCGGGCGCGGGCGATTTGATTGACCGGCTCGAACACGACGGTTGCGCCCGCCGCTCGCGCGATTTCGGCCGTGCGGTCGGTGGAATTGTTGTCGCACACAATCGTCTCAAAGTCCCAGCCGCGTTGCGCGAACGCATGGGCCGCTGATTTTATCTGTGCCAGCGATTCGCCGAGCAACCGCTCTTCGTTAAAGGCTGGAACAACGACGGAAATCTTCACTACACGCAATTTGCTTCATCCCCTGCCCGGTTTCAACGCGGAATCCTGGGAGCGCTGGCGTCCCGCCGGCGGGTTGCGAGGGACCTGCTTGCCGGCGGGACGCCGGCGCTCCCAGGCTAAGAGGTGAATTTTAGCGTGCTTTTTTGGCCAAATGGTTTTTATTTGTGGGTATGACCATTTGGATTCTGGTTGCGGTGATGTTGCTGTCGCTGGCCGCTCTCGGTTACCGGCAGGGCGCGATTCGCGTGTCGTTCTCGCTGATCGGCATTATTGTTTCCGCGTTGCTGGCCGGGCCGCTCGCCAAATATGTCAAGCCGATGCTGCCGCACGTGGGCATTCATGACCCGACCGTCATCTGGCTGGTGTCACCGTTGATCGTGTTTTGGATTTTGTTGATTCCATTCAAATCGGCGGGGTTTTTTGTGCATCGCAAGGTGGAAGTTCATTTCAAATACAAAGAAGACAGCATGCAATTGATCCGGTGGCACCGGCTGAATGCCCGGCTCGGCCTCGGTCTCGGCCTGGTGAACGGCCTCGCCTATCTCGTGCTGATCTCGTTCATCATTTTCGATTTGAGCTACTGGACGGCGCAAGTCGCCACGTCCGACGACGAAGGCAGGCTGGTCAAACTGCTGAACCGAATGGGGCGTGATTCGGAAGCCACCGGGTTTGCCCAGATTGCGCGCGCCATTGACCCGATGCCGGACAGTTATTTCAAGAATGCCGATCTCGCCGGACTGCTCTACCAAAACCCGCAGTTGCGCGACCGGCTGGCGGATTATCCGATGTTTATTTCGCTGACCGAACGCGATGACTTCAAACAGCTCGGCCAGAACACCGAGTTTCAAAATGCGTGGAAGCAACACGCGCCCATCCGGCAATTGCTCAACAACGACCAGTTCAAATCCATCTGGGAAAACCGGGAGACGGCCAACCTGGTCTGGGACATTGTCCAGGACAATTTTGACGACCTGTGCGCCTATCTGCAAACCGGCCAGTCGGCGAAATATGGTCCGGAAAAAATCACCGGCCGGTGGGATTTCAACGCTGGCGCAACCACGAGCAAGCTGCTGGAGACACGGACGGTCATTTCGTCGCGCGAAATGCGGACGCTGCGCGCATGGGTGACGCAGTCGTATGCGAAGACCGCCTTCGTCGCCGGCGCCGATGGCCAGGCGTTCCTGAAAAATCTGCCTCATCTTAAAACGCAGCCCGGGCCGCCGCCGACCACCGAAACCGCCACGTGGCAGGGTAAATGGAAAGGTGACGGGGCCAATTACGAGTTGTCGCTCAACAGCGGCGGCCAAAAACAATCCATGCCCGCGCAGACGGACGGTACGCGATTGACGATCAAGGACGACAAAACCCCACTGGTGTTTGACCGCGAATAATTAATTGCGGACGGCCTTGTCATGAAGGTCGTCATCCGGCCCGACCGGCAGTTTGAAGTGGACTTCGGCAGCCTGAACCTCACGTTGACGCCGCAACTGGCGGAGGAATGAAATGGTCGGGGCGGTGAGATTTGAACTCACGACCTCTTGCACCCCAAGCAAGCGCGCTACCAAGCTACGCTACGCCCCGGACCATTGAAGCACTGATTCTATTCAGCCAGCGCCCGTTTTCAATCACGAAAATGGTTTGGCGTTCCGCCTTCAGGCGGTGCCCCTCTCATTTTCAGCGCCCGAAACCGCGTAAACGCGGGACTCCGAACCTTCACCGCCGGCCTCGGGTCGGAATGATTTTGGGGCGAATCGGCGGCGGCAGCGGGATTTTCGGCGGGATGACCGGCGCAGCCGGCAAATGCGGAACCTGCGGCGCGGACGCAGCCGGAGCCGCCGGCTGGGAAAGTTTGACTCCCAACTGCCCGGCTTTCTGCGACAGCCAATCTTCGGCTTTCGTCACCACCTCGCCGATTTTCGCTTCAGGGAATTTCATTTCGCCGATGTTGAACGCGGCAAACGAGCCGAGCGCCTCGGCCATCGGCCCGGCGCCTTTTATCGCGTCGCTTAAACCCGGCAACGTTTGCCAGGCTTCGTAACCGTTCACGAGCCATTCGAGCTTGCCGGTTTCGATGTCCACCAAAAAACCATGCACCGGGATTTTCGGGCCGATGAGCGGGCTGTGCCGGACGATGTCGCAAGCCTTGATGACGTTCTGCCGTTCACTGCCGAACATGCCGAAAAATTCGTTGATGTTTTCCGGCAACAAATGCCGCTCGACGCCCAATGCCTTCAATTTATCGAGCAACTGCATCGCTGTCGTCTGACCAACCTGGCAGTCCGTGTGGCCGATGATGGCGATTTCCTTGCCGCCCTTGACGGCGCAGGCCAGCGCCAGCGACCGCATGGTGCTGCTCAGGGGCCCGGTGATGATGTTGCCCGCGTTGCGCAGCCAGATGAACTGCTCAGCGGGCAGCGCGAGCGCGTTCGGAAAAAGCGCATTCAACCGCGGATCAACGCACGTCAGCGCGATGACCGGCAATTCAGACTCGAAATCCGCCGGATGCAACCCGGCGCTCGCGTCACCGGCCACCGCCCGGTGGTTCGCGTCAATGATGGCTTCAAACAGGCGCATGGTTTTCAACGCAAAGACGCCAAGGCGCAAAGATGCAAAGTCCCGCACACTTTATTTGCGGCTCTGCGTCTTTGCGCCTTAGCGTTAAATTTGTTTTTCACGTCGCCTTCTTCCACGGCTGCAACACGGCAGGTTCAAAGCTGGGCGCGGGCGGTGGTTCTTCCGGCAGCAAATACCAAAGTGCCAGATACAACAAAACGCCCGGAAACGCCGCGCTGAAAAGCGTTCCCAAAACCCAGACCACGCGTAGTCGTGAAGAGGGCAGTTCAAAATGCTTCGCCAGCCCACCGCAAACCCCGGCAATCTGGTAATCATCATGTGAACGGCACAGTTTCATGTTTCATTGTTGTCATCCAATTATTTCACCAACGCCTGATCGCGAACCGAAAGCGCCAGCCGCCGTCGCGCCGTAGCGGCGCTTTGGCGCGCCGCGAAGGCGGAAGGGCTGGCGCACTCCAAGACGCTCCGCGCCGATTGAAACCGTACAACAACCGCTAGGTCTTGGACTGCGGTGGCCCTCCACCGCTTTCTGCCACCGATTCCGGCAACTCCCCAACCGTCATGCAAACGGCAGGCTTTCATATTTTCAAAATCGGCGGAGCGGCAACTCCGCCCTACCAATTCGTGGTAGGGCTGCGCTGCCGCGCAGCCCAAACTTTCTATTTGTCTTTATCGTCATCCTTCCCCATCGCCTTTTTCAGCGCGGGGACCTGCTCCAGCAATTTTTCAAACTTCACGCCGGTCAAACTTTCCAGTACCGGCGGCAACTGGCTGATGATGGTGGTCACGTCGCTGGTCAGCTTGCTCGCGCCGCCGCCGGGACCGTTGCCGCTGTTGATGATGACGATCTTCTCCGTCTTGCTCAGCGGCTCGCTGATCTTGCCCGCGATTTCCGGCAGCACGCGCGCGATCATTTCGATGACCGCCGCCTGGTTGTATTGCTTGAAGCTCTCAGCCTTCACGCGCATCGCTTCGGCAGTCGCTTTGCCTTGCGCCTCGATGACCGCCGCCTCGGCCAGACCGCGCGCCTTGTTCGCATCGGCTTCGGCCAGACCCGTGGCTTTCACGACATCGGCGCCGGCAAAACCGGTCGCTTTCGTCGCGGACGCCGCACCGGCCGCCTCGGTTTCGAGCTGGAATTTCCGCGCGTTGGCCAGCGTCTCGACGCGATAACGTTCGGCATCGGCGGGCTTTTGCACGGTGGCTTCGAGTTCGCGCTGTTTGCGCTGGATTTCCTGCTGTTGCAACTCGATTTGCTTTTGCTTCTCGATGATTTGCACCTGAACTTCCTCGGCCTTCACGAGCTGGCCGGTCTTGAATTTCTGCAAATCATACGCCAGGTCGGCCTGCGCCTTCTGCTGGTTCACCGTGGCCTGGTATTGCGCGACGTTCGATTGGTAATCGCGTTGCGCCTCGGCAATTTTTGTATCGGCGGCGAACTGCGCTTCCTGCCCGGCCTGCTTCGCCTGCGCGGAACGGATCTGCGAATCGCGGTCGGCCTCGGCCTGGGCGATGATGGCATCACGTTTGACCTGGGCGATGCGCGGTTTGCCGAGCGCGTCGAGGTAACCTTGGGTGTCGCGGATGTCGCGGATGGTAAAGCTGACAATGCCGAGGCCCATGTTGGCCATGTCGCCGGCGGCCACTTCCTGGACCTTCTGGGCGAAGGCGTCGCGGTTCTGGTAAATTTCCTCGACCGTCATCGTGCCGAGAATCGCGCGCAAATGGCCTTCGAGCGTCTGCGTGGCAATGTTTTTGATGTCGTCAACACCTTTGCTCAGGAATTGTTCCGACGCCGTGGCGATGGAAACGTCGTCGCCTTTGACCTTGATTTGCGCCACACCGTCCACCTTCACGGGCACACCTTTGCTCGTATAGACCTCCGGTGTCTGCACATCAATGGTCAGCAGTTCGAGCGAGAGGATATCCACCTTTTCGTACACGGGCCAAACGAACCGGCCGCCGCCTTTGACGATGCGGAACCCGACATCACGCGCGGTGCCATCGGGATCGATGATCTGTCGTTTGCGGCCGGAAATGACCAGCACTTGGTTGGGACCGACCTTGGTGTAGCGGCTGGCCCAGAGGCCGAGCAACATGAAAAGAACAATGACGACCGCGATGACTCCACCGATGACATAAGCGGTGAAGGGAATTTCGGCCAGGAGGACTGGGGTAAACATAGTGTTCCTTTAGTTGTAAGTTGTAATTGGGAGTGGCTGTTGGGTGGTTCAGTTTATAACATCAACGTAATACTGTGTGCCGGCGATGCGGGTAATGCGAACGGGCTTGCCGGCGGGAATCGCAGAGCCGCTTTCAGTCCGCGCCGGAGCGGTATAGCGGGTTCCGCCCTGGATGTAGGCGATTTCACCGACGCCGTTTTCCGGAATGGGCGTCACAATCGAGGCTTCCTGGCCAACCAGAGAGGCGACGCGGGATTCGCTCGAACTTTCGGTCTGCTTGAACATCCAATTGAAAAGCAGAAAGGTGACGAACGCCATTGCCAGTCCGGCGACTGCCGAAATCGGGGCGCTGACCCACACACTTCGCGTCGCCTCAACTTTGGTCAGAATGAGTCCGCAAGCACCGAAAGCTGTCACAAAGCACGCCAGCACTGTGGGGCTAAAGAACGAAATCCCCGGCACGCCGCTGTGGTCATAACCGGCCTCCGCGTGGCCGCCCGTCCCGACGCCCCCGCCGCCATCGTGTCCGCCAAAGAAGTGACCGGCGACCGCGCTGATGAAGGCGAACGCCAAACCCACCACCAAGCAGATCGTGTAGATAATCATAAATCCTCGCTGAATTGTTGTGGGAGCGAGTAGAAACCCAACCCGCCGCCAAAGCAAGCCGGAAAGGAACGCTGGGTTTTGTCGTTGTGTTTCATACGCCGCGCTTATCAAACACCACCCTGGCCCCCGGCGCATCTATAATTTGCCGCTGCGTTTGTAAAGGTTCGGAGTTCCGCGTTTACGCGGTGAGGTTTGGAGTTCCGCTTTCAGGCGGCCCGAACCGTAAGAAATGGCACTCCCAGCTTACATCTCCGGACTGTCCCAATCCTTGCCGTAATCGCTAATCGGAAAATCGGTCCAGATGCGTTTTGCCGCCTCAATACCGGTCTGCGCCAGATACTCCGATGCACTGCTCCATGGCCACTCCGTCCAACGTGCAACGTAACCATGCCGGACTGGATTGTGATGGATGTAATTAAGGGTTGCCCAGAAATGCCGATCCGACCGCATGGCACGCTCGACAGCACGAAAGAACACTTTTCGTCCACGTGCATTATCCTCTCCGTTCCAAGCATGTGAGGTGCGACCATGAAACTGCCCCAATTCGTGAAGCAATTCCTTTATATCCGGCGCTTCAACCAGTATGTGATAATGATTAGGCAAGACGCACCAGGCGAACGTTTGATTGGCGTGGGCACTGAACACGGCCAGCAAATCGTGGGAGAAATCTTCAATTCGTCCGGGGCATTCACCGATCAAATGCCGATGCTCAAAGCACGCGGCCGAAATGAGGAAACGTAAATGGCCAAAATTGGGGCGGTGCGGTGGCGAATGCCACGGGTTTCCACGCTTCTTGCGCCAAGTCAACAACTCCTCGCGTTGCTTGGGCGTGAGTTGACGCCAAAGATATTGTGGCTTGGACATGACTTAAGATTAAAGGAGCCGCATAAATGCGGAACTCCAAACTTTGCAGGTCCAGAGTCACGTTCGGAGTGTCGCGTCTCGCGGCAGAGTGAGCCAAATCCCCGAACCGCGTAAACGCGGAACTCCGAATTGCGCTTCGCGCTTGCCAATCCCGCCCCGCTTTTCCATTGTCCCGCCATGCATTCCTACGAATTGTTGCGCGAGGTTTTTGACAAAAAGGCCCCCAAACAGGTCGCCGCCGACCTCGGCCTGTCGCTTTCCATGGTCTATAAATGGGCCGAACCGCCGGACCACGCCGCCGGCAGCGGCACCAGCAATCCGCTCGACCGCATCGAGGCGCTGCTGCAAAGCACCGGCGACCACCGGCTCGTCCAATGGATTTGCCAGCGCGTCGGCGGCTTTTTCATCCTTAATCCGAAAAACACGCCGCATCCGCATTTTCTGATTCCGGCCACCAACCAGATCGTCCAGGAATTCGCCGACCTCCTGGCCGTCATCGCCACCGCCGCCGCCGACAGCAAGATCACCCAGGCGGAGTCCAAACAAATCCGCGCGCGCTGGGAGGAATTGAAAACCGTGACGGAAGGTTTTGTAGTGTGTTGCGAGCAGGGAAATTTTGGCCCGCTCAAAAATGAAGCCGCCAAACGCGCGGCGGCGAATCAGGGATGAAATAGCAGTCCGTTAAAAACATCTTCTTACGTATCAGATAACGAGGCTCCATTCCTTTTGGGCCTCTCAATCCTCAAAGCTCAAATCTCAACCAACATCGAACAATAGAGCCTCCTCACCAGTCTTCGCACCAAGTGCTATAGCAGTTTCTGTTAACATTGGCACAGTTTGACATGCCGATGGGAAGAGCGGTAGAGGGCTACCGCAGTCCAAGACGCTTCGCGCGGCACGATGATTTCCAAATGCGCGGAGCGTCTTGGACTGCTCCAGCCCTCTGGAGCTTTTTTCCCTGGATGACTTTCTGCATGAAGCACAGTGTGCCAATATCAAAATGAACCGCTATACAACCTGGCAGGCGTCGGCTGCTACCTCTTTGAGGAGCTGATGGGGATCATAACTCCCTCCGGTCCTGTGGCGATCAATGGACAGGATGACCCAGCGGCGCTCCGTAACCGGCGATCTTCGTTTGCATGGCGGGACTCAACAGCTTGACCAGCTCCGCGTTATACGCATGCGACGTCGTATCGGAGAGCGAGGTGATACCGATGATCCGCGAGGCGCCGATGGCATACCCGCGCGAATCCGCGGCGGGCGTCCCGTCTTCGACCTGGGGATCGACATCGGTCGTCACGATGGAAATGGTATTGTCGCTGTTGCGGAGGATCTCCCAGGTGCGGAACTGCTGGGGGAAGTCCCGCAGCGAGGGGGTTTCGACCTCCCAGAAACCGTTTTCGGGATGAGCCGGGTCAGGTGACGGTTGCGGTGTCACCGTGTTCATGTGGCGATGACCCGCCATCAACAGGATCAGATTCGGATAGTGGTGGAGTGTGGCAATCATTTGCGCTTCGGTTTTTTCACCGGAAAATTGCGCGTTGGTTTGATTTTCGGGAGTGACGTAGAATTGCTGAGGGGCGCGGTTCGTGTCGAAGAGGTCCGCTTGCGGATTGATGGGGATATGGCACGCGAGGATCATGAGCTGGCCCGCGTCCTGACCCATCTGAAGTTCGTTGGTGAGCCAGGCGTAGCGCGCCATGTCCATCCAGCCGCCGCCATAAAACAACGGTCCACCGGAGGGACCTACCAATTTACAGGTATCGTCGAGCACGATCACCTTGACCGGCATGTTCTTCATCGGCTCGAACGTATAGCAGGCCGAATTGCTCTCAATGTTGCTTTGCTTGAATCCATGCCCCTTCGGGAATGATGCGGTATTGAAGAATTCGCTCATGTAATTCGTGCATGAAAGGGCGGTCGCAGAGGCAGCCGTCGTGAGAGCGTGGCGGTTCGGGTCGGCCACAACGGTCGGGGGCGTCTTAAAGAGGTTTGTCGGCCCCCCCTTGATCACTTCACCGTAACGCGTGGTCCCGTCAACAACACCCATATACACGCCGTTCCCTTCTGTGGCATTTGCGACCAACGGATTTGGTTCCATGTTGAGGATCGTGCTGCCAACCAGGGTCTGCCGCACTTTATCGGTCGGGAAGCCGACACCCATCCAGAACTGGTCGTGATTGCCAATGACCTCATACCAAGGGATGGAACGGTCAAGCCCTGCGGCCTGATAGGGTTTCTGATAATCAATGGTGTCAGCGCCGAGATGAGCGCCGGAACTGGGTGTGATACGCTGTCCGTCCATGACATCAATAAACCATCGGAGTTCGTTAAACTGATCGCAGTTGGCCACATCGCCCAGCACAAGGCCGAAATCGAAAGGTGTCTGACGATGCAGGCCGTTGATGGTCTTCACGGCGGTGTCGAGGACATGGGTCGTGGAGCGCATGATCGGCGAATAGGCTGACGCAAAAAGCCCGCCTGCGCCGAAGCGCGCGTTCCAACCGAACCAGGACAACTGTGCCGGTGATTCCTTGTCGGTGAGATGAATGTCGCTCAGGGAAAAGTAAGACAAAAGCCGCGCCGCATTGGTTGCGCCCGTGTAGCCGGCTGGCATCAGGTTGAACTTCCGGCCCTCGTCCACGCCGGGCCCCAACTGCCATGCGCTGTAGCCATAGAGCTTGTACAGGGGGACGTCCTTCAGGGTAATCTGCCGCGTGTCCGCCGGTATGGCGAGCGGCCTGACCGTTTGCTGGCGGGTTGTCAGTGGCAGATCGGTTGCGCTTCCGGAAAGTGGAAGCAGTATTGGAATCGAAAGGCTGATAATTTGGATAATCCCTATTTTCATATTTATTCGGTTTTTTTACCCCGGTCTAATCGGCACAAATCACAATAAAGCAAGCAAGTTGGAGACCAATTGCCGCCCATCAGCCCGTTAAAAAAACCATGGTTGACACCTTTGTCGGACAGTGAATGATTGAACCATGATCACGCCACAACCACCGGAACCCCAGAGCGCCGCGCCCCGGCGTATCGGCCTTCACCGCTTTTCGGCGGCGGAATTCCTGATCGCGGTGGTACTGTTGTTCGTCGTGTCTCCGTTCGTGGAATTGATCCCCGGCGGCAATCTCATCGAGACGGTGCTCATAACGCTGGTGCTGGTGATGGGCGTGCTGGCGGTGGGCCGGCGCCGGCGGACACTGGTGGTGGCGGTCATCCTGGCCCTGCCCGCTTTTATTGGCAAATGGGTCAATCACTTCCGTCCGGACTTGGTGCCAACGGAGGTCTTTCTCGTCACCGGGCTGTTGTTTGCCATCTTTGTCGAGGCCCACCTTCTGGGTTTCATCCTGCGCGCGCCCCGGGTCAATTCCGAGGTGCTGTGCGCCGGCATCTCGGCCTACCTGTTGCTGGGATTGTCATGGTCGTTCGCCTATCTGCTGGTGGCGCAACTGGCTCCGGACGCGTTTTTCCTCAACAACGGCACGACGACCGGCCATTCGCTGCATGGCGCCGATGCCTTTTACTTCAGCCTGATCACGCTCAGCACCGTCGGCTATGGCGACATCATCCCGGTGTCCAATGTGGCGCGGATGCTGGCAGCGATGGAAGCGATCACCGGCTCACTCTTCGTGGCGGTGCTCATCGCGCGGCTGGTGGCGCTCTATTCATCCGAGAGGCTGCGGTCGGGTGAACAGAAGCATTGATGCCGGCGTGACGCCGCCGCAACCCGCAGTCGGGACGACTGCGTTATCAGCGAAGATGAGTTGGATCTTACAACGGATGAGGCCGACGGGCAGATTGCGCATGCCTTCCGCCGGGAAATCTGTTAATTACACCGCATGAGCCGGTCATCATCCAACCTTCCCGCGCCCACGGGCGGCGATTTCATCCTTGAGGCTTCAGTTATTTCCATTTTGGAACATACTGCCGGGGACGGGAAAACCTGTAAAACCCTGCTCAAAACCAGAAATTGCATCCGATGAGCAAACCGCGGAAATCCAAAGCCGTCCCGGCGTCCGCCGCTGCCAAGCCCGCGTCGGAGCTGATTCTCTATCAAACCGAGGACAATCAGACGCGCATTGAAGTCCGGCTGGAGAATGAAACGGTCTGGCTGACGCAGGCGCAGATGGCGGAGTTGTTTCAGACCACTCAACAAAACGTCAGCCTGCACATTCAGAACATCTATGAAGAGGGGGAATTGACGCCGGAGACAACTCACAAGGAATCCTTGTCAGTTCAACCCAAGGGCCAGGCGCAGCCGACGGCAACGGTTAAGGAATTCTTAATAGTTCGACAGGAGGGTAGCCGGCAGGTGTCCCGCTCGGTGGAACACTACAATCTCGATGTGATCATCTCGGTCGGCTACCGCGTGAAGTCGCATCGGGGAACGCAGTTCCGCATCTGGGCCACGCAACGGCTGCGGGAATACATCGTCAAGGGTTTCACGATGGACGATGAGCGGCTGAAGCAGGGCGGCAGCGGAAATTATTTTGACGAGTTGCTCGCGCGCATCCGCGACATCCGGTCGTCGGAGAAGGAATTTTGGCGCAAGGTGCTGGACATTTACGCGACGAGCATTGACTACGATCCCGGCGTGGAAGCTTCGCAGCGGTTTTTCGCCTCGGTGCAGAACAAGATGCACTGGGGCGCACACGGCCACACGGCGGCGGAAATCATCCATGGCCGCGCGGATGCCACCAAGCCGCACATGGGACTGACAACGTGGATCGGCAGCCGTCCCCGCAAGTCTGATGTAGCCGCGGCCAAGAACTATCTCGGCCTTGAGAAAATCGAAAATCTGAATCTGATCGTCTCCCTGTATCTCGATTTCGGCGAGTTGCAGGCCCGCAGCCGCAAAGCGATGTATATGCGGGATTGGATTGCGAAGCTGGATGATTTTTTGCGCTTGAGCGAACGCGAGATTTTGACCCATGCGGGCAAGGTGTCGCACGAAGCAGCGCTGACGAAAGCTGAGGCGGAATACGAGAAGTTCCGCGTGCTGGAAGCGGCCAGGCCGTCGCCGGTGGAAAAGCATTTTCAGGAGGCGGTCCAACAGGTGAAACAGTTGGAGGACACGAAACCCCGGAAGAAAAAGCCATGAGTTCAAGGTTGACCGAATCGGTGGTGGAGGATGCCGCGCTCGACTGGCTCGGGGAATCCATACAGCAGGACAGGCATCGCGCCTGTCTCTGACTTTGAACCCGAAAACGGAAATCCGTGGTTTCGCGTTTCTTTGTGTGCTCTGCGTTCTCTGTGGTTAAATTCGTTTTCCATCAACCGCAAAGAGCACAAAGAGCGCAGAGATAAATTCCACGGTGACACCCGGAAAGCCGGTTCATCCTGTCAACGGCTTGAACCGAATGCGACGTAGCGTAGGCGTCCCGCCTGCGAGTTCACCGGGCGTCCCGCCGGGTGTTTTTGCCGACGACCGACCCCGGCGGAACAAAGCGCCTTCAAAACGAAACTGGATCGCAAGTTCCGGCCAATCCCGGCGCTTGTCGCCAAAGCCGCCCAAGCAAGAGCGAAAATATCACAAGCATTAATCTCCATTGATTTATTCTGATATGCTTGTACTCGCCAAGGTCAATTCCTCTCTTTGCAATCGTCGCACGCTCCGCTAATCTCGCGCTCATGGCAGAAACCAACGCGACGGCGGCCAAGACCCAGCACCCGCTCGCCGTCACGCGGACGGAACTGGTTTGGGAAGGCAAATATGACAGCGCGGGGTGATTGATATTCTCGGCAACGACACGACGAAAACGGTGAAAGTGAAGGTGAAATGAAACTTTACATTGAAACGACCGTGCCGAATTTCCTGTTCGCCGACGATGCGCCGGAGAAGAAGGCCGTCACTGAACAGTTTTACAAGTGGGTCAGGATCAGCCCCGACACTTTTTATATCTCCGGGCTGGTGCTGGATGAGATCAGCCGCGCCCAGCCGCCGTTGCGAACGAAGCTGCTGGACGCGGTGGCCCGCCTGCCGGCGGAGATTCTGCCCATCACCGACGAAACGGAGGGCCTGGCCCGGCGTTATGTGGCGGACGGCGCGATTCCCGCCCGTTTCATGGATGATGCCCTGCACGTTGCCATTGCGGTTCTCAACAGGCTGGATGTTGTGGTAACATGGAACATGAAACATCTGGCGAATGTGCGGCGGATTGAGAGCATCAACCGGACGAACCGCGCGATGGCCTTGAGTCCGATTCGTATCCATACGCCGGAAGAAGTGATTGAATTATGAAAAAAACCGGGATCAAAGAATCCAAAGTGCTGTTGGAAGTGAGACGCATCAAAGAAGAGATCGCGCGCGAAGCGGAAGGCGATCCCGGCTATTACCAGCGTTTGAACGGGCTGGGAGCAAAATTGCTCGCGAAGCATCGCGGCGCGGAATCGTCGTCCAGCGCGTATGTGCTGCATGAGAAGCCCGTGAAATACAAAACCCGCTGACCCACCGCGATGCCGCGCAAACAGAAAGAAGACCAAGGGCAAATCGGCTTGCTGGAAGCGCGGGTTTCAACCGCGCCGTGCGTGTTTCGGACTCATCCGGCCCGTTTCGCCCCCAAGTTCTTGTTTATCCGCGTCATCCGCGTCATCCGTGGTTTCAACTTCGGAAGTCCGTCTTAATTTCAAAATCCTGTTCATCCTGTTCATCCTGTCAACGGCTTGAACCGAACGCGACGTAGCGCAGGCGTCCCGCCTGCGAGTTCACCGGGCGTCCCGCCGGGTGTTTTGCATCTCTCAACCATCAACCGTTTTTAACGACCGACCCCGGCGGAACAAGGCACCTTCAAAAAGAAACTGGATCGCAAGTTCCGGCCAATCCCGGCGATTGTTGCCAAAGCCGCCATCGCAAGGTCAAAAGTGAATCCGTGACGGCGTGACGGCGGAATTGACGCGGATAAATCTTCGGCGCACACTCATCCGCATCATGGCGAAGGGAACTTCACAGAAATTGTCCAACGGCTCCGCCCTTGATTTTGAAGCCCAGCTCTGGGCGGCTGCCGACAAGATGCGTTTTTGGACAGATTTGCATCCCGACCTCAAGGCCGATTTCATTCTCGCCAACCCGCCGTTCAACATGAGCGATTGGGGCGGCGAAAATCTGCGGCAGGACGTGTCACCTGCTGTCATGTCTGCTATCGGGGAAAGCCAACGCCAAGGAAGACCAAGCGATGAATGCGAAATCAGATTTGTCGCCGCTTAAGCAGATACCTATCATTGAGGTTGCGAAACGACTTGGCATCCATGTTCGCGGAACGAAGGCGATGTGCTTCATGGGGCATGACAAGGCATCGCCTAGCTTGTCGTTCCTGAAAAGTCGCAACATATGGCGATGCTTTGGCGCATGTGGCAAGCACGGGGACGGCATCACTTTGGTCATGGAGAAGGAAGGGCTAGATTTCAAATCCGCCCTTGAGTGGTTCGCACGTAACTTTGCCGTGGATGTCACCCGGCAATTTCGGGGTCAGTCGCGTCGAAGTCGCGCAGTAAGGGTCAGGAAGGCTGTCGTTATTCAAACGGCGATACCGGAACAACAGGAGTTCACCGCCAACCCCGAGCTTTATGAGTGGCTGATCGGCAAGTGCGCCTCGGTTTCCAGCCCAGCCGGAGTCAACTACTTGGATACGCACGGCATCTCCCAGGAAGGCGCTATGCGCTTCAACATCCGGGAACTGCGCGACCCAGCGCGTGCGTTTCGTAAGCTCGTCGAAGAGTGGGGCGGGCCGCGCGTTTACCGCAGCGGTGTTGCCTGGGGAAAGGACGCGCATCCAGAACGCTTGGTCTGGAGTTCGCACGCACTGTTGTTTCCTTTCTACGAACAGGGAGTCGTCACCTACATTCAAGCCCGGATGTTTGAGGGAGAGCCGAAATTCCTCAATCCGCGTGGTGTTGCCAAGCCGATGTTCAACGCGGACAGGCTTCAGAAACTGAAGCCGGGGCAGTTAGTTCACCTTTGCGAGGGTGTTCCTGACGCCATCGCGGTGGAGTCGCACGGACTAGCCGCAGTCGGCATTTTGGGCGCAACTTCATTTCGTGCTGACTGGGTTGATCGCTTCCTAAAGTTCAAGGTGGTCGTGCTCGGTGACGGTGACGCAGCGGGAGCAAAGTTTGCGAAGGACATTTCCACGTTCTTCATGGAGCGCGGCAAAGCGGTGCAGTGCAAACCCCTGCCCAAAGGCAAGGACGTCGCGGACGTGCTCGCGCAAGCAAGGAGGTCCAAATGAGCTTTCTGGACGATGTCACAGACCAACTGAATCTACGGTGGGCCTGGGAAAAGGTGCGACGCGCTTCAACGCCCGGAGATGTCTGGATTGACGAAATCGAACTCGCCGGTTTCGAGGTCCAGTTGGAGCGCAACCTCCAGAGTATTGCGGCGGAGATACGAAAAGGGCGCTACCGCCTTCGTCCGTTGCGACCGATGGCGTTCCCCAAGAACCCGAATAAGGACGGCGAACAGCAAGTGCGGCAGTATTTCAACGTCGCTGTTCGTGACCAGGTCGCATGGACAGCGGTGGTGAATGTGGTTGGTCCGCATCTTGACCAGCTCATGCCTGCGTGGAGTTATGGCAACCGCCTTTTCCGAAGCATCTGGGTGGACGAGGATGATGGGGTTCGTCGCCGAAAGATTGGCAGGTATCGGCATTCTTCCGGGCGAATATACCTATCGTTTGGGCAAAGTTGGCCGGTCTTTCGCCGCCACGTCTTCCTCGCAACCTCGGCAATGACCGCCAAAGCAGGAAAATCGTCATCGAGTCAAATGACGGACGAGGATGCCGAAGAACTCAGTTTGCAGGAACAGCTAAAGGCCGAACACCGCTGCCCGTTCGTTCGGAAGGAATATTGGAATGAACGCGAACCGGCGGCAGGCAAAGAAGACCTGTATTGGTGCAGCGTCGATTTGGAAAAGTTCTATCCATCCCTAACAGCCCGTTAAAGAATAGCCATTTTTCCGAATACCACGAATAAATCGAATGCAGAGATTGGCTGCCACCGATACCAGCAACAACCCGCATCCGTC
>Ga0224534_1001031_pt1 | contig 15559 bp, 16 predicted proteins | sample 714E12024metaG_FD_172012 | JGI IMG/M metagenome (GOLD analysis project Ga0224534, IMG submission 172012) | Peat soil microbial communities from Stordalen Mire, Sweden - 717 E1 20-24 | ecosystem: Environmental > Terrestrial > Soil > Wetlands > Peat | place: Sweden: Norrbotten County, Stordalen... | reverse complement strand
CCCACTGCCACGGTAGGACGCCAGCACCTGGTCGCCACCAGGTGGAGCTCCCGCCCTTCGCCCTCACTCTGTTCGAAGGCCTTGAACTTGGTCCAGCCCCGACTTCGTTAATGGCTGCGACCGTGAACGTGTACGACGCTCCATTGCGAAGTCTCGAAATGGTGCATTGGGTCGCAGCCGTTGTACACCTCTTGTTGTCCGGATGTGAGATTGCAACGTACTTCGTAATGGGTGAACCTCCGTTAGACGAGGGCTTCGACCATTTCACATTTACTTTGGCGTGCTCAGCGGTCGCGTGAACCGAGAGGGGTGCGGCTGGACGCAAAACCTTCTTAGTAGTCCCATTTGCTGGAATCGACGTTGCCAAGACGAGGGCCATTAGGGCTGCACCAACGGATACCGGCCGTTTCCAACGTTTCTGGCTCATTGCTCTACTCCGCTTCGTTGTATAGATCGCGCTAGTCGGAAGCTCGTAGGTAGACGGGGCCTTCGGGTTTTCCCTACGTTCTACTATCCATTCCTCCGCGTAAATATCTACTTACGGAATCTTGGCAAACTAACTGGCGGAATTGCTATGTCAGCCTAACCCGAACTCAGGCCACGTCCTCATAAGCGTTGGCCGCCAAACGGGGTCAAAGCCACATCTGACGAGTTTGTTCTTCGGTATCGGCGAGCGGGTTCGACGGTTTCGAGCGATGTGCTCACGGGTTACAGTGCCAAAGAGGGATTGTTTTGCAGGGTAACGCCGTTGCTCTGTTACTGGCAGAAGAGAGCACCCATGGCTGAATTGATCATGCTGAAATTTGACAGTCCCTACGGCGCACAAGGCGCCCTGTCGGAAGTGCGCGCGCTCGAGGAGTTGCACTACGCGTGGTTGGACGATGTTGCGACGGTCGAGAAGCACAAGGGCGGTTTCGTGGCGCTTCACACGCCGCACGGTTCAGCTCTTCGAGGCGCTTTCTTCGGCAGTCTGATTGGCCTCCTCCTGTTCTGGTGGTTCCCCCCGGCGTGGTTCTTCAGTGGGTGGCTTGGCGGCATGGGCGGCGGTGCTCTCATTGGCGAAGCGATGAAACGATCGGGGATTGACGAGACATTCGTTGACCAGGTCAAGTCTGAATTGACCCCGGGCACCTCGGCCCTGTTCCTCATTGGTGCCAGGAGCGACACTGACGAGATGGCAAGGGCCTTCGAAGAGCATCATCCCACCAGCGTGATTCGTCACACGCTGCCCGAACCCACGCTCGAGAATCTCAGAAAGGAATTGGGCGAACAGGAGAAGGCTTGACGTTCTCGTACGCCGTACTCGCCAGCGTTCGAGCCGATTAACCACGTGTTGGGAGTGCGGGCAGCACAAATGATGCTTTGACAGTCCGACGCTTCGCCATAGGCGGTTTATGTCAATAGGAATCTTGCGGAACTTTGCGCACACCGGTTCAACCGGTTTGAGCGTTTTCGTGAGTCGCCATCCGTCGACCGGCCAGTCAATCTGCCAATACCATGCAGCTGGAGGGGTGGGTTCAGTGGGCCGTCCGGATCCTGGACCTGGCACCTCGGGATTAGAGAAGCAGGTTCTCACAGCCGCGAAAATTTGGTCCAAGAGCCGAGGGTCCCGCGCCACTTCACCGCGCTGGCCTTCGAGGTCCGCCCGCTCACGCCTGGGCGGGAGCGCGAATCGTCAATATTCCCAACGGTTTCTGATATGACTTTCGACACTGGCGGTGTTGGCGTGCTGGTGCTGGGCTAACGCACATGAGCAGTTCGTGGCTGGTCGCGGGTCTGGAGGAGGGGCCAGCCCCGGTGCAGCCTCGTCGATGGCTCGCGCTCGCGGTCCTATGCGTGTCGCTCTTGATCGTCTCGCTCGACACGACGATCCTCAACATCGCCCTGCCCGACATCGTGCGTCAGCTGCACGCCTCCGAGACGCAGCTCCAGTGGGTCGTGGACGTCTACGCCTGCGTCTTCGCGGGCCTGCTGCTGGTTGCGGGCAGCGTCGGCGACCGCATCGGGCGCAAGAGGCTGTTCTGTGGCGGACTCGTGATCTTCGGTGCCGCGTCGGCCGCCTCGGCGTTCTCCAGTGACCTGACGTGGCTCGACCTCTCGCGCTCGCTGATGGGCGTCGGTGCAGCTTGCATCATGCCCGCGACGCTCTCGATCATCTCGGATATCTTCCGTGACGACCAGACCCGTGCTCGGGCCATCGGGATCTGGTCGGGTACGACGGGACTGGGCGTCGCGATTGGTCCGATCGCCGGTGGCTGGCTCCTGGTGCACTACTGGTGGGGCTCGATCTTCCTCATCAACGTGCCTTTCTCGGTGCTCGGCATCCTCGGTGCGCTCTGGCTCGTGCCCGAGTCCAAGGACCCCCAGCGCCGACCCATCGACTGGCTCGGCGCCGTCTCCTCGGCCGCCGGGCTGACGCTGCTCGTCTGGTCGATCATCAACGTGTCGGTCAATGGCTGGGGCGCCTTCTCGTCCTGGGGCGCGGCGAGCATCGCCGTCGTGATCCTGGGCGGCTTCATCGCGTGGGAGCGGCACACGACGTTTCCCCTGCTGGTGATCGAACCCTTCGGCGACCGGCGATTCTCGATGGCGATGCTCGGCGGCGCGCTGTCGATCTTCAGCTTGATGAGTGCCCTGTTCCTGCTGACCCAGTATCTCCAGTTCTCGCTGGGCTACTCGCCGCTGGCGACGGGCGTGAGGATCCTGCCGATCGCCGTCGTGCTCGGCGTCGCCGCGCTGTCGTCGTCCCAGCTCGACAAGTGGTTCGGTACAAAGGTCGTGATTACGGCCGGGATGCTGATCGTGGCCGGCGGTTTGTGGCAGCTGACCACCGTGACGGTGACGTCGGGCTACTCCCACGCCCTGGCCGGCATGATGCTGCTCGGCGCGGGCGCCGGGTTCATCATCGCGCCGGCGACCTCCTCGGTGATGGCGGCCCTGCCCCGTGAGCGCGCCGGCGTCGGCTCGGGGATCAACAGCAGCGCCCAGGAAGTGGGCGGTGCCCTCGGTGTCGCGGTCATCGGCACGGCGTTGTCGTCGAGGTACCGCGCAGAGATGGCGCCCTTGCTTGTCGGTCACGCCGTGCCACTGGCGGCGAAGAATGCCATCCTCGGATCACTGGGTGGAGCACTCACCGTGGCCCACATGGCGGGAGGCGCGATGGGCAAGGCCTTGGCCCTCGCCGCTCGGCTGGCCTTCGTCGAAGGGATGGACCTGGCGCTGGCGGTGGGGGCCATCGTGCTCGCTGTCAGCGCGGTCGTGGTGGCCGTCGCGTTGCCCGCTCGCGCGAAGAAGCGGGCTCAGCCCAAGGGGCAGGGGCAGTAGCGGTGGCGCCGCGTCTGCTGGGCGAGCTGCTGCGCCGGCTTCGGCCGCGCAACGCGCCCGTCGCCGCGGTGGCGATACTCGCTCGTGCCGAGAGCGAGCGGACGGCGATCCTCGCGGTCGCCAAGAACACCTCCGTGTGCGTGGAGCTGCTGGCGCGCGAGAGGACGGCGAATTCAGGGAGTCAGCGCAAAGGTCTTGCGAATCAACAACGGTGAGTTGATCGATTAGGAGGTTGTCATGGCAGGTGGTCCTGCATGACGCAACGATAGAAGCAGACGGTGTTTCGTTTGCAAGCGGAGGGGTGAATCGCAACGGGAAGATCGGTGCCGAACTTCGGTATTGATCTGTGGACAATATTTCAGAAGAAGCCGAACTCATAGGGACTTGCATGCCGTCGTACGGTCCAATGAGCTGCTGTCAAGCACTGGGCATTACATGGGCACGTAACACGGAACAGTTGTGGTTACGTCGGGTCACTACAGGTCAACATTTGACAGCGTGAGACCTCTTCGACGTCATGGGTCCCAACAGAAACCCATTGCACCACTGATGGGGCTCGAACCCGTGCCACTGAATCGCTACGGGTTTCGCGTTGACTTGATCCACCGGGAAACTGACATTTTGCACGCCATGCGGTCCATTTCAGTTCGCCGACGTTCGCTGGCGACCATAAGCGGTTGCAATATTGGGTGTTCAGTTCGCCGGCGTTCAGGCGTGACCGCACGTAATCGCCGGCGTTGCTAAAGGCGTTGCTAAAGGCGTTGCTAAAGGGAATGCCCTTGCATACTGTGCAAAGGGTCAGGTTTCTGATGTATTAGTTCCGATGTTGGGCTCTGCTCATAAGAGGCGAAGATAGGATTTCGTGAATAGCCGTACCCTCCTCCGCAGCGTTCACGGTTCATCGGCGACACGTCAGGTCTCTCCGCGCACAGCTGGTGATGGAAGTCTTAATCGTCCGTATTTTCTAGGTGCCAATTGTGCAAGGTGCGGACACCTGCTTGAAGGGGTGGCGGCAACTTAGTGTCGTCAGTACGAAGAGGTCGAATCAGGCGATATTTCGGGCGGCCAGCTCTGCGCATTCAAATGGCACGGCCACTCCACGAGCATTGAAGCCAAAATAACTTTACGTCAGAGTACTGGTGCGCCGAAGTCAATGAATCCGGCATTCCTGCAAGCAGAGCTTGCATCGCGAGCTCTAACATCCATGAAACCTTGATCATCTTCTCCGAACGGATCGGGGGAATGTAAAGGATCGTCATTGGTGATCACGTGAGGCTGATCGGTCGAAGCAACGTCCGGAGTGTCACGGCGATGAAAACGGTGAGGCCTGCGCGTAGTTCCTGACGCGCAACACTGCCGGGTTCGGTAAACGACCGCGACCTGCATCCTGACCGCCTTGCAGTCGCTTAACTGCAGTCCTGCTCAATTCGACGGCATGCGGCCGCATTCTCACCGTCGCCTGTTGTACTTCGACACCAGTGCGGTCTTGGTTCCCACGCGGCATTGGCGGTTACGGCCAGATGAGGGTCTTGCCCTTGTACAGGCTGGCGACGAGTGACACATCCTCGGCGGAGGCGAGCTTGGGTACGGTGGCTATGACGCCGTAGGTACGCAGCGCGGTGGACTCGGGCCGCCACTCGGCGTACGTCTGCACACCGAGGCCCTGGCTCGGCAGGCTAGCGGACAAGGTCAACTTTCTCTCGAGCGCCCATACCGCGTCCTCGTGCGCTGGCACGAACTCCGCGCCTGCCGTCTTCGCGTAGGTACCTTCGATCTTGACGCATGCGGACGGGTGCTTGATGCAGTAGTGGAGGGCGCGCAGGTCCGCGCGCATGAAGTCGGCCACGGCCTGGCGGTGTTTGCTGAGGAACGTGGCGTTCACCGTCATCACGTTGTAGGTCCCCGCGATTTTGAACTGCTGCGGCGTGAACTCGTTGAACGGGTCCCTCGCGGCCTTGAGCATGAGCGCCTGGTTCGATTGGTAAGCCTGGAGGCCCTGGACCGTCCCCTGGATCACCTGGGTTGGGTTGTAGTTCGTATCGCCGATCAGGTTGATTGCCGAGATATTCGCGCCCGCGGCGGTGAGCATCTCCCGGATCGCGACCGGTAGAACCGTGTAGTAACCGAGGGTCTTGCCATCGAGTTCTTTAAGTGAGGTGATCGACTTATTCGTGATGATCGCGTAGTCGCTCGTATCGCCGGAGGTCTCGATGCCCACCATATGCGCGCCGCTGGCGACGGCCTCGAGGGTGTCGGCCGCGCTTCCATCGTTCGTCACTTGCGCCCTCCCCGACGAAACCAGTTCGTTGACGTCGGTGGCGTTCGTGACGAACTCGACTTTCAGGCACATGTCGGCGAAGTAGCCAAGCTTCTCAGCCCCGAAGACATCGATGATACCGGCGGAGGCGTCGAAGCCGAATGGTGAGACGTAGGTGATCGCCCCTACCGCCTTGTTCGCCGCACACTGGGACGCGTTCAGCAGTCCCGTGTTCACGTTGTGTTTTGCAGTTGTCGCACCCACTGAATCGGTCGTCGCGGTGATGAGCGTCGCGGTCATGCCAAGCGACAGTGCGCACAGCGCCGCCCGGGCCATTCCTGTTAGGCCTCTTGATTTCATGGGACGTCCTCTCGTCTTGTTATGTAGTTCTTTACTCAATCTCTTGCCGGTTTGAAACAGCCTGTCATGAAGGGTGCAAGCTCGCTCTTCTCGGACACGCCGAATCGGACGTTCGGCACACGGCCTCACTGGCTGCTCATCGTCACGGTGGAATATTCACTGTGACCTCGCCCGGCTCGAACTTTGCCAACTCAGCAACCGTCGCTGGAACATGGCGACAACGAACGTTACGCTAATACCGAGCAACGCGAGCACGACGACCGAGGCATAGACGGCCTGGAGGTCCGCCTGGTTCGCTGAGGTCTCGATCAGCGAACCGAGACCGGTTGTTTGACCTGCGGCGGAGAACTCCGCGACCACCGCGCCGATGAGCGACAGTGGCAGGCAGATCCTCGCGGCGGCGAACAAGTACGGCAAGCTACTCGGCAACTCCAGACGCCACAACACCTCCCACCGTGACGCGTGCAGCGTGGTGAAAACGTCGAGGACCTCCGGGTCCAGCGAGCGCAAGCCGACCAGGGAGTTGACAAGGAACGGGAAGAAGACGATCACTCCGGCGATGATGTACTTCGGGGTGAATCCGAAGCCGAAAGCGACCACGAGACCGGGCGCGATCGCGACGATCGGCGTGACGTTCAGCACGACGGCGAGCGGCATCAGCGCACGCTCGAGGATGCGAACGTGGCTCATGAGCACTGCGAGCAAGAACGCGGCAGCCATGCCGCACGACGCACCAACGACCGCTTCCCGCAGCGTGACGAGCATGTCGTGCCAGTACAAGCCCGGTTGGGTGCGGAGCTGGTCGACGATCTGGGAGACGGTCGGAATAATGTACGGGTTGTGGACCGCGTAGAGCTGCCAGCCAAGGACGATGAGCCCGAAGCCGACGATTGGTGGCACCCACATTTGCATTCGCAAGGCGCGCCATCGACTCCTTCTGGTGCTCACTCGCGCGCCTCGCCAGTCGTTCCGCGGGTTGCTCGTCATTCGGGCTGACTCCAGGTGCGGCGGAGCTCGCGGCGTACCTCGACCTCTACCGTATGAAATGCCTCCGAGTTCCCCACGAGGCTGCCACGCGGCCGCGGGAGATCGACGGGAATAACTGCTCGAATGCGGCCCGGCTGTGGTGACATCACCACAATCACGTCGGAGAGTTCGACCGCTTCGGCCACTGAATGCGTGACGAATAGGACCGTCTTTTGGTTCGACTGCCACAGCTCCAACAGCCCGCGTCGCTGTGCCTCGCGCGTGAACTCGTCAAGCGCCGAGAACGGCTCGTCCATGAGCAGGATCATCGGATCAAATACGAAGGCGCGCGCGATCGCGACCCGCTGCTGCATGCCGCCTGAGAGCTCGTGCGGCCGGCGGTCTAATACGCCGCCCAGCCCGAAACTCTCGAGCAGCTCACGAGGGTCGATCGGTCGTCGGTCGCCCCCACCGGTGCCGTGCTTGTTGACCTGGAGCGGTAGTTCGACGTTCTCAATCACCGTTCGCCACGGCAGCAGCGCCGGCGTCTGCGGCACGAGGCCTATGTGCTTGGACTCGGCGGCGTGAATGACGGTCTCGCCGAAGATCGACACCGAACCACGATCTGGGGTGAGCAGGCCGGCGACGATACGCAGCAGCGTGGACTTGCCGCAGCCGCTTGGACCGATGAGCGTCACGAACTGCCCTCGACGGATCCGCAGGTTGACGCCCTCGACGGCTGGCGTATTTTCGTTGCCTGTGGCGAAGGCCTTCCAGATGTCGCTGATCGAGACCCCGTCGTCATCCGCCGCGGAGACATCGTTGGTCAACTGAGCCGCGTGCCCGCTCACTTGCTCTGCGCCGCTTCTTGGCACGAGGTCGGCGGACAGCCACGCTGTAGTCTGCATCTATTTTCCATCGGCACCATCTTGTCAGCACGGGTAAAACTCAGCGCGCGTTACCTCTCGTCATGTTTCTTTTCGCCGTCTGACGGTGGATTAAGGCTAGGCCGATTGTCACAAGTTTGCGGCCAAACCACGTAGCTTCACGTAGCTATGGGACTTGTAGCGGATATTTATGGATATGCATACCGCAGTGAAGGCTTCAATCGAACTCGCCAGCGACATCGATCCCGCTATCACAGCACGCAAGCCTTCCATACGATTGACGAGTTCTGCTACGTGTTGGCGGTCTTCTTCGTGGTCAGAGAAGATCACTACGTCCGCGTCGAGATCGCTATCCTGGTCCTCCATTGTTGCGGCGGGCAAATGGTGAAATGCCCCAACAATCCTGCTCTCGGGAAGTGCGAACGCGATTTGTGCCGCCATCGAGCCACGGGCAGGATATAACGGAACAAGTTCGCGTCCCTCACGAGCGAGGGCGTTGACCATTGAGACAACCGTCTTACCGGCCAGCTGACTCTTCAGCGAACGTACCGTGGCAACAGCCGAATCCCATGGGGTCGCCACTATTACGATTCCGCTGAGCGCCGCGTCTTCATTCGTCGCTCCAGAGATGGTGCCTCGGCCGCGAGGTAACAAGCTGCCAGCGACTTCGTGAGCGCGGCTCGAATCGCGAGATCCTAGGACAACATCACAGCCCGCGTTCGCCAAACGAATGGCTACGCCGCGTCCAGCAGGACCGGTCCCTCCGAGTATTCCAATCGTTGTCATGCCTCTCCTTGGCTGCAATTTGCTGCGAAGATACCGAATGGACTCGGCAACTCACGGCCTGACGGTGGTCCAACCTCGATGATCGCCGAATAGTTGAAATTCGGATCACTACGCACTCTGGGCGAAGCAGCGAATTTGCCGCCGAACCGATCTTCAGGCATCGGTGGTCAAACCCTTCATCCCCAGAATTGTTACTGTCAACGCTGCCCGGCCAACTCTATCGGCGTTTCCCACGTTCACGGGTTTTACACCTCGATCCACGTGCGCCCAGTTGCTCGGGTGCAATGACCGCAACTGTAGAGGAGTGATCATGACGTAACCGAGCGATGGCAAAAAAGAAACCATTGTCTCATGTGGATAGCGCAGGAAAACTGCGAATGGTTGACGTCACGGGCAAGCGTTCGACGCTGAGGCGCGCGTACGCCAGTTGCGTGGTCCGCACCGTGGTCGACATCGGCGCTCTTGCACAGAGGAATGACGGCGTGGACCCCGTGCACGCGTCACGGCTCGCCGGTATCCAAGCCGCTAAGCAGACGGCGAACATTATCCCCCTCTGTCATCCACTGAATCTCAACGATATTCACGTCGACATCGTTGCGAAGTCGCAGTGCATAGAGATTTCAGCGACCGTAGCGGCGCAACATCGGACGGGAGTAGAGATGGAGGCGCTCACGGCGTGTGCCTTTGCCGCCCTCAGTATCATCAGCTCGTTAGTGGATTTGGACCCGAACGCACAGATCGACGACCTTGTCTAGCTACGTAAAAGCGGGGGCAAGTCTGGTGATTGGGGCCGACTAGTGGATGCCCCGCGAGGCAACCTCTCACGGTGAACGGATTGGTGTTGTTTTGACTCGTCCGACGCGGTCGCTGCGGACGTCACCGGCGTTCTTGGTGCCAACTCACCCGGCTCCCACACCGGGCTCGATCATCACCGACGACGTTCGCGCGACGTCGTCACCCTCAGCCGCCTGAAACAGCCGGGATGACGGCGATCTCGTCGCTGTCGTTCACGAGCGTATCGGGGCCAGCGTCGTCGCCGTTGACCCAGATGCGAGACACTGCGACTATTCGTGAGAAGTCGGCTCCGAAGCATTCTTCGGCCGCAGCGACGACGTCGCCGACGTGGCGACCGGGGAGGAAGACCTGGGAGACACCAGCGGCTTCGCGGGCCGGCCCGAAGAGTAGTAGTCGAGCCACCGTCTAGCCGCCGATCATCGACATGGAGCGCTGAGGCGACAAGAAGCCGGGCTCGTTGATGCCGTGTCCGGGGAACTTCCCCCAGACCGCCGATCGAAGGCTGTGCGCGATCGCATCATCGGATCCGCCGTGACGCAGGAGATCGCGCACGGTAGTTTCACCGTCAGAGAACAGGCAGTTGCGAATAGCGCCGTCGGAGGTGAGTCGCAGGCGGTTGCAGGTGCCACAGAACGGTTCGGTGACACTTGAGATCAGGCCGATCTCGCCGGCGCCCACCCCGTCGACGAAGCGGAATCGTTCGGCGGGCGCGGGACTCGCGGTCCGCTCGATTGGCTCCAGCTCCCATCGCGCCGAGATCAGATCATGGACTTCACGACCCGGCACCAACTGCGCACGATCCCAGTTGCCCTCGGCGTCCAGAGGCATGAATTCAATGAAGCGGACCGTGCGGCCGGTGTCGCGCGCGAACTGGGCGAACGACAGAATCTCGTCATCGTTTTGACCGCGCAACAGGACCACGTTGATCTTCAACGGCAGGAGTTTCGCTTGTTCTGCCGCGTCCATCGCATTGAGCACGACGTCGAGGGTCGCCCGGCGGCGAATCGCGGCAAAGCGCTCCGGGATCAGCGAGTCGCAGCTGATGTTCACTCGCCGAAGCCCCGCCTGGGCGAGGTTTTCGGCGTGGCGCGCCAACTCGGTTCCGTTCGTGGTGAGAGAGATGTCCTCGAACCCCAGATCGCTCAAACCCTGCACCAGGGACACCAGTCCCTTTCGAACGAGGGGTTCGCCACCCGTGAGACGAACGGCATCGACCCCGAGGCCTTTGGCCACCTCGGCGAAACGAAGGATCTCGTCAAAGCGCAACAACTCATCACGCTCCATGAAGGTCATGCCCTCTTCGGGCATGCAGTAGACGCATCGCAGGTTGCACCGATCGGTTACTGAGATCCGCAGATCGTTGTGGACGCGGCCGTAGCGGTCGACGAGAGGACCACTGGTGGGCATGACCTGGACCACGAGCTTGTCCGACTCCATCGCACGCAACGATTTGGGTGTGATGCCGACCGGTACCGACGTCGTCATGAGCCCGCCCCTCCGGTTGATTGGTCATCACTCAGCTCGGTGACATCGGCTGGGTAGAACAGTAGTGCTCGAACTGGGGTCCCCTGGGCTACGCCTCTTCCATCAGGCAGGATCAACAGGGCGTTGGCGTTCGCCATGGCATTGAGTTGGTGGGATTCCTGGTCCTCGAGGGGGCGGGCGAAGTAGTGGCCCTCGCCGTCGAGGGAGACGTGGCCTCTCACGAAGTGGATTCGGCCGTCAGGAACTCTCGCCAGATCGACCGTGGACGTGGCGCTCACCAGTGCGCGAAACAGATTGGTGTGTCCCGCCATCCGTCGAACGGCGGGACGTACGAGCAGTTCGAAACTCACCATGGCCGACACCGGATTCCCCGGGAGTCCGAACACGGGGAGGTTCGTCTGGGCCAACGTTCCAAAGGCGAATGGTTTCGCCGGGCGGATCGCGACCTGCATCCAGCGCATCGACCCACCGCTGACGTCGTCGAGCACGATACGCACGATGTCAAAGTCGCCGACACTGACCCCGCCGCTGGTGATGAGGGCATCGCACGATTCGGCGGCTCGACCGAAGGCCTCGAGAAGAGCCCCACGGTCATCTGGAACGACGCCGAGGTCGACTGGCTCCCAGCCTTCTTCACGAATAAGTCCAAGCAACGAGTGACGATTGGCGTCTCGGATCCGGCCGGGGGGCAGCGGCCCGTCATCGACAAAGAGTTCGTCGCCCGTTGAGAGCACGCCGAGGCGAGGACGACGATGGACCGGCACCGTACCGATCCCTTGTGCCCCGAGGACACCCAGGTGGGCGGGCCGAAGAGTCGTGCCGGCCAGGGCGAGTACATCGCCCGCGGCCACGTCGTAGCCGGGGTGGCGAATGAAGTTGCCGGCAGGAATCTCGGTCGTGACGACAACGGTGTCATCGTCATCATTCGGCTCACAAAGCTCCACCATGGACACCGCGTCCGCACCGTTGGGGATCGGTGCGCCCGTCATGATGCGAACGGCCTGGCCCGGTGCCAGCGTGCCAGCGAAGACGTGTCCGGCGCTGACGGAGCCGACGATTTGTAGGGTGACGGGGGCGCCCTTCGTGTCGTCGGATCGGAGCGCGTAGCCGTCCATTGAGGAGTTTCGAAATGACGGGACGTCATTGACGGCGTAAACCGTTTGGCCCAGGACGCATCCGAGCGCCTGGTCGATCGGCGTCACGTCAATAGGGAGCGGTGAAACGCTGTCGAGCACGATGCCCTGTGCTTGGTCCAATGGAATCATCATGTCCACTCAGGACGTCTTCGTGGGTCGCTGCACCGGGGGGACGCTGGCGCCAAAGGGCGACGCGTCATGAGCGCACGCGCTCCATTCAGAGCCTCCCTCCCACGTCTCGTGCTTCCAGATGGGCAGGGTGTGCTTGAGCGTGTCGATGCAGAACCTCGCAGTTTCGAATGACTCGGCGCGATGGGGAGTTGACGCGGTGACGACGACCGCAACGTCGCCAACGTTGAGCATGCCGACCCGGTGCAGTAGCACGAGTCGGCCCAGATCACTCCAGCGTTCGCGTGCCTGGGTGGCTACTTCGGTGAGACGTGGAACGACGTACTCCAGGTAGGCTTCGTACTCCAGGGACGTCACGCCGGGTCGGTGTTCGGAGTGGTCACGCACCAAGCCACAGAACGTCACGATGCCGCCGCAGTGCGCAAGACTTGCCCACTTCCACGCCTCGTCAACCGGCAGTGCCTGGTCGGACACGCCAATCCAGTCGCCGACACTTGGCGGGGCGAGGGGCGGATGGGTCACGAGGCAACCCTATGGATAGGTCCGGTGTCGTCGCGCAGCGAACGAACCTCGGCGTTGGCACGCCGGGCGATGATTTCGGCACAAATTGCCACCGCAGTCTCTTCCGGCGTCCGAGCGCCAATTGCCAGGCCGATCGGCGCCATGATCTCGTTCAGCCGAGCAGGAGCGACACCGGCTTCGGTGAGGCGCTTGACGCGTTCCAAATGAGTCGTACGCGATCCCATTGCGCCAAGGTACCCAACCTTGGTTGACAAAGCCGCGACGATCGCGGGAATGTCGAACTTGTGATCGTGGGTGAGAACGCAGACTGCATCGCGTGCGCTGAGGCGTCCGGCCACCGTCATCAGGTAGGCGTCCGGCCACCCCACGATGACTTCGTCCGCTTCGGGGAAGCGTTTCTTTGTGGCAAAGATCTCGCGCGCGTCACAGACCGTGACGTGGTAACCGAGGACTTTTGCCACCTTGACGAGTGCCGCAGTGAAATCGACGGCGCCAAAGATGATCATGCGCGGTGGCGGGGCGAAGACGTCGATGAACACCGTGACATCGTTGAGGCGAGATTCGCCAGCTGAGCCGTAGTGGCGGGCCACGCTCTGTCCACTCGAAAGCGCCCCAGTGGCGTCGCCGGCTACCACGGCATCGAGCTTGTCGTGCCCCAGCGATCCCCGAACGCCAACGGCTTGGCTCACCAGCAAGGTCGCACCAAGTTGTGGGAGCAACGTGTTCCGGCCTCGGACGACGTCGGTGCGTTCGATCACCGTGGCGAGGGCCACTGGATCTTCATCCCTTATGCACTGGGCCAGCGTGGTGAAGATCTCGTCCACTAGTCGACTGGCTCGATGAAGATCCGAATGGTGCCGCCACAGGTCAAGCCAACCGCAAAGACTTCGTCGTCGGAATAGCCGAATGTGCAGAGGCGTGGCTCGCCCGACTCGATGACGCCGAGTGCCTCAGCAACCACCGCGCCTTCGACGCAGCCGCCAGAGACTGAGCCAACAACCTCGCTCGCCTCGTTGATCGCCATGGCCGCGCCTGGGTCTCGAGGTCCAGCGCCAACGACCGCGACGACGCGCGCCAGTGCTACTCGCTGGCCGGCGGCCTGCCAACGCTCGATGTCTGCGATGAGGTCCTTCATCTGTCTGAATCCTCGCCTCTGGTCTCGGTCTTTTCGATGGGTCGTCAAGTCTGTAGACTGTAAAGACTAGTGACGGTCAGTTTGGAATTGTTCATTGCCTCGGAAGTGCCTCGCGCACACAACGGCGAGCGATTGTCGGTGGTCGGCGCGGCGTCCTTTGGTTATGCACGAACAACGTGGGTCTGCTTGCGGCGAAAGCGTGAGGACTCGAGGGCGGTGAGGGCCGAAGGTCCCCAAGCGCTCGGAACGCTTCGGTGCCATTTACTGTGCCAACTGATGAGTCTGCAGCGACCGGTCGCCACGGGTATTGGCGAAACGATTCCCACCGACGGCCGCACTGAGACCGACGTGACCATGTACCGCATTCGGCACCGCAATCCCAGTAAAATGGCGCAATGTTGGCGGGTAGGCTGCGCGTTGTGAATGGCGCTCGGTGGTCGCTGTCGAACCGCATGAGGTGGTGGCCATGAAGGAAGTTCTCGATGACGTCGGTGTGCGAACCGCCGACGAGACGGGGATTGGCGTCGTGGCCGCGGTCAGGGCGCATCGGGCGGACGCCCCCGTCTCCTCGCTGCGCGACGGGTCGGGCCGACTCCATCGGGTGATCGAGTGACTGCCGCGATACTGCTCTGCGCTGGAGGGTCGACCCGCTTCACTGGGGACCAGCACAAACTCCTGGCGCCGCTTCGAGGTCGGCCGTTGGTCGCATGGGCGCTCGAGCATGTCAGCGCCGCTGGTTTCGACGAAGTCATCGTGGTACTCGGGGCGGTCGACCTCTCAAAGGTGCTCGGGACGGTCGTCATCGTCAACAACCCTGAGTGGGCGTCGGGTCAGGCGCACTCACTGCACGTCGGTATTGCTGCAGCCGAGCAACGGGGCCATGAGGTGGTGGTGGTGGGTCTGGGTGACCAGCCGTTCGTGCCCCCGTCAGCGTGGTCGGCGGTTGCCAACGCCAGCAGCCCTATTGCCGTGGCAAGTTTCGCCGGTCAGCGCACCCCACCGGTCCGGCTCGCACGTGGCGTATGGCCCCTGCTCCCGACCGGGGGAGACGTCGGAGCTCGTGAGTTGATGTTGGCCCGCCCGGACCTGGTGATCGAGATCGCATGCGATGGCGATCCCCTGGATATCGACACCGTGGAGGACCTGGCCCGATGGAGTTGAACACCGATACCCGCATCTAAACTTCTCCGAATCAAACCCCTGGCGCCCAACGGGCGCGAGCGCCGCACCGGTCTCAGTCTCGGTGCGACCGCATTGGCGCGGGTTCGACTCCCAGTCTTGCGGCACCAGTCTTGCGGCATAGGGTCGCTGACGTCCGAATCCGGCCATGCCCTCGGCAGGATCGCTCGTTGACCGCTGTGATCGAGTCCACGACGAGCTGCGCATCTCGGTCACTGACCGCTGCAACCCGCGGCGCGTGTACTGGATGCCCGAAGAGGATATGACGTGCCTACCCAGGTCCCAACCGCTTGCTTACGAAGAGATCACCCAGTTGGCCCGGGTCGTGCGACCTCGGCGTGGCGTCGATTCGGCGCAACGGCGTGAGCCCCTTATCCCGGAAGATCTTCCCGTGTTTATGCCGCACAACGTCGTCTCATCACCGGCGGCCCCCGATATTTTCTTCGAGTCCTGACGAAAATCGAACTTTAACGGCGCATCGGAATCTAGTGGGGTGCGATGGTGGCGAGTAGTTCCCAGTTGGGCTTGCCGGCGTAGAGCAGAGCGCGAACTCGGAAATTGCGAAACTTCCGAAAGCCAAAGGCGACCCGCTTCACCC
>Ga0224534_1001030_pt1 | contig 15568 bp, 20 predicted proteins | sample 714E12024metaG_FD_172012 | JGI IMG/M metagenome (GOLD analysis project Ga0224534, IMG submission 172012) | Peat soil microbial communities from Stordalen Mire, Sweden - 717 E1 20-24 | ecosystem: Environmental > Terrestrial > Soil > Wetlands > Peat | place: Sweden: Norrbotten County, Stordalen... | reverse complement strand
TTGCTTTTCACTCGCTCATCGGCTGTCATGGATTGCCATATCTGGTGGCCAGTCTGCAGTCAAGATGTGGTATTGTTAAATACTGGAAACGCGATTTCTGAGTTGCGCATGAAATACTCGCTTAAAAACGTCCAAAGATCCTTGAAAAACGCAGTTTGTCTGCTAAAAAAGCAAGGAGTTTCAGCCCTTTATATGGAATTATATAAGCATCACCATACAAACTCACAAAAGGGATGAACTCCTTATGAAGATCATTCTACACAAAACGTCAAATTCCTGCGGGGGTGATCGCATGTTAGTCCTGAAAGCGTTGGTGATCAGTTTACTAGATATGTAAATTAGTAGTATTTATAGAGGTGATACGTCTTGGTAGGCATCAAGGAAAGCATCAAGGAAGGAGAAATCTTTAGTCGCTGGTTGTCCTTCTTGCCGGCGCCTATACTGATCACGGCCAGCAACTCATGCGCCAGGGGGAGGGTCGATAAAAATAACGTCATCTAAGTCTACAAAATGCTTATCGCTCGTAACCACCTGGCACTCTGACGCTTTTGCCGTTGCGTAAACTATGGCGTCGGCCATTGGGAGGCGATGCGCGATGCTGAGCTTGGCGGCAAGCAGCGATAACCTCTCGGATAACTCAATCACCCTTGTAGTATCCATTTGAGCAGCAACTATGACTGCCGACTCCTCGCCGCGTTCCCTCAAAACCTTCTTATAAACCTCATAAATTACGATAGTCGGGGTGGCAATACTCTCGCTATCTTGAAAATACTGTTCATATTCCGCAGCATTTTCGCCGTCCACCAAAAATTCAATCCAGCCGCAGGAATCGATGATGATCATAGCCTTTCATCCTCTTCCCTGAGTCCAGACTTATCCATTCCCTTTAGAAAACCCTTCATTTCGGGAAGTGGAATTTCCGGTACAAGATTGATAGATTGGCCTGCCACCACTACCCTCAGTTTTTGACCAACTTTCAGTCGTAATTGTTGTCTAATATCTCTGGGAATGACCACCTGAAATTTACTGGAGATCGTTACTTCACCCATGATCTCACCATCCTTACTTTTCTATTATCGATGGTTATATTGTACAACAGAGTGCGTGCCGTCAGCAAGTAATACTCGGTAAACGAGTTCTTGGCTTCAGTGGGGGCTTTCCTTCTTTGTATGCCATCTTCTTTAAAAAGCGCACCCGGTAGCGGCGCGATCGCAGGCGCGATTACAGCACGTTGACATTCTTGCAAGCATGATATATACTATGGTATATACCATTTATTGAAGAGGAGGTGCCACTTGTGGATACTGCTAAAATATTTGAGAATGGGCGCAGTCAGGCAGTGCGGTTGCCAAAAGAATACCGTTTTAAGGATAACGAAGTGTTTGTAAAAAAAATTAACGATATCGTTCTATTAATCCCTAAGAATAGTGTCTGGAAAGCAATGGAGGACAGTTTAGAATATTTTTCGGAAGATTTCATGTCTGACCGGAACCAGCAGGAAGCCCAAAAGCGAGAGGATCTCTAAATGATCTACATGCTTGATACAAACATGTGCATCTATATCATTAAGCAGAAACCGCTCAAAGTTCTGGAAACCCTGAAAAAACAGGATGCTAGAGATGTATGCGTTTCCGTCGTCACGCTGGCCGAACTTGCATACGGGGTCGCTAAAAGCCAGCAAAAGGAGAAGAATTCGATTGCCTTAACCAGTTTTTTAGTACCATTGGAGATCTTGCCTCTCTCCGATAAAGCCGCTGTAAAATCCGGAGAAATTCGTGCTACGCTTGAGATAAAAGGACAGATTATCGGCTCTTACGACTTGTTGATCGCGGCACATGCTCTCTCTGAAAACCTGATCCTGGTCACAAACAACACCGGCGAATTTGGCCGCATCCCCGGCCTGGCACTGCAAAATTGGAGCGAGTGAAGCTGTGCAATCGCCTCGTGTATTGCAGCTTTGTATGCACGCTGTCCATGGTGTTGATTCAGGCGGTGGTAAAGGGTATTCTATTGGATATTAGTTTATACACGAAATGTCTCTAAAAGCCAGTCGTACCAAGAATTATAGCGATTGTGACAGTAAAGTCACGCTAGCCTTCTGCTCTGCCGCCAGGTCCTCGTGCAGGCCGGCGACCGGGTCGCCCATGGAGGCGCATGTCTAAGCACACTATATAGAAAGCCCCCGGGTCTTATCGTCGATGACAAGGTCAAATGTGCGGGCGGGTTCCTGGAAGAAAGAAATCAGGGGCAAAGCAGCACCCTTAGTGCACAGTATCACCTTAAGCGAACATTAGTGGCATCTTCGAATCCTCAGATTGGTTGGAAAATGGGAGGCATTGCCGATCATTAAGAGAGAATAGATGCAAGAAGGCGGCTTCCAGAGAGCGCTGACCACTCCAGAGCCGCCTTTTCCTCATAATTTTACTGCCACTCTAAAAGATCTTCTTACTGTCCATGTAGCCCTGGATGTAGTCCAGGGTCTCGCCGAAGCGCTGGAAGTGCACGACCTCGCGCTCCCGCAGGAACTTCAACCCGTCCTGTAGATCCACATCATCTGTCAGCCTGATCAGGTTCTCGTAGGTAGCTCTGGCCTTCTGCTCCGCCGCCAGGTCTTCGTGCAGGTCGGCGACCGGGTCGCCCATGGTATTGATGTAGGCGGTGGTGAAGGGGACGCCGTTGGAGTCGCTGGGGAAGATGCCGCTGTCCCAGATAGCGTAGTGACCGCCGTAGCCTGCCGCTTCGATCTGGGTGATGGTGGCGCCCTGGGTCAGCTTGAAGATCATGGTGGCGATCATCTCCCAGTGGGCGAGTTCCTCGGTGCCGATGTCGGTCAGCACGCCCTTGCCGCGCCCGGTGGGCATGGTGTAGCGCTGGGAGAGGTAGCGCACTGCGGCTCCCAATTCTCCATTGGGGCCACCTAACTGCACTATTTTTTATAGTTGAAAAAATGAAATTATCTTCTGGTTGCTCGGCGTAGCTAAGCGTAGCTCATTTATCGGGTTTTTAAAAGTTGCTGGTAAGCTATGGTATATTTTGAACAAATACGAACACTTCTGCCGCTTGCGGCAGTTTCTATATTATACTCTTGTTGTCTCCTGCCTGCACCCCAAATTCGGAGTGCAGGCTTTTTGTTGTCTTTTTCTGCTTGCAGCATGGGTGCCTGCTCAACACCGGACCAGGTGGCGAAGCCTTTGACGCCGGCGGCATATGCAGTGGCCGTGTCTGCCGAGCATCCTGATGTACTGAGCCAACTGAAAAATGGCTTGAGATCGTATTGCGAACTAATTTCCATCGGCTTGACCCCCCAATATTGGACACATACTCTTAGCAGCTTTCGGTATCGTACGATTTCGTGAAATCTGAGCCTCAATGCGCCGCCCTTGACCTGGAGCCTCTGCAGGCCACGTTTCCAAGGGATAGCGGGATGTGGGCTAGCCCCATATCCCTTTGCCGTTGCCAGGCTAACGCAGCCTGCCACTCCAGGTTCAAGGGTCTCCGCTGTGCTCCGATAAACGGCTGGCTTATCGCTAAACCCGCACCTGCTCAAGCTGGACCGCCTGACGGTAGCACTCATCAGGGGTGCGGTACTGCAAACTGGAATGAATGCGCCGGCTGTTGTAATGTCTCATAAAGCTGGCTACTGTCTCATAGGCTTCGGCGTAAGTAGTGAATTCGTAGCGTTATAGGCACTCCTCCTCCAGGATACAGTGAAACGATTCGATATGGGCGTTTTTATTGGGCGTCTTAAAGGGTATCCGTTCATGTTCCACGCCAAGATTAAGACAGGTTTCCTCAAACAGGTTGCTGATGTACTGTGGCCTGTTATCCGAGCGGATCACAGGTTTGGTTTCCCTGGTGTAGAGCTGTCTCTTGAAAAGGGAATTCTTCAGTAGTCTGGCGGCATCGCTTCCTTCGCATGTAAGTCCGATATGGTAATCGATAATGGAGCGGTCAAAGACGTCAATGACGGACATTACATAGAAATACCGGTCTTCTCCGGCAACATAGCCATATTTTAAATCAGTTTCCCACAATTGATTGGATGCCGTGACCGCATGATTTCTCGCCAGGCGCCTGGGATGTTTAGCTTTCAGCCTTCGTTGCGGCCTCAGGATATTCAGTTCCTTGCACAGACGGTAGACCTTCTTCTTGTTGATTACCAGGCAATAATTTCTTCGGAGGGCATGGGTGAGCTTCCTATATCCGTAAGCCTCTCCTTCATCAGAAATTAATTCACAGAGCCACTCCTTGATCTGTTCGTTGCACACGATCCTGCCGTCCGCGCTAAGGGAGAACCGGGTATTCCTGCGGCCGCTCCCGGATTTGCGGGGTCCTGGCTGACGGTTGAGACTGTAATAGTAGGTAGATTTGCTGACCCCGACAATCCGTAAGACGAGCCTGGCTTGATAGCCTCTGGCTATCCATTTATGGGCTATGTTTACTTTATCTTCAATTGTGGGTTTGCTTTTTTTAACAGATCACGCAGGATCTCGATTTCCAGTTCCTTTTTACCGAGCAGCTTTTTCAGCTGATCATTTTCGGTCAATAGCTCTTTATGATCCTGCGGCATCTTGGAAGCCGCATGCTTGACGCCGTTGTTCTTCGACTCCCTGACCCATCTGCTGATGATGTTCTTATTGAGATCATATTTCCTGGCCACAATGGAACTGTTGCCAACTTCGCCAACTTCTTTAACGAGCTGCTGCCTGAATTCTGGTGTGTATTGTTTTTTTTGCATGACCTTGCCTCCCCAAATTAGGATAACAGATTAAGTGGATCTGTCCAACCTTTCTGGGGGGCTAAATAGGGCATCCTGGAGTTCTCATCAATCCACCCGTTGGCCGGCAGGTACGATCTGGAGACCAGTACCGGCAAGCTAAGCTTTGATATACCGGCAACGTCCAATCTGTCTATTAAAGCCGTCAGCAATGCAGGCAAAATTATTGTTTCCGGTTTTAATGGACAGGCACCGCTGATGAATGGAATGGGCAGCACTTTCGACACGGTGCTGGGTTCGGGAAAGGGCCAGGCAAGCCTGCAGGTGAATGCCGGATCGATCAAGATGGCGGCGCAATGAGTTTTCCCTGTTACATAAAAAGCTGTTAAGCGATGACACAGTAGCCGGTAGAGTCCAGCTTTGATAATCTCGTGTTGGCGAGATGAGGCAAATCGGAAGGTCAAAGATAACGGGTAACGATTCTGGTCGCCAGGTACCCCAGGAAAACGGAGAGCGGCAGAACTGCCAAGATGCCGGCCCACGAGAGGGCCTGGAAGCCCAGAATGAGGCCGACTGACAGAAATCCGGGCAGCATCAGTATGAAGATGGACATCCTCGCTGCCGCCGACAGATCGCCCTGCTTCCAGCGGAACAGTGTCATAAAATCGGCAGTGGCGGAATCTTGCCAGTAGAAGTACGACACACCGGCAAACAAAAGGGAGTAGCAGGCCCAGATGATCAGTTTGAACCAGGCGGTGTATGGCCAGGCAAAGGCCAAGCAAAGCGCCATCAGCACCAGGTAGAGGGCTATGTTGCGTGGGTTTCGCAAGAACACCTTGATGCACAGTTCTGTCAAGTTGTTGACTGCATTGCGCTCCCGGAATAGGTTATTCGAACGGGGAAACAGCCAGGGACGCCTTTTTTGCGCAGGCGGTTTTTTGAAGGTCAAACCTGAAATGCGTAGCATAAAGGATGCGTAACGCAGCCTTGCGCTCATCTCCTGCGCAACGTCGCTCAGAAATGTCCCCTGCTGATTTAACCTGGCCACGATCAGGACAACGGACAACAGCATCAGCAGAGCTATGACTGCCAAGGATGCGAACATATAATTCAGGATCAGACCGATGCCCCAGACGAAGGGAATTCCCAGAGCCAGAAACAACGCCATTTTGAGCATAAAACTTGTCCAGCCATTACCCCACGCCGCGAGGCGGTGCTTGGCCAGGCCGAAGTTGAGACGCAACAAAAAGGCGACTGCCAGGAACAGCCCGATCTGCGCCCAGGAAAGGTGCAGGATCAGAGCAGGGTAGAGCAACACAAATAGCAGCAGGCTGGCGATCAGATTGACGACTGCGGAATAGAACATGCTGAGCCCGGTCAACTGTCTGATCCAGCCCCCGCGCTGCAGTAAAAACAACTGGTCTGCTTCATCCACCAGGATCCGGATTGTGCCTGACCAGGCAAAATAGAACACCACTGCTGCCAACCAGCTCAACGGGATTAGTCCCAGCCAGGCCGGTGGTTGCCGCCATAGCATGATGTAGCTATACACGCCTGCGACAGCCGCTGGCAGCACGATGTATATGGCGACAATCCAGTTGATGACCGACCTCCAGGCAGTATACTGGAATCGCCATTCTGAGGCCAGGCGCCTGGCGAACAACTGCTGCGGCGTGATCACTCCAGGCTCTCCAGGATCGTGTTGAAACAGGTGAGCAGGGACGCCTCGGGCGTTCCACAGATGGTCCTGATCTGCTGCAGGTTTCCCTGCATGATCAGCCTGCCTTCATCCATCAGGATCAGGGAGTCGCAGATGCGCTCCGCCGTGTCCAGGGCATGGGTCGACATCAGCACTCCTGCTCCCCGCCTCCGCTCCTGGTCCAAAAGGCTCAACAGATCCCTGATGGCTCGCGGGTCGAGCCCCATAAAGGGCTCATCGATGATGTAGACATCGGCTTTGATCAGCAAGCCGACGATCAGCATTGCCTTCTGCTGCATGCCTTTGGAAAAGCTGCCCGTCAGGTAGTGCCTTACCCCATCCAGGCGGAAGAGGTCGAGCAGCCTGCTTGCCTTGTCTAGAAACTCCCGTCTTCCCAGGCTGTACGCCGAGGCCGCCAGTTCCAGATGCTCCCAAAGTGTCAATTCATCATAGAGAATTGGCTGTTCAGGGATATAAGCATATCGGCTGTCTGGTTTTATGAAGTTGATAGCGCCTGACATCACAGGCAGCAGACCGAGAATGGCCTTGATGACCGTGCTCTTGCCGGCTCCGTTGGACCCTATCAAGCCCAGCAACTCGCCACGTTTGAGGGAGAAGACGATGTTGCTGATAGCACGGGGATGGCCGGTGTAACCGGCGTGTTTGATCTGGACTGCCAATAATGTATCCATGCAAGAGCCTTTCGTATCCGGTACAGTCTTGATAGCAGGTCTGTCTCGCTAAAGATCCCTGTTTTCATAAGCCCTCAACGAGATGAGCAGGGAAGACAGAAATATGGCCAGCAGCACCAGCGTTATCTTTGATGCTAATTGCCAGAGGGGAACCTGCCTGATAGCAGACAGCAAGAATATTACTCTGTACGGATGGTATTGGCAGAGATCGACCAATAGACCCGTGGCGGATATCAAGGATATGAATACCAACAGGTTGACGTATCTGATCCTGGAGCCGCCGAGCTTGAAATACAGGGGAAAATAGTAGCTGCAAAACAAGGCTGTTCCTGCCAGCGCTCCGGCGATGTCTCCGATGGTGAGGGGCCTGAAGGTGATAGGCAATCTCAGGGACGGGAAGATACTGCCGGTCAGGAGGGCTATTACCAACAGTGCGAGAGCGGCATAAACGAAGGCCGAACAATACTTGGCCAGTACGATCTCTTGCCTTTTGACGGGCAGACTGTTCAGCAAAAGAGCGCTTTTTTCATCGCAGTCGACGGCGGTAGTGACGATCATGTAGACGGTGGCGATAACTGCGAAAAAGTAGATGAACCCTAAAAATGAACTTTTTGCGAACACGAAAAATAAAAACAGGAAATAAAATATCGCAAATATTAAATACTTCTTCTGGATCAGGATATCCTTCACGATCAGGTTAAGCACAGTAAGCCCCCCTTACTGTAAAGAGCATGATATCTTCGAGAGTCGGTTTTTCGATGATCGCCCTGCCTCCGAACAATCGTCGTGCCTCCGCCGCATCCCTGGCCAATCCTACAAAGCCGAACTTGCTCTCCCGGAGCCCCACGAATACTTGCCTCAGGTCGCGGTCCAGCAGGTCGTTGTCTCCCTTGACGAGGGCATACTGCTCCAGGATGGTGTCCTTGGCAGCGCTCAGCACGATCCTTCCCTTGTGAATGAAGGTGATGTAGTCGGCGATCTTGTCCAGGTCGGTGGTGATGTGGGTGGAAAAGAGGACTCCCTTGCTCTCGTCCTGGATGATGCCGGCCAGCAGATCCAGCAGTACGCTGCGAAAGACGGGGTCGAGGCCGGAGGTGGGTTCATCCATGATGATCAGGTCGGCGTGGTGGGATAGGGCGAAGGCCAGGGAAAGCTTCATCTTCATGCCCCTGGATAGCTCCTTGATCTTTTTCTTGGTGGGCAGTTCGAACCGCTCAATGTAGCTTTGGAAAACCGGGTCGTCCCACTGCTTATAGAACGGCTTGATGATCCGCTTCGTCTCGCTGATGGTCAACTCATCGTAGAAATAGCTCTCTTCGTAGACGAATCCGATCCTTCCCCTGACCTGCACCTCCTCCTTGATGTTATCCAGCCCGAACACCCTGATCGATCCGGCATCCCGCCTGATGAGGTTCATGATCAGCTTGATGGTGGTGGTCTTGCCGGCCCCGTTCGGCCCGATGAAGCCCATGATAAAGCCGCTTTCCAGGCTGATATTGACATCCTGCAATGAAAATCCCGGATAGTGCTTGGACAGGTTTTCAATCTCCAGTATCTGGCTCATGTTCCCCCTCCTCGTAGAGCAGATCCAGCATCTCTTTGATCTCATCCCGGCTGATGCGCAGCATTCGGCTCTCGGAGACGATCTCGCCCAGCTTATCCTCGAGCATCTTCAATCGCTTCTCCCGTAACAACTCCTTGTTCTCTCCCGAGATGAAGGACCCTTTGCCGCCCACGGTTTCGATAAAACCGTCTTTCTCCAACTCCTCGTAAGCCCTTTTGGTGGTGATCACGCTGATCCGCAACTCTCGGGCCAGGTTCCTGATGGAGGGGAGGGCATCCCCCGGCGCCAATCCCCCCCTGATGATTTGCTCCTTGATCTGCTTGGCAATCTGCTCGTAGATCGGGTCCTGGGAGGAATTACTGATCACTACATTCATCCTAGTCCTCCTCTGCTTATATATGACATGTACAGTATATATACTATCTACAGTAATGTCAATATTCTGCCCGCTGCGAACACTCAGTGAACCCACAAGATTTGAAGTCTAAATATCAATGCCTGCTGTTTGATAGGATAGGCTTAATTGTGCGTAGACATCGATCGTGTAGGCAGTTTGACAGGAGTCAAAAAGATGTTATATTAAGAACGTATAAAACGTATTAAATAATAATGGTATAATCAACCCAGAAAGACAAACAGACTTTTGGTAATCGGCAGAGCTCGTTCAATTCAAAATACATGCCTGCGCACAGGGGGCCATGACGTGCCACCACCACCAACCCGACCCGTGGAAGACGTTACTTTCAGCTACCATAAGAAGAGTTCGGACCTGCGCACCTTTGTCTACGGCATCATGGTGCTGATGGTAATGTGTGATATACCGGTCTTCGTGCTGCTGTTTTTTTATCTAAGGAGTTCAACGGGACGGGTCGTTGTCCTTGCTCTTATCGCCCTGGAGTTGCTGGTGCTGGTGTATGTACTGCCTTCCCTGCTGTTTATGAGGCACGGCATCGAGGTCAACAACCTGATCGTCCGTTTTGGAATACTGTTCAAAGGGATCATCCCTCTGGGCAACATCACGGCCGCCGATCCGGTCAACGGTATCCGCCCTAAAGGCATGTCCAACTTCGGGGTATGTTACGATCGGGAGCGGGAAATGTTGCGCGTTATGGCTGGGTGCAAGAGTACGCTCCTGATCAGGTTGAAAAAACCGCAATGGTTCAGGATGTCCCTGTTCCGCCCTGTTCTTGCCTCCAGCGTGATGATTAATGTGGACGAGCCTGAACGCTTTCTGGACGCATTGCGACAGCGGTTGGTAACTTCCGGAGAAACTGCCGCTCAGATTACACCCGCCGGAATTGGAGAACCGGCGCCAGCACTGCCTGCTGATGACAGCACCGGCCTTATCCCTCATGGTCTGTCCAAACCGGCCATCACTTTTACCAGACCGGATACGGCATCGGGCTGGGCGCTTGAGGCACAGTTCCTGGAAAAGTATTACGGCTCCTTCAAAGCCGTAGATAGGGTCGATCTGCGTGTGCAGCCGGGCGAGATCTACGGTTTCCTGGGGCCGAATGGGGCGGGCAAAACGACCACCATGAACATGGTCACCGGTCTGCTCAAACCCTCCGGTGGCATGATCAGAGTTTTCGGACGCGACGTCTGGAAGGAACCGCTGGCGGCCAAAGGGCTCTTGGGCTACGTAGCCGAGCGTCCAATAGTCTACGAGCAACTGACAGGCAGAGAGTTCGTTATGTTCTTGGCCGAACTCTACAGGACACCGAGGGTCGGGCTCGAGGAGCGGGTCGAACAACTGCTGGCCGGTTTTGATCTGGCTGACGCCGCGGATGTGCTGATCAGAACCTATTCGCAGGGGATGCGACGCAAGATCGCCCTGGCGGCGGCAGTGGTGCACAGCCCCGATCTCCTGGTGCTGGACGAACCCACGAACGGGGTCGACCCCAGGGGCGCATGGGTGATCAAGAATCTGCTGCGAAGCATAGCCGAACAGGGAGCCGCCGTGTTGATGTCAACCCACGTGCTCGAGGTGGCCGAAACCATGTGCGACCGTGTGGCAATCATCGATAGAGGCCGGATCGTGGCTGAAGGAACCATCAACGATCTGAAGGAGCAATCCCGGATGCCCGAATCCAACCTGGAGGAAATCTTCCTTGCCCTGACACTGCCCGGCAATGACCAGGAGAGGGTGCTCGCTATTAGATGAGAACTTTGGGCGTCCTGCTAAAATACAAGCTGTACGAGCTACGCAATTATTCCCGGACGCCGCGGCGCCTGCTGCTCTGGCTGCCCCCGCTGGCTGTCGCGGCAGTTGCTTTCTACTTTGTCCACCGGTGGCTCACAGCCAACCCCGGTTATGCCCCCTTGGTTTTGCTCTCCTGTATACTGCTGTTTCTAATAATTAGCCTACTCAACGGTTTTTACGGTCTGTTTGCCGGTCGGGAGAACTCCCTGTTGCTCGCCGCCCCGGTTTCCTTCCCGGTTTTTCTGGCGGTCAGGTATCTTGATCGCCTGCCCCGGGACATGGAGTATACACTACCTTTGGGTCTGGCCGCGGCGCTGGTGCTCGGCAGTCTGCACGGCTACCTGCCGGTATTGCTGGTGCTCTTCCTAGGCGTTGCTGTGACCGGTATTCTAGGATACCTGCTGATCATCCTGACAGCGTACCTCTGCGGCAATCACATCCAGATTGTGCTATCGCTCATTTCCCTGGCAGTTTTGGCATTGCCGGCGTTCTTGATGAAGCGCCTGCAAGGACTCGTGATGACGTCGCAGTTGCCGGTGGCAGCCAGCCTGTTGGCGCTGGCCGCCCTGCTGTTACTGATGCTCCTGGTTGCAACCGGTGGTTCCTGGCTGGGCAGCCTCTATTTCAGCGCCCTGGGCAGGATGCAGGGCGGGAAAAGGCATGGCCCACGGCTTGCCGGGCGGCTGGGGTACCGGCTGATCGGCGTCTTCAATAATCCTACCGGGGCGCTGATCGTCAAGGATTATCTGTCCCACGTCAGAACTATGATGCAGTGGGTGCGGGTTTTCCTGCTGATTATTGCAGCCGGTCTCTATTTCCTGTTTAAAGGTCGATTGCTGCCGCCGGGTCTGCTGGCGATGCCCTTTTTGAACGTGGCGGTGGTGCTCGTGCTCACCCACTTTGTAACCAACGAAATTCCCGCGGCTGCCTTTGCCGCCGAGGCCAATCGTATCAAGCTGTTGCTGGCGGCGCCGGTCAGCGCAGGCCGGGTCGTCCTCGCCAAATACATCTCGTACGGACTGCCTGTTTTGATCATGGGCTTGTTGTGCATCATTGTCCTGGGTGTTGGCAGCGGATCCGTAGCAGGAGACCTCTGGCGATCTGCGCTGATAGGCGTTGCGATGCTGTTTGGGGTGACGGCGGCGCTGGTCGGATTGGGCGCTGCCGGCGCTCTGCCGGATAAGGAAGTGGACGGTTACGTGGACCAGCTAATGGTCGAGCAGACAGCCGCTTCCTCCCCCCAGTCTCTACTGGCTTATGGCGCCGGCACAGTTGTGATGATTGTCGATATTGCCGCCATTGCCGGCATTGATCGGTTGAGTTCCGGGACCGGGCAAGGATTGATCCTCGTCCTGGCAGTTGCCTGCCTGAACCTGCTGTTGGGGTTGGCCTCGCTGATCTTTGGCGCCCGGTGGCTGCGAGCGGGGCTGGGAGTCTGAATTTGGACGGGGTTCTGCGCTAGATTGATCCGGCAGCGGTGGATGTGTGTTATAAAGATATATATGCGATCAAAGAGTCAGGCGGCATCTACGTCAGTGACGATATTGGAGGGATCTTTTGATGGCAGGCAATGTCGGATCGGATCAGGAAAGCCTGGATGAGGCGCGGAACACGGTGATCGAGGCCCTGGTGCAGGTGTACTCCCTGTACGGACTGTCCGATGTGCTCGGGCGCATCTACGGGGTGCTCTTCTTCGCCGATCACCCCCTGGGGCTGGAGGAGATTGCCGGGGAATTAGGGGTCAGCAAGGCCACTGTGAGCGTCAACGTTCGTATCCTGGAAGGGGTGGGCACCGTCCGCAAGGTCTGGCGGAAGGGTAGCCGGCGGGACTACTACGAGGCCGAGCGCGATTTCACCAGGATGATGACAGAGGCCATTGAGAAGAAGATGAGAAGGGAGATCGAGATCACTTCGGCGGCGATCGACAAAAGCAAGGGGCTGCTGGCCGGGGTCGAAAACTCCCCCGACCGGCAGATGGCCGAACGAGCGAGACTGTACATCCAGTTCATCGAGAACCTGGAAAGACTGTACCGGCAGTCCGACCGCATCGTGGCTGCAATCGCCGAGATTATTAAAGGCTGATGAGGTGGGCATAGCCCCATAGATGGGGTTTCGCTGCTTTGTTAATTGAGAATCAAATCTAAACATCCATGCCGGCGACCGGCACACAGAACCATGAAAATGGAAGGTCAAAGAAGGTCCATTTTCGTATTAAAAATAACTGAAAACCTGCCCTGATTATTATAGATCTCGATAAAAGAAGGTAATTATCTCAAAGGAAAGAAATATTGATATAAAATAGCACGCATAACCAATTTCTTGAATGAAAGCGAGGCTTCTATATGCTGCGCAGGTTAATGCTCGATTGGCTGTTGCCCATTCTGTTGGCAGTGGTGTTGGCGCTCGTTATCAAAACTTACGTTGCTCAGGCTTTCCAAATACCTACCGGTTCCATGGAGCCGACGATAAAGATCGGTGATCGAGTGGTTGTGGAGAAGCTGTTCATTCATGCAAGCGAACTACGGCGGGGCGACGTGATCGTTTTTTGGCCACCATCTAGGGTCAGCCCTGACGGAATACCTTTTATTAAGCGCGTGATCGGCCTGCCCGGCGATACAGTGCTGATCAGCGGCGGTACCGTTTACGTAAACGGGCAGCCTCTACAAGAACCCTATATCATGGCGAAACCGAACTACGATTATGGACCGGTCACCGTACCGCCCGATAAACTGTTCATGATGGGCGACAACCGCAACGTCAGCTTCGACAGCCATGACTGGGGGTTTGAAGACTTTAGCGGTGTAGTCGGCAAGGCTGAGTGGATCTACTGGCCGCTTGATCATTTCGGGGATATCAGGGGCGAGTCCTTGATATGATACCAAGCCTAGCTCAGTTGCAGGTTTGCCGAAATGGTCCTGATAAATTTTAACTTTGGTATAGTATTCGGCCTGGGTATGCTTGCTTAACCCCCTGAGTTCCATATCAAATTTCAGTGTTTCTAAAACATCTTCTTTTGTCATAGACAAAACAACATCTCCTTTAAAATCATATTGGCTCTATTTTAAAGGAGACCCATGATCAAGAACAAACTCGTTACGGCATCATTTTAATCACAGGTTTGATACAGAAACCCCCGCGCAGCGGTTTGGAGCTAATTTGGAAGTCAGTACAGAGACATATTACCTTTTTGGAGCGAAGAGAAATGAAGTCTAAACCTTGGTTGATTGCAGGTATTGTGATTGGAATGGTAATTTTAGTTGTTGGCCTGATCATGGTTTATCTGCATACCGTGCGAACCAGTCCATCCCCACGTAGCTCGGTAGCGTCAACCGCTTATACCAAAGAGCTAAGTATAGAAGAAAGTGAAAAACTCCGGGAGATACAAAAAAATCTGCCGGCTGCTAAAGAGCTAAGAATAAAAACCAGTGAAAACCCAAATCAACCTCAAATACCTACAGATGCAACTGTTATACAATCAATAAAGCAAGATCTATACAACGATGGCAATACAGAAGACCTGGTGTTGTATATTCAGGAAGATGGGCATGGTATTCCTGTATCCCTGCACCTAACTGTGGACGGGGTGGAGAAGGTCGGCTTTAAGCTAGACGAGGAATACAATGACGACCTTCGTCTGGACATAAAAAAGCTCGAACCTGGTGACGTGACGGATGTCCTGTTATACCAGGGCACCGGTGGGTCAAGCGGTTCAGAGATATTGTCAGTATACCGCCCGTCAAAAAAGGCGGTCAAGTACGATTTTTTCTGTAAATTCATCCTCTGACAGATCAATTACTCGGTTTAAGCTATTGCACGCTGCTGATTGACAATATTCGCAAGGGCATCACGTTCTTCTGGCTCTGTTCGCTCTTCCAGTTCCAGTACTCCTCCATTTCGAAGTACTTGCGCCCGGTGCTCCAGACCTCATGCTGCTCCATTAGCAGGGCGCCGAGCAGTCTTTCTGCAGAGGCCTGGTTGGGGAAGATGCGGATCACCCGCTCCCGGCGGCGGATCTCCTCGTTCAGGCGTTCCTGGCTGTTGGTAGTTCTAAGGCGTTTCTGATAGTGCTCTGGAAGCGCTGACACCGCCGTGGCTGATTCAAAACCCTGCTCGAGGACAGCCGCAATTGCTTCAAACGTTTTTGGCAATCCGAGATTTATTGTGTCTGTACGCTAAGGAACCGGCTTTCATTTTGGATCTCGCCACCGAATTAACGTGGTTGCAAGTTGGGTGGCAACAGAAAACTCTTGATATGCTCAAATTTTACGATATCGATTTCAGTCGGGCTGATTCTCATTGTGATGTGATCCATGCCTACTTCATCGTGGGGTCCGGTATAGGGTTCTACCTCAAGTCCGAGATCGTAAGTCTGATCGGCGGTGGGTCTTGTTGCTTCCATGACCTGCACCACGTAGGGAGGGGCGAACACCCCCATCTTGCCGTAACCGTCTATCTTACCGTAATACTCCGTTACTGACTTTTGAATGTATGGGTCGAGGGCGGTGATCAGCATCTCTCGGTAGAGTTCCGTCTCCGTTTGTCCGGGAGGTGCCTTCGTCATGTCCGAATTGCTATATTGACCGCCCCTATATGCGTGGGCACAAACAAGCACTGATGCGATCGCCAATATCACGATGATCGCTGCCAGACAGACCTTCATTGACTGCTGTTGATTCATAGATGCCCCCGCATA
>Ga0224534_1001029_pt1 | contig 15570 bp, 16 predicted proteins | sample 714E12024metaG_FD_172012 | JGI IMG/M metagenome (GOLD analysis project Ga0224534, IMG submission 172012) | Peat soil microbial communities from Stordalen Mire, Sweden - 717 E1 20-24 | ecosystem: Environmental > Terrestrial > Soil > Wetlands > Peat | place: Sweden: Norrbotten County, Stordalen... | reverse complement strand
GGCACTCGACTACTTTATGGAGTAAACGCCATCAGAACTAAAAGAGCGTAGTTACACCAAAAACAGCGTTTTTTGAAGCGCTCACAGCGGTCGGGCGGTGACTGCGGGAGGTGTGAAGCCACTGCAGTGGCTGATCGCGGGGCTAGTCACCTGTTTTTTACCGTCGCTTCTGGATTAGGACCGTAGCTTAACCCAGAATGCCACTTGCGAGCACACCCTTTCTTAGCACACCCTTTCTTTTCAGTGCTTCACACATCCCGTAAGCGTACGTCCTTAGGGGGGTTGTGCGCATATGTACTTTTCTCGAAACTTCGAAGGAAACCTTTGCAAAAACCGGGAGAAACGTGGCGAACGTTCGTAATATATGCTATTCTTACAACTGCCCTTTTTATATGCGTGTACAGAAAGGCAGCGCGCAAGCTTGACTTGACTGTGCTTTTGCTGTGTGAACAGCACGATTCCGCTATGCCGATTCGCTCGCCGAAAACAGCTTCACTAGCAATCCCTATACGCGCAGCGGCACTCTTATGAAACTCCAGCCACAGACGCGTGGCTTAGATCTGAAACCAGGTCGTGGCCAAGTGCTATCGAAGTGCGCATAGGCGCAAATTCACTGTTTTTAGACCCATCGAAAAATGAGGAGAAATTTTTTGGAGGATCCGACAGTTCTGAGGGGGCCAGGCTGAGCTACAGTACTACCGGTTCCGTGTATACTTTTCGTATGTCATCTTCGCTCAACAAGCAGCTGAGCCTGCGGAGTCTGAACTTTATGTTCAGTAGACAATCTTTGCACACTGGATCCGCTCCCTTGTACGTGTTCCCGCAAAACTCGCACACTTTAGGGGTGGGATCCTCTTCTATTCTCGTCTTGAGATCGTACCTGACGAGGTAAGCATTTATTGCTTGTATTGAAGCCATGAGCTCTTTTTTGCATAAGGATATGCATTGATCGTCATCATCCGTCCAGTCGGCCCAATCCGTCTGCAGCTTCTTATAGATTTGCTCGATATCCACTGTGTCCATTAAATCACTTACCGCTGTATCGTCAACGTACTTTATTAGTCTGTCTATTTAGACGTCTTGAGCGACTTGACGGCTAAAAATTGCATTCTCCGAGCGCCAGAGCCGTTTTTGGTGCAATTGCCATGTAGCAATCGCGTGCAAGTAGACCGTCCTCAGTTTTTGCACAGGTGCCGAGGGACCAGCGCACCCGACGCAAGTTAACGGGCGTGTGAGTCGCCGCTTTGACATAATGTGCTACATGTACGCAAGTTTGATTTCGATAAAAATGACGTGACACCGACCGGCGCTTCACTCGAATCAGAAGAGACTCTAACGGCCGCAAAAAAAAGAGAGGAGGCAGCGCCACATATTCAAACTTCTCCTTTGGGGCAGTGCTACTAAACTGAGGTCATGGTTCGTTTTAAGAACACTTTTGAAGGAAGCAACATCGCGTGTGGCGCTGCTACAATACCGCGTTGAGCGGTCTTGGCACATCATTTTTTGCGCGAACCGCTATAAGAAGGTTTGTTACACTCACCTGTGTGAATACGAAGCGCAGTGGCGTCACACAAAGACGGCCTCGGAGGGCGAGGAGGTATCAACGTTCAAAACCTATGCGTGCTGTGCCATCTCGTGACACTGCTTCTTAAGGCGCCTAAAACGTAGCGGAAGTGGGTCGTTTCTCTTAAGGGAGGGGTAAACATCTATAAACTCGCGACACAATGATGTGGCTAAAAAACCATCTAAAAGGAGGTGATAACAAAAATGGCAGAGAAAGCGCACCCAATCTGGCTTCGTATTCTGGAAATCATCGCCGGTATCATCGTTCTTCTTCTAGCAGTTTACCTCATTTTCAATCCTGATGTTGCTATAAGTCTACTGAGAATCATCCTAGGGGTCGCATTGGTCATTTTGGGCCTCGCCCTTCTCGTTCGCGGGGCGACATCAAAGATGCTTGCTACGGGCGGCAAAGTGGTAAGCATCATACTAGGGATTATCGTGCTGGCGTTGGGGGTTACAGCTATCTTCGATACAGGGTTCGGCTCTGCGCTCCTGGTTACCGTCTTCGCCATCGGGTTATTGCTCAACGCGATTGGCAGGATATCGTACGCCGGATACGCAACCGGTGCCGGACTCCCAGCATCGCTACGCGGGGCGAGTTTCGCCCTTGGTATCATAGCGCTCATAATCGCTATAGCCGTAATCGTCTTCCCTGGGATCGGCTTTGCACTTCTCGTCGTCTTAGTCGCTTTGGCCCTGCTTTTGTTAGGGATTGAGCTCATTGTCTCTGGGGCGGCGAACTGAAGCGGTTACAAGCCGCTTCCTTTTTTTCTACGGCTTCGCTGCTGGCGCGATTGCTTGATGCGAGCAGCCGTTCATCAGATCTGGTAGATGCTCGTCGTTTTCTCAGCCTCCCCTGCTGCGCGAAAAAGGATGTAGGTTGCCCAGAAAGCCAACGAGCAAGGTATTGCCAAATAGGAACCGATATAAACCCTGCAGCACATAAAATACAGCCTAGAGTTCTAAAAATATCAATGGAGGTGAGATATAACAATGAAAGCTACCCCAATGTGGGCTCGAATCCTTGAGATTATTGCCGGTATCATCGTTCTTGTTTTAGCAGTGTACATCATTTTCAATCCTAACATAGCCATCAATCTGCTCAGAGCCATACTCGGGATCGGACTGATCATCTTAGGTCTTGTTCTTTTGATCCGCGGAGTTACTTCAGAGGCCCTTAAGACGGCTGGCAAACTACTCAACGTCATACTGGGCATTATCGTGCTGGTTTTGGGCATTGCAGCGATCGTTTATACCAGCTTCGGCGAAGCGACCCTTATATTTCTGTTCGCTGTAGCGTTGTTGCTCAACGCTATAGGACGGATATCGTTTGCAGGCTATTCTGCGGCAGAAGGAGCACCTTCGTGGGTCCGCTGGGGGAGTATGGGTCTCGGAATAATAGCACTCATAGTTGCTATTGCCGTCATCGTATTCCCCGGAATCGGCCAGGCGATTCTTGTCGCCTTGGTGGCGCTGGTTTTCCTCCTGTTTGGGATTCAACTTATCCTCGCAGGAGCCGGCAGCAGAAGCAGCGGCTAACACGCCGCTTGCCCTTTCTTTTTTTTTGCAATAGGCACGAATTCTTTATGCAATACTGTTGGTTCCGCATGCATTAGCCGTCAACGGGCCTCTAGCACCAAGCGAACCGCAAAGAGAGCAGCGTAAAGCAGGAACTACGCGCGGAGCCGTGCAAAACCGGAACCAATATAAACACGGCAACCCATTAGCTAGCTTGAATTACCAAAAAAAACGTCAAGGGAGGTGAAAATTGAAATGGCTGACGAAAAAAAGAGTACCATATGGCTACGCATCCTTGAAATCATCGCAGGTCTTATCATCCTTGTCCTGGCCGGATACGTCCTCGCATATCCAGGGGTAGCAATACTAACACTCATAGCCTTCCTATCAATCGCGCTGATTATTCTAGGGATTGCGTATTTCATACGAGTATTTGCCAAAGGCATTTCCGGATGGCGGCGACTACTGAACCTGATTCTGTCGGTTCTAATGATCATAATTGCCGCCCTTGTAATCGACAATCCGTTCATCTATGGATCACTGACGCTCGTCTATCTCCTCGGCTTAGCTTTGTTGTTCGCAGGGATAGCAAGCGCCGCTCGTGGCACGGCGGGAAGCATCGTCGTCGGGATACTCGGAATTATCATAGGCTTTGTTGTGATAGTATTCCCGGGTCTCGGCTTGGCGACGCTCGTGTTGCTGCTCGCGGTGTTCCTGGTAATCTTCGGATTAGAGTCGATACTTTCCGGCATTGTTGGGCGATGGGTTTAACCCATCCCCTCCTCTGCGCCGGCTCACGCACTTAAACGTCCGCATCGACGCCTTGAACCACTGTGTGAGCGGAGCTTAGGTGTCATTAAGCCTCACGCACGGAAACGCGAATAGCCCAAAAACACGCCTCGTACTTCGGTCACACGCGAGAATCAAACAGATAGATGGACTAAGCAGACGACAATCTTCGCTGAAATCGCGAAGCTAATTGCGGCAGGACCGCTTACGTTCGGAATGGGAACGTACGGGATTCCAAGAAAATAGACGCGCTAGATCTTTGAAACGTGTCGCCTGGCGCCAAAATTTCCAGGCGCGCCTTCATGGCGCCTATGGAGCGGGGAAACGTCCCAAACTCTCAAGCTCTTTGAGGTATTTTCGCCGCCTCGCCTCGTACGCCGTGCGATTTTCGCCGAACGGCACGTATTCCGAGATGAGCCACCCCTGCTGGGCCATAGCAACCTTCGTGCGATCAGCGAGACCTTTAAGAAAGCCAAACTCGATTAAGTCCTTCTTCCTTTCCATCTTCGCAGTCATCCACTCGATAAGGTCTGGATCGTGTGTTCCGACAGTAAAAAAAGTAGCCGTCGCGCACAGGATCTTTGATAGCTGCTTGAAACGCTTCTGAATATCAGCAAAGTCAGTAGTTGATCCGGCGTACGCTCCCTTTACGATCCGAACAGCAATACCGGACTCCGACGCGCGCAAAACGTCATCACGTGAGCGGTCAAGGTATGCCTGCAGCGCCAGGCTCACGCGCCGCTTTTTTGCGCACGCGGCGGCAACGTCAATTGTGTATGTGACAAGGCTTTGCCCTTCCATGTCGATTTCGAATCCGACGCCGCGGCGTGCCGCTTCTCGCGCGATTGTCTGTACGTTTTTTCGGCAGCGTTCCTGGTCAAAAAGGGCCCCCAAAGCGCTCAATTTGACGGTTAACGATGAAGCTAGCCTGCAGTTGGAAATAGCCTTCACAGCGGTCAAATAAGCCTCAACCGAGCCAGCAGCTTGGCTTTCTTCGCGCGCGTATTCCCCGAGCACGTCGATGACGCACCGGATGTTCTGAGCGTTCCTCCGCGAACACCAAGCGACTGCGCTTTGCAGGTCGGGTAAAGCCCATCGACTGTCAAGTTCGTTCATCTTTGCGTTGCACAGCATGGCGAGTTTGTCTATTAAACAGTTTACCGTCGTTGGCGAGTTGGACTGCCCATATCTGGAGTGCCGCGCTGGTAACTCACCACGACTCCGTTTGTTGTGTGGGGACTAACGCATCGGTCGCCGCACATAGGCTTATGACGGGCTAGAACGTATCGCGCGACAGTGATTTTTTGGAACCTAGCGCAGTAAGGGAGAACGGCCTCGTCGCCAACTTCCACCGACCGTCAACGTCTGGCGCGCACCCGGGAATCATTGTCATAGGTGGTGCGGGCGGCAGCTTGCGCAGTACGAGCGCTGTCGGCTCGCTCCTCGCAGAGCAGGGCTACGCAGCGCTCGCGCTCGCGTACTTTGGGCTCGAGCACCTCCCCGCTCGGCTTCAAGAGGTACCGCTCGAGTACTTCAAGCGGGCAATCGAATGGATGTGTGCGCAGCCGTCGGTTGATCCCAGCAAAATCGGCCTCGTGGGCACCTCAAAAGGCGGTGAAGCTGCGCTGCTAGTAGGCGCCACCTACCGAGAGATCCGCGCCATCGTGGCGTATTCGCCAAGCCATGTCGTCTTCCAGGGCATCGATGAGGCGTGGTCGAATGCGTCGGCGTCGAAATCCTCCTGGATGCTAGACGGAAAGCCGGTGCCATTCGTGCCCTTCCGAATGGACAACGACTGCATAGAGCAGTATGGCTTCTACTTGGGATTGTATCTCGGCAGCCTTCAGGACCAGCAAGCAGTAGAACGTGCGGTCATTCCCGTCGAACGTATCAACGGCCCCCTTTTGTTACTCTCCGGGACGGATGATGCCATTTGGCCGTCGAGCACGATGTGCGAGCAGGTCGTCGAACGGCTCAGAGGGCGCGAGTTCGCTTTTTCCTTTCAACATTTCTCTTACGATGGCGCAGGGCACCTGCTTGCAGGGCCGAGCCGACTTGCGCCGGCCAGGCCGATCGGTGCCGGCGACTTGGCCATTGGCGGTACTGCAAGCGCAAATGCCGCCGCGAGAGACGACGCGTGGGCGAAGGTATGCACCTTCTTTGGCGTATATCTCAAGTAATTACGGCGCACGCGCCGGGTGCGACCGTCGTGCAGATCCGTATTCTTGCACTGCGGTCGAAGCAGCCGCTCTGCCAGTCAGAAACCAACTAAGGCGCTTATCTCGTGCTTCAAGCTCCATCTGCGCCTGTGTGATTCGGGTTTCACTCGTTGTTCGGGCATGGTTGTTCGACTGTCTTAACGTCATACAGGCGTCGAGCGTTTAGCTATCTAAATGCGTCGGTAAACCAACCAAAAAGAGCGCAACATCAGCTTAGAAAACTGCGCGATAGACAGAAGAATGGCAAAGTAAGGGTAGTATCGAGATAATAAAGAAGTGCTCGTCTAGCTGGGAGGTGTGCCGGTATCCCTGTGTGATCGCCGTAAAACGTCGTGCGCGATGGGCCTCTGAATTTATGCACTTTCGCTCCACCTTCAGCTAACAATTACCAAGATAGACTGACCACCCAATCCCGTGAACAACGAGTGTCTGGAAGTCGATGAGCTCATACTCGAACTCACAGACTACAAAAACGACCTTGCGGATATGGCGGCCGAAAAGCTTTTTAGGAAGTGCTCGACCAGTTGGGAAGCTTACCAATACCTACGAGACCGCGTGCACGATGCCTGGCTACCCAACAGTGCACGGCAGCAGTTGCGACGGATCATCAAGAGGATTCAGGTTCAGATACACCAAAGTCGGGAATACGGGGGGCGTATGAGCAGCCGTGAGTATTCCGCACGCGTCTTGTAAGCTTTCGGCGCTTATCCTATCTTTTCACCTTTCTTTCTCCCCGGCAGGAGAGAACAAAGCCACGATACTACGGCACTAAGACAGTATCAATAATGTGGATGACACCGTTGGTGCCTTCAATATCGGCCTCTTTTATCACCGCGTCATTGACCTTTATGCCGTGGCGCAACCAGTGGTGCTCCTCAATCTTGAGCGTTGCGCCTTGCATGCTGGTAACGCTTTTTTCTTTGCGCAAGTTCGAGGTCACAAGCTTCTCTGGAACGACGTGATAGGTCAAGATGTTCTTCGCTTTGTCAGCGTCTTCGAGCGTACTCATTATCGTGCTTCCTTGAAGCTTATCGAATGCTTCGTTCTCAGGAGCAAAAAGCGTAATCGCTTGGGCATTTTTGAGGGTATCGGCGAATCCCGCTGCCACAATCGTGCTGTGGACTCTCGATAGTTCATCGATGTGCGACACAATCTCAACGACATCTAAGTTGAATTTCATCTTAATCACCTGCTTTGCTGACCAGCCGCGCTGGATTTGCTTCTAAGATTTTCTAAGACTCGTACATTTAAGAAGTTATCTCAAATTCTTGAAGGAAGCGCCCAGCTCGCGAGTCTCTTTTTTTTCACCGCCGTCGTCACAGTCGCTCAACTGGTGCCTCCTCTTTCTTGGCCGGGTTCCGCTTGGTTCGTGCTTAGTCGAGGGGATCAAATCATGACGACTAAGTGTGCGGCGCGGCTATGCACCTACTATGCTAGCTGCTGAACATTACACATATTATGATGGTGCGATGCCAAACCGCCAACTGTTCGAGATTTATCGGAGCAACATCTTGGCGCACCACGCCAAAGCCGGATACGACTACCCGACAATACGCCTTCCCTTCACGGTCTCAGGGCGTATCGGGCTGCCGACGCGTATCTACCAGACGGTTCACGATGGGGCGCTTGCCTTTCTTGTTGTTGTCTCGTCGACTTCAAAAAGCAGTCCAGATCAACATGAAAACGCCTGTTCGAGCGCAGAATCCTCCGCCTTGACATAACGACATTCGGTTAAGGCAGTACGGACGAGAATCGCCTATATCAGACGAAGGCCGCTTCACTCTCGCAAAACGTGACTGGGCGCTCGACACTTCTCAAGTGCCCCCCTCCGTAAGAGCCTGGTCGCCATTCAAGAGCCCTCGAGCATAACAGTTCTAAGGCAGCCGCGGAGGTTGCGTCAGAGCGTTCAAGGTCTCATTGAATGCGTCCTCTTCTCGTTTCGACATTTTTAATCACGTCACGGCGATCCCTAAAATGATTATCACGATTCCAGCTAGCGCTCTGACGTATCTCTCGCCGTCGAACCAGACGTTGTGATACTGTCCGTGTTTGACCAATACGCTTGCGACGCCGTCTACGGCGACATAGATTCCGATCGCAATGAGTACGATGTTAAACCAGTGAAACACCCTTTTTTCCCCCTTTTTGCGAACCCTGAGTAAGGCTTTTTCATGCCATAACTCTATCGAGACTTGCGGCCATTTACCCTTTGAAGTTTGTTTGATGCTGGCCGCCAAGCCTCTGAAGTTTATCACACTTTCGCCCTACTTTCAGCTAACAATTACCCGGGAAGACCCACCATTTGGCCCATGAACAACGATCGGGCTGAGGTCGATGAACTTATCCTTGAAATCTTGGACTACAAAAACGATTATGCCGATATGCTGCCGAAAAACTTTTGAGGAAATGCTCGACCAGTTGGGAAGCGTATCAATACCTGCAAGACCGCGCGCACGATGCCTAGCTACCCGACACAGCACGTCAGCAGTTGCGACGAATTATCAAAAGGATTCAGGTGCACATACATCAGTGTCGAGAATACGGCTATGCGTATGAGGGGTCGTGAGCGCAACTTTCTAAGAGCGCGGCCATTCACCTGGTGAAGATTGTTACTCAGCCCTTGATAAAGGAAAGCAAGTCGGCGTTCAACTGATCTTGGCAGATGGTGGGCAGACCGTGCGGTGCGCCCGGATAAACCTTCAATGTTGCCAGCGGCGCGATTTCGACAGTACGCAGCGCTGCGGCTTGAATTGGCACTATTTGGTCATCATCGCCGTGCACGACCAACGTAGGTATAGTCATCTTCTTCAGATCCTCGGTAAAGTCGGTCTCGGAAAATTGCTTGATGCAATCGTACACTCCAGACATCCCCGCCAGCATTCCTTGTAGCCAGAAGGATTCGCGAACGCCCTCAGATACGTTGGCACCTTGCCGATTATAGCCATAAAAGGGCAGCGTAAAGTCCTTGAAAAACTGCGCGCGGTTATCAAACACTTGTTTCCGAATGTCGTCGAACACAGCAAGCGGCGTGCCCTTGGGATTGGCTGCTGTTTCGAGCATCAGCGGCGGGACCGCGCTGACAAGCACTGCCTTCGCGACGCGGGCTGTGCCGTGCCGTGCGATATAGCGAGCGACTTCGCCGCCGCCTGTGGAGTGACCAACCATCACCATCTCACGCAGGTTTAGCGTTTCGATAAGATCGGCAAGATCGTCCGCGTATTGGTCCATCGTGTTGCCGTCCCACGTCTGTTCCGAACGTCCGTGACTTCGGCGGTCATGCGCAATCGCACGATAGCCGTTTTGCGCCAGAAACAGCATCTGGACGTCCCACGCGTCGGCACTGAGTGGCCAGCCGTGACTAAACACGACGGGCTGACCATTGCCCCAATCCTTGTAATAGATCTGCGTGCCGTCTTTGGTTTTGATTGTGCTCATCTTTCTCTCCTTGAGTTTAGGAACAGTGAATTTTTTTCTTTACACGATCTCTCGTTCGTTAATTCGACGTCTTTCTCAGATTCAAAACGTTGAGGACGTGTTCTCTGACTTTGTTGTTTGGTACCAAGCCCAATTTTATTTGTACCTTTTCCGTTGAAAGCGCAAGATAGCCCGCTAAGAGCATCGGGACGACCGGATCTTTGAGATATACTTTTCTCGCCCAAGTTGAAGACCTACGATACCGTCAAGCGTGACCACATTTCTTCTGCGCGAGACGACTTGTTAGTTTCCCACCGCACGGGTAGACCTCTTTACGCCGTCATTCATGAGATGCACATATGATGAATTGTCAGCGGTGCAAGAATTACGCCCATTGCAAACTGCGTGGCGATAGAGAGGCCGTTCCATACTGTGAGGAGTACCGGCGTCCGCGCTATATTAGAGACTCACCCGATGGTCGTTTACCCTTTGAAGCAAGTTTGGCACTCGCCACTAGGAATAACGGCCAGTTTGAAGCCTATATCATCATCAAAACAAAGCGACTATGCATTATGTGATGTGGTTCATGTAAAAAACACCGACCAGGAGGGGAAAAATGATAGAAAATGGGCTAATCTTAACGGGCAGCGACGCGGAGCTATTGAGCCGCGCGCTTTCAGAGGTCAAGACGAAAGTCTACGAGGAGTCCGCGACAAGTTTAGATGATACCCAGGCACTAGATGCCATTGTTTCGTGTTTCAGAACTATGGAGAAGGAAGGACACGAAAAAGAAACCCGTCACACATATCTTAGCCCCTTGCGTAAGCGGCTTGTCCTGGGGACGCTTCTCGATAGGGCCAGCGGTGCAGAAAGAGAGTGACGCGGGGGGAAAATGGTGAGCGAAGAACGTGATAGTGAAGAGGTGACGTGGGATGTCGATGGGATCGCGGTCTATGGGACTTTGACGCACCCCGCCAATACCGGCCCGCATCCAGCCGTCGTTTTTGTCGCCGGCAGCGGACCGACTGACCGAGACTGGTGCTCACCACTCCTGCCTGGTACGAACTGCAGTGGTCGGCTCCTTGCTAACGCTCTTACTAAACAGGGCTTCATTACGTTGCGATATGACAAACGAGCCGCGGGGCCACGTGTGCGTGAAAACCTCCCGCAGCTTATCGGAAAGATAAGCATGCAAGGACACCTCGACGAGCTGACCGGCGCTGTCACTACGCTCATGTCGCTAACCGACGTCGATGTCTCGCGATTGTTTGTGTTGACGAACAGCGAGGGAGCCATCCACGCCTTGAACTATCAAACCAGGACACCTCATCGCCGATTCGACGGTCTCGTCCTGACCGGCGCTCCGGGCCGTCCGATCGGTCTCGTTGCACGGGATCAACTGCTCGCGCAAGTCGGGCCTCTCGCCAACGGAGATGAAATAATGAAACGCTACGATGCTTGCATCGCCGCGTTCGTCGCTGGCAAACCGATAGCACCTGATGCATCCTTGCCTGAAGTTATGAAAAGCCTTTTAGCCAGCTTAACTGTCCTGGTAAACCTACCATTCGCTCGCGAGCTGTGGCTCAAGAATCCGGCGCACCTCGTGTCGCAGGTATCGGAGCCTATGCTGGTTGTTATCGGCAAGAAGGACATTCAAATCGACTGGCGTGCTGACGGTGGTCCGCTGCAAACCGCCACCGCTACCGATGGCAACGCTACCTTCGTGTTCCCGGACAACACCGATCACGTGCTCAAGCGCGAACCTCGACCACAAGACGAGCTTTTGGCCGCTGAAGTGTCAGCGCGTTATAATGCCGAAGGCCGTGTTCTAGATTCCGATGCCCTTTCTGTCATCACAAATTGGTTGGTTGAACGGTCAGACGAGGCACGGTGAACTCAACCGACCAGCGTGCTAGTGGTGAGATCGAACCTTCGCCCGGGGCTACGCCCCATCTCTTATCGCATGACGCATTAAAAAACAGCGGTGATATCAAAACTACCGTAGATGCTGCTTTGCACATTAGCACACTGAGATAAACACCGTCTAAACGGTTGCATACTATCCTTCTTTGTTTATCATCCTGGCTCATAACGCCGTGATAGTGGGCAAAATCGTAGTAGTTTAACCTCATCCGGACACTAAGCACACGCTAAAAATAGTGCGGCGCGTGATGGTCTTGGACACTTCTCAAAATAGTGGAAGAGTTCACAAAAACGGCCTCACGTATATGCTAGTATATACCTCTATTTTATGTGTTCGGCCTCGTTGCGTGTTCTTTTCGCCAGTTCTTGGCTCCTAACTCGTTATTTTGATTAGGTCATAGCGAATTTATAGTTTGGTGCAACATATTTAGCAATTCATTATTGTCGCTGCTATTCAGGTTTGTATCAGATTGAATTTAGGGGAAGAACGCATGGAAATAAAATACGTGCCGACAACGTGTCCCTATTGCGGGGTCGGCTGCGGACTTAACCTGGTGGTTAAGGACGGCGAGCTCGTCGGAGTTGAGCCGTGGAAGAGAAGTCCCATAAATGAGGGAAAACTCTGTCCTAAAGGCCTCTCATGCTGGGAATTCGTGCACGATGAGGATAGGCTCACGACTCCGTTGATCCAGAAAGATGGCGAGTTTGTTAAGGCTACTTGGGACGAAGCGCTCGATCTTGTGGCTTCGCGATTAAAGACAATTCACGAAGCAAACGGCCAGAACTCGGTCGCGTTTCAGGTGTCGTGCAGAACCACGAACGAAGAATGCTACGAGATGCAAAAACTGGCGCGCGTCGGATTCAAGACCAACTACGTCGATAATTGCGCGCGCATTTGTCACGGTCCATCTGTCGCTGGACTCTCGTTATCCTTCGGTTCTGGCGCGGCAACAAATGGTTTTGCAGACGCTCTGAACGCGGATTGCATCTTCATGATCGGCTCAAATGCGTTAGAAGCGCACCCGCTCGCTGCGCGAAGGATCATCCAGGCCAAAGAAAAGGGCGCACACCTAATCGTCTGCGATCCACGGTACTCAATGACGGCGAAGCAGGCGGATACTTACGTGCGTTACAAGCCCTCATCTCAAATTGCCTTGCTTAATTCAATGATGTATTGGATTATTGCGCAAGACTTGCACGATAAGGAGTTCATCGCAAATCGGACGAAGGGATTCGAAGACCTAAAGGCGACGGTTCAGAAGTATGCAGACGTGAAAGCTAGAACAGGAGTGCCTACTGAGTTAGTGAAAGAAGTGGCGCGGAAATACGCGGCCGCTAAAAATGCCGTAATTATCTACTGCCTCGGCATTACCGAGCAAACAACTGGGACGGATAACGTTATGTCGCTCGGGAATCTTGCGATGTTGACGGGAAACATCGGAAGACCCGGGGTTGGCGTCAATCCGCTTAGAGGTCAAAACAACGTCCAGGGCGCCTGCGACATGGGGGCCTATCCGAATATGTATTCCGGCTATCAGAAATGCGAAGTTCCTGAGAATCGCGAGAAGATGGAGAAGGCGTGGGGCGTCGAGGGACTTCCTGGCGAATATGGGTTGACCCTGACCGAGCAGATAGACGCATGCGGCGACGAGATAAAAGCTATGGTCATCATGGGTGAAAACCCGATGATGTCGTTCCCAGATTCCAACCACGTCCGCAGGCAACTCGAGAAACTCGATTTTCTTGTGACGTTGGACATCTTTCCAACAGAAACGACGAAACTCGCCGATGTCATACTCCCGGGCGCGTGCTTTGCGGAAAAGGACGGCACGTTTACCAGTGGTGAACGCCGAGTGCAGCGTATAAGAAAGGCAGTTGATCCGCCAGGCGAGGCCAAAGCTGACTGGGAAATTTTAACGGATCTCGCTCACAAACTCGGCTTAGAGGGCTTTGAGTTCACAAGTGTCGAGGACGTCTTTGACGACATGCGAAAAGTGACGCCTTCGTACGCAGGGATATCTTATGAGCGACTCGAGAAACCCGAAGCCCTTATATGGCCGTGTCCAACGGTAGAACATCCAGGAACGCCGATTCTCCACAAAGAGAAATTCGCGTCGCCGGACGGGCTAGGGGCCTTCTATGGCATAGAAGACAGACTTCCTGCGGAGCTGCCAGATGCCGAGTACCCGTTTGAACTCATGACGGGCCGGATCTTGTTCCACTACCACAGCGGAACTATGACGAGGCGATCGCCAACACTTGACCATGAAGTCCCAACGGGATATATTGAGATCAGTGTTGAAGATGCGAAAGAGCTTGGCATACAACAAGGTGACCGCGTAAAGCTTCGAAGTCGTCGCGGTGAGGCTGAAACGCTTGGACGCGTCACGAGCGATATGCCTAAAGGCGTGCTGTATATGAGTTTCCACTTCAGCGAAGGCCCTGCTAACGTTCTGACGAACACGGCACTGGATCCAATGTCAAAGATGCCAGAGCTGAAGTACTGCGCTGTGGCGCTTGAGAAAGCGTGAGGAGGTACACAAAGATGGTTAAAGTAGGCGATATGTTCTACGCGCAAGCAGCCGATATTTCCATTCAGAAAAAAGGTGAGTGTGGCGGCGCCGTTACCGCGACGCTGAAGTACCTGCTTGAGAACAAGCTTGTCGACGGGGTGCTCGCGATGAAACGCGGTGTGGACATCTATGACGGCGTGCCGACGCTCGTTACCGATCCGGCGAGGATTACAGAGCTTTCGGGGTCGCTGCACTGCGCCCCTGTCATTCAGTCAAACGTGCTTTTCAAGTACCTCAACGGCGCTCAGGACATGAAGCTCGCTGTCGTTGGCGTCGGGTGTGATTCGCTCGCTATGCAAGTACAGATACGAAAAGAAGAATTGAACGCTGACAACCTCGTCCGTATTGGCCTCAACTGCGGGGGAACCTTCCCACCGGTGCAGGCCCAGGAAATGATCCAGAAGTTCTACGAGACCGATCCGATGGACGTCGTCAAGGGCGAGATTGCCAAGGGGAACTTCATCATCGAGACGAAGGATCACGAGCACAAGGAGTTCAAGATCGACGATCTTGAAGAGCAGGGGTACGGCCGACGGGCAAGCTGCCGCCGTTGTGAGGAGAAGATCCCGAGAACGATGGACCTCGCGTTCGGGAACTGGGGAGTCATCGGTCCTGACGCGGGTAAGGCCACGTTTGTCGAGGTCTGCTCTGCGGCGGGGGCGCAACTGCTCGAGGACGCTGTCCATGCTGGTGCCCTGACGACGAAGGATCCACTTCCAAAGGGGATTGAGATTCGAGCAAACGTCGAAAAGGCGATGCTTAAGCTCGGGGCCAAGTGGCAGGCGCACGACTTCCTGAGCGGTGAGGAGCGCGATGAGTTCTGGCTCGAGCAGTTCGCGAAATGCATAAAATGCGGAGGCTGCTGGAAGGCGTGTCCCATTTGCACGTGCGATGATTGCAAGCTCGAGAGCTGTGAGCCGCGCTGGGTTGAAAGCGGGATTCCTCCTTCGCCGAAGCTACAGTACACGCGGGCGGCACATATGGATGCCGACTGCGTGGACTGTGGTCAGTGCGAGGACGCATGTCCTGTCGAGATTCCCCTTTCGTCGTTCTTCCACCAATCGACCAAGAACACGGCTAAGCTCTTGGCAAGATTCGATGAAATAACAGCCACTCGATAAAAAACTTCGATTTAGCAGACTTTGGGCGCCTTCTGTCCCCGGTTGATTTGTTAGAGTTGTATGTCTCACGCTGGGCGCTTCGCGCGCTTGTTTATGTTTAGCCGCGGAAGGCGAATCATACCGATTAGGTGAGCAGTGCCACTATGCGGTTACTATGTTAGTTGCAGATCATTACCAAGATCTTCGTCGTGATTATGCCATGCCGAACTGCGAGCTGCTTGAGATTCATCGGAGCAAAATCTCGCTCCACCACGCCAAGGCAGGGTACGGCTACCCTGTAATACGCCTTCCCTTTACAGTCTCAAAGCTTGCAGGACTGTGGACGCGTATCTATCAGACGGTTCACGATGGGGCGCTCGCATTTCTTGTCGTTGTCTCTGGCGCAGCCACAGAAAAAGGTGCTAACCAGTCTGAAGACGCCGTCCTAAGCGCCAAATTGCCCGTCTTGAC
>Ga0224534_1001028_pt1 | contig 15591 bp, 12 predicted proteins | sample 714E12024metaG_FD_172012 | JGI IMG/M metagenome (GOLD analysis project Ga0224534, IMG submission 172012) | Peat soil microbial communities from Stordalen Mire, Sweden - 717 E1 20-24 | ecosystem: Environmental > Terrestrial > Soil > Wetlands > Peat | place: Sweden: Norrbotten County, Stordalen... | reverse complement strand
CCGCAAGCGCGTACCCCAAGTGCCCGCGTTCTTCGCGCGGTAGCGCAGTCAAATCGGCATAAATCGGGTAAATTATCTTAGCGCCTATGGGGCATGCCCGGCCCCTACATCGCCGTTCTGACTCAGAAACGATTCACGAGAACTTCCCGATATTGTCATTGTCCTTTCTCAATTTCGGGACTATAATTAAGAAAGTTTAAGAAAGAAGGAGCGCGCATATGAGGTCCCGGATTCTATTCATCTCCGGGCGTCATGAGGATGCCCGCCGCCTGTCGCAAATGCTGCTCACGGTTCCGTTGTTTTTGGACCACGTGGAGACGTTGCTTCAAGCGCGCGCCAAGCTTCAGCAGGAAGACTACGAGGTCGTTCTGACGGAAGCCGCTCTACCCGATGGAAACTGGCTGGATGCGCTGCATCTGGCCCGCGAATCCCAGCACGAACCGGAAGTCATCGTGACCGACCCGCTGGCGGACGCCCGCTTCTGGGCCGAAGCACTCAATCTGGGCGCATACGATCTGCTGGCGCAGCCTTTCTACGAGCCGGAGGTGCGCCGCATTTTGAATAACGCCTGTTCGAAACCGTCGTTCGAGAGTTGTCCGGCGGCCGCAGGATAGTGTTGGTAAAATCGTAAACAGGTGTGCCTCCGGGTTCCATAACCAAGGTTGCCGTGGCGGCTGTGCTGGCCCTGTGCCTGAGCGGCTGTCGCAGTGGGCCTCCGCGCGCGCCCGCCATCGGCGAGGCCTATGTGGGGCCCGCCGTTCTCAAAATCCGCAGCGATATCCCGTTGCAGTCCTCGCCTGTCGCCAGCGTGAAGCACGGCGACCGCCTGGAAATTCTCCAGACCAGGCGCCGCTTTTTGCGCGTACGGACGCCCGCCGGTGCCGAGGGCTGGACGGACGAGCGGCACCTGCTCTCGAGCGCGGACATGGCGGCGCTGAGGGAGCTTTCCGAGCGGGCCGCCGCCATGCCGTTGCAGGGGCAGGCCACCGCCTACAGCGAACTCAACGTGCATACGCAACCCGCGCGCCAATCGCCCAGCTTCGTGCAAGTCAAGGAAAAGGAAAAGATGGACGTGCTGACCCACGTGGCGACGCCGCGCGCGGATGCGCCGCGCAAACCGCTCATCGCCCCCTCGCCGAAGAAGGCCAAGGCCGCCACCGGGAAACCGGCCAGGAAGGAGGCCAAGTATCCTCCGCCACCCATGCCCAAACCGCCCGCGCCTCCGCCGGATTGGCTCGATCTTTCGAAGACCGGCCAGTCCGACGAAACGGAGCCGGCCGAGGAAGAAGCCGACGAGAAGACACCGGCTCCAGTGGACGAGTGGAGCCTGATCCGGACCGCCAGCGGGCAATCCGGCTGGGTGCTGACGCGCCGCCTGGTGATGGCCATCCCCGACGAGGTGGCGCAGTACGCCGAAGGGCACCGCATCGTTTCCTATTTCTCGCTGGGCGAGGTGCGCGATGGCGACGAGAAGAAGCCCACCTGGCTCTGGACCACGATTGGGGCAGGCACCGAGCCCTACGACTTCGACAGCTTCCGCGTCTTCGTCTGGAGCCAGCGCCGCCACCACTACGAAACCGCGTACATCGAGCGCAACCTGAAGGGTTACGCCCCGGTACTACTCCAGGAAGTGAAGTTCTCCGCGCGCGGCAAGGTCAAGGGCGAGGCTCTCAAGTACCCCGGCTTTTCGATTTGCAGCGAGAAGAAGGATGGGCAGCGGACCCGCCGCGAATATGCGCTGCCGACCGCCGAGCAGGTGCGGTTTGCCGGAGAACAGCCCTGCCCAGCGCCCGGCGCCCCGGTGGCGACGGTCAAAACGCCGGCCTCGACCCTATCGGCCACTGCGCCCGCGCCTCCGGCGGAGACCTTCATCCAGCGCGTGAAGAAGCGCCTGCGTGCCATCACGGGGCGCTGGTTCGGGAGGTAGGGCCAGGACCTACTATACTGTCTCAGTGACCCGTATAATCTGTCTCCTCTTCGCACTCCCGCTGGTTGCCGCGCCACCGGCCCGCTTTGCGGAGCACACCATCGCCACCGGTCTGACCGGTGGATACCAGGTGGTGGTGGCGGATCTCAACCACGACGGCCGTCCCGACGTCATCGCCCTCGCCAGCGGCCTGCCCGAGCTGGTGTGGTACGAGAACCCCACTTGGGAACGCCACGTCATTGCCGGGAACCAGGCGCACATGATCAATTGCGCCGTCGCCGGCGCCGATTCCGAAGGCATACCCGAAATCGTGCTGGCTTCGGAGTTCTCCATGCAGCCGAAACAAAGTGCGGGCGTCGTTTCCGTGTTGCGTCACAATGGCGACCCGCGGAATCTCTGGACTGTGACCGAGATCGACCGGATTCCCGCCTCGCACCGCCTGCGCACCGCCGATATCGATGGCAGCGGCAAACGCGTGGTGATCGACGAGGCCCTGGCCGCGGCCGATGCCGACCCTCCCGACTATCGCGGGAACGCGCCGATGGTGTTCTATCGCCAGGGCGAGTGGAAGCGCCAGCCCATCGCCCCGCAAAATAGCGGGCTGGTCCACGGCATTTGGATCATCGACTGGGACGGCGATGGGCGCGATGAGATCCTCACCGCCGGTTTCGAAGGCATTCATCTGTTCAAGCTGGGGAAAGATGGCAAGTGGACCCGCACCGAGATCGCCAAGGGCGACCCCGCGCCGTGGCCCAAATCCGGCTCGAGCGACATCACCGTCGGGAAGTTGGGCAAGGAGCGGTACCTGGCGGCCATAGAGCCCTGGCACGGCAACCAGGTGGCGGTCTACCGCCGCAGTGGCGCTGCCTGGCAGCGGGTGGTGATCGATAGTTCGCTGGTGGACGGCCACACCATCCAGACCGCCGACCTGAATGCCGACGGTCGCGATGAAGTGATCGCCGGGTATCGCGGCCAGGGGCACAGCGTGTACATCTATTACGCCGAGGATGCCGCCGGCACGCACTGGTCGAAGCAGGTGCTGGACCAGGGAGGGATGGGCGCCGCCGCCTGCGCCGTGGCCGACCTGAACGGCGACGGCCGCCCGGACATCGTGTGCATCGGCACCGCGGGGGCCAATTTGAAGTGGTACGAGAACCTGGGGCGATAGAGCCGGCGCAGGCACTCGTGCCTGCCGGGCCCAGAGGGTACCCCCGACTCATCGGGACGCTTGCCGGGCATGCTCCAAAGCGCGTCCCGAGGAGTCGGGACGCGGCAGACTGAGAGTCTGCGCCACGCCGCTCGCTACGCCGTAGCCTGACGCGCCACGTCTTCCAGGCCGCGCTCCTTGATCTCCTGCTCGCGGATCAGGAACTTCTGCACCTTCTTGCTCACCGTCATGGGGAACGAATCCACAAAACGGACGTACTGCGGAACCTTGAAGTACGCGATCGTGCCGCGGCAGAAATCGCGGATCTCCTCGGCCGTGGCCTGCTCGCCCTTCTTCAGCTTGATCCACGCCAGCACGGTCTCGCCCAGCCTGGCGTCGGGCAACCCGACCACGTACACGTCGGCGATCTTCGGATGTGTGTGCAGGAAGTCCTCCACTTCGCGCGGATAGATGTTCTCACCGCCGCGAAAAATGGTCTCCTTGGCGCGTCCCTTGAAGCTGAAGTAGCCGTCGGGCCGCATCACCACCAGGTCGCCCGTGTACAGCCAGCCCTCTTTGTCGATCACCTCCGCCGTAGCCTTGGCGTCGGCATCGTAGCCCTTCATGACCAGGTAACCGCGCGTCGACAGCTCGCCTTGTTGTCCAAGGGGCAGCCGGCGGTGGGTTTTCGGGTCGACAATCTGGATTTCCGTATTGGGCAGCGCCGTCCCCACGGTGGTCACACGCAACTCCAGGGGATCGTCCGCCCGCGACATGGTGATTCCCGGCGACGACTCCGTCTGTCCGTACACAATCGTGATTTCGGGCATGTGCATGCGCTCCACCACGTGCCTCATCAACTCGATGGGACACGCCGACCCCGCCATCACGCCGGTGCGCAGCGAAGTCAGGTCGAAGCGGGCGAATTCGGGGTGCTCCATCTCGGCGATAAACATGGTGGGTACGCCGTAGAGGGCGGTGGCCCGCTCGCGGTGAACGGCCTCCAGCGTGGCCAGCGCGTCGAATTGCGGCGAGGGCAGAATCAGCGCAGCCCCCGATACCACCGACACCATCGACCCGATCACCGACCCGAAGCAATGGTAGAGGGGCACGGGCGCGCAAATGCGGTCCTTTTCCGTGGCCTTCAGCCCCATTCCCATGGCCATGCCGTTATTCAGCAGGTTGCGGTGGGTGAGCATAGCGCCCTTGGGAAGGCCGGTGGTGCCGGAGGTGTACTGGATGTTCACCACGTCATCCGGCATGGCGGCGTCTTTCGGGAAATTGGTTCCGCCCGCGATCATGGCATGCCACGATTCGTCGCCCAGCCAGACGACGTGCTCGAGGGGCAGCCTGTCGCCATCGCGGGACTCCGCCAGAATTTGGCGGTAGTTGGCCCGCGAATCCTTCTCGTGCAGGAACAACGCGCGAATGTGCGACTTGGCCAGCACATACCGCAGCTCGTGCGAGCGGGAGGCCGGATTGACATTGACCAGGATGACTCCCGCGCGCGGCGCGGCATATTGCAGAAGCACCCATTCCAGGCAGTTGCTGGCCCAGATGCCGGCGCGGTGGCCGGGCCGCAGCCCCAGCCCGGCAAGCCCGCGCGCGGCGCGCGTCACCTCGCGGTCCAGCTCGCTCCAGCTCAGCCGTACCCCCTCATGGCACACTACCAGCGCTTCACAGTCGGGAAACTTCCTGGCGGTTTCGGCGAGAGCTTGCGAGAGGGTCAGGTTGAGAAGGGGCACGGCTGCCCCACGCAGATAACTGAGCCCGGCGGCTTCAGATTTCAGCTCAGTGGTTTTGGGCACGAACTCTCAGTGTACCCGATGGTGGATTTCGGGTGCCAACGTAGAACGAGGCTAGTACTATATCGTCGTTCATCGAACGTGAGACCCTCTATCATAGGTGTGTGGTTCGGATGATATGCGCGGCGACGCTGGTGTGCGCGCTGCTGAGCGGTGCAGTCTGCGCGCTGGGGGCAGGCGGCGAGGGAACCGTACAGTTGCTCAAGCGGACGACGCCGGCATCCGACAGTTTCACGGCAGCCCCATCCGCCAGTCTGCAGCAGTGGATGTCCGGTCACTTCTGGCGAATGGTGGTTTTTTCACCGTATTTCGATAGCCGAACCGCCTGGTTCCCAAATGGCTGGATCTATATCGACAGCTATGCCATCTACCGGCACCCACCATCTTGGATTGCGGACGTAGCCACGGCGCACCCCGATTGGATCTTCCGCGACGCCGCCGGGAACCCGCTGTTCATCCCCTGGGGGTGCGACGCCGCGGACGGCTGTCCCCAGTTTGCGGCTGATTTTTCGAACCCCGATTTCCGGCAGTGGTGGATCGACAACGCCCGGTCGGAATTGGCCGGCGGCCAATATCACGGCGTCTGGATCGACGACGTGAACATGGACTTCCGCGTGGGGGACTCGCAAGGGAATTCCGCGACCCCGATCAACAGGCAAACGGGCGCGCCCATGGATGAGACCACTTGGCGCGAGGCCTTCGCCGGCTTCCTGGAGCAGGTGCGGACCGAATTGCCATCGATCGAGATCGCGCACAACGCCATCTGGTACGCCGGCGGCGACGCACGGCAGTCCGATCCAAACGTGCACCGCGAGATTGTGGCCTCCGATTTTGTCAACATCGAGCATGGCGTGAATGACAGCGGCCTGACCAGCGGCACGGGGCAATGGTCCCTGCGGGCGCTACTGGCCTATGTCGATGCCGTGCACGAGGCCGGCCGCTCCGCGATCCTGGGGGATGCGGGCGGCGACACCCCCTCCGCGTCTTCGCTCGAGTACGCGCTGGCATGCTACTTCCTGATCTCGACCGGCCGCGACGCCATCGGCGATGGCGGCTTTGCCGGTCCCGACAACTGGTGGTCCGGATTCGACGCTCGGCTGGGCGCGGCCGCGGGCCCGCGTTACGAGTGGCAGGGCCTGCTGCGCAGGGATTTTGACGACGGGATGGTGCTGGTGCGGGAACCACGCGTGAAGCGCGTCACGGTGCAGCTTCCCGACACCTACACCCGTCTCGATGGCTCCACGGTGTCCAGTATCACGCTGGGGGCAAGCGAGGGAGCCGTGTTGCGCCGGCCGCATCCAGGAATCGCGAAAAGGCGCCGGCGCCGCGCGGCCGCATCTTCGAGAGCTTCCCGATAAACGCGCACGGTATCGCCAATCATGCGGTCGAGCGTGAACCGGGCGAGGAACCGCTCGCGGCCGGCCGCACCGTATTGGGCGCGCCGCGCAGGGTCGGCGATCAGGCGCGCCAGGCAATCGCGCAGGGCTTCCGGATTTTCCGCGGGCGCCAGGAGACCCGTGACGCCATCCTGGACGGCTTCCGGAATGCCCCCCACACAGGACGCCACCACCGGGAGGCCGGCGCGCATGGCTTCGAGAATCGCGTAGGGGAAGGCTTCGAAGCGGGAGCAGAGCACCAGCGCCTGGGCGGCCGCCAGGTGCGAAGAGATTTCGGACTGGAAACCGAGGAAGCGCACGCGCGCCGCGAGCCCCAGCGCGCCTGCCGTGGCGCGGGTGGCGGGCGCCAGGGGGCCATCGCCGATCAGGTCCAGCGTCCAATTCATTCCAGACAGGCCCGCCAGCGCCCGCAGGAGCGTGGTGTGATCCTTGGGCGGGGCCATGCGGGCCACCATGACCAGGCGCGCGGGCTGCTCCGCCGGACGCGCCAGCAGATGTGCCGGGATATCGCGGAGCCCGTTATAAACCACCGCCATCTTTTCGCGCGGTGCGATGCCATGTTCCAGAGCCAGCCGCCTCTCGAATTCACAGACGTTGACGATGCGCGCGGTGGCCAGCGCGGCGGCCTTTTCGAGCATCGTAAAGATTCGGCCCCGACGCCGTGAAACTCGATCCGAGATGGCCCAACCGTGCGGTGTGAAAACCGCGGGAATGCCAAGCACAGCGGCCGCCGCACGGCCCAGTATCCCGGCTTTGGCAGTGTGGGCGAGCACCAGGTCCGGCCCCAATTCGCGGAGCGCTCCCACAAGGCCGCAGAATGAAGCGGCATCCCGGACCGGGTGAATGGGAACCGCCAGACGGGCCACGGACCGGAAATCCACGCCGGCGAGGCGCAGTTGTTCCGAGAATACGCCCCGACCGCCGGCCAGCACGGTCACCTTGTGGCCTCGTGCCATGAGACCCGCGCACAGGTCTCGTACGTGCACCTGCGCGCCGCCCAGGTCATCCGCGCGCGTATTGATAAATGCCAGGCGCATAAGCGCTCCGCTCCTCGGCGGGTGTAATTGGGCAACACCACGCCATTGCCAGCAGCAGCCAGAAGTGCCGCCAGTGGTTCACATCGATTACGGCGCCGTTGACCAGAATGCCGGCCATACAGGCAGCCACGAAGGCGGCCAAGACGGCCGTTTCCGCCTGGCCGGAACCGAGGGCCGCGCGCAGTGAGCGGCCGATTCCCCAGAACACCGCGCCGAAAAACAGCACGAAGCCCGGGACGCCGTTTTCCGCCAGCACCCGCAGGTACATGCTGTGAGTGGAGTAGGCGAAGATCACTTCGGATTGGCCAGGCCCCAGGCCCAGAGGCTTTCTGCCGGCGGTTTCCCATGCGCGGTCGTGGGTGTAGAAGCGCACCGCATCATAATCCTGGAGCCCTCCCTGCCCCAGGCGGATTTCGAGCATGTGCCGGATCGAGGGGTTGGCCAAGAGGGCGGCCGCCGTTACCGCCAGGGTCACCGAGGTGAACACCAGGACACGGAAGAACCGGCGGTTGATTCCCCCGAAGCGCCATCCGTGCACGAGCCGCAGCCCGAAATACACGGCTACCGAGACGGCGCAATTAATCCAACAGGCGCGGGAGAACGCCAGGCACACACCCAGCGCGGCCGCCAACAGTGCGACAACCCACAGCGCGGCCGCCGCCAACCGCGTGCGGGGCCGCTCCAGGCGGGCCATCGCATAGACCACGATGAGGACCAGGTAGGGACCGAAGACGTTGGGGTCCTTGAACCAACCCTTGGGCCGGCCGAAGAGCAGCAACTGGTCGCGGAAGCCCAACATGCCGCAGTATGCCAGCACGGAAAGGACGCTCGAGACCACGCCTGACACGGCGTAGCCGCTCATCAACACGCTCCATCCCGCCGTCCCGAAGCGGCTTAGGATTCCGGCGAAGCACACCGAACTGACTGCCAGGTAGGCCGTGGTCGCCAGGTAGCTCTGCGCCACCTGCCGATCCGCGGCGAATTGCAGGCACAGGATATTCACCGTCAGAAATGCGCCCATCAGCAGAAACAGCAGCCGGTGCGCCCGGGAAAATGCCAGTCCGCCCGCGAACAGACCCACCCCGCCGAGCAGCAGGATCCCGAGATCGAACGGCGCGGGCTCGCGGACCAGATAAGTCCCAGTGGCCATCACTGCCCAGAGCAGCAAGAGGAAGGCCGGCATCAGATGCTCCGGGCGCACTCGGGCGCGGGCATTCGGGTTGCGAAGGCCGGGGAGGAGAACTTCCACGCAGCAGTCGCGCACATGACGCAAGCCAGCGACTGCGAAACCAGCACCGCCGATGCCATCCCCATCTGGGCGTATTGCGGCGCCCAAAGGAATACCAATCCCAGATGGGCGACGCCGGCCACCAGTGTGAGGCGTGCGACCGCCGATTCGCGGCCCTGCGGCAGAAGCCATTGGAGGTTGACGGATTGAATCACCGCCAGGATCGCCGGCAGCACCGCGAGCATCCGCAGTACCGGTACGGCCTGGGCAAAGCCGGAGCCAAACGCCAACCGGATCAGCAGCGGCGCCGCCCAGAACACGCCGGCGCCGATCAACACCCCCGCTCCAATGGTGGCGATGGTGCCCACTCGTGCCAGGCGCACGGCCTTGTGGGGGGCGCTCCGCGAAAGATTGCTGATGCGCGGGTACAGGACGTCGAGAATCGGGTTGAAGAGACCGAACAGCGCCCGGCTGATTTTCTCCGGTCCGGCGAAGAACCCCACGGCGGCGGCGGGCGCGAACATCCCCAGTAGAAACGCGTTGCCAACGGTGTAGAGGGTCTCCGAACCACGGATGATGAACATGGGCCAACCGGTCTTCAGACTGCGGAACGCGCGCGCCATCGTCACGGGCCCGATGGGGTGCCGGCGGCGAATCATGTGCATGGCGACAGCCCAGGAGACGGCCGAAGCGCCCGCCTGCAGAAGGAGCACGAGAGCGGCATCGCCGGGCCCGTGAACGAACAGAAAAACGCACGCGGTGGCGAGGGTTTTGGTGGCGATCTCGAGCGCCGCGATGACCGCCATTTTTTCGATCCCCACAAAATACCAGAACGGGCAGCAGCCTTCGGCGACGGCCCAGAGCAGCGCGGCTCCGAGGAGCGCCGGGTGGGAACCGAGCGGCGCAATCCAGAAACTCAGGAGGCAGGCCGCAACCAGGGCCACGGCGGCCAGGCACGCCTGCGCCCCCAATACGCCCGCGACCACCTCGGAAAGCCCCGACGCCGAGTGCCGCGATTGCGCCACATCGCGCGGGCCCGAACGGGCGAAGCCGAATTCGACCACCATCATCAGGCACGCGGCGAAGCTCTGGAAGAAGGCCAGCAACCCCCAGCCATCCGGGCCCAGCACGCGCGCCAGATAAGGCAGTGTGAGCAGAGGCAGCGTTTTGCGGCAGACTTGCACGCCTGAGAGCGCCATCACGTTGCCCAAGAAGCCTTCGGCGCCGTATTCGCGAATTCTGGCTCGCAGTTCCATTTCAAGAGGCCATCCGCGCCAGGGTGAGCCGGGCGGGGTGCAGCCGTTCGGCATACTCCGCCATGTTCAGGCTCTCCATTCCGTATCGCCGGCGGAGGCGCGCGAAGTGCGACAGCACTCCTTGCAGGAAATCCAGGTTGGGTTGCGGGTACTCGGCCAGCTCCTCCGGGTGCATCCACAGATGAAACACGCGGCCGCTCGATGCGGCATTCGTCATCGAAGAGAGGATGCGGCGCAGGCGCAGCCCCTCCAGCCATTTCAGCGCCGGAATGTAGCGGCGCAGCAGCCGGCTCGACGGAATGTTCACCGGCCGCTCGGAAGTCTCCGCCGGGATCGGATACAGGTGGTCTCCGGAAACGTTGGCGTAACAATCCAAGAGCCGAGCCAGGCGCCGGGCGCGCGTCTCGCGTTGGAACGGCCGCGGGAGATGCAGCCAGCTCGATTCCGTGCCCCGGTACGCGACAATGCCCGCCTCGCGGCACAGATCGAGATATGCCGGGTTGACCTGGTTGCGCGGAAACACCAGGCTTCGCAGGGTCACGCCGCGTGCGCGAGCCACCTCCAGGGCAGCCGCCAGATCGTCCCGAAACGCTTCACGGTCCTGGCCGTTTTCCAGACAATAGTAGTGCGAGAAGGTGTGGGAACCGATCTCCTGGTTGGGCACCGAATGAATGGCCTCAATGAGCGACGGCGCAAAGTGGAAAGGATCCTCGGACTCATCGCGGCCGGTCCGGGCCAGATCGCCATAGGGAGATTGGCTCGGGTCGGCGTATGTGGGCAGGCGGTCCGGCAAATACCGGCGGAGTTCCGCGTCCGAAGAGCAGAACAGCATCCCGACCGTGGCCCAGGTGGCGTGGACTCCGTGCCGGCGAAACAGTTCGAGCACCCGCGGCACCACTCGGCGCACCCGGATCAGGCACTCGGAATGTTCCTCCAGCCGCGCGAAATCCCGAATCCCCCAGAAGAGCTCGAAGTCGAGAGAGACCACCAAAATGCCAGGTTTTCCCATCAGTACGCTCCCGCCCGCGCCAGGACGACCGTCACCGTCCGCGCCAGCAGGTAGACATCGAGCCACGGCGACCAGTTGCGCACGTAGTAGGTGTCCAGGGCAACCCGCTCTTCGTAACTCGTGTCATTGCGTCCGGAGACCTGCCACAGGCCGGTCAACCCCGGCCGGACTCGCGTGTAAAGCCGGTAAGCCTCGCTGTATTTTTCGATCTCCTCGGTCACGATGGGCCGCGGCCCCACCAGGCTCATATCGCCGCGGAAGACGTTCAAAAGCTGCGGCAATTCGTCGAGGCTGGTGCGCCGCAGGAAGCGGCCCAGGCGGGTCACGCGCGGGTCATGTCTCAGCTTGCGATCCTGCCGCCACTCGGCCGCCATCTCCGGATGGGCCCGCAGATAATGCTCCAGTACGCGGTCGGCGTTGGCAGCCATGGTGCGGAATTTCCAGATTGCGATGCGCCGGCCTTCCCGCCCGAGGCGCCAATGGCGATAAAACACCGGGCCGCGCGATTCCACCTTGATCAACACAGCAACGACGACCGCCAGTGGAAGCACGAGAATTGCCAGCGCGGCCGCGCACGCGAGATCGAGAGCGCGCTTGGCGAGGCGCGGGCCCGGCATCAGGAGCCGGTTGCGCGTTTCGAGCATCAGCAGCCGGCCAATATCCGTAGCTTCCGTATCGAGACTCGAAACGCCCTCCAGCCCGGGAGCGATCAACAGGTGAGGGAGGCAAGTGTCCCGCAAGTTCAGAATCTCGGAAAGGTCTTCACGCGAAATTCCACGCGTCGCCACCACGCCGCGCGAGATGGCGAAACCGCGGTGCGCCATGGGAGCGTCTTCCACTCTTCGGACCACGGGCACGCCTTCAATCATGGTGCCAGGCGGATAGCCCCGATCCACAATGGCGACTGTCCGCAGGCCCAGCCGCGGCTGCTCCCGCAGGGAGCGGATCAGGTCCCGCACCATGCTGCCGGCGCCGAAAATCATCAGCGGGTATCCCCACCAGCTTTTGTGGGCGAACAGCGATCGGACGGCCGCTCGCGCGAGCGGCACGCCCACCAGGGCGAGTAACCAGGCCATCAGGAACACCAGGCGGGAGTAGACATCCACCACGCGGAACAGCAGAATGAGTGTCGCCAGCGCGAGAAAGACCGCCGTAGTGGCCGCGGCCGCGCGCCGGATCTCAGCCACCGGGTTGCAGGTTACGCCGGGATAGAGCCCGAAGAGAGCGTATGCCATGGTGAAAAGACCGAGCAGGGGGAAGAGACGAAAGTAAAGAGAGAGTTCAAAATCGCCGCCGGCGCAGTGCCGCACCAGAACACTGCCGAACAACGCACAGCCTACCGCGCCCAGATCGCCCAGCCCGAGCAGGCAGGCGGCCAGGCCGGGCTTACAGGCCCTCTGGAATCTCGGGACCAAGCGGGGTGCGCTTCGCGGCGCCAGAACATCCACATCGAGCAATGCCGGCGCGGCTGCGGTCATGCGGTCTCTCCTGAATTCCACTGGCTGGCAATCGTGCCCAGCACTTCGGTCCCATCTTCGGCAAACCGCACCAGCGCGGAGGAGGCATCGGCGGCGCGCGCGGTTCCGGCGCGGACCACCAGTACGACGCCATCCGCCAAGCGGCTGAACAGGCGCGACTCCGGTTCCGCCGCGGGTGGGGTATCGATCACGATGACGTCGAACATCCGCCGCAACCGGTCCATCCAGCGCGACAGCCTGGCGGAATCGAGCAGGTTTCCCGCGGCACCGCCAGAGAGCAGCGTGAGACCGGGCACATTGGTCCAGGACCCACATTCGAACGGCAGGTACTGCCGTTCGCCGGGATCTTCCGACAACAGGTTGAACAGGCTTCGCGTTCCGCCCGCACCGAGGAGCCGGTCGAGAGAGGGCCGCCGGAAGTTGCCCTCGATCAGCAGCACCCGGCGTCCCGTCCCGGCCGCCATGACCGCGAGATCGGCCGCAACCCTGTCAGTGCCGCCGCCCTCGCCGGAGTCGGTTACCGCGATGACGCGGCGGTTGGCGGCGGGCGCGGAGAACAGCAGCGAGGCCGCAGCTTCCCGGAAGCTTTCAGCCATCGGCGAATATGGCTCCTGCCAGGTAGCGAGCTCGCTGCCAACCGGGCTCACAAATCCGCGCGGATCCGCTACGGGGTCCAACTCCGGAGCCGTGGAGTATTCGGGGACACCGAGCGGCTTCGGACGCACCCTGGCGCTTGCGTACACCATTCCCACGAGCATTCCGCCCAGCAGGCCGGTCAGGCCGTAGATGAGCGGTTTGGGCCGCGCCGGAACCTCGGGCGTCTGCGCCGGCGCCACCACCCGGATATTCGGGGTGCGCACGGCTGTGGCGATCCCGGCCTCCCTGGCCTTTTGCGACATGGCCTCGAAGAGCTGGCGATCCGTCTCCACCTGGCGCTTGAGGACGTCATAGCGCACCGCCTTGGCCGCCTGGCCTGCTACCAGGCCGGTCTGCTGCCGGTAGTACTGCGCCAACATATTCTCGCGGTTGAGCGCGGTATCGTACTGCGTTTTCAAGCGCCGCAGGATATTCGCGCGTTGCGTCTGAATGGCGGCTTCGAGTGTCTGGATCTGCGCCTGGACCTGCTGCACCTGGTAGTGCGCCGGTTTCAGTACGGTCGAGAGGTCCGCCGCCTGCTGGCGCAGCTCCGTCAACTTCACCTGGTAGCTGCGCAGCGTGGCATCGTCGAGCACCTCGGGCAGCGCATCGGCCGGCGTAGCCAGGACGCGCTCGTAGCGGGTCTGTTCGGCCACGCGCTCCTCCTGGGCTTTGGAGAGCGCTTCCTGCATCTGCTTGAGGCGGCCCTCTTCGGCGCTATCATGCTCGGAGGTGAACACCAAGCCGGCATTACGAGCGTAATCCTGCATTTCGTTTTCGGAACGGTCCAGATCCTTTTTCAAGTCGAGCAACTGGTCGCTCAGCCGGTGCGCGACCGTTTTGCTCGATTCGAGCCGGCTGTTCACCGAATAGCCGATGAATTCGTCGGCGAGCGTGTTGACGAAGGCCGCGGCGAATTTCGGGTCGCCCGAGGAGTACGACACCTCGACGATGCGGCTGGTACCGAGGGCACGCACCCTCAGCCCGTCCGCCACACGCTCGAGGATTCGCTGCCGGCCCGCACCCTTCGACTGGAATTCCGGCCGTTTGGCGGCGCCCAGCCGGTCCGCCACGCGTTCCACCAGCGGCCCGTTTTCCATGTACTTCATCTGGGTCTGCATGTACGCGCCGACCTCTGGATCGGCGGTGGCCGGATCGACCTCCCGCGTGTTCAGGAAATCGCTGTTGAAGCCTTGAATTTCGATCCAGGCCTTCGCCTCGTAAACCGGCGGGAGAATCCGCGCAGCAGCGAGCGCCAGCGCAGCTCCTATCGCGGCTCCGGCGGCCACCGCCATCCAATGCTCGCGAATGGGGCGGAGAAACTCGTCGAGCGAGACCGGCTGGTCGGCCGAAGGACGGCCGGCAGGCGATTGGAACGGGATTACCTGTGCCAAATCACCACTCCCGTGCCCATCTCAAGCGCCGCTTCCAAGCCTCGCACGGCGGCGCTGCGAGACGCGCTGGTGGGGACAAAGAGCACGTCGTCGGCCGCCAACGGGACATCCGGCGCCTGGCCTGAGAGAATTTTCGCCAAGTCGATCTCCTTTTCGGTACGCACTCCCTGGCCGGGCACGGGACGCAGCAGGCGAGCGTGTTTCGTGCCAGCGGTGTGCTGCGGTCCTTCCGCGAGGGAGAGCGCCTGCAGGACCGAGATGCTCTCGCCGTCGCGCAGGAGAAACCCGCCAGGCTTGTGCACCTCGCCCAGAACGTACACCAGTCGGGCGCGGGGAACGCTGAGGATATCGTCGGGGCAGGCCAGGATATCTCCGGCCCGGGCGCCCTCGGATGGCGAGACACGTAGCGAGGCCGATAATCCGCCGGAACCGTTTGTGCGGCCGCCGGGAAGCGCGGATCCGCAATCTTTGGCGCGGCTCACTTCCACCGTGTCGGCTCCCTCGGGAGACACGCCACCCGCCAGGGAGAGCGCCGTTGCCAGGGTCGTAGGCCGTTCGAGGTAGAATACGCCAGGGTTCTTGACCGCCCCCATCACAGTCACGGATTGGCTGCGGAACGCGACGATTTCGACGCTCACCTGCGGATCGCGTACGTATAGGTCGAGCCGTTCGCGAATTCGCCCGCGCAGTTCGTCAATCGTCAGACCGGCGGCTTTGACGCGCCCGATCAGCGGCAGGTCCATGCCCCCGGAAGCATCGAGCCGCAGGCGTTTGCCATCCATCTCCGGGACGTGCAGCGCGCGCACCTCGATCTGATCGTTCGGCCCGAGAATGTAGTGCGATTGGGCCTCCTGCGCCCGGGCGAACGCCACGAAAGACAGGGCGCTCCCCAAGATAGCGCAGCTTCGGAACACAAGAAGCGTCTTCGAAGTCATCGTACAGATTTGACCATAATTTCTGATCCACTTACAGACTGGCCAGTAACAGCACGGTAATAGTACCAAATTGTGAAACGTAACGGACACGCGCTCCGCACACTCGGGCTGCAAGCATCAGATAAGCAAGCGGTTTCCCGTAAACTAATTGGGTGTAGTGGAGAGAACCGGGGAGCTATTCCGCGCGCGGCTGCGTTTCATGCCGCGCGCCGCCAGCAGCGCCGCTCCTTTGCAGGCATCTTCCACCCAGGACGCGACGAGAGGCAGCGGGTCGTGCGGATCGAAATATGCCAGTTCGTGGACCGTTCGCAACGACCGGAGGCAATCGCGGCCGGGGAGCCG
>Ga0224534_1001025_pt1 | contig 15646 bp, 8 predicted proteins | sample 714E12024metaG_FD_172012 | JGI IMG/M metagenome (GOLD analysis project Ga0224534, IMG submission 172012) | Peat soil microbial communities from Stordalen Mire, Sweden - 717 E1 20-24 | ecosystem: Environmental > Terrestrial > Soil > Wetlands > Peat | place: Sweden: Norrbotten County, Stordalen... | reverse complement strand
TCCACAGGCAGGCGCCGCAGTGCACGCACTTTTCGCGATCAAAGACGGGGACGCCACCGGGACCGGGCGTGATGGCCTGGCCGGAGCACATCTCGATGCACATCTTGGCGACGCAGCGCTCGCAGAAATCGGGATAGATGAAGCGCACATGATCGGCGAAGCCGGGCGGCGCTTGCACCTTTCCGCCGATTAAGAGCGCGTCCTGGTGCGAGACCAGCAGTTGGCCGTCGTAGGGAATGGCGGGCCAGCCGCAGCGCTCCATCAGGGCATTGTGGCAACTGACGGCCTTGGCGCGGCATTGCTCGAGGATGCGGTCGAGTTCGGCGGCGGGGATCTTGCGGCGGTAATACTCTTTGAGATCGGGCAGAAGGCGCGGCTCGCCTGCGATGGAACGCCTGCCGTTGGTGAAGCCCGCGAGCGCCATGCCGATGAGGCCGGGAATGAGGCCGCGGTGGAAGCCATCGCGAGCTTTCTCGGCTATTCGCCCTTCCTGCTCAACCCAGCTCGCGCGGCGGCGCGCCACGTAGGTCTGTTCGAGGTTTTCTTTGGTGAGCGGACGGCCTTGATGGAGCAGCTCGAGGACGGCCTCGGCGAGCTGCGATCCGGTGGTCCAGGCTTCATCCACGCCGGAGCCGGTGAGCACGTTGGTGCTTCCCGAGCCTTCGCCGATGCGCGCGTAGCCATCGCCGGCCAGGAACGGCTCGCCGCGCCGGCCGGATTCCTGAAGCGACTTGGCGCCCCACGAACGCAGCTTCGAGCCCTGGAGGTAGCGCCACAGGTAGGGGTGGAGCATGAAGTGCTGCAAGTAGCGGTACGAGGTGCGCATCGGACTGCGGAACCACGACGGCACGAAGATGCCCACGGTGGCCACGCGTTCCGGATGCACGTAAAAGAAGCCGAAGATCTCCGGCTCGGGATAGCCGAAAGTGTGGAAGACCGTGCCGGGCTCGAGCGGGGTATCGGACGGCAGATCGACCACCATCTTCATGCCCACGGCCCACTCGCGCTGGTGATGACCCGGCGGCAGCCCGAATTGCTCGTCGAGTTGGCGGCCGACCGCCCCGACCGGCCCATCTGCTACCACGGTCAGGGCCGCGTGAACATCCATACCGGGCATGAAACCGGCCTCCGGAATGCCTTCCCGATCGACGCCCTGATCGCTGAGACGCACGCCGCAGACACGATCGTCTTCGATGAGCGCGTGGTCGACGGGCATCCCGGGCCAGATCTGCACCGTGCCCGAAGCCATCAATTCCGAGCCGACGAACTGCATGAACTGGCCCAGGGACATCACCAGGCCGCCGTGCTTATGCAGAAAAGCCGGAGTATAAGGCAGCTCGACGCCGTGGTTGCGGTGGAGGCCGAGCGCGCGGACGACGCGGTCGGCGAGCCGCAGCATTGGCGAGCGGCGGCTGGCGCCGGCGGGATCGAGAAGATAGACGACCTTCTCCAGGGTGACGGGCGCGGCCATGGGAATGCTGGCGGCATCGAGGTGGGGCAGCGAGGCGCGGATGCCGCGCGCGCGAGTCACCACGCCGGAAACACCGAAGGCGATGTCGTCGGCGCGCTCGTAGCACACCACCTGGAGCGGCAAGCCGGGGCAGGCAAGACTTTCGAGAGCTGGCGTGCCGTTGGGATTCATGAGCCGCCCGGAGAGCGTGGTGAGGAAGCCGGCCGTGGCGGGGCCGAAGCCCACGCAGGCGATATCGACGTCCATGGTCTGGCGCTCGATGGGCGGCGGGGTCATGCGGGGTAATCCAGCGCTTCGGGAATCATGACTTTGGTGAGGGCTTCGGCGGCGCGGTCTTTGGCGAGCTGCGAGCCGGTGAGGCAGCCATCCATACGCGCGCGCAGGCGAGAGAACTGGTCGAGGCCTTCGAAGCGGGCGCAAGGGCCGGCCTTGGGGGGATGCGCGCCATCCTGTTCGATGACGTCGGTGTAGCCGCGCGCGAGGCTTGCCATGCCGGGGATGAGGCTTTCCATGGCGTCGAGGTCGCCGGCCTGGTAGCAGGTGGCGCAGCCCTCGGTGTCCCATGCCGGATGGCGGTTGTAGCCGAACACCAGCTCGGCGCAAACGCGGCCCACTTCGCCGGCCGAGCGCGCCGATTGCACATGACAGAGGTCGGTGAGGAAGGCCAGCAGGCCGGGAAGACCTTCGGCGACGGTGGGGTTGGCGGGGCCTTCGGTCTCAAGTTGCAGCACGTCGAGAATCTGGCAGCGCGCGGAGAGCAGCCAGCAGAGCGCGTCGGCCAAGGGGAAGGTGACGCCCTGGCGGGCGGTGTGGTAGAGCTTGGCGCCATCGGCATCGGTGGCTTTGAGCAGGTGCTGGAGCGACCAGAGCCACAGCTCCATGGCGGAGGCGAGGGCGCAGGCGCCGGTGCCGGGGCGGTCGTTGGCGATGAGGCGCATTTCGCGGATCCACTGGCGGAACTGCGCCAGGAACAACTCGTCGGTCATGGTGACACTGAGCTGGCGGCGCTGTACCACCTCGGGACCTTCGTAAGTGGCCTCCAACTGGCAATCCATCCACTTTTGGCCGAGGAAACCGGGGCAGTCTTCGGTGACGCCGTAGCCGCCCATCAGGCTGACGGCTTCGCGCATCATGCTGGCACCGTGTCCGGTGTTCCACAGCTTGGTGGCGGGGCAGAGGACGTTGGCGACGGAATCGAGGAGGGCGAATTGAACTAACGGGGAGGGTTGGGAGGTTGAGCCACTGTGAAGGTATTCGAGGGCTTCCTTCTGCACGGGGCGCATGGCTTTGAATAGAGCCGTGCCGCCGGTGATGCCGCGCGCGGCGAAGGTTTCATTCCGTTGAATTTCGAGCGGGTCGAGCTGGTCGAAGGTGCGCGCGGCCGCGAATCCCAACGCGGCGCTGGCTTCCCCGGTGGCCCACACATCCACCAAGCGGTGCACCGCATCCTGCTTGAGCTGGAGGCCGAGTTCATAGCGGGGCGAGCCGGGGTTGATGGCGCCGCCGCGGAACCGGTTGCGGTGATAGCGGATCACGGGCTCGACGGCGGAGAGCAGCTTGGCCGAGGTCATAATGCCCACCGTGACCCGGGTACGGCGGAAGACGGCCTCGATGATCTCGCCGTGGTTGTAGCGCGGGACGATTTGCCCGTCCTTGACGCTGTAGCCGCCGATGATACGGCTGGCGGGAACGCGCAGGCTGAAGATAGGATCGCGCGTGGAGGAGAGTTGGTGGACCAGCTTGCGGGTGGGAATGCCGCGGTCGAAAGTGCCGGGGTCGGTCTCCTCGAGGATGACCATGCAGGTGCCCTTGATGCGCGGGTCGTCGGAATCCACGGCGGCGGTGACGAAGTTGGCGAACCCCATGTTGGTGATGAAGCGGCCGCGCTTTTCGACTTGCAAGACCGGCTCTTGGCCGTCGTTCCACTCGGCCACCTTCACCTTGCCGCCGAGCATGCCGGTTTCGACTCCCACGTAGGGGATCGGTTCGGTGAGGCAGAAGGCGCCGCGCCAGGGCTGGCGATCCTCGCCGGGTTGGGCGGGGGCGCAGCGGGACATATAGTAGTCGCGCTGCTCCTGGGTGCCGCGTTCGTGGATGGGCGAGAGCGCCAGGCACCCGGCCAGGCTGCCGGTAGCGGAGCCGGCGTCGACCCAGGCCAACTCGAAGGCAACTAGAGCCAGGGCGAGGTTCTTAGGCCCCTCGATGAAACCGCCCTGGCCAGGGTCCATGAAAACGCCGGTGATGCCGGATTCGTCGAAGGCCTGGAGGAGGGCGTTCTTCTCGGGCGTCCATTCGTGGGTGTTGCGGGCACCTTGGGCTACCAGGCGGGCGACCGGGCCGCGCGCGACCGCGCGAACAGACTGCACCAGCATCTGCAAGTCATAGCGGTCGGAGAAGCGCCACAAAATCTGCCGGACGTCGTCGCCCGGCAGGGCGCGTAGGTAGTCAACGGGGTGTTCCAGGGTCATGGATGGCGTCCTTTAGAAGACAGGGGCCGGGGGCCGGGGGCCAGGGGCCAGAGAGCGGCCGGCGCGTAAAATGGCGAAACGAAGCCAATCGGGGATTTCGGATGGTGTGCCAGCGAGGATCTATCACCGTCTCCAGTGTAGCGCGAGGCGGGTGGAGATTTCAGTTAAAGTGTTGATCCTATTCGGTGAATTGGTGGTGAACCAAAAAGGTTGGGCCGGTTCGGCAGCGTAGACGCTGTCTCCGCTCTCTGCGCGGGCAGCCTTACAAGATCTTCGTGAGCAGCTTGCCGAAAAGACCTCTCTCCCGCATTTTCTTGAGCAGCAATTCCTGGACCTCTTTATCTTCGCCCAGTTCTGCCATGAGGCTGCCAGCCTCCATCCCATGGATTGCCGCCTCGAGAGTGGGGTATTCGGTGGGCAGCGGGACGGAGCAGATCTCCTGGATGAGGCGCAACAGGGTTTGCTCGTTTTGCTGGTCCTCCTGGACGGTCGTGCCCGTGCGGCGTGCCTGGGAGAGTAGGACGTCCCGGCAGGTCTGGATGAAGATGGGGTTCTCGGCGCAGGCGTGCCCGCCCCGCACCCGAAGAATCCTGGAGATCAGGATGGCCGGCCGGACGCTGGCGCTGCCGGTCTTGAGCCCTGCATCGCGGAAGGCGCGGACCAGGGCGACAATCCTCTCGACCTCCGCCAGCGGCATCCCGGAGTGTGCCTGGGTGATACCGACCTCGGTATCCTGGTCGAACCCGCTCAGGAGGATGGTAACCATTCGGTCCAGGAGAGCATCCTGGGCGCCGTGAACGCCGGCATAGTCGGCGGGATTGCTGGTGAAGACGATGCGGAAGTCGGGGTGAACGGCTATATGCTTGCCGCGTAGAGGCAGCACCCGCTCCTCCAAGACTGAAAGGAGCACATTGTTGGCTTCGGGCCGCGAACGCGTGAATTCGTCATAGACCACGGTACAGCCTTTCTGGCAGGCCTCGGTGAGGGCCCTTCCCACCCACAGGGGCTTGGACTCCTCTTCAATTTTAAGCACCGTGTGAATGTACTGGTCGTGCGTATAACTTCGCTTGTAGCCGCTCTCCTTGCCCACCAGGTCCGCAGTGCCCATCTGGTCGTCCCCATGGATGAGCACCACCGGACGACCAAGCTGGTGGGCCACGTGGAGGGCGATGGTGGTCTTGCCGCTCCCCGCCGGACCGGAGAGGTGAACGTGTAAACCATCCTGGAGATAGACCAGAGTGCGGTCTACCAGGTTCTTGACAAAGGGCGTCTCCACGAAGTCCGATGGTGGAGCAGTTCCTACCCCAGATGGCTGGGCCGGTGGCTTATTCTCCACCTCAGCGGCGCCAGGGGTAAAGGTGAACTCTCTCCGGCAGAAGGGGCATGAGTAACGGCGTTGACGCCCCGATTCCACCTGCACTTCTCTTTTGCACCAGGGGCAGGGCTCAATCTGCTTCTCCATCAGTGGCCTCCTTTCTCGAGCGACTCCTCCGCGCCGGGTGGCGAGAGAGGGAGAACTGCCGCAACCTCCGTGCCCGCGCCTGGAGTGCTGTTGATCACACACTGTCCACCCGCGGCGTCAGCGTAGTCCCGCATGGCCGCTACCCCCTGTCCACGCGGAGCGCTTTGCGCATCAAAGCCCTGGCCGTCGTCCCGCACCGTGAGATGTAGCCAACCTTCCCGAGACATGCCGAGCCGTACGGTGGCATGGCGGGCCCCGGCGTGCTGGATGGCGTTGGCCAGGGCTTGTTCGGCGATGCGGTACATGGCCAGCTTCACCTGCTCCGAAACCCAGCTCGGGTCGGCCTTCTCCCGCCTTATGAGCTCTTCATCCAGCTCTACTTCAACAACCGGACCCGCGCTATGCCGATCGGCAAAGGACAGAAAGGCCGGGACGAGCCCCTGGCTGAGAGTTGCAGGGTAGAGTTGGCGGCTGAGAACGCCTACTTGTTGCTCGATAAGCTGGTTCAGGCCGTCGATTACTTCGCTCAGAAGCCGAGTTGTTTCGGACTCGGAACAGGTACCCTTCAGGAGCTCTTGCAGGCGTCCCTTCAGGATTAGGAGCTTCACCTGCACACCATCATGCAGTTGGGTGGAGACTTCCCGGCGAACGCGCTCTTCGGCCGCTATCAGCCGCTGTCGCGAGCGCTGCAGTTCCGCCGCCCTGGCGAAAGCTACCCCCTGCCCCAGCAGCGCCTGCTCCGTCGCCTTGCGCACAATGGCGTAGCGCAGGGAGCGCGCCAGCAGCTTGCTATCCACTTGCCCCTTAACCAGATAGTCCTGCGCCCCCCCGTGCAGTGCCTCAGCCGCCAGCGCTTCGTCCTGGAAGCCCGTCAGCACCACAATTGGCACACCCGGCGCTTGCGCCCGCGTCACGACAAGGGTGTCAAGGCCGTGACTGTCCGGCAGCCCCAGGTCCAGGAGAACCACGTCGCAGGTCTCTTCCCACAAGTATTCCAGCGCCTCGCTCAACCGCCGGACGTGGGTCATCTGGAACTGTTCAGGCAGGGCTTCCTCGAGGCCCTCGTACAGCAGGCGGGCATCTCCCAAGTTGTCTTCAACCAGCAATACTTTGGTGGGTTCAGTTGACATGGCCTCTCCTTATAGCAGTTGGCGAGCGCTCATAATCCGTCGCCTCCCATGGGGATTGTGAAGTAAAACGTGGAGCCTATCCCGGGTTGCGACTCGACCCAGATGCGCCCGCCGCGACGCTCCACGATCTTCTTGCAGATGGCCAGGCCGATGCCTGTGCCGGGGTACTCTTCTCCAGTGTGCAGGCGCTGGAAGATGGTGAAGATGCGCTCGGCATGTTGGGGATCGATGCCGATGCCGTTATCGCGTACGGCAAAGACCCATTCCTCTCCCTTTTGCTCAGCCGAGACATGAATGCGGGGCGGCTTCTCGACGTGGAACTTGATGGCGTTGCCGATCAGGTTCTGAAACAATTGCACCAGCAGCAGGTTGTCATGCACGACGGCCGGAAGCGGGCCGTGGGTCACCACCGTGCCGCTGGTTTCAATCGCCGCCTGTAGATTGGCGAGCGCCCGATCGAGGACGGCCGTGCAGCCGGTAGGCTGGAATGCCTTGGCACGCGTACCCACACGGGAATAAGCCAACAGGTCGTCGATCAGCTTTTGCATCCTGTTGGCGCCATCCACGGCGTAAGCGATGAACTCGCTGGCGGCGGCGTCCAGTTGGCCCCGATAGCGCCGCGCCAGGAGCTGGGTATAGCTCGACACCATGCGCAGTGGCTCTTGCAGGTCATGCGAAGCAACGTAGGCGAACTGTTCCAGGTCCTTGTTGGAACGCCCCAGGTCGGCCAAGGCCAGTTTTAACTTCTCCTCCGCCCTTCCGCGGCCGGCCAGCTCCCGCTCCAGTTTCGTGTTGGAACGTGCGAGCTCCTCGGTCCGCCGGAGCAGCGCCTCCTCGGCGGCGGCTCGCTTGACCAGCAGAGCCACGGTACTGCCGAGTCCGTCCAGCAGGGCATCTTCATCGGCCAGGATCGGATGTTTGGCGAACAGGGCCAGAACTCCCAGGGTCTCTTCCCCCGGCGTTCGCAACTGGTATCCCGCGAACGATACCAGCCCCAGCTCGCGGGCCCAGCCATGATCGTGAACACGCGGATCATTCTGGACGTCGTTGCCGACGAACTTGGCTTCTTCGCCCGATGCCAGGCGTCCGATGCTGTAACACCCCAGTGGAATACGCCGGTGGGCTGGGCCGTCGGTGTGGGTGTAGCGGCCGGAACTGGCCACCAAATGCAGGCACCGGTCACGGCGCCGGCAGACGTGCGGCCCCTCGTGCACCTGGGCGTGGATGCAGCCCCGTTCGCACAGGTCTCCGGGGCGGATCAGCCAGATGCGGCAGAAATCGGCGTCGAACAGGCGGACGATGGCGTCGGCAACCGTGCGGAGTTTGTCCTCGAGCGGGGCCGCGGCCAGGAGCGAGTGCTGAAACCGGCTGACGCTCCGCTGCCGCATGAGCGTTTTCCCGGTGCGCTCCTCGGCCCGCTGTTCGAAACGGACCGCCTCGCCGGTCAGCGCTGCTTCGGCCCGCTTGCGGCCAGTGATGTCCACGGTCCCGACCACGATTCCGCCGGCCGAGTCCGGAGTGGCGGTGAACGCATACCAGCGTTGCAACGCCTCGTCGTAGTCCTCGAAGGTAACGGGCACGCGCTCGGTCATAGCACGGCGGCAGTTCTCCCCGAAACGCGTCCCGACGAGTGCGGGGTAGACCTCCCAAAACACTTTGCCGAGCAGCCCGGCCCGGTCCTCTCCCATAAGCCGTTCTCTCGCCCGGTTTAGGAACGTGCAGCGGAACTTGCTGTCGAGGCAGACGTACGCCTCCGGCACGGTATCGAGGATACCGGCGGAGTCTTGAATCGCGCCGGCGAATGGAGCCGAGTTCACTGTGCGGTCACCGCTTCGTCCGACGACTTGTAGTGCACTTGGACGCCCGTGGATCATAGTGGCTGCCCTGCTGTGAAATCAATCAGTTACGCGACCGGGTTCAGGCGGAAGTGTAGACAACTGCTTCCGGTTGCTTTGCCATACAGTATCCCCACGAAGACACCGGCAGGTTCGTAATTGGTCCATAGGCTGGAACCGAAAGAGCACCCAACTCAAGCGTTCCGGCGGGGGGGACATGAGCTAATCCTGGTCCGAGCTGGTCGCGCCGGCTATGGCTTAGCGACCAGGACGTGTTGGCTGTTCAGGTCTACCCCAGCAACACGCGCCCGCATTACCTGGAACGGCTGGGGTCCGAAGACGGTGTCTTTATCCGCATCGGATCGACCAATCGAAAGGCCGAGGCACTGCAGATCGAAGAACTGAAACGCCTGAACTGGAGAACCGCGTTCGACGAGCGGGCCATCCCGGACCTGAAGTCGGAAGCCATCGACTTCCGAGCTGCTTCCGAGTTATTCGCGCCTTACAGACAACTGACCGCCCAGGCATGGAACACCCTGCGGATCGTCACGGAGCATCAAGGCCGCCGGGTTCCGACCATCGGAGGGCTACTTCTTTTCGGCAAGGACCGGTTCGCCCGGTTCCCAGATGCCTGGATCCAGGCGGGCCGCTTTGCCGGAACGAATCGCGCGCGCCTCCTCGATTCGGTGGAGATCCGCTCATTCCTGCCTCGCGCCGCGGAGGAAGCGATTGCGTTTGACCAGAAGCACCTGACGCGCGAGTCTATCATCGAGGGCGTCCGCAGGGAGGACCGCTGGTCGGTTCCTTTGGTTGCCATCCGGGAGGCGGTCATGAATGCTATCGTACATGCGGACTACGTCCAGCAAGGAGCGCCCATCCGTATGGCTCTGTTTGACGACCGGATCGAGATCGAGAATCCCGGTCTTCTTCCGTTCGGCCTGACGATCGGGGACATCATGCAAGGCGTCTCCAAGTTGCGCAATCGCGCGATCGGGCGCGTCTTCCACGAACTCCACCTGATCGAGCAATGGGGCAGCGGGATTCAGCGGATGACCGCAGCTTGCCAGGAGGCTGGCCTGGCGGCACCCAGACTGGAAGAAATCGGGATGCATTTTCGCGTGACGATTTCCAGCACGCGGGTCAGGCAACCCCATACGGACGAGACGGACCGGCGCATCCTCGTTTTGTTCGGCGATGGAGTGGCGCGGTCGACGGCGGCCGTGGCGAAGCACGTTGGACTTTCCCAGCGAGCCACTCTGACACGGTTGAAGTCGATGACCTCGCGCGGGCAAGCGGCTGATGGAACTCGTCAACCGTCCTCTTGTCGCTGGTCCGGCCAAGCGGGCGGGGCTTTTCTGGTTTACCATCTCTCCCGTATTCACCGATCCTGTGGGGGGCTCACCGGTCCCCCGCCACCTAAACCAGCCGGAGTTGGTGCTGGATCGCATTTGGGCTTTGCCTGATCGCGGCATGCGTGCGCTCGGGGATTCGGAGAATTCGCCTGCAATTGCACAATGAGACTGACCAGACACGAGCGACGGCAGCAGTTTCGTGAACCAGATCCCCGCGTTGCTAATTCGAGCCTGCGGCAGCCCCCAGAGGCGCCAATTTGAGTGGCTTATCGTGCTCTGAGCGAAATCCTCAATCGGCGGGTGAGGGCTTAATTCGACCGTGCGGCTCCGAGATCCGGAGAGTTCCGCCATGGGCTTCTGGCACGGCGATCAGCCACCGGCACTCGTCTTGGTCGGGAGTTGGTACAATTCTTACCAGTTCGCACAATATGAGCCTTGAGCGGAGGCAGCGTATCGGCGCGCTATTTGAGTCGGCACTTGAGTTGCCCGCTGACTCGGTGGAGGGCTTTTTGCGCCGCGAGTGCGGAGGCGATACCGGTCTAGAGGACGAGGTCCGCCGCATGCTTCGTGCACGTGCCGCCGGCAGTTTCCTGGATCACACGCCGATGGAATGCACCACCCCTTCGACGGAGACGATGCCGGCGGACGAGGTCCGGTTCCGCGGGTTGGTTCATGCGCGGCTGAAGGGCCGTTACCTGATCCAGCGCGAACTTGGCCACGGCGGCTTCGGCGTCGTATATCTTGCTCAGGACGAAAACCTTCTCTCTAAGAAGGTCGTGGTCAAAGTCCTGCTGGGCACCGGACTCGATCCCTGGCGGCGAAGGAAGTTTCGCAACGAAATGGAGGCGCTGGCCCGGCTCAGTCATCCCAGCATCGTCTCGATATCGGATTCAGGGGAGACCGAAGACGGCCGCCCGTTCCTGGTCATGGAGTACGTCGAGGGCCAGAGCCTTCGGTGTTTGCTGCGGCCGGAAGGACTGCAGATCGAGACCATCGCCGTCATTGTGCGCCAAGCGGGCGGGGCGCTCGAGGCCGCACACCGAAGTGGCATATGGCATCGCGATCTGAAGCCTGAAAACGTCATGATCCAGACGCTCAAGGACGGCGAGCTCCGGGTCAAGCTGATCGATTTCGGCATCGCCACGGTAATCGATTCCGGAGAGCCGGCGGAGACCGTATCGCGAATCGCAGGCACTCTGCGCTACATGGCGCCCGAGCAACTCAGCGGAAGGCCGAGCGCATCGAGCGATCTCTATAGCTTGGCTGTAATCACCTACGAAATGTTGACCGGCAGGCTTCCACTTAGGGCAGAAAACGCCGTACAGCTCCACGCCATGCAAAAGGCGGGTGTGCAGATCGCACCGAGAAGCTTGCGGCCGGATCTTCCCGAAGAAGCCGAGCAAGCTATTCTAAAGGCGCTGGCATTCGAGGAAAGCGACCGGCAGCATACGGTTGCTGAGTTTGTCCGGGAATTGAGCCAGGGACTGCGGGCGGCGTCATCGCCTTCGGCAGCCATTCGAAGCGCCACAGGGCAACCGCGATGGAAGGAATGGCGGCCCCGAGTTGTTCTGACCGTACTTCTCGCCGCGGCTTCGGTTGTGACCGCAGCCGCGTTCACCCTGCGGTCCCCGTACCTGCAAACTTCGATGGTTGTTTTCCAAATCAACGACCTGGTTAACGACCCGGCCTACCGGCCACTCTCGCGCGGCCTGACCGGCGCACTGCTTTCGCGTCTCATTCGGGTAAAGGGTCTGAGCGTCAAACAGTACTACGGCACGCGCGATCCTGCGACAACTGCCGCGATTAAAGACCGCTTTTATCTCGACGGCGACCTGCAAAAATATCAGAGCCAGATTCGTTTGACCATGCGGCTGACCGACACCGAAAAGGGCAACAGCGTAGTTTGGTCGAACTCGTTCGATCGCGATTTGGACAACCCGCTCGAATTGGAGAACGAGGTTGCCCAACAGGTGGTCGATGGGCTGGAGGACGATGTCTTCTCCCCGGTCTCCAGCCCGCAACGCGTGCAATTTGCGGGACGCCGGGTCATTCGATGGTTTGCGAATCTGCTGGGGGACAGCGAGGTCCAGGTGACCAGTACACAGGACCCCATCGCTTATCGCGCTTATGCGCGAGGTCGGCAGTTGTACGAAGAACGCTCGCCGGCCGCGATCCAATCGGCGATTCAATCCTTGCAGCAAGCGGTCAACCAGGACCCTAATTTCGCACTGGCATTCGCCGCGTTATCGGATGCGTACAGGGCAGCCCTCGACGAAAAGCTGGGCACTCCGGACGACATGATCGGCCGCTCGCTCTGGTATGCACAGAAAGCGGTCAGCCTCAATCCCAAACTTCCGGAAGCTCATGCCGCGCTGGCGGGCGTTCGGCAGGCGCAATGGGACTGGGAAGGCTCCGAACGCAGTTATCGGGAAGCCATCCGGCTCGACCCCAAGTCGCCGGTTGCCTACCGGCGCTACGGCGGATTGATCCTTCAGTTCGGCCGATTCGATGAAGCTTTGCAATACATGACCAAGGGCCTGGACCTCGATCCGTACGATTATGCCAGCCATTCGGCGTACGGCATGGCCCTGCTGATGGCGCGGCGCTATGGAGAGGCTGAGGAGCGCCTCAAGTGGACGCTAGCGCAGCGGAACCTGATTTCGGCTCACGATGTTCTGGGTTGGGTTTACGCGACCCGAGGCCGGCAATCCACGGGCGACGAGGCAAAGCGGTATTTCGATCTGGCCCTGGGGGAAGCTCGGGCCGTTCACGACCTGGAGATTAAGGGTGCGGCCGCGCCTCAGACGGCTCCGACCCTTCTCTCGGACGATATGTTCGCCGTGTTTTACGCCATGCGCGGCGACCGGCTCGCTTCCCGGCGGTTCTTGGATAGGCTTATATCGCGTCCCGACGCCGACACGATATCTCCGGCCGACCTGGCCGAGATTTATGCCGCTTTGGGCGAGACGGCGACTGCCATATCCTACCTGGAGCGGGCGGCGCGGATCAAAGATCGCGGAATGTTGTATCTCAAGGTCAACCCGGTCTGGGACGCAATCCGAAATACGGATGGCTTCCGCAAGATTTTATTGACAATGCGGTTTTAGGGCGGTACAATTCGGCGGTTTCTCGAAAGGAGCTTAGTATGGCAAAGATTCAACTCGTCATCAAGGTAGAAGACGCTAAGGACAATCTGAAAGTGGATGGAAGAACTCTCTCCAATAATAGCATTCCGCATGCCTACAGGATTGCGGCTACGATCGCCCGCGGGGCTATCTCAGTCAAGGCGAGCAAGGTAGGATTGAAGCACGTTGGCGGTCAAGAGTACCTGCTCACCTTTGAATAGATTATCTTGGAAACAACAGCCGTATTTGAAGCGGCGCAGCATCATTTAGAGCGCGGCGACTGGGACGCTTGCCGGTTGCTTTGCGAAGAGATTTTGCGGCGGGAACCGGCCCATGCGGGAGCGCTTCATTGCCTGGGACTGGTTCTCGCCAAGGATGGGGACGCAGAGCGCGCGGCGGCCATTCTGGAAAAGGCCGTGGCGATTCGCCCGGACGATTTGTCCGGCCGGCATAGCCTTGGTGTTGCATACGGGTTGGCGGGGCGTTGGCAGGAGGCCGCGGCCACCTTCCGCACCTGTCTCGCTTTCGATCCCACCCACGTGGAAAGCCGATCAAGTCATGCATCCGCCTTGCTGGAGTGCGGACGCTTGGAGGAAGCGCTGGCAGAAGCGCGCCATGCTCTCCGGGAGGCGCCGGAATCGGCATTTCTCCACCGGACGATGGGACGGGTCTTCGCCGCCATGGGACGGCCGGCCGAAGCCGCACTATACTTCCGGCAATGCTTACTCTTCGGGCCGGACAATCCCAACAACCTGGAAAGCGCGGGCGACTTTTTCGGCAAGTCTGGCGAGGAAAGCCTCTCAGCAGAGCTGTTCGCCAGACTGAGTGAGCGGTTGCCGGAGTCGCCGGGCGCATGGTCGAGATCGGCTGCGGCTCACATGGCCATGGGAGCACGGGAATCCGCCGCGGGCGCCCTTCGGAAGGCGCTGGCTCTCGACCCAGGGAATCCGCGGGTGCATTCGGCCCTGTTGTACTCGTCGATCATGGATCCGGCACAAAGCGGCGAAGGCCTTCTTACGGCACATCGGGAGTGGCAGACGGCTTTCATCTCTCCCGCACCGGCGAGGCCCTTTGCAAATTCCTCCGAACCGGAGCGCCGGATCCGGCTTGGGATTTTGAGCGGTGAATTCTCCTCCGGTTCGATCGATTTCTTCCTTCCGCCCATTCTGCGCCATCACGACCGCAGGAACATCGAGCTTTTTGCTTACCGCGCCGGAGCGAATGAGGATTCCGGGACCCGACGTTACAAACAGCTCTTCCACCATTGGAGAGACGTTTCGGACCTAAGCGATGGCGAAGTGGACGAGACGATCCGTGGAGACCGGATCGATATTCTGCTCGACGTATCCGGCCATTTACCGCAGATGCGGCTGAGCGTCTTTGCCAGACGGGCCGCACCGGTACAAATCGCGTACCCGCGATATCCCTGCACCACAGGCCTGGATGCGATGGATTACAGGATTACAGACCAATGGGCCGATCCGGCGGGTCTAACCGAAAGCCACTATTGCGAGAAGCTATTGCGCATCCCGAGCGGGTACCTGGTGTATCAACCGCCAGATGGGGCGCCGTCCGTGGCCGCACTCCCGGCGCGAGCCAATCGATACGTCACATTCGGTTTTTTTCAAACGCCTCTCAAGTTAAACCACGGAGTGTTCGACGCCCTGGCAACAACCATGCTCCAGGTCCCAGAGTCGCGGATGCTCTTCCATTACATGATTCGGGATTTCGATCGTCCCGGACGGTTCGCACGTCAGCGAATCGAGAGCGCCATGGACGAGCGAGGAATCGACCCGGCCCGGTTGGTGTTTCACGGCCCACTTCCCCTTTCCGATCACCTGGCCCTCGTAGGCCAGACCGATGTGGCTCTGGACGCATTTCCTTTCAGCGGGCAGACCAACACTTGCGAGTGTTTGTGGATGGGGGTTCCGGTGGTTACGCTAGCCGGCGCCAGATTCTCGGCGCGGGTTTCCGCGGCAATCCTCAGCCGGGCTGGCCTCGGCGACTGGGTCGCCACGACGGAAAGCGAATACGCGGAAATCGCTTCGAGGCAGGCACTGAATCTACCAGCTCTCTTGGAACTTCGGCGCACGCTGCGAACCAGATTCGCCGCATCGCCGGTACTCGATGGCGCACGCGTAGTGCGGGAGCTCGAAGTGGTGTATCGACAGGTGTGGCGCGTGTGGTGCGGCTCAGCGGCTGGTTGAGCACCTTCTGGCTTCGCCACGCCCGTGGTGCACCAGCGTCGGAATGACATACCCTCGCCCTATAAGTAAGTGGAGCAGGCTACGGTTTGAACAGGCCCTTAAGGAAATCGAGATTGAAGGTCAAGCCCACAAATGGGCCCACATGCAACGAAGTAGTGGTCTGCGGCGCGGTGCTGTCGGTGGGGTTCTGGGAACCATTGGCGCCGAGTTTCGGCACACGGCCCAGATGGGCCCCGTAGACGAGTTGCACGTTGCGCAAGAACTTGAATTCGCTTGAGCCGCCCAAGAAGAAGTCATCGGCAGGGCTGGTAAGCGACAGGCCGATTGTGGGCACGGGAAAGGCCCAACTCCACGATCCAGTCTTTGTTTGCGTGTCGCGCCTGGTCCAGTAGTAGCTGAACATAAGGGCCGGCAGGATACGGGGCCCGCCGGCAACCGGAAGGGTTTGGTACGTGGGCGTGCATGTGGTGGTGGTCGTCGTACTCGGAGAGGTTGTGGTGGTGGCGCCGGCAATCGTGCTATACAGCCGCGCATAATTAAAGGGACATAAGGCATGCCGGTGTGGCATACTCGTTTTAGGAAGGAGTGGCCATGCT
>Ga0224534_1001021_pt1 | contig 15709 bp, 17 predicted proteins | sample 714E12024metaG_FD_172012 | JGI IMG/M metagenome (GOLD analysis project Ga0224534, IMG submission 172012) | Peat soil microbial communities from Stordalen Mire, Sweden - 717 E1 20-24 | ecosystem: Environmental > Terrestrial > Soil > Wetlands > Peat | place: Sweden: Norrbotten County, Stordalen... | reverse complement strand
GGTCACATCGGAAAGGGCCTCGGGCACCGGGCTCATGGCGACCAGGGCCACGAGGACAGCCAGGGCCACGAGCGCCCATGCCCATAGGGATAGCCTGGACCGGCTCGGCCGATGACGCTGGGAGAGCTGAGAGGTGTTCGCTGATCGGTCCACAGGTTCTGCGCGACAACTTAGCGATTGGAAGCATCGCTGATCGGTCGGCCGGCGGTCGTCCCGGCAGCGGTCCTGGCGGCCGCGGGTGGCAGCCCCGTGACCAGAAGTTGACCAAAATGGTCATATTTGAAAAGATCGACGGCACTGAGCCACATCTCCGTGGGCGAACTCCGTCCCGGACTCGGTTGAAGGAGGCCAAGGTCATGCCCGAATGGGGCTTCGAAACCCGACAGATCCACGCTGGAGCACAACCGGACCCGACCACCGGGGCCCGGGCGGTTCCGATCTACCAGACCACCAGCTACACCTTCCGGGACACGGCTCACGCCGCTGCGCTCTTCGGGCTCGAGGAACTGGGCAACATCTACACCCGGATCATGAATCCCACCCAGGCGGTCTTCGAGGAGCGCATCGCGGCCCTCGAAGGCGGCGTGGCGGCCCTGGCGGTGGCCAGCGGCCAGGCTGCCGAAACGGTCGCCCTCCTCAACCTGGCGGAGAACGGCGGGCACATCGTGTCCTCGGCATCGCTGTACGGGGGTACCTACAACCTGTTCCACTACACCTTTCCCAAGCTCGGCGTGGAGGTCACGTTCGTCGAGAACCCGGACGACCTCGACGCGTGGGAGGCCGCCGTCCGACCCAACACCAAGGCGTTCTACGCGGAGACGCTCGGCAATCCGAAGGGCGACGTCCTCGACTTCGAAGGGGTCTCCGCTATCGCCCATGGCCACGGCATCCCGCTGGTGGTGGACAACACGCTGGCGACCCCGTACCTGGCCCAGCCGCTGCGGCACGGCGCCGACATCGTCGTCCACTCCGCGACCAAGTTCATCGGCGGACACGGCACCTCCATCGGTGGTGTGATCGTCGACGGCGGCGTGTTCGACTACGAGGGGAGCGGGCGGTTCCCCGGGTTCACCGAGCCCGACCCGAGCTACCACGGCCTGGTCTTCGGCCAGCTCCCCGAGGCCTTGTTCCCGGCGCGGTTCGTGCTGAAGGCCCGCCTGCAGTACCTGCGCGACCTCGGACCGGCCATCGCCCCCCTCAACTCGTTCCTGTTCCTCCAGGGTGTGGAGACCCTCAGTCTGCGCATGGAGCGCCACGTGCAGAACGCCACCGCGGTGGCCTCGTGGCTCGAGGCGCGTGACGAGGTGTCGTGGGTCGCCTACCCCGGTCTCGAGTCGAGCCCGTGGCACGCCCGCCAGCAGCGGTACCTGCCCAGGGGCGGGGGTGCCATCCTGGCCTTCGGGATCGAGGGCGGCGCCGAGGCGGGCCGTCGCTTCATCGAGGGCCTCGAGCTCTTCAGCCATCTGGCCAATGTCGGCGATGTCCGCAGCCTGGCCATCCACCCCGCCTCCACCACCCACTCGCAGCTGACCGAGGCCGAGCAGACGACGGCGGGCGTCACTCCGGACCTGGTGCGCCTGTGCATCGGACTGGAGTCGATCGAGGACATCCTGGCCGACCTCGAGGCCGGCTTCCGCGCCGCCAAAGGAACGTGACCGCATCGCCGCTGCCCGGTGTCTGGCGACCCGGTGAGGACCCGGGCCGGCGGCAGTTCGCCGTGCTCCGGGGCCCCGATGGGGCGGCCTTCACCTTCGAGGCCGGCGGCTCGTTGCCCGAGGTCACGGTGGCCTACGAGACCTGGGGCACACTCGACCGCTCTGCGGGCAACGCGGTCCTCGTGCTCCACGCCCTCACCGGCGACTCCCACGCCGCGGGCCCGGCCGGCCCCGCGCACGCGACGGCGGGATGGTGGGGCGACCTGATCGGGCCGGGCAGGGCCATCGACACCGATCGGTTCTTCGTGGTCTGCCCCAATGTGCTCGGGGGATGCCAGGGCACGACCGGACCCGCCTCCGTCGCGCCCGACGGTGCGTCGTACGGCTCCCGGTTCCCGCTGGTGACCATCCGCGACCAGGTGGCGGTGGAGGCCGCGTTGGCCGACGCGATCGGCATCGAGCGGTGGGCCGGCGTGGTCGGTGGCTCGATGGGGGGGATGCGGGTCCTCGAGTGGTGCGTCGGCCACCCCGGGCGGGTCAGCCGGGCCGTGGTCCTCGCCGTGGGTGCCGCCGCCTCGGCCGACCAGATCGCCGTGTGCTCACTGCAGATGCGCTCCATCCGTTCGGATCCGGCGTTCGCCGGTGGTGACTACTACCGGACGGGTAACCGTCCCGTGGAGGGACTCGCCCTCGCCCGGGGGATCGGCCAGGTGAGCTACCGGACAGGTCGCGAGTTCGACGTCCGATTCGGGCGGAGCGCGCAGGCCAGCGAGGATCCGCTCAAGGGCGGCCGGTTCGCCGTCGAGTCCTACCTGGAGTACCAGGGAGAGAAGCTGGCCCGGCGGTTCGACCCGAACTCCTACATCGTGCTCACCGAGGCCATGAACCTGCACGACATCGGGCGCGGGCGTGGTGGTCCCGCCCGGGCACTGTCCGGGGTTCGGGCCGACGTGAGCGTGGCCGGCATCGGCTCGGACCGCCTCTACCCGCTCGAGCAGCAACGGGAACTGGCCCGGCTGCTGCCCGGCGGTCGGCCGGTGACCGTCATCGAGTCGGAGTTCGGCCACGACGGGTTCCTGCTGGAGGTCGATCAGGTCGGAGCGGTGGTGGCCTCCGCCCTGGCTGGCTGAGCCGAACTCGGCCCCCCGGGCCTGGTCCGGCCGGGGCCGGTCAGGCGCGCTCGGGCGTGAACTCGACCGGCAGAGGCGTGCCTCTCGACGATGCGGCGTCTCCGCGGTCTCGCCGCCACGGCGGTCCACGGCGGCCACGAGTCCAGCTCCAGCCGCGATCGCCTGATCGAGATCTGCGATCTCAACCTGGTCACCCGGGGCTGAGGCGCCGACCGTCGGCTTCCCCGCCCGGCCACGGCAGGCGTGTCGCTAGAGTCCCTACCCATGCCGACAGAATCGCGGGAGTTCGACATCACCCTCCTGGGGGCCACCGGGTTCGCCGGTGGCCTCATCGCCGACTACCTGGTGGCGAACGCCCCGCCCTCCACCCGGATCGCCCTTGCTGGGCGGAACGCCGCCAAGCTGGAGGCGGTGCGGTCCCGTGTCGGGTCCGACCTCGCCCTGGTGACCGTGGACGTCACCGACGCGCAGGCGGTGGGCTCTCTCGCCGAGCGGACCAGGGTGGTCATCTCGACCGTGGGTCCCTACATCGTCCACGGAGAGCCGGTGGTGGCGGCGTGTGCCGATGCCGGCACCGACTATCTCGACCTGACCGGGGAGTCCGAGTTCGTCGACCTCATGTACCTCAAGCACCACGCCCGCGCCGTCGAGACCGGTGCACGGCTGGTCCATGCCTGCGGATTCGACTCGGTCCCGCACGACCTCGGTGCCCAGTTCACGGTGGAACAGCTACCCGAGGACGTCCCGCTCGCGGTCCGGGGACACGTCCGTGCGCGCGGCACCTTCTCGGGAGGCACTGCGGCATCGGCGCTCGAGATCATGGCGAGGTACCGGTCCGGCAAGTCGGTCCACGACATCCGGCGTCAGGTCGAGCCCCCTCCGGCCGGCCGGAGCGTACGGGTCGTGACCGGGCGTGTCGGGCGCAGCCCGGACACCGGATGGTGGGAGGTACCGATGCCGACCATCGATCCGCTGGTGGTGGCCGAATCGGCCCGGCAACTCCCCCGCTACGGTCCCGATTTCGCCTACTCCCACTACTGGGCGGGCGACAGCCTCCTGGCTGCCGCTGGCATGATCGCCGGCGCCGGGCTGCTCTTCTCGCTGGCACAGGTCCCCGCGGCACGGCGAGCCGTCGAACGCCTGCGCCCGTCGGGCTCGGGCCCCAGTGTCGAACAGCGTGACAAGTCGTGGTTCAAGGTGCGGTTCGTCGGCGAGGGAGGGGGGTCGAAGGTGGTCACCGAGGTGGCCGGTGGCGACCCGGGATACTCCGAGACCGCCAAGATGATCGGCGAGGCTGCACTGTGTCTCGTCCACGACGAACTCCCTGTGACCTCGGGCCAGGTCACCACGGCCTCGGCCATGGGGCCCGCGCTGCGCTCGCGGCTGCAGGCGGCAGGGATCACGTTCGCCGTCCTGCCCTGACCGGTCGCCTCCGGCCGATCCGGCTCGCCCACGCCTTCCGCCCCCCGGCCGTGCGGAGCGGGACCCCTGGCGGGGATTGCCTGAACCGGCCCACGCTCGCCGTGCTTCTTGCGCTGACTGGTCGAACCCGCCCACAGCCGTCTGAAAGCGGGGGTGACAGCCGTCAGTCGAGTTCCGGCCAGAAGTGACGCTCATTCCCCGGGGAGAAGTTGCCGATAGTCACAAGGTGAAAGACAAACAACGCGACCCCTGGACACTGACACTCAGCGACGGCGTTTGGGCGGGGAGGGAACGAATGACGGGCGAGAGTGTGCCGATATGACACCTGACGAGGATCTGAGCGGCGCCGATCTTCGGCTACACGACCTAAGCGGCGCGAGCCTTCCAGGCAAAAACCTAACCGGGGCCGACCTGACCGGCGCCGACCTGAGCGGCCAAGACTTGAACCACGCCGACCTGAGCTTCGCTGACCTTTATGGCGCAGACTTGACCTCCGCCAACCTGACCGGCACCAATCTGTATGGAGCCAACCTCACCGACGCAACCCTGACCGGCGCCGACCTGACCGGCGCCGATCTGAGTCTTGCCAACCTGACCAACGCCATCCTCACCAATGCCACCCTGACCGGCGCTGACCTGATCGTGGCCACGCTGAACGGCGCCAAGTTGACCGACACTGACCTGACTTCAGCCAACCTGACCGGCGCCAACCTGAATGGCGCTGACCTGACTTCAGCCGACCTGACCGACGCCAATCTGAATGGCGCCGACCTGACCACAGCCAACCTGACCGACGCCGACCTGACCGGCGCTGACCTTGGCAATGCCGACCAAGCGCCAGCAGGGAGCAAGTCCGAGAGCCGGGGGATGGAAGAAGAGAAGCCTGCAGGCTTCGAGGTGAAGCCTGAAGAGGATCTGACCGGCGCTGACCTTCGGGGCCGAAACCTGACCGGCGCTGAACTGAGTGGCGCCGACCTGACGGGCGCCAACTTCCACCTAGCCACCTTGACCGGCGCCATCCTGACCGGCGCCATCCTGACCGGCGCCAACCTGACCTGGGCCGACCTGACAGACGCGGACCTGAGTGACGCCGACCTGACCGGCGCCAACCTGAAGGAGGCGGACCTGACCGGCGCCGACCTGAGTGGCGCCGACCTGACCGGCGCCAACCTGAAGGAGGCCGACCTAAGGGACGCCAACCTGACCGCCGCCGACCTGACCGGCGCCGAGGGCCTCGGTGGCACAATGACGGCCGCTAGACGGGCCGAGCTAGCCGACCGTCGACGCCGTGCCGAACCGGGCGTCTAGTCCTTCCGGTCCACGGGATGAGGTCGCACATCGACCATGAGGTGGGGTCCGGCCACGTGGTGTCTCGGGAACCCGCTCGCCGGCCTTGATCCTGCCGGTGGCAACCAGCACGTTGGACTCAGTACCGGTGATCCATTGGAGATTGGCCTCGGAGCAGTAACCGGCATCGGCGAGGATCATCTCGGGGCTGGTGTCGATGTCGGCGGCGTCCAGGTTGCCCTCGGTGACGGCGATCATGTGGGTGAGCTCACAAACGGCCGTTTCTGGACCAAATCGCGTTGTCGAGTGCATCCTTCCCGAATGACCGACGTCCCTGGGCTGATCTTCTCCCCTACGCTTCTTGCATGGACGAGAGACCGCCGAGGACAGAAGAGAGCAGTGGTGGACGGATGAGGTCGCGAGGGAGCGCCAGGTGGTTGGTAACCGTCGGAGTTGTCGGTGCCCTTGGGGTAGGAGCGACCTTCGGGCTGATGAGTGCCGCTGGCGCTTCGACCGGCACGTCGAGTTCCGTCAGCGATGTGGTTGCCAGTCCGGTGACCACGGCGAGCTTCAGCTTCAGTGTGTCGGTCAGCGGTCTAACGCCATCGGCCGTGACAGTGACTGGTACGGGTCAGGCCAACTTGACGAATAACGCGGTTTCGGTCGCTGTCAACGTCCCTGCTGTCGTTGCCAAACTTATCCCCGGTGGATCAGCGTCACCTGAAGTGATCAACGCGGTCATGTCAGGAGACACGATCTACCTGGAAATCCCCAGTCTCGCCTCCATGGTTGGGGAGCCGTGGGTGTCGGTAGCCTTGCCGTCCAAGGCCACGACTGCCGTTCCAGGGATCTTCACCAAGGTCGCGTCCGCGGTCGGCAATGTAAACGCCATTGTTGGATACGCCGAGGCTCATCACGCCACGGTGACCTCGTTGGGTGATGCCACTGTGGACGGCGTCCAGGCGACTGGTAGCAAGATGGTCGTAACGCGTTCGCACAAGGGCAAGATCAACACACTTTCGGCGAGTGTCTGGGCAGATTCAGCGAATCGCCTCGTTCAAGCTGACGTCACGACATCCGGGGCCACCAAGAAAGGCACCGTCGGCCTCACGGGCGCCGTCGACTTCACTGGATACGGCTCCTCGGTGACGATCACGGTGCCGCAACCGTCGCAAGTGAAGTCGATTCCATTCTCCACGGTGGCAATGTTCCTCGGGAAAGCCCATCACCGCGCCAGTCGCGTCTGATATCTGCGTCCTCTGACTGCCTGATCGGGCGACGGACCACCGACGCTCTGGCCGTGAAAGTCGCAGAGCGGCGATCAGACCCGCCATAGACGGCTCCCTAAGCCTCTCTGACGCCGTGGTGAGCACACATCACCGTTAGAGGTTCTCCCGACGCTCTACCGCCCCACCGACCGGGTAGCGCGCTTGGCCGTCAATCGAGGCGATGATGGGGATCATATGGGAGCCGCCTACGAGGACTTGGAGCACTGGTCCGCAGAAGCGATGCAGCCCATCGTCGAGCTCATAGCTGGCGTCAACGCTGCGATCGACGCCACGCTGGACGGGCCGGACGCTCTAGTCACAACCGCGCCGCTACTGCGGCAAGCACTGCTATCCGCTGGGGTATGGCTTGAGGCCCATCCTTGCCCCGACGAGTTTCTTCGCGATCGTGCTCGCCAGCTGGTCGAGCAGTTCGCTGATGCCTTGATCACCATAGGGCTGGAACCGCGCCAAGACTGGGGAAGGTTGTCGTCGGTCCTGGACGAGCAACTCTCTGTGTTGGCAGGGGGTTTCACAGCGTTCCTCACCGACCTGCATGTTGAACTCGACGGCTACTGACCTTGGCTCCCGGCAGTCCCGCCTGCTTCAGGGAGACAGCAGTCTGACGCCCTCCAAACCCTCGACGTGACCCTCACACGACCACAGCCGCAGCCTCTTCTTGCCGACGGCCGCTTGGCCTGTCCACCGCACCGGCTCAGGGTAGTCGGTGGGCGTGTCGACCCGGTAGCCAGGGCCCCGGCTCACCATGCTCCAGCTGACCCCTGGCTCAGTCCTGACGGCGTTGGCTTAGCGGTAGATGGAGTCAGGGTAGGGCAGAGGAGTGACGGGCGCTCTCAGTCTTCGCCTGGTCGCTGCTCCTCACCCGTGGGCTGCGCCGTGGCGAACTGTGCGCGCTGCGTTGGGAGGACATCGACCTCGACACCGGGGTCGTGCGAATCGATCGGGCGCGGGTCGTGGTTGACGGGAAGGCCATCGACTCGGAACCGAAGACCGACGCCGGTAGGCGGTCGGTGCCGCTGGATCCGTCGCTGGTGGCGATTCTGAAGACACACAAGGCCCTTCAGGCAGCCGAGAAGCTGGCGGCGGCCGGTGCGCCTACGAGGACGGCGATTGCCTGGTCACCGACGAGTTGGGGAATCCTTACCACCCCGACACCATCTCGGAGTGGTTGAACCAGAAGCAGAAGGCGAGCGGGCTGCCCCGCATCCGGCTGCACGACTGTCGCCACACTGCTGCCAGTCTCATGTTGGCCGCAGGGGTTCCGGTGAATGTGGTCCAAGAAATGCTCGGTCACAGCAGCCCCACCATCACCATGAGCATCTACGCCCACGTCTTGCCGAGCATGGCCGAGCAAGCCGGAGTGGAACTGTCGGAGTCCCTACTCGGTCCCTCCCGGTGGGCCGTCGGTCGAAGCGGTTGCGAAGACGGCGTTCTCGACGAGCGCCCTCGCCTGCCGACGGTCGGCGTCAGTGACCGGGTGGTCGTAGGTCTTCGCCCAGACCAGTTCGTCGGCGTGTCCGAAGTATCCCGTCACCACGAACACTCCGATGCGGTGACCGGCGACCCGCGCTGCCCGCCGCCACTCTGTGCAGTCGTCAAGCTCCGCGGTCTGCGCCACGCACGCGCCCGTTGCGGCGAACTCGGCTTGCAGCGTCTCGACGAGGCGGGCGAAGAGTCGCCCCGTCATGTCTCCCAGCCCTTCCATTGAGCCTCTCCGTTGACACTCTCACATTGACACTCTCAGGAGCTGCGTTGACATACGGTTGACAAGCGGCCTCGTCACCACTGGTCACCGGGGCCTCGCAGACCCCTGATGTGCGACTTCGGTGGAGCGTGTCGATGGACCGGGTGTGAGCTCACCTTCGAGATCGTCCCTGGATCGAGCGCACATACGACCGGAGCCGTCGTCGGCGCGGACTCGTCGAGCTCCCTCCCCGTCGAGTTCGAACTCACTTTCACCGAGTGGGTCGACCTGCACGCCCCCTCGCCTGCTCACGAGCAGGTTTCGATGTACCGCGGAACCAACAGGGCGGACCGTAGTATGCGCCTGTGGCCGGACTGCTGGAGTTCGACGGCCTGAGCCGGCGATTCGGCACGGTGACCGCCCTCGACGACCTGAGCTTCTCGGTCCCCTCGGGCCAGGTCGTGGGGTTCCTCGGTCCGAACGGTGCCGGCAAGACCACGACAATGCGGGCCGTCTTCGGGCTCACTGACCTCGACGCTGGGTCGGTGCGGTGGAATGGGATGCCAGTCGGGGCCACCCAGCGCCGCCGCTTCGGCTATATGCCCGAGGAGCGGGGCCTGTACCCGAACATGCTCGTGGCAGAAGAGGTCGAGTACTTGGGACGGCTGCACGGAATGGACAGGAGCAGCGCTGCCACTGCCACCAAACAGTGGCTGGAGCGCCTGGACGTGGCCGACCGGGCAACCAGCAAGGTGGAGGCCCTGTCCCACGGCAACCAGCAGCGGGTGCAACTGGCGGCGGCCCTGGTGCACGACCCTGAGATGCTGGTGCTGGACGAGCCGCTCGCCGGTCTGGACCCGACCGGCATCGATGCCATCGGCGAGGTGCTCGTCGAGCAGGCCCATGCCGGGCGATGCGTGCTGTTCTCGAGCCACCAGCTCGACCTGGTCGAGAACCTCTGCGGGTCAGTGGTCATCATCGACCACGGTCGGCTGGTGGCGAGGGGGACCGTCGACGAGTTGGCAACGAGTGGCCCACGGCGCCTCGCGGTCCGGGTAGAAGGAGACCGTCAGGGGACATGGGCGCAAGGCATCCCGGGCGTCACCGTGTCGGAGGTGGACGGAGGCGAGGTACGTCTCGTTCTCGACGACGCCACTGACAGTGACGTCGTGCTGGAGGCTGCGCGCTCCGCCGGGCGCGTCACCGAGTTCGTCATCGAACGCCGCCGACTATCCGAGGTGTTCAGGGAGGCGGTGGGCCGGTGAAGGCGCTCCCGATCGTCCTCGCCGCCCTCGGGGTGGTGCTGCTCGTCCGCCTCGGCTTGCGCCGCAGAGGCCGGCGGCGATCATCGCCGCTCAGTATGCCCACACGCGGACTTCGCGGCACTGGGCTCCTCGGCATCACCGGACTCGTGGCCGGGCGCGAGATCCGAGAGCGGGTGCGGGGTCGTGTGTTGCGAGTAGTTACCCTCATCCTCTTCGCCGTGGTGGCGGCTGCCGTGGTCATCCCCACCATCCACACCGGGACCACCACGCGCCAGAGGGTGGGCGTGGTCGCCGGCTCGCCCGCCCTCGATGCCGAGCTGCAGAAGCTGGCTACAACCGTCGGACTGCCCGTAGAACTGGTCCACGAGCCCGACCTGAGCGCCGCTCGCGCTGCGTTGAGCACCGGCAAACTCGACATGGTCGTCGATGGCGGCACGAGGATCCTCGTGCAGAATCCCATCTCGACTGCTGATACGTCCACCGAGGCCCTGTACGTGCGGGGCGTGGCCACAGCTCTGGGAGCACAGGAAACCTTCGCCCGGGCCGGCCTGACCCCGGAGCAGGCGGCCGCCGTGGCCGAGGCCAAGCCGTTGCCGGTCGAGAGCGTCAATCCTGGCAAGCAAGCCCGCACAACGGAGGAGGCGACGGCGCTGATCGGGGTCATCCTCATCTTCATTGTCCTTACCCAGTACCTCACGTGGACGCTCATGGGCGTTATGGAAGAAAAGGCGAGCCGCGTCGTGGAAGTCCTCCTCGCCACGGTGCGGCCGGGCCAACTGCTGGCGGGCAAGGTGGCTGGCATCGGCGTGGTCGCCCTGGTGCAGGCCGTGGCCCTGGTGGCGTTCGCGCTGGTGCTGGCCAAGGTCGTGGGCTCGGGCCTCGTGCACGGGGCGGCACCGCTCGTGGTTGTGGCCACGCTCGTCTGGCTGGTCCTCGGGTACGCCTTCTACAGCTGGGTGTATGCCGCTGCCGGATCGTTGGCCGAGCGTCAGGACCAGGTGCAGAGCTTGGCGTTGCCACTGAGCGCACCGCTCATCTTCGGCTACATCGTCTCGCTCATAGGGGTCAGCTCGGGCAATGCCTCGCTGCTCGTCAAGGTGCTGGCCTACCTGCCTCCCACCGCCCCCTTCGCCATGCCCACGTTGGTCGGGTTCGGAGAGGTCACTTGGTGGCAGTTTCTGCTTTCGGTGGTTGTGAGCGTGGTGTGCACCGTAATGGTGGCGCTGGTGGCAGCCCGCGTCTACCGCACGGCCGTGCTCCGTACCGGTGGACGGGTGCGACTGCGCGAGCTCGTCCCGACTCTGGCCAAGTGAAGCGTGCAATGACTACCGCACAGGCGGCCGAGGTGGACGAGGCCATGGTCGGCTGGGGGAAGCGGCGGATTTACCGGCGCGGAGCCGGTGGACGCAGAAGCCTCGACGGAGGCCAGCTCGGACCCGCCCACCACGCCGTGACGCTTGGCGTAGTGACTGATCGGTTGCAATCGACAGCCAGGGGTTCGAACATCGCCATTTGCCTCGGTTGGCGAAACGGAGGTCACAACCCCGTTTACCAGGGAAAGCGTTGTATTTTCCACAACCCGGTGGAGGCGATGGGACTCGAACCCGCGAACCTCTTGACTGTCAGTCATATTTTGGGCGTTCGGGAGGGTCATCGCCGGCCGCTACAGGCGGTCTACCAGGGATTATTGTCCAGCGCCGTTCAGGCCGGTTCAGCGGAGTCCGTCCCCTTTGCTTACACAATTGCTTACATTTTTCCGGCCCGGCGTCCCCCCGTCCGCCGCCCGGTCGGGCTCGCCGACGGCGCTCTCCCCGGGGCGGTGCCGGATACCTCCAGCAGCGAGGTCCACCGCTCTGGGCCTCGCGTGTCCGGGCCGGCACCGATCAACGCACTGTTCGGAGAGGGAGGCGGGGGTATCCTGAGTTCATGGCTGCGCAACCGGTGATGACCGCCGAGGAGTTGGTCGAGCGTGTTGGTCAGGCCGGGCCTCCTTCCCAGGACGACGTGACGATTCTCTGGGACGGCCGACGGCTGGACTCGCGGGAAGCGGCCCTGGAGTGGTTGGCAGAGGTCGCAGCGAAGCGCGCCGAGGAGGCCATCGGCGCCGATGGCCGATCCTGACGGTCCTCCACACGATCTCAGACGTCTGATCGAGGTCCTCGACCGCCACGGAGTGGAGTATCTGATGGTCGGAGGGGTTGCCGCTATCGGCTACGGCGCCGAGCGCCAAACCGAAGATGCAGACTGCGTCGTACGCCGGGAGCGGGCCAATCTCGACCGGCTCGCAGACGCCTTGCGGGAGATGCATGCTCGCCTCCGTGTCGGCGGGATGACCGATGCGGAGGCCAAGACGCTGCCAGTTCAGATCGACGGGACGACCCTCGCCATGGCCGCCATATCGACATGGATGACCGACGCCGGTCCCTTCGACGTACTCGCCGGTCTCGAGGCTCCGGATGGCCGCTTGGTGCCCTACGAGGAGCTGGCCGTGCGGGCGACGGTGCTCCGGGGTGATGGATTCGTGATCCGGGCCGCCGGCCTGGAGGACATCATCCGAGCCAAGGAGCGGGCCGACCGGGTCAAGGTCCGGGAGGCCCTACCGGAGTTACGCCGATTGCGAGACGCCGGTGCTGACAGTGACAGAGGTCCTTCATGACGTCTGGCCCTGGAGGCCTCAGTCGGCCGAAGTTCTACCCGCACTCCTGTTCCAGGAGCAGCGTCTGGACGAAGTCAAGCAGGCTGCTCCGCACCACGAGCCGACGCCGTCCCACCTTCACGCTCTGGATCTTCTTGGTCATCACCAACTCGTAGGTCCTGGTTCGACCGAGCCGGAGCACGTCGGCCGCCTCCTCCACCGAAAGCAACAGCTGGGGGTTCCTGTTCATTGTGCCTCCTTCGTCGGGGACGAGCGGATCTCCGAACTCGCCCGGGTGATGGATGGTTCTGGTCCTGTCAGTGGCCTCCGTGTTGGCGCTGTGGTTCGTGCTCATGGTCGGCCTCCGATTGTGCGGCTCGTGTTGAGGTCCATGATCCAGACCGCCGTCACCCCCAACGTCACCTTCGAGGAGACCGGCCGGCATTGCGTCCACATCTGACTGTCACCCTGACGGCATCGGTCGTCACCTTCCACCCGAACGACGTCACCCTGACCGGACGGACTGTCCTTCGGACGTCACCCTCCCTGGTAGAGAGGATCTTCGTCAGCCGTTCGGCCGGACCGAGACGATCTCGTCTGCGATGGAGTCGATGACCGTGTCCCAGCACCCGCCGTCCGGCATCAAGGTCGCTGCGGGGCGACGCCACGGCGATGACCGGCTTTGCCGTTGCCTCCACCAGCTCGGCTCCATCGCCGGTCTCCACTCCTCGCTCGGCCCGGGGCCGTCCCTTGACACCGAACGGTGGCCCTGGAGTCGGGGCTTCCATCGGAGCAAGGCCGGGCCTTGCTCCGCACTGGAGCAGGGCCGGTCGTGACCGCGCTGCGTCGTCTTCCCACCACGATGGTTCGTGGACGGTCAGGAATCCTCTGCGCCTGGCCATTGGCGGGTTGTCGCCAAGCTCGGAGCGCCTGTGGCGGTCGCCTGGACCGTGCAACGTGCGGCCGCGGGTGGCGCTGACCTCTCTCGCCGCCATCGACAGCGCACACGCTCAGGTCTCATCGGCCCCGTGGGCGATCGAGAGGCGCCCAGGCGGGCGTCGAGCCCGCCGTGGCCTCCTGCAAGGCACAAGCAGATCGGCGCGACGAACGCTGGTCGATCAATTCCACACAAACGCGCTGGTCACGCGACTATTTGAGAGAAACCTTCCCGTGCCCCGCAACTCGGTGAAAAGTCATAGCCAGGAAGGTGCCGCTAGCAGCTCGCCGGCCCCGACCCTGAGCTCCTTGTCACGTACCACCTGGTACTGGTAGAAGTCTGAGTCGCATGCACGCGATCGAGCTTGTCTTCGCCACTGGATGGGCGGCGTTCTGGATCTACTGGCTCGTGGCAGCCTTCTCCATGAAGAGGGGCCGCGTCCCTTGGTCCCGCGAGCTGCGTATCAGGGCGGTGATCGTCATCATCGTGGTCCTCTTGATCCGCTTGGGAGCCTTCCGAGGTCACGGCCTCAACTCGGATCCGATACGCGCTGGACTCGGGCTCTTCCTGTTCGCGCTCGGGTTGGGGTTCGCCATCTGGGCCCGCGCACACATCGGGCGCAACTGGGGCACACCGATGTCGCAAAAGGACGAACCGGAGCTGGTGACCAGCGGCCCCTACCACCTGGTCCGCCATCCCATCTACTCTGGCGTCCTGCTCGCGGGTGTCGGCACCGCGATGGCGCTGAGCTGGCTATGGCTCATCGCCGTAGGCCTGGCCGGGGTCTACTTCGTCTATAGCGCGACCGTCGAGGAGCGAAACCTGACCGAGCAGTTCCCCGACACCTACCCGGTGTACAGGCACTCGACCAAAATGCTCGTGCCCTTCATCTTCTAGGCGGACTCGGTCGGCTTCGCCATCAACAGCGAGGTGACCCACAGCGTTCGTTCTGCATCAACCAGCGGGCATCCCTGATGAGAAGGGTCTCAGCGTCCAGGCGAGACTGCCCCAGAATGCCGCTTGCAGAGGGCGGCCGAGGGGTGCCCAGGAAGGCCGGGTAATCGACACATTCTCCGTCCGGCCATCTTCGTTCGCCCCAATCCGCAGAAGCCCATCTACGTTGCCTAGACAATTGCTTACATTTCAGCCACAGGCGCGACAAACCCCAGGCCAGAAGTACTCTGACCTGGGGTTTTCGGTGGAGGCGAAGGGACTCGAACCCTCGAACCTCTTGACTGCCAGTCAAGCGCTCTACCAGCTGAGCTACGCCCCCGTAGGTTGGGTCAGGTTATCAGCCCCCGGCCACCGCCAGAAGGGGGCCCGAGGCGGGACGGGCGGCCACGGGCGAAACCCCGGTTGCCACGGTCCCCCGCCGGTAATTGCGCGGACACCGTCGCTACGATCGGGTAGTGAACGACGAAGCCCGTTGATGCAGTGCCCGGCCGGCGGTCGGATGCTCTGGAACGGGCGATCGTACCGTGCATTCCCTGGGGCCGCCAGAGCAGAGAAGGGGGCAGTTCCGATGAGCGAACTGGTCGAGTACAAGGGCAACTCACTGGCGGCGGTCGAAGAGCCGGGGTCGCTGGCGGCGGTCGAAGAGCCGGGCGGTCTGGCTGCCCACGGCGGCGGCGATGGCGGCGCCGACGCGGCCGGCGGCCACCCCGGTGGTGCATCCGCCTCACCTGCCCGGCACAGTCGTATGGCCGTAGCGGTGGCGGCGGCGTCGATCCTCGCCGCCGTGGCCGTCGGAGCGGCTGTCTTCGGCGGCGGCACGTCCGGCTCCACCGGAAACGGCTCCGCTGCGGCTCACGGAACCCTGGCCGCCTCGGCCTCGAACTCCGCTGCGGCCCCCAGCGTGGACTTCACCCTGTCGGCGACCCAGACCGGGGCCGGATCGCAGTCGACTCTGCTGACCGGAAACGGCTCGTTCGACCTCGCCCACGGCGTCGGGCAGATGACGGCGACGATCCCGGCCCTCTCGTCCATCGTCGGCGGCGGAACCAGCGACTCGGTCACGCTGATCTCGGACGGAACGAACGTCTACCTGAACCTCCCCGCCCTCTCCTCGTTCCTCCACGGGACGACCTGGTTCGAGACCTCCCTTGCCGGCTTCGGGTCGCTGAACACCGGATCGTCCGGTTCCCTGTCCCTCTCCGCCCTGGCGGATCCGGCGAAGGTCCTCGCTTTCCTCGGCTCCTACGGGGGGACGGTGACCAAGGTCGGGTCGGTCGACCTCCAGGGTGTGCCGACCACGGAGTATCGCACGACGATCTCACTGGCGTCGGTCGCCACCCATCTCCAGAACGGGTCCCAGACGTCTGCATCCGGAGCGGTCGGTCCGGGTGCGAAGGCACTGCAGCAGCTCGGCTCCACCACCGTCCCGGTCATGGTGTGGATCGGAACTGACG
>Ga0224534_1001020_pt1 | contig 15728 bp, 20 predicted proteins | sample 714E12024metaG_FD_172012 | JGI IMG/M metagenome (GOLD analysis project Ga0224534, IMG submission 172012) | Peat soil microbial communities from Stordalen Mire, Sweden - 717 E1 20-24 | ecosystem: Environmental > Terrestrial > Soil > Wetlands > Peat | place: Sweden: Norrbotten County, Stordalen... | reverse complement strand
AATCAGAGTACAGCGAGAGGAGAAGGTTCGCAACGAAGGGTGTTGACTGGACCAGGTCCGCCTTCGCCGGTATGCTGATGCCTATAACAAGCAATGTCATCGAGAAGGCAAAGATCCCATCCGTCAGAGCTTCCAGCCGGCTTTTGGTAAGGTGCATCACGTCACCTTCCAGATACCGGCTTTTGGCAAGGTCCACGGCCTCACCTAGCAGATTTTCTTTTTTCATGAAAAGCAGTCTAGGCTGTTAATTCCTGAAGGATTAATCTTTTGTTTTTCTCCCAGCAACAGGTCAGACATGCGGGGATTTCGACGTCATTCCCCCGTCTCAGGACAACGCCAGGGGCGCAAGGGATCCTGGGAAGTGCATGCCTTTCTGACTGCGATCCACTGAAGACGGCACCCCACAGATTGCTTGGCGGGACCCTGTCTTAAGCTGGTGCGATTGCGGTCGGAATAGCTCCATCGCAGCTCGCAGAAAAGATGGCCGTGGAAATGCTTGCTATAGCGGCGGGAAAGTTCATATTTAGCGCGGTGATGGCCCCGGTGCGAATATTCGTGTTCTGCCTCTTCATCACCCTTTATATTCCGTGCCTTGCGACGTTTGGTGTCATAGTGCGGGACTTGGTGCGCAGTGGGGGCGGGCATCGGGGTATTCACCACCGTTGTGGCGCTCATCGCTGGTGGGATTGCATTTCGGGTGCTCACCTACACGCATTCGATAAAAAAGGCGAAGCAATTAGCCGCTTCCGCGACACGTTCTTTGATATTTAATCAAAGCAGCGTTGAACAATTTCTGCAAATAGAAGGCATTCTCGCGCTGTCAAGTCAGAATAACACTTCTCCAGCTTATCTTGATCGAATGGTACGATGACGCCATCATTTCGTATGGCACGCACGTCAATAGGAGTGCCGACGCCGAATGCGAGCAGGCTTATCGCTTCTTTCATCGCCGCGTACACAGCTAAAACTCCCTGTTCGAGCGTATGCAGACATTCAATGTACCTGTTCGTTATTATCTGTGCGGGCAACGTCACACCGCTGTCGCCGACCCAAGCGATTTTACATCTATTCGCAAAATAATCTCCGGCGTATGGAGCGAGATCATATGATGTTTTATCGCGCCACTTTTGTGTCTTGTTTTTCCAATACCAAATCTCCTGGGGGCCGACGACGACATAATATAGAGGGTTCTTTGGATCACGATCCCTAATACCCACAGCGATGTCGTTCAGACTTTGGTAAAGATCACTTTTAGGATCAGTGAGTGGTTTTTTCTTCACATCGTCAGAGAGAGCATCTATTCGCTTTCCAAACTCTATGATGCCCCCCTCACTGCCAGCAGCAGCCCACAGCTTGTTTTTTCCAAATTTTTGTATCTTTCGTGTCGTAGATCGTGTGTATACATTAAAATCATCAATTTTGTGTGTGAGGGTGTTCTGCCCGTCTGCTGCTAAAATGATGCCTTTCTTGCAACCCATTGCGGCTATAAGTGTCATTCATGCCTCCTGTTAGCCCCTTATCTATGTGATATGCTCTGAGATAAGCCTTGTTTGTTTCGCAGCCGCACTCTTGGCGCCTGCTCCTTTTTGATTAATTGAGTAACGATTGTAAGCTCCACCGCAGCCAAAAGACAACACTTAGGCTATTAAACCGCCGTTCTACCTGCTTGATCATTTTTTCATCAAGGGGGCTTGTATGATAAAAAAAATGTTGGCTATTATCGTACTTGTGATGGTGGCCTCGCTATCAATAGCAGGTTGCACTACTAGCACAAACAACACCAACCAAACACCAAGTGCTGCCTCAAGTGCTGCCTCAAGTGCTGCCTCAAGTGCTGCCCCAACTGGGGTGACACAGCACGACGCTTTTTTGGAGCAGTACCTTACAGCCTACGAAAACATGGAATCCTCGAATAGCAACGTGAGCAACCTAACATGGCAGCTCGACTGGATTACCAGTACGTCTGCACACTTACAACAGACGTTTTTCGACAAATCAACAAACTCGACCAACAATGTAGATGAGACATTCATGGTATTTCCTACGACACAAGACGCGACAAATTACGTTAACGCCATGAACTTGACAGCGTACATCCCGACCAGCACGCCATACACAGACGCGCTCTATCAGAATGTAACAGGCCACGCCCCGCAGATTTCCAAAGCGTACGTGGACTCCACACTCGGCTCTAATATCTCAGATTACAGGGCTCACGAGATTTTTCAATTCGATAACACCGTGGAAGTAGCTACAGCAAGATATTTGTTGTGATGTGCCTCTCTCGCGATTCGCTTAACCGGTGGCGCTAACCACGCTCCGCGACCGGATAGCAACTCTTAAGCTTCATTGGCCCCGTTTCACGTATTTGTTTTTACTTATAAGGGGGATGCATCCATGAATCCAATAACTAGGATGATGAAGCGGTACATCAAAACGCCGCTCAAATATGCGTTACCATTGCTTTTCATCGGATCTCTTGTTCTCGTGTCAATCAGTGGTTGCACGTCGCCTGCTACCACTAGCCCAAGCCCGACAGCCAGCAGCGTACCGACGGCAACACCGGCAGCACCAACGGCTACGGCTACACCAACGGCTACGGCTACACCAACGGCTACGGCTACACCAACGGCTACGGCTAGTTTTGACCCATTACTCGCTAAGCTGGAGCCGACGCTTCAAGCCGAATATGGAAGCGACGCGGTTACACAGAGAGCGAAGGACAGCATCAGCTTTGACGCCGTTTATGTTACTTTTGAGTCAAACGGGCGCACTACAACGGCAGAAATAAGAAACGAAGGAAGCACAGATGCCGCAAGCAGCTTGTTTAAGTCATTATCGACAGGCGTTTCTGGAGATATACTAAACATAGGAAGCAATACGCACTTCGGACAACAAGCGGCGACCGTCGCACTAGGACACGTGCCAACCACGGTTAACGACGCGTACCTTAAAGGGACTGGTGAATATGCCGGAGTTGATAACGAATACATACAGTATGACCAGCTTTTCATTATGACTACGGTAACAACAGGGACATAAAATCAGCGTGCTGCGATTTTGCTTACATTAGGGGTGAGAAAATGAGGCTAACGTCGAAAGCACGACAAGAAGCGATATGGTTCATTAATTTGTCAAACGAACAGCGTCAGGCAGTTCTAGCAAAATGCACACCGCAACAGCGCAGCATTCTCAGTCGAAATATACAGCTATACCAGCAAGAGAGACCGCAGGTGCAAGCAAATGAAAAAGGTAACGGGCTTATGCGGTCAGGAGAAGAGTTACAGAAATTAGGAAAAGGGCTGTTTCAAATCGGCCTGGGCATAACAACTATCATGGTGATAATTGTTCTGGTAGTTCTGATGGCCGGTTGCGTGTTTCTAATGTTGGCGTCGCATAGCATGGTGATGCTGCCAATGCTCATTTAAACGACAACGTTTAAGCTATCCCGCACCATTTCTACGACCCAGCGTTTGTGCCACGCCAGTGGCGTAAAGTCACGGCTGGAACAAAACGAGGGGGGAATAAATACGAATCCAATAGCTAGGATGCTGAAACGGTATATCAAGACGCCGCTCAAATATGCATTGCCTTTGCTTTTTATCGGCGCACTCGTTCTCGTTTCAACAACTGGGTGCGTGTCACAAACAGCAACCACATCGGCCAACCAAGCCGACATAACGAGCTACCCACAGGCCGGGCAACACTCACGGCTTGTTGAAGCGTTCGCGGCGCAAGATAACCTTAATCCGTCCACGCTCAGCGACTACGCGCGTAACGTTCAATGGCTTAACGATACGACCGCGCAAGTGACCATTACGTACACGGTCGAGACCACTCATTACACTGGCGTCAATACATATGTGCAATTCCCGACCATCGACGCGGCGACGGCTTATTTCTACTCTCTACAAAGCCAATATCCGCAAAAAGACCCAGGCATGACTTACTTACCGCCTTACGACGACATAACGGGCCACAATCCCACAGTGGCAAGGGGACTCGAAGCCGCCGATGCCACCCACTACCTTTATCAAACGGACAACGTCGTAACGCAACTTGCGGACAGTTGGTACACAGTAAACCAAGCGTAAACACCGTGCTTTTGAGCCGCGTCGTAAGCACGCTTACCCCCAAGTCAAGCATATATCCTCGAGCATATACGACAGGCCGTTTTTGGATACATTTTCACGATTTTGAGAAGTGATGACGGGGAAACTAAACACATCCGACAGGATAGGAATTGTTAAGCCACCATTCGCCTCTTGCATCCGTGATAATACTTGTAAAATGTAAAAGGGTGTCAATATGGATGACGTAGCGGAGAATAACAAACTACTGTTAGAACACATAGAAAACATCAGAGACATGTTCATTATCGTAACGGGCATTCTCATTTTGCAGTTACTTGCCTTCGCGTGGGTAATACTGCACTTAACGCGTCTTGTTATAGCACCATAAGGAGTAAGGTACAGCTGACCTACAATGACGGCATATTGGGCAATGTAGTAACAACCAATTTAGGATAGAATCCGGATGTAGGGCGCTATTTCGCGTCCCACGACGGCAGATAGCAACTCTTAAGCTTCATTGACCCCGTCTTGCGTATTTGTTTTACTATTAAAGGGGGATGAAGTATGAATCCGATAACGCGAATGATGAAGCGGTATGTCAAGACGCCGCTCAAGTACGCATTGCCATTGCTGTTTATCGGCGCTCTTGTTCTCGTGTCAATTAGCGGTTGCACGTCTGTTCCGAACAACGAACGCGACGAGGGAGAGAGATGAAACAACTTGAACACAAAAGCAATTTTAATTCTCGGTGTTCTGGCGGTGCTTTTTGTTAGCGTTGCGGGGTGTACTTCGCCGAGCAGCACAAGCACGACGAATAACGCACAAGCCTACGCGAAAGCCTTCGCAACAGATATAGGGGAGAACTCGACCGTAATACAAACAACAATAGTCGCGAACGGAAGCGACGGAGCGCAGCTTACGCTTATACTTGCACATAATGGCACAACGAACACGTGCGCGTTCAACATACAACAGTTTTCGAGCGTGGCGTCAGCCACAGCGTTCTATAACTCGCAGAGTTTCGGATACGCACAGGTAAGCAACGGCAAGGGCACACTCTACCCTAGCGTTTATTCTAGCGTGATGGGTCACAATGCGACAATAAACAAAGCAGCAGCTACTTTTAGTAGCTCAACGAACATTTCGTATGTTTTTCAACAGGACGAGTTTGTGACGTGGGGTACGGTGAGCTTATAGGTGAAAGGATGAAAATAAGAACGATTTTTTCGCTCGGAGTACTTCGCCTATGGTGAGCGCGACAGGCTGCACGACTACGACGAACAATCCTAATACATACTCGATAGCTGATACCACAAGCACAGCAACCGCCACGGCAACACCTACGGCAAGCCCGACAAAAAGACCTGAGTGATCGCAAAAAGAAGCTGTTCGGAACCTAAACTGTGAGTCAAAGTCAAACAAGATTCCCCAGACAGGTCGGCCTTTGTAACTGGCCCAGTTAAGCATATATGATCGACAATATGTGAGGGGACGATTTCGGAAACATTTTCACGATTTTGAGAAGTCGATACGGCCGTCACGCGCCCCGCCATTTCCGAGGCCGCAGTCAGTGGTCGGATGCGGCTAAAGTATTACGATTGGGCTCACTATAACGGCTTACGAACCAGGATAATAGAAAAAAGAAGGATAGATAGGTATGGACTAACAATTCTAATTTTTGTCTATGGAAGAATACTGCAAAGAATGCGGCAGGAAATTGAATTTCTTCACCAAAGCGCGTAAGGATACGTGTTTACACTGCTTTAACGAAGAAAACTTGGCTCGTATTGCGGAAGAAAACGAGGAATCCTGCAAGTTCTGCGGAGCGCCCCTTCCTAAAGAGTCTAATTTTTGTCTAAAGTGCGGGAGAGCGCTTACGTCTATGAAAGAACAAAAGTGCGAAAGCTGCGGAACTTCGAATAGCGCAGAAGCATTGTTTTGCAGCTTTTGTGGCGAGAAAATAGTATACAGCGCATCACAGGCCCAGCCGCACCTTCAATCACAAGAACAGGCCCTAGTTTACGACCCCGAAGCACAGTCGTCTCTTCAAGCAAGCCAACCAAGCGATCGTGAGCTTGTTCGTTATGACCGGCAAGAAACACAAGCATATGAAAGCCTACCTGCGACTGTTGCAAAACAGCCGCATTTGAATTACAGCTACCCGCCATCGCAAGGTAATGCGTACGAAAATCCGCAGCAAGTCCCAGTGCCGGTATTCCAAACCGATAGGAAGAATCCTGGCGTTGCGGCGGTCCTATCCTTCTTTTGGGCTGGACTGGGCCAAATTTACAACGGGCAATTAATGAAAGGGATCGGTTTCATCGTGTTGTACGCGTTCAGTGTCCTCTTGTGTTTCGTTCTTATTGGCTTCATAATCCTCCCGATTGTATGGATCGTCGGGATCGCAGATGCTTACAGCACGGCAAAAGAGTATAACGAAAGGCAATTGCAAAACGACAAGTTGTATTACGCTAGTCTTAGGCGAAAGTCATAGTGGCTGTATCATGGTTTCGTTTAGTCTAGCATTAGCTAACTACTCATTGTCTTTTTTAGCAATTTCAAGCGTGTAGCGTCTTCCGTTCACAACTGACCTACGAAGGCTTGGATTACGTCACGTCAAACCACCTTGCATACGGCCCCTCTAAACAACGGTTGAGATCCCGCACCCAAAACGCTAAACTTAAGCTCTCACGCACCGTTTCTGCGATCTAACGTTTGTGTCACGCTAATGGCAGTATGTCATGGTGAGGCAAATAGGGGGGAAGAATATGAATGCAATAACACGGATGATGAAGCGGTATATCAAAACGCCGCTCAAATATGCATTGCCGTTGCTTTTTATCGGCTCTCTCGCTCTCGTATCAATTAGTGGTTGCACGTCGCCTGCTGCCACCAGCCCAAGCCCGTCTGTGAGCAGCGTACCGACGACAACACCGACAGCAACACCGTCAGTAACTCCCAAAGCAACACCGTCAGTAACTCCCACGGCAACGCCGACGGCAACGCCGACGGCAACCCCATTATCATCTTTGCTAGTAGAGAACCCGACTAGTGCAAGCGGGCCAGATTTAAGTGCTCAGATTAACGCAAATATGACGCCTACAACGTTCCATAGAGTCACAATAGACGGACACGATGCTTACGCAGCTACTGGAACACAATATGTTTTCCCGTTTAGTTCTTACAGTGATGCACAAGCACTGCAAGCATCGTATGTAGCTAAGTTTAAGGCAAGCGGGTTTACAGTTTATAGCTCAACTCAAGACCCGTGGGGGCCTAATAGTATCCTCGCAGGATTATCTAGGGGTAGTACTAACGTAACTATTTCAGCGGCAGACTCAGCAACTGTAACACCTTTGACAAATGTAATAGGAACTGGCTCCGAAGTGGATATTATAATATTTAGTTGAACGATTGAGCCCCTATAAGGGTGTCTCTCCGATACCATCTTTTTACGGTGGCTTTTAGGCTCAAAGTGCTTAAGTGGCCTCAAGCGGTTATCTAGGATTAACCGGCCCGGCAATGAGCATTGTGATGGGGGGTGATGTGGCGAAGCTCGTGGTCACTCCGTAAGCCCGCCTCTTCTTCTTTTCTCTTTGCTGCTCTCTACGCCACACGAGCTCCGTGAACGCTCTAGTGAGCAGCAAGGAGCTTGTTTCAAATCGGGCAACTGACCATTATAAGACCTCAGCTACGGCGGGTGATCCGTAATGCCAGAAATACAGCAGCAAGAGCACCAAGTGCGTACAACCCTTCAAAACCGGGAGTCGAGGTCGAGCTACTTGCAGCTACGCTCGCTTGAGCGACGTTGGCCGTAGAAGTACTCGCCGCTGCAGGTTTTAGCGTGGCAGAGGGACTCGCCGCTGCAGGTTTTAGCGTGGCAGAGGGACTCGCCGCTGCGGGTGTCGACGTCGGCGCTATCGTTGACGTCGGCATTACAGTTGGCGTAGGCGTGGCAACGGTAGAAGCCGATGGTGCAGGCGTTGGCGTAGCCGTCGCAGTAGGCGAACACGACGGCGGATCGCAGACCTTACACGGTCGGTAGCCCGCTGCGCAGGCGTCTGCTACTGTGGCGAATGTGACAAGGTTCTTAGGTAAAATCTTCTTCGCGTCAGGACACCACGGATAGTGATAGACGTTCGAATTGATGCTTCCTACGAACGGGCCGGTGTAGGATTGAAACTGAAAGTTCGCCGGTTGCTCGTATGAAAGAAAGATCGGGTGCGCGGTAGTTGTTGTCGTCGTGGTCGATTTGACCGTCGCTGCGCTGGCCGTCGATGGGTTACTTAGAGTTTGCGTTGAGACGCTGCCGGCCACCCCTAGTAGGACAATCGCGAGCGTGAGTGCGACGCAAACAATCAGCACTTTTTTTAACATACAGTTTTCCCCCAAATATCGTTCAGCCAAAAAAATAAACTACGCATCCAAGCCGATGCTGACAGCTTAAGTGTTGCTATTTAACAGCGATTCGTCTTTTAGCGTGATGGTTTGAAAAAAAGGAGTTTGATAGTAGCGCCGACTTACAGAGGCCACGCATAATAAGTCATTTGGGATCTGGTATGTGTCACTAACTGCGCTGTGCGAACGCGGATAGCAATTGTTAAGCTTCATCGCCCCGTCTTACGTTTTTGTTTTTATTTGTAAGGAGGATGAAGTATGAGTCCAAAAACAAAAACTATTACAGAAACAAGATGCACTTGCAACGCCTGTGGCAAAGTATGGCATTATGGCAAACAGGAGCAATTGGAAAGTGCTGGCGCTGCTATGCAAAATCTCGGCAAAAGCATGACGTGTTGTTCAGGGTGCGCACCTGCTGTATTGATACCCGATAAAAAAGTAACTGATTTAAATAAATGCCCTGAGTGTGGCTCAAAGAATATACGAAAAGAGCAAATCGCGCATGAACTTGCTAAGTAACTTAGCAATAAAAGCCGTGAGGGGCTATCAAACATTCATTTCTCCAAATCTATCTTCCCGTTGCAGATTTTATCCGACCTGTTCTGAGTACGCAATCCTAGCAATACAAAAGAACGGGTTTTTAAAGGGAATTAAACAAACATTTCAAAGACTGAGACGATGCAATAAATACAATTTGGATAGTTGCCTAGATTATCCGGAGTAATAACAAAACGCGCTCGGATGTTCTTCTTGAGAAAATACTTTAAAAATTGTAGCCGCGCGAGCGTGAGAAGGACATTAGACGAATACACATACGGTAAAGGCAAAATCGGAAGAACGTGGGGAGGTGACCCGCATCACGATCCTCGAAAAGATCGATTCTATCGAGAATGGGTGCGAATCCTCGCCAATCAGCCGTAATGCAAGTCGCCCTAAAAACAAGCGTACGCCTTTAACAAGAGGCTGGGCTTGTTAAGCGGGATCAGTTTTAAGTTGGATTCGCATGTTCTTACGTGCTATGGTATCTATAGATGTTATACCACCAACTGTGAGCATATGGCAACCATTAGCTTTCGTTCATCTCGGTTCTGCGCGTTTTCTGTGTAACAAAGCTGTCGAGTTTGAGGCTAAATACGATGGTTCGCAACAGGATTTACATCCGTATTGGGCTTGTGTTACCGGCTCTATTTTCGCTTCGGCCTCTTTTCAGGAAGCTGTGATCAATGAAACTTTTTTGAGAGCAGTCAACCATGCAAGAGGCGAGCCTGATAATTTCTTCCAAAAACTACCTCCCGCTGCTACTGCATCAATGGCCAAAGCTTGGGAAAATGGAGTTGATTGGGGTAATGAACCACTCCTTCGCCAGTTCTTGACAAGCAAAGATTCAAGACTTCCAACGTGGTGGTCTGTCTTAGACAAATATCAGCTAGCGCTATATTTTGCTAATAAGCCCCATTATGAGAAACTTTTTGACAAAACTGGAAAGTTTTGGGAAGACCTTGTGTGCCTTAAAGAACTACGTAATTCTCTAACACATCACGCTCCTGAAATTATTTCTTTTCCGCCTAACGGTGATCCCTACGAAGCAGAAACGCAACGAACCACGACCTTGCTGAGGGATTTACTCAAACGTGACTTAACTAGTGCGCTCTATGGCCGAGGTAGCATTCTTTCCTTTTTAGGCTCAAAGTGTGCTAATTGGGCTGTCGAATTAAGTACGGCATTAGTCAGGGAGTTCGGAGACAGAATGGCGGTTAATCCTGCAAGCATTCTGTGGTTATAGCTCCTTGTTCGCCGTTTCTTTTTAAGTTTCCTTTGATCCTTGAGGCCCGTTCAGAAGCGTGGCGGCAAAAGCACCGCCCCAGAGCAGAACGCAGATACCAAAGTCGCGGGAGGGGAAATCACTTAAAAAAAGCACCGCATAACGTAATTGGTCGAATGAAAGATCGAAAAAACAAAAAGACTTATTCAATAAACAGAAATTCCGAATTCGCGCATCTGTTAGATTCTTTCTGGCATAACACTGATGATGTGCCTAAAGAAGTGCCTAAAACGTACGAATTCACATTCAGTGACGATATGGAAGAACAGTTAGACCATCTTTTAGAGTATTGGAGCTCACCATCCGCATGGTATTTGAAAGGTCGAAAATTTAGAAAAGCCGCAAGAATCCTTCACACCCAAACGATTGGGATTAAAGGTAAGCATAACAATTTAGAGCCCGATGAAGACGATTTAGCGCCATATTACTCTATTGACGAGGTTATCACATTCCTTATGGGGGTTGCAATTGAAAACCTCTTCAAGGGTATATTGACTGCTAAGGGAGCGGCATATGAAGATTTAGCAACAAAAGATCGCCACAACATAAAACACCTATATCGGCGCTGTAAACGATTATACGGAGAAGAAGGTATATGCGAGTTCTCCATTGAGCCGGAGCACTACTTGTTGCTTGACGTACTTACGCTGTACATTAGGTGGGTGGGCCGATACACGCGGCCGAAACGTGATGAGCTTGTTAAGCTTATGGTTACGGTTGGGATAAACGAAGGTGAAGGCATTGTGCCTGCAAGAACGTTGCGTTACGATGACTTAGGTTCTTTTTATGAGAGATTAGCAAGTTATTTGGATTTCGAACTCCGCAGAAGGAAATTTTCAACCAATATGCCCTACGTAGAACACATTAGTTTTTAGCGTATTTTTAGCATATATAGAAAGCGTAAACTCATTCTTCTCTCGCGAATTTCCCGAATGCGCTGACACTGATTTCGTTAGACGAAAGCCCCCTCCTTAGCTCCTAGCAAATTATCTCTTTCTCTGATCCCTTTGATTTTTGAAACCCATTCACAAGCGTGGTGGCAAAAGCACGGCGTTTTTGTCGACGACGAGGGTATTATACACCGACGCCCAGGAGCGCACGGAGTTGACTTTCGGATTACAGATGATGCCAACTACCACGTCGGAGCTCTATTGAAGGGTGCCGTCAAATTGAGTGAGGATGGAAGTTCTTTAGGCACTCTTTTCATCACGAACACGCGAATCTTTCTAGAACCAGAACCGGGAAACAAGCACGTGAGCATTCCTTTGAACAGCATACTAACGTTTAACTGCTTCAGCAATGGGATTGAAATATGGCAGGAGGGTCGCGAGCAAGCGTATCTTTTTTCGATCCCGAATAGTGGTGCGGTCGAGATATTTGGATTGTGTTTGATTTTCTCGTTAGATGCTGAGTCTCGGCAAGAATAAGCCAAAAACGAACGAAGCCCATTCAAAAGCATTCTGACTGAAGTCAAGAATCGTGTGTTTCACATTTTTGGAAACTTACATTTTTATGCAACTGCTATTCTTCGTAGATTTCCAACACAGCAATCGCAAGCTTTTCTGCATCGTGTGTGCACATCACTTGTGCTTCGAACGCGGCTTCCGCTTGCCTTTCGTGCCGGAAGTGAGCCATGCTCGCCCTAAGCATTAACATCATTGAGGCGCTCAGCAACTTCGTCATCGCCGTCATCGAGCGACTCGGCTATGGAGGCGTTTTCGTCGGGATGACGCTTGAGAGTACCGGTTTGCCGCTGCCGAGTGAGATCGTCATGGCCTTCGCCGGGTACGTCGTCTGGGAAGGGCGCCTCAGCTTACTGGGCGTCACCCTTGCTGGCGCGCTCGGCTGCCTCACCGGCTCCCTCGTTCTGTACGGAATCGGCGCGTACGGTGGCAGACCGTTGCTCGAACGCTACGGCAAATACGTGCTCATACGTAAAGAAGAGCTTGACCGCGCCGAGCAGTGGTTTGGAAAGCACGGGGAAGGCGCCGTTATCATCAGTCGGCTGCTTCCATTCGTCCGCTCGTTCATCTCCCTGCCTGCCGGGATCGTCCGAATGGACGTGAAGCGTTTCTCCGCGTATACCCTGCTGGGGTCGCTTCCGTTCTGCTTTGGCTTCGCCTATGTGGGCTTCGCCCTCGGGCCTCACTGGAAGGATATCAGGGGGTTATTCAGGTACTTCGATATCGCGGTCATCGTGGGGGTCGTGCTGCTTATCGGGTACCTCATCTACCGCAGGGCGTGGGTCACTCAACGTCTTGGTGACAGGGGCAACTAATAAGGGATTCGAGAAAAAGGTAAGCCTCCGAGCTCTTGTCGCTCAATCCAGTTTGGCCCCGCCAACCACATCGTTGATGCGTGCTGATCACAAGCATTAATCTAGAGGCCGGACAATGTGCGTGCTATGCTAGCTGTTAATCAATTTCGAGATCCGCTCATTGATTCGCCAGAATCTGTGCTGCTGGAGATTCACCGCAGCAAGATCTCGCTCCACCATGCCAAGGCAGGTTATGATTACCCCGCAATACGCCTTCCCTTCACGTTCTCAAAACTCGCAGGATTGCCAACCAAAATCTATCAGACAGTCCACGAAGGAGCTTTGGCCTTTCTCGTAGTTATTTCACCTACAGCAAAAGCCTCAGAAAGTCCCAAATCGTCCGCCTTGACATGGCGGAGGTCGCCGGTTCGAATCCGGTCGAACCAATCAAGAAACCAATCAGGATTCGGTGTCACTCTGCACTGATCGTGAGCTGCACGTTTTTTAGCGCTTTATATGCGCTCTCTTCCAACCGGTTCTCCCACACGCCGAAGGCCAAAGCGTCAAGCGGCCACCACAAGAGTACCCATCCGCCAATAAGCAGACCCCCGCTCAGCAGCCTGATCCCAAAATTCGCATACGATCCAAACCACAGCGCGAGCCCATTCAACACAAGAAAAGCGAGGATGCCCACTCGCAGCGTGCGCAAGCCTTTGTATCGTGCGATGTCCTGTCCCTGTCGCGCATTTTGTGCCCAGGCTTCAGAGTATTTACGGACGGCTTTCAGCGTCTTCGCCTCCAGATCAGGCGTTATCTGCTCTGCAGGAAGCAGCACTGTAAGTTCAATCTCCTCTGCTGATGGGTGGCTGTACAACTCATCGACGACGTAGTCCATACCTGTCTTGAAACTGTACGGTTGGTAGTAGTCAGAAAATGGTGAAATGTTCGGTTCATCAAAGAGGTGGTTGATATCATGGAGCCGCAGCGTCGTCTGATACACCTTCTTATTCTTCATCGGTTCGTTCCTCGTTGCATCATCGGTACCTTTCGCTTCGTCCGTTAGACCGGAGCCGATCAATCTTTGCGTCTGCCGGAGACTTTTCTCGCGCACCAAAGCGGGCTTTTCGAGCGCGCGACTAGCGTCAAAGCTTTACGCTCCGCGGTTTCGTCACCGTATGGCTTGATCCAAAAAGATTCGCGTCACGTACCGCGTGTTAGATACGAAAGGATATGAAACAAGCAGTGTGCATCTTAGTGGTTGCCGCGTTCGTGCTGCTGATTACAGGGGCGGGACGCACCACCAATCAAACCGCTTCTCCTCAACCGACGACCTGTGCAGCGGGTGCCACGTACGTCAACAGCAGCATCGAGAGTGGCAACGGGAGCTCTACGTCTACTCCGAACTCAACCCTTGTTCTGCACCGGGCATATTCGCTTCAATTACGCCGATACCACCCGTTAAACGAACCCGCCCACCCACAACACCCCGGGGCCACGTGTAAACGCACTTAGGCAGCGGAGGATACTAGCGCAAGAATTGCATTCAGATAAACCGTCCGGTAAGATCGCCCGAACGACTCGGCACTCGCCTGGAGGGCACTATGTAGTCGAGAGCTCGGGCACAGCGGTGCCTTGGCTATGAAAGCTAAATTTCTGCCTATCGACACCGAGTGCTCTATGCTTCTCGCGTGAATTCGACGAGCAACCCGGTTCCCGGCAGAACTCCTCGTCAATACCAGCGTTCTTCTCTACTGCTTTGACGTATCGATGCTTCCCAGCAGAGCGTCGCAGCTATTGCCAGCTTCTTATCGGCATGGGCGTCCAACTATGCATCGCTTCTCGACTAGCCTTCTCTTTAGCAAGCTCCTCTTCGGTGTCAATAGTCTGCGCGGGAAAATCCTCTGTAAGCCTTGTGCTGTACTTTAAGACCAACTCAAAGAGTTTGGGCGTAGGAATGTCTGAGAGATCGCGCTTTTCGAGTTCTTCCTTCAGGCGCGTGAACTGCGTCCCGAGGAGTTCCAGCTGCGCCTGGTTGGTCAGCAAGTACTTTTCGCGCATGGCGTCACGTTCGATGGCCTTTAGGTTCGTGAGCTCTTCTCTAAATTCTTGCTCCCATTTTGCCAACGTGCCTCTACTTGTACCGATTTCGATTTCAATAGCTCGAAACGACTTCCCCTGAGCTCGTAGCTCCAGGAATTTCTGTCTTGTATGTGCTCCTTTCATGGGTTTACCTTCCGTCGTACGACGGCAGCTATGCTCGAAGCGAAGGATCACACAAAGAAAGACGCAGACAAACATCCAAAACTATATACGATAGTCCAGTCACTTTGAATTGCGTCTTGCTTTGCGTGAGAGCGGGCCGTTTTTTGATTCGCGTCAACTGCGCGGCCTGCTTTCACTTCTAAGCCTTAATCCCACTCAGACGTTATAGTAAATGAATGTTGGGGCTCCATTTTAGCTGTCGCCCGGCTGAGACGGCTGACGTCCATTATGTTGGATGAGTAGTTGTCCCTCGCAGAGATCAATGCAAGTCCGGTTGTGAGGTCCCTACCTTATTCGCGTGTCGCAACTCTCATCGTGCGTCGTTCTCTTCCACCCTAATCGCACCACAACCGTCTAAGAGTAGTGCGGGGCAGTTGGGGTTAAACGAAGTTCAGGCGTCCCGCCCGACAAGTAAGTTTTTCAAAATATTATATTTTCTAAATTATAATAAAATTAATATAATAACATTTTTGGAGTGCTAGGCATTGCACACGCCGTTGGCCAACAGATGTGTCGATTCGGACTAACGACTTTAGTTCCCGCGCGCGAAATTGTGGTACATTTTTGGCTTATTTTTGGCGTACTTCCGCGTGCGAGACGTCACATTCAATATTGCAAGACTCTGCTTAACCCTCTGTAGCCCATGGCTGAGCTATGCGCGGCAAGCCATCCTTCAACGAGTCAAATGTGGTCACGGCAAAGAGGCAGATAGATAAATAGTCATCAACGACCATACCTGCAAAGACAATGATCGACTTGGAACACGCTGTTTTTGACATCATCGCCGCAGAAATGGATAGGCTGACGGCTGACGAGCTGATCGCTGCCCTGCAGCGCAATACTCTTGATGCTCCGAAAATGGGAGTGATGGTTCCGGGAAGCGGATGCAGGTTCTGCGCGCCGCAGTACGACGACC
>Ga0224534_1001018_pt1 | contig 15745 bp, 11 predicted proteins | sample 714E12024metaG_FD_172012 | JGI IMG/M metagenome (GOLD analysis project Ga0224534, IMG submission 172012) | Peat soil microbial communities from Stordalen Mire, Sweden - 717 E1 20-24 | ecosystem: Environmental > Terrestrial > Soil > Wetlands > Peat | place: Sweden: Norrbotten County, Stordalen... | reverse complement strand
TTCCGCAAACTGCTCGTCAGCTTCGAGAAGAAGGAGGAAAGCTACCTCGCCCTGCTTTCTCTCGCCGCCGCCATGATCTGCTGGAGACAGACAATCTCTATTTACGGATAAGCTCTAAGTCTTTGCGCTGACTAGAACGTCAACGACAGCCCGCCCTGAATCGTCCGCGGAGTCTGCGCCAGAAACAGCGTGCGTCCATCCGCCGACAGAAACGGCTGATAGCCCTCAGCCAGCAGGTTGGTGCCGTCGATGGTGGCTTCCAGCCCTTCGGGCAGTCTGTCTCCCCAGCGAACCGCCTGGCGCAGAGTGAAGCTGAGGAACGCCTGGTCGCTGAACGCATCGTACGGCCCCACTGGGGTCGCAAGACGCCGCGGCTGCCAGCGGTAGGCCGCGCGCAGCTTGGTGCCGGTGCGCAGCACCCGCCCCTTCACAGCGACGGTCGCCGCCTCGGCCGATGCCGGTTGCAGCCCCGCCAGCCCTTGCCCGTTTCCTGTCTCCAGCGCAGCGCCGCTCACAAACTCCAGAGCCGCCCACAGGCCCTCGGTCAGCGGCTCGCTCAGCGTAAGGCTCACCCCATTGGTCGTAATCCCCGCGCCCAGTGCGCGGAAGCTCCCCGTCTCCGTATCGACGACGACTCCGCTCGGACCGCCGCTCCCAGCCAACTCCGCCGCGTCCATCGCGCCCGTTCCCGCAATGGAAGTCCGCGCGATCGCATCGTGGTACACGGCTGCCTGCAGCAGACCGCCTCCGGCCCTCCGGCTCAGCGCAATCTCCTGATGCGTGCCGCTCTCGGTGCAGAGCCGCGCGCCGCACGCGACAGCTACGGGAACCTCCGCCGCGATTGAGTCCAGTCCGTCGAAGTCCTGCACGTCGCGCGAGGTCGCCAGCCTGTAGCGCACCGCCCACACCTCGCCCGGATGCACCGTCACGTTCAGGAACGGGTGTGCCGTCAACGCGGTTCCCGCGGTTCGGATCGCGTAGACCGTGCCTCCGGCCTCCACGTCCACACTGTCGCCCAACTGCATCTTCTCGGCGCTCGCCATGCGCATCGTCTGCATGCCCATGACGTTGCCGTTGCCAGCGCCGCCGGAGGTCATCATCTCCGGATGCGACGCATAGCTCACCACCAGCCGCGACCCACCAGCGAGCAACCCCCGCCGTTCGTATCCCGCATCGATCTCAGTCGCCGGCGCGCTCGCATAGGCCGCCGCAACCGATGCCCGCATCGCCACATCCGAACCGTCATTCCCTGCCCGGTCCAGCGCAACCACGCCGTGGGCCCCGCCCCCGCCAAATCCTCCGTCGCCGCTCATCATGGCGACGCGCGCCTCGACCGGCACACCGCGCGGGGCCTCGCTCGCACCCGATGAAACCAGCTCCACGCTGCCATCGCCCATCATGCGCAGGATCGGCCGGTTCGCCGCCGAGCGCAACGTCCAGGTCCAGTCGTCGCCCGGCTCATCCGCCTTGCGCCGCTGGGCCGGCAGCCACGCCACCGGGTCGCTCAACATGCTCAGCGTCAGGTCCACCGTCGCCCGCATCCCGGCGGTGAGCCGCAGATTGCCCCGCGTCGCGGGCGCAAACAACGCCGCCGTCGCCCGCACCTGGTATCTGCCCGCAGCCAGATTGGCGATCCGGTACCGCCCAGCCATGTCCGTGTACGCCGTGCCCACGCTGCCCGATGCGGCTGAGACCGCCTCCACCAGCGCTCCCATCTGCGCCACTCCGTGGATGTCGCGCACCACCCCGGAGACCGTCGCGGCCGAAGCCGCAACCATCATCCCCGGCGCCAGTGAGAGCGTCAGAGCGCCGAACGCAAACCCGAACCGTATCCAGCAGCGTTGCACAGTCCGCATCCCCTGTGCGTCGCCGGCCTTCTCCTCAAATGCGGGCCGCCAAAAGCTGGCCCGTCAGGACGCTCTGCGCCGGCATCCGGTCATCGCAAACAATCCGCGTAACCGTTTCGCCGTATTGACCCCGCATCCGTCCTCAATCTGCTTCCGCCGAGCGCTCTTCGACCGCGGCGCTTCGGCCCCACTCCGCGCAAACCCGCAATCAGTTCACGGTAAACTTTGCCGACTCCTCGGTCTCCTGCTTGGTCACTCCATCGTTCACCTTGATCTTCACCTGGTACTGTCCCGGCTGCAAACTGGCCAGCGGAAGGCTCTTCTCCAGCGTCAACTGGTCCGCATTGGGGCTCAGCGCCGAGGCCGGCTCCTGCGAATTCAACACCAGCTTGTTCGTTCCCAGGTCCAGGATCTGGTAGTTGATCGTCGCATTGTTCTGCTTGCTCTTCTCGTCGATCCCGAGGTTGTACACCTGCATCCAGAAGTTCAGGTTCTGCGCGCGGCTGAAGCTGACCGGCGCCGCCACAGGCCCATTGGCCGCCACGCGCGGCCTGATCCGCGTGTTGCCGATCACGAAGTTCCCGCCCCCGATCTCCTTCGACGGGACGCGTTCCATCTGGTCGGCCAGGATCAGCGACGAGTGGCCCAGCGTGTCGTCGTCGAACTTGGGCACATTGATGCTGCGCGTCCATCGTCCCACATGGTCCGGGTTGTTCGTGTCCTTGATCACGATATCGATCTTGTACAGACCCGGCTTCAGCGGAAGGGCCTTCCAGTACACCCTGGACCCCTTCTGAGTCGCCGCCAGCAACTCGCTCGGCGTACTCACCTCCACCGTGTCCCCGAACCATCCCCCGGGAACGACCTTGTGCGTCATGTTGGAGACGCGCCCCTCGATGTCGATCTTGCCCACCGACACCCCGTCCTTGGTCTCGAATGTGATGTCCGAGGTCTTCACCTGGACCGTGATCGGCACAATCACCGTGTCGTTGGTCACCTTCACATAGTCCGTGCGCACATCGAAGAGGAACGGCGGCCCGGTCAGGATCTTGGAGCTCGCCAAGAACTCATCCATGTCCTGGTACTTCACCGGCGGCGGCGCCATGATCTTCGCCATCAGATCGATGCGGTCGAACTGCTTGTTCTGCAACTGCTGCTGCATCCCCGGGCCCAGGCCAAGCTGCTCCAGCCCGCCGCCCTGGAACCGGTCCTCCTTCTTGGCCTGTCCGCTCTCCTCGGCCTGGGTCAACCCGGCGTTGGGAACGTGCAGCAGGGCGTCTTTCTCCGACCGGTCGATGGTGTAGTGGTAGTCGCCGCACTGGCAGGTGTCCACAAACTCCAGGTCGATGTTGTCGCCGATCCCCTCGATATACCGGTAGTGCCACACCTCGAACGGGAAGGTCACCGTGTTTCCGCCGCCCTCGTCCATTGGCCGATCGTACGAGCCGCCGCTGGGGTGCGCATCGATTTCGTCCGGCTTGCCGTATGCAATGTAGACGTGCCCGCGGTCGGTCATCCAACCGGGCTTGCCCGCGGCGAAGTGCTCGTCCGCATAGGCAATTCGCGCGTAGATCTCGTCGCGGTACTCGTTCTCGGGTGAGTCGGGACTGGGGTTGCGCCGCTGCCAGAAGTTCTCGATGAACTGTTCCCGCTCCTCATCGTTGGTCAGGTGCATGAACGCCTGGTGCTCGGTGTCGGTGATGATCCAGCGCACATCCTCATCCAGCCAGGTCTTGAAATCGCCCCGCAACTCCTGCTTCAGGTCCTTTTGCTGAGCAACCCGCTCCTTGTCGGTGATCCGCCGATGCAGCGGGTTCGGCTTCTCCACCGTCGGCGCCGACTGGGTCACGCCATCGGGGGCCGTCGCAGCCTGGGCTGCGGGAGCCGTCGCCTGCTGCCCATGCGCGCTGCCCCACCCCATCGAAAACAACATCGCGCCCAGAACCAATCCACCCGCTGCTCTCATCGCCTGCAATACTCCTGCTTCGGAAACTTCACCAGCACGGTTCCGTCTCACGCCGCGGCGTTTGGCCCCGTAGCCCCTTGGTACGGCGCAGGGACCGAAACCCATGCCTCATTGTAGTGCGCCCTCTCCAGCGTTTCAAGCCGGGCCGCCGCCCCATCCCTGCTATCATCGACTACGAAGAGCTTGTCTTGCACAGCCATTGACAACCCGCAACGGAACCATCGCACCCGGATCCGCGTACCTGCTCTCAGCGCACCCTCTCCGTCAGGAGCATAGAAAGATCGCATGAGCACTAAAAAGATCGTCATCGTCGTCGTCATCGTCCTTGCCCTTGCGGGCATCGCCGCCGGCACCATCCTGCACGGGCAGGCCGGCATCACCAAGGTCGCCACCGGCAAGGTGGTGCGTGAGGACCTCATCTCCACCGTCAGCGGCACCGGCCAGATCAAGCCGAAGAACTATGTCAACATCGGCGCAACCTCCTTTGGACGCATCACTCACCTGTATGTCAAAGAGGGAGACCGCGTCCATAAGGGAGACATCCTGGCGCGGGTTGAGAGCGTGCAGCCGGAGGCCACCGTCGATGCCCAACAGGCCGCCATCGCCAGCTCCAAGACCGACATCGCCTCCTACGTCGCGGCCGAGAACACCGCCCAGGCCAACATCACCCAGGCCAAGGCCGACCTGGAGCAGAAAAAATTCGACTTCGACCGCGCCCAGGCCCTCTACACCGCCCAGCTCATCGCCAAGCAGGACTTCGACGCCAAGAAAGCCGCCTACGACGTCTCCGCCGCCACCCTGGACCAGCGCGTCGCCGTGCTCGCCCAGTCCCGCGCCCAGACCGCATCCCAGCGCGCCCATCTCGATCAGGCCGTCGCCAGCCAGCGCGCCAACTTCGACGCCCTCGACAAAACCATCAGCCGCGCCCCCTTCGACGGCCTGGTCACCAACGTTCCCGTGCGCGAGGGAGAGACCGTCGTGGTGGGCATCCAGAACGCCGAGGGTTCCACCCTGATGACCCTCGCCGACATGTCCGTCATCACCGCCGAGATCAAGGTCGACGAGACCGACATCGTCAACCTCCGGCTCGGCCAGTCCGCCGATGTCACCGTCGACGCGCTCCCGGGGCGCACCTTCAAGGGCCACGTCACCGAGGTCGGCGATCAGGCCCTGCTGCGCACCACCGGCGTCGCCACCTCGCAGTCCACCACCGGAACCGAGGAGGCCAAGGACTTCAAGGTCGTCGTCACCCTCGACCAGATTCCCGAAGCACACCTCGAAGACCTCCGCCCCGGCCTCTCCACCACCGCCAAAATCACCGTCGCCGACAAGCCCAATACCCTCACCATCCCCATCCAGGCCCTGGTGCAGCGCGACCCCGCCATCGAAAAGGACCTCGCAGCCCACGCCGGCAAACCCTCCAACGCACCCGTCTCCGCCACCACAAACTCCGGCGCGCTCGTTAAGCCCGTACTCGCCCAGGGCGTCTACCTGCTCACCACCAGCGGAGGAAAGCTCCGCGCCAACTTCGTCCCCGTCACCACCGGAGTCACCGGGGCCACCGATATCGAAGTCCTCTCCGGCCTCAAGCAGGGCGACGAGATCGTCACCGGCCGCTACCAGGTGCTGCGCGCCCTCAAGAGCGGCACCCCGGTCAAGCGCGACAACTCCACTCCCGTCACCACCGACGACGACAGCAAGTCATGATCCATCCGGAGCAACCGATGCCCCTTGAAACCGCCACCGACACCACGCCTGAAACCGCCGACGGCCCCCACGACGGCGAGGTCATCGTCACCAGCAATCTCTGGAAGACCTACGAGATGGGCGAGCAGCAGGTCAACGCCCTCTGCGGCATCAACCTGCGCATCCTGCACAACGAGTACGTCGCCATCATGGGCCCCTCCGGGTCCGGCAAGTCCACCCTGATGAACCTCATCGGATGCCTCGACTCGCCCACCCAGGGCCGCTACTGGCTCAACGGACACGACGTCTCCGCGCTCAACGACGACGAGCTGGCCCGCATCCGCAACAAGGAGATCGGCTTCGTCTTCCAGACCTTCAACCTGCTGGCCCGGGCCACCGCCCTGCACAACGTCGAGCTGCCGCTGATCTACAACGGCACCCCCTCGGCCGAACGCATCGCGCGCGCCAAGGAGGTGCTCGAGTCGGTCAGCCTCGGCGCCCGCATGACGCACAAGCCCAACGAGCTCTCCGGAGGCCAGCGCCAGCGCGTCGCCATCGCCCGCGCCCTGGTCAACCACCCCTCCATCATCCTCGCCGACGAGCCCACGGGAAACCTCGACTCCAAGACCGGAGACGAGATCATGGCCCTCTTCGACCACCTCCACGCCCAGGGAAACACCGTCATCATCGTCACCCACGAGCCGGACATCGCCGAGTACGCCCACCGAATCGTCACCCTCCACGACGGCGTCATCGCCAGCGACCACCCATCCCATCGCCAAGCCACCGGCGGCTCCAAGCACTCCCACTCCGACTGACCCGCTCTTCCGTCGCAACGCAAGCTACAGCCGCTTGAGATACGCCTTGGCCGCCTCCAACTCGGGAAACAGCCGCTCCTCCGCCTGAAACGCCCTGGAATGCACGCAGCGCCGCCCCGCCTTCACCCGCACCGGATGCTTCAGGTGCAGCATCTCGTGATAGAGCAGATACTCGATGGCACATCGAGGGGTGTCAGCCCGGTCGAAGACGCGGCTCACTATGATGGTGTTGTGCGCCGCGTCGTAGTGGCCCAGCATCCGCCGCGCGTGGTGCGCGCTCCAGGTCAGTTGCGGCCGTCCCAGCAGCCCGTGAAAGAAGCGCGTGTTCAGGCCCTCGAAGACCTCGTCCAGATCGTAGCAACGACCCTCGGCCGTGAGGACCGTCTTGCGCCCGCGCGTCTGGCGGATCCGTTCCGCCTGCCGCGCCACCGCCTCCGAAGTGATATACCGCCGATAGCGGTCCGCATGGGCGCGCGCGATCGGCAATTTCTTGTAGAGCTTGGCCAGCAGGATGTGCGCGATCGCGTGGTGCACCGGCTCCGGCGCCGCCTCCAGCAGGTCTGAAAGCCGCACCAGCAGCCGCCCCTCGCGCAGCCGGATCGTGGTATTCAGCGAAGTGAACCGGCGGAAGCGGATGTCCAGCGCAGGAATGGGCGCGCGCGGGCGCAGCTCGCGGTACTCCTGCTCAAAGATTTCGATCAGTGCGGTAGACACGCTACGTTTGAGCTTACTACGGAGTGGCCACCCCGCCCGCCGGAGCGGGAGTCTGCGTCGTCGGGGCAGTGGGCTTGCCGGTCGCATCGGGAGCAGAGCTGGAAGGCCCTCCTGCAACCTCCTTCAGCGGGTCTAGCCGCGCCACCGCCGAAACCGGGACCTCCACCGCCCCTACGTTGTCCGATTCCAGATCGTGAATCGCGGTGCGCAGATAGTACTGGCCCTTCACCGGCACGCTGATCTGCTGGTGGAACGCCATGACCCCGCTCAGCAAGCTGTTGTACTGCGCCGGAGTCAGCATCTGATGCACGCGCCGGCTCGCGGTGATGAGCTTGTCTCCATTGGTGTTGTAGACGAAGGTCCAGACCTCCAGCGCGCAGTGGTGGTTGCCGTCGGCCCCCAGGCGGCAATTGACCGCGTGCGCATCCGGCACCAGGTCCACTCCAAACTGTTTGAACGGCCCCTCGATCTTTACCTTGGGATCGGGATTGGACTCGTTGCTCGCCAGTATCGCCGCCTGCGGTGGCGTATTCGCGGGGCGAATTCTCACCTTGAACAGGATCTCCGCCGGGTCCGGCCCGCCGTGCATCATGGCCGCCGACATGGTGTTCGTCTGGACCAGGGCCGTGGCCGCCCCTTGCACGTTCACCCGGTTCCGGTCGCTGGGGTCGATGGCAAAGTAGCCATTGCGATATGTAAGTTGCACGCTCGGCTCAGCCACCTTGACCTTGATCGTCCGGAACCTCTCATCCCACTGCAGGTTGGCCGGCGAGTACGTCAGCGTGTAGTAATTCGAGCCTTCCTCGACCGCCTTCGACACCGCCTGCGTCAGTCCATTGGTGTTGTAGAACGCCTCGCCGCCGGTGTCCTGCGCCATGGCCTCCATCGTCCCTTGCTCATTCGCCCTCTGAACCTGGAAATCCATCGATGCGGTGGAGGCGGCGGCCCCGGTGGGAACACCATTCATCTCCATGTTCGTCACGCTGATGGTCGGATCGGTCTGCAGCCCACGCGCGTCCACCGGATACATCGCAACCTGCGCGCGCGTCAGCAGGTTGTCCGTCTTGCGCACCGCATCGTCGTTGCGGATCACCGAGTCGTTCGGATCGGCCTCGTTGACATTGGGCTCGACGTTCAGAGGAAAGCTGGCGGAGTACCAGATCACGTTCTTCCGCCCGGGAATGCCCACCAGGTACCGCGCCAGTTGGTCGAACGAGTTCAGAGTGTAGAGCATCCGGTTGTTCTGCTCCTCCGCGGTAATCTGAGCATCGACTCGCGCCATATCGTCGAGCATCTCTTGCGTCACATCGGGATACTGCGCAGCAGCGTCCGAGAACGCGGTTGTGCCCATCGGCCCACTGTTGACCGCGTCCGTCAGGATGTCCGAGACCTGCGGCGTCCCCTTCTTCGACGTCAGCGCGGCCTTCAACACCGCCATGTCCGATGTAAACCCCTGCAGCATGTACAAGTGCGTCGTCATGCCGAAGATGGCAATGCGCGTTCCAGCCGGCGCCTTGTCCAGAAACTCGAGCAACTGCCTGCGCGCGTATGGCTGCGAGGCCACCGGAGTGTTCAGATAATCCAGCAGAAGCACGTTCACCGGCCCATTGGCCGGGGCTGCCGACTTGTTGGTGAACAGGCCGGCAGGCAGCTTCGGTGCCGACTCAATCTGCTCCGCCGCGGGCGAGGAGCTATGCTCCTCGAAGCTCCGGACCACCTGCAGCTTTCCATCTTCCATCAGGGTAAAATCCGACTTCTGCAACCCATGCACCGGGTTCTTCTTCGAGTCGGTGACCACCACATCGACCACCACCAGGTTGGTGCGCGCATGGATCGTGGCAACCGCGGTCGTGGCCGCCGGCTGCGTCCCATTCGTCGCCGCCAACGCCGCTGCTGGAGCGGCCGGGAGCGTCGAAGGTCCCGTCTGCCCGTGCATCCCGAACGCAAGAAACGCAGTGGCGAGCGCAAATGCAAAAACTGCCTGAAACCAACGCGACTGGGTTGGACGAAGCACTGGAAACCTCCTGCGGGTACACCTCAAGAATACACTCCTGCGAAATCACGCATTCATAGAATTAGACGCGAATCTGGAGGCAAAGTTGCCGCTGCATCTCCCGATTCCGGTCCGGCTCCGGGCAGTCTCGTTCAGCGTTCTGTCGCCGTCTGGGGCACGATCGCGCCAGCCCCTTCGGGCCCATCCTCAACAAGATGAGCGATGTGGCCCACCTGCAGCTTCACCAGCTCCGGCTGCGCGATGCGCGTCGGCCCAAGCACTGCAATCCGGGGCAGCGGCCCGCGCACCATCGCCACTTCGTCGCACGCATACAGCCGCGGACAGGCCTGGCAGTCCTTGTATATCTTGTCCGGCAGCGTCGTCCGGTCGGCCAGCCGGAAACCGAAGTGGAAGAAGAAGTCGGGAATCCGCGTGAACAGGCACACCGACGCGACGCCCTGCTCCTCGGCCTCCTCCAGCAACGCGAGCAGAATCCGCCCGCCCGCGCCCTGCCCCTTGGCCTCCGGTTTCACCACGATCGACCGCACCTCGGCCAGGTGCGGCCCATACAGGTGCAGCGCACCGCAGCCCAGAAAGATGCCGCTCTCCGACTCGGCCACCGCGAAGTCGCGCACGTTCTCGCAGATGTCCGCGTAGTTGCGGCGCAGCAGAGTTCCATCGCCGGAGAGCGAGTTGACCAGCTCGAAGATGTTGACCGCGTCCTGTAGCCGCGCCTTGCGCACCACCGCGCCACCCGCACGCGCGCGCGTCGATGCGGTGGATTCGCTGGCGGCCATCAGGGACGAGCTGGACAAGTTGATGAAGCTCCTCTCTCTATCTTCTCAGAGTTGCGCCAATGCGTCCGAACTCAGCCGCTGGCGGGCCTCGGTCAGCGCGGCACGCACCCGCGCGCGCGCCGTGCCGCCGATTACATCGTGGCAATCCAGCGTGGCCTCCAGCAAAATCGCCGCATGGAAATCTTCGCCGAACGCCGGACTCAACCCCTGCAACTCCGCTAGCAAAAGCGCGTCCAGCTCGCGCCCGCTCTCCAACCCCAGCCGCACCGCATTGCCCACAATCTCGTGCGCCTTGCGGAACGGAACGCCCTTGTTCGAGAGATAGGTCGCCGCAGCCATCGCGTTCAGATAGCCCATCGCCGCAGCCGTCTTCATCCGTTCAAAGTTGAACTTCAGCGAGCGCGTGAACGCAGGCAGAATCCCCAGAATCCCGCGGACTGTGTCCGCTGCGTCGAAGACCGGTTCCTGGCCCTCCTGCAAGTCCTTGTTGTACGCCAGCGGCAGCCCCTTCAGCAGCACGGCCAGCGTCGTCGCCGCACCAATCAGCCGCGCGCTCTTGCCGCGTAGCAGCTCCGTAAAGTCCGGATTTTTCTTCTGCGGCATCGCGCTCGATCCGGTCGAGAAGGCCTCCGGCAGATCGAGAAACCCAAACTCCGCCGTCGAGTAAATCGTCAGTTCCTCGGCAAACCGCGAGATGTGAACGCCCAGCGTGGCCAGGGCTTGCGTGAACTCAAGCAGAAAGTCGCGGTCGCTGGTCGCGTCCATGCTGTTGGGCGTAGGCCCGTCGAACCCCAGTTCCCGCGCCGCGATCGCGCGGTCCAGCGCAAGCGTCGCGCCCGCAACCGCTCCCGAACCCAGAGGACACAGATTCATCCGCCTGCGCGCATCCGCGAGCCGCGAAACATCGCGCTCGATCATTGCCACATACGCCAGCAGCCAGTGCGCCACCAGCACCGGCTCCGCCCGCTGCATGTGCGTGTACGAGGGCATCGCCGCCTCGCCCGCCTGTTCCGCGAGTTCGAGCAGCGCCAGCGCCCACCTGCGCAGGCCTTTCATGATGTTGTCGATCGCCTCGCGCACAAATAGCCGCATGTCGGTGGCAATCTGCTCGTTGCGGCTGCGTCCCGTGTGCAGCTTCAACGCCAGCGGACCGATCACCCGGGTGAGCTGAAGCTCGACGAAGTGGTGAATGTCCTCGGCGTGGACCATGGAGGCGGCGAGATCGGCCTCTGCCGTGGCAGAAAATTCCTCGTACGCAGCATCGCCGTCCAGGTTGAGATTTGCCTGGATGGCAAAGTGGTTCTTCATCCGCAGCAGCAGGGGATCGTCCTTCGCCAGAACGATGCGCGTGTGCTTCACATGGTCTTCGCAGAACTCCGGCTGCCTGCTGAGCCAGCGGCGTATAGACCGCGGCGTCGTTCCCAACTCCGCCCCCAGCAGCCTGGGGTTGACGAATCCCGGCTCAACCGGCGCGAACTCGGGCACGATGTCCCCAACCTGGTCGAGGCCGTCGATCATTCGTTCCAGCTCGGCATCCGTCAGAATACCGACAGCCGCAATCATCCGCGCGTGCGCCTTCGACGCGGCCACTTCCTGTGGAAGCAGACGCACATCGAACGGAAACGACCGCTGCCACTGCTCGAATGCGGCGTCCAGAGGTTCGCGGAAGCGCCCCGACCACATCTTTGCGGATTGTTCTGTGTTGGACATCGTGCGGGCTCTTGCCTCGGGATTCTCTAGTCGAACGGTACGAAGATACTATGCAATCCGTGGACCCACAGCATGTGGGTTACTCCTTGTCGCTGCCGCTTCTCAACTGCGGCATCTCAGAACCTTTGCTCAGTGTGATTAGACCACTCTTCGCGTAGGTCAACAGCTTTTCGCGGGTGTCGGTGATGTCTAGGTTGCGCATCGTGAGCTGCCCGATGCGGTCGCGCGGGCTGAAGGCGGACTCGGTCTTCTCCATGCTCAGGCGCTCCGGCTTGAAGGTGAGATTGGGCGAGTCGGTGTTCAGGATCGAGTAGTCGTTGCCACGGCGCAGCTCCAGTGTGACCTCGCCGGTGATGGGCCGGGCGACCCAGCGCTGTGCCGATTCGCGCAGCATGATGGCCTGCGAATCGAACCAGCGGCCTTGATACAGCAGGCGGCCCAGTCTGCGTCCGTTCTCGCGGTACTGCTCGATGGTGTCCTCGTTGTGGATGCCGGTGATCAACCGTTCGTAGGCGATATACAGCAGCGCAAGCCCCGGCGACTCGTAGATGCCGCGGCTCTTGGCCTCGATGATGCGGTTCTCGATCTGGTCGCTCATGCCCAGACCGTGGCGTCCGCCGATCCGATTGGCTTCCAGCAGCAAGGCAACAGGGTCCGCATATTCCGTCCCGTTCAACGCAACCGGGAAGCCCTCCTCGAAGCGCACAACAACCTCTTCGCGCTTGATCTCAACGTCGTCGCGCCAGAAGGCCGCGCCCATAATCGGCACGACGATCTTCATGCTGCTTGTCAGCAACTCAAGGTCTTTCGCCTCGTGGGTCGCGCCAAGAATGTTGGAGTCGGTCGAGTAGGCTTTTTCAGCCGACATCTTGTATCCAAAGCCAGACTTCTGCATGAAGGCCGACATCTCGGCCCGTCCGCCCAGTTCGTCGATAAAGGTCGCGTCGAGCCAGGGCTTGTAAATCTTCAGCTCTGGATTGACCAGCAGACCGTAGCGGTAGAATCGCTCGATGTCGTTGCCCTTGTAGGTCGAGCCGTCGCCCCAGATGTTGACGTCATCTTCCTTCATCGCCGTCACCAGCATGGTTCCGGTGACCGCGCGTCCGATGGGCGTGGTATTGAAGTAGGTGGCGCCGGCGGTGGTGATGTGGAACGCGCCGGACTGGAGCACGGCGATACCTTCGCGCACCAACTGGCTGCGGCAGTCGATGAGGCGTGCCTTCTCCGCGCCGTACTCAAGCGCCTTGCGCGGAATCTCGTCATAATCTGTTTCATCCGGCTGACCGAGGTTGGCGGTGTAGGCGTACGGCAGCGCGCCCTTCTGCTTCATCCAATGAAGCGCGGCGCTGGTGTCCAGCCCGCCGGAGAAGGCGATGCCAACTTTCTGGCCGACCGGCAGCGTTTCGAGAATTACTGACATGGCAATGGTGACCTCAATCTTTCTCTCTAAAAATAGTAGGTAATATTTGCGTGAGAGATGTCAGCCTCGCTTCCTCGCCTGCAAGCCGCGGTCGCGCGCATTGGATATCCGCTTCGCCCCGCCCAGCAGCATCAGCAGCAGCGCTTTCTGCGCGTGCATCCGGTTCTCCGCCTGGTCGAAGACGATCGACTGCGGCCCATCCAGCACGGCATCGGTCACCTCGGCGTTGCGGTGCGCCGGAAGGCAGTGCATGAAGACCGCGTCCTGCCGCGCGTGGGCCATCAGCGCCTCGTTCACCTGGTATGGCTTGAAGATGGGCGCGCGCTTGGTCGCCTCGTGCTCGAACCCCATGCTGGTGCATACGTCCGTGTACACCGCATCCGCGCCCGTCACCGCCTTCACCGGGTCCTGCATCAGCGTGATGCTGCCGCCGGTCTGCTCGCATATCTCGATGGCCTTGTGAATAATGTCCAGCTTCGGCGCATATCCCTTGGGACTGGCAACCGTGCAATGCACGCCCAACTGCGCCGCCGTCAGCATCAGCGAGTGGCACACATTGTTGCCATCGCCCACATAGGTGAAGCGCAGGCCCTCCGCCGAGCCGAAGCGCTCCTCCAGCGTGAAGAAGTCCGCGATCGCCTGGCACGGGTGCTCATAGTCGCTGAGCGCGTTGATGACTGGAATGCGCGAGCACGCAGCCATCTCCGTGATGGTCTCGTGCGAGTAGGTGCGCAGCACGATCACGCTCATCCATCGCTCGATATTGTGCGCCATGTCGGCCAGCGACTCGCGCTCGCCCAGCGGCGACTGCGTCTGGTCGACGAAGACCGCGTTGCCGCCCAGCGTGTTGATCGCCGCCTCGAAGGTCAGCCGTGTGCGCAGCGAGGCCTTCTCAAAAAACAAAACCATCTGCCGCCCATCCAGCGAGTGGCGAAAGTCCTCGGGGCTGCTCTTGACCGAGTGCGAGAGGTCCATGATCGCCGCCATCTCGTCCACCGACAGATCGGCGATGGAGCACAGGTCGCGCCCAGATAGACGCTTGGAGGCCTCGGCAAACGCGCTGTCGGACTGGATGCCGAGCTGCTTGGCGGAATGCGCCGGCTCTGCGGCGGCGTCCGGCTTCGGGTTCATCATATCGGCTTTGCTACCCATGGGTTTCTTCTCCTGCCGGCGCTCGGCCGGCCATTGCTGCACTGTTCAAAGGTTGTGTGGTGAGGATTCCATCGAGCGCCGCGATGGCCCGGTCTACATGCGCGCGCTCAAGGATGTACGGCGGCAAAAATCGAAGCACGGTCTCGCTGGTACGATTCACAATAATGTGTTGCTTCATCATCTCCGAGGCCGCATTCTTCGCCAGCTCCTCCGAGTCCAGCTCGATGCCCAGCATCAGCCCCATGCCGCGCACCGCGACGATGCAATCGTGCCGCGATTGAAGCCACTCAAGCTGTTGCTTGAAGTATCCGCCCACATCGCGGACGTGCGCCAGCAGGTCCGTCTGCTTCATGGTGTCGATCACCGCAATGGCGACCGCGCACACCAGCGGCCCGCCGCCGAAGGTGCTCCCGTGCATCCCCGGGGTGAAGGCGCGCGCGGCCTCTTCCGTGCATAGCATCGCGCCCATCGGCAGGCCATTCGCCATCGGCTTGGCCAGCGTCGTGATGTCCGGCAGAATCCCGTAGTGCTGATAGGCGAACCACTCGCCCGTGCGCCCCAGTCCAGACTGTATCTCGTCGGCCAGCAATAGCGCTCCGGTGGAATCGCACAGCTCGCGCGCCGCCGCAATGAATTCCTTGCTCACCGGACGAACGCCGCCCTCGCCCTGCACCGCCTCGATGCAGATTGCGCAGACCTCATCGCTGAACTTCGCGCGCAGGTCCGCCACATCGTCGAAGCGCACGAACTCCACGCCCCCCATCACCGGCTCAAACGGCTCGCGGTACTTCTGCTTGTGCGTCGTCGCCACCGCGCCCATCGTCCGTCCGTGGAAGCTCTGTTCCACCGCCAGGAAGCGCGTCCCAACTTTCTTGCCCTCTGCGCGCAGCAGCGCCGCGTGCGCCCGCGCCAGCTTCAGCGCAGCCTCCCACGCCTCCGTGCCGGAGTTGCAGAAGAATACGCGGTCCAGCCCGCTGATCTCGGTCAGCCGCAGCGCCAGCTCCGCCGTGTGCTCGTGATAGAAGAGATTCGAGGTGTGCAGCAGCCGCTTGCTCTGCGCCGCAATCGCCGCTTCCACCGCGGGATGCGCGTAGCCCAGCGCAGACACGCCGATGCCGCTCAACAGATCCAGGTACTCGTCGCCCTGCTCGTCGCGCAGAGTCACGCCACTGCCGCCCACAAACAACACCGGGGTGCGCTGATATGTATTCAACAGCAGCTTCTTCTCCGCCGCCTGGATTGATGCCAGCTTCATCGAACCATCCTTCATTGCATCCCTCATGCGACCGTGACCTCCGTTCCGTCGTTGACCTTGGTCGAGCACAGGTCCGGTAGTAGATGCGCCGACTCCGCAGGCAGAATGCGCACGCGCTTCACGCCATGGGTCAGCGCGTCGCGGCACGCATTCAGCTTGGGCAGCATTCCGCCGGTGACAACCCCCTGGCGCTCCAACTCCGGCACGTCCTTCAGCGAGAGCCAGCGCATCACCTCGCCATCAGCTCCCTTCACGCCGGGAACGTCGGTGAGAAACACCAGCGCGTCGGCCTTGGTGCAGATTGCGCAGGCCGCGGCCATCTCGTCGGCGTTGATGTTGTAGTACTCGCCGTCAAACCCCAGCGCGATCGACGAGATCACAGGCACC
>Ga0224534_1001017_pt1 | contig 15757 bp, 17 predicted proteins | sample 714E12024metaG_FD_172012 | JGI IMG/M metagenome (GOLD analysis project Ga0224534, IMG submission 172012) | Peat soil microbial communities from Stordalen Mire, Sweden - 717 E1 20-24 | ecosystem: Environmental > Terrestrial > Soil > Wetlands > Peat | place: Sweden: Norrbotten County, Stordalen... | reverse complement strand
TCTTGAGGTCGGCGTGCGCACCAGCGAGCCACTCTCGGTGGGCATTGACGGCTCTCCAAAACTCAGTTTCATGAAACCAAAAGCAGTGAGTTCGATGGACATGGAGATGGGTGCGCCGTCCCAGATCCAGGCCTATACCGGCACGAAAACGTTCGACGGCGGCGTGACCACGGTTTTCAAGCCTGAGCCGATTGATCCCGCCAAACTGGCGGCGATCGGCGAGACGAATCCCGCGTTCGTCGAACAGTACAACGCCCGCTTTGCGTCACAGACGAAACTCTGGAATGAGTACCAGAATCCCAATTCGACGCTGCGGGTCCTGGTGGACGCTTCGGACAAGAGCTCGGACGTGACCGCGATCGCGAACGTCCCCGGCTTCCCGGTGCCTCCACCCCCCGCTGGTGGGCAGCCCTTGGTCTACCTTCAACAGCTCGATGACCCCGCGTTTGTTCAGCAGTTCGGCCTGACCTCAGAGCAGGCGCAAACCCTGAAGTCCTCACTGGTCAAATCACCGGGCGCGGTGCAGGTCGACTACATCGCCCGGACGAACCCCGACGGTAGCATCAGTTTCTTCGATGGACTCAACGGCAACCGACCATTCGTGAGTGACACCGACCTACAGTACTACCAGCCGGCGGGTGGGGCTCCGTGGCCGCCGGGCGTGACCCCGTCAACGGTCCAACAGCAGTTCTTGGACGAGCTCTCAAAGAACATCGGCAAGTTGCCCGACCATGGGGCCAGCGGCACGGTGTTCGATCTCTCTGCCGCGCAAATCGGCGTGGCGGATTCGTTCGTGATGTCAACAGCTAATCCGGCATTCGCTCGGGCGGTCGCGGACCGACTCGCCGCACGGTACGTAAGCCAGTCCGCCATCTTCTCGAGCAACGCCGCCCGACTCGAAGCGCTTGCGGCCGCGTCGACAGACCCGGCCCAGGCTGCGGCCCTACGCGCCCAGGCGGCAACCTATCGAGAGACTGCCGCCGCATTTTCGAAGGTCGACGCCGCGTACCTGTTGGCCAAGTACCCTCCGGGCGAGAAGATCATCGTCATCAAGATCGGCGACGTGAGGGTCGGGTACGGTGCGAGCTCGTGACGCCGACTGGTCGTGCGCGATGCGCCCATTGAACCAAATGAAGCAACTCCGTGTGGAGTGCGCTCGCGCATCCCTAAAAGCCAATTGCGTTGGCGGTTGATGCGCCGCCTGCAGTTCGCCGAGCGTTAACGCGGGACGTTTCACCAAGAAGCCCCTCAATGTGCGATGCCAGACCTTGCCGAAGGTTTGAGGCTCGACGGATGAGCAGAAGTCACCGTCACCAACCCGGAGATACGGCTCAAAAATTCAGTACTTAATCGGCCCGGTTCGCCGAGCAGTGAAGGTGACCCTGCCGCTTGTGCACCCATTGGCTTGGGCGACGAAATACCCTGTTGCCGTGCGATGAGTGGTAAGCACGATGTGGCTAGTGAACGTCCCTGGGGAAAGACCCTGTCGCTGATTAACGACTCCATTGCTCGCGACGACGCTGGGGCCGAGATCAACCCCGTACGAGCTTCCCGAACCTCCAGCTGGGCAAGTTGTACCGACCGTCAGCTCCACGTTGTTGGGACCGGACGCATAGAGGCACAGTCGTTCTGGCGAGTTGGTCGCCGGGCACGCCGAGTCCACAACGAAGAACGTAAAGTGCTGGCCCTGGCTGGTCGTACCCGAGTAAGTACCGATGCTGGAGTTCAGCGAAGCCGCTGCCGCCGTACCGTCGAGCAGGAGGATCAACACGCCAGCGATAACCAGCACCGATCGGAGAAAATCAAATCTCGTACGCGTCAGAAACCTCATTCAACTCAGACCTCTCTATGGGGGTCAGGTGACGGAATTAAAAGCAAGCAGAGCATAACCCACTCTCGCGGGCCCGACGCATGAGAAAATAACGCCACGCACCGGAGGTTTCTTAAAGCTGGCCATCCGTCTCGATGACATCACAAGTGTGTGGCAAAGTCTGGAGATCACCGTGAACGCGGGCAACTAGATAGCGCCGCACTGGAAACGAGACCGGACCGCTCAATCTCCAACATCGCCGCAGCGACGCTGACGACTGTCTCGGGCATTACAACGGGAACGACGTCGCGAGAGCGCCGGAACGTCTTTTCTTCAGGTCCCGCTCCCACCTCCGGCGTAGACGCGAGGATCGACTCCACTTCAGTTTGCGACATTCGCTTGAGGGTCGAGAGATAGGCCCACTGGTCCGCCATCGGCTTCATGGTGCTGGGATCGAGAAATGCGGTGGTTCCGAGATCTCGACATTCCTTTTGCAGAGGCAACGCAATCAAATTACCGAACGACCCCTTCGGCATGAAGTCCTGCGCGGGGAATAATCGGTCGTAACTCGCGAGGTCGAGCTCTCCTCGAAGGTTCATCGCCTCGCGAAGGAGCAGCGTGCCGAGTCGTCGAGCGATTGTCGCAGGCACCGTGTCGCGAAAGAAGATCCACACATGTGCGCCATCGCCCGAGCGCGATCGTTCGAGCGCCGAAGTTACTCCCATCGACTGCGCGGCGTCGAAGTATGCGAGCGCGTCTAGCGCCCAGCCTGGCCCATCGAAATCGCACACAATCAAGCGGCAGGTGTCGTCACCGGGCAACGGATAGAGCCCGGCGTGAACCTTCCCCGCCAAGTGATCAGCGATCACGATCGACGTCAGCGACAGTTACACCTTGTCCGTCGATCGAGCGTTGGAAAAACCTCCCGCCACCGCGGGCGGCCAACCGTGCTTCCCCGTCCTTCCGCTCTCCCACCGGAGCGCGTAAACATCGTCACGACCGACAAAGAGCGACTGAAAGAATGCAACCTTCGACTCAGATGACGAAGAACGATCGACAAGAGGGTGCGGAGCCTCATGTTTGGTCGGTCCGCCATGGTTGACCGTGGGACGTTCGAGACTCCTCGTGGGCTTCAAACCCAGAATCTCGGTTAAGCGATCATTTTCTCGCTTCAATTCCTCGATTTGTCGACGAAGGTTGGCGACAATTTGGAGTTCTTCATCGTTCATGCCGGTCGCGACGATCCTCTCCATCGCAGATTGTTCGACACTACCCACGAATACGCTGGCGTAGCGCATACTGACTGGGCGCCCGGGTGACTTTCGAACGTCAGCACCGTGAGGACGACTTCCCGCCTTTACCCGTGCCAATCAGTATCACCGCGGGCCACACCCTCCTACAATGGAGGCGTGATTAGACAGCGCGCCACAACCGTTGCTGAGTGGGCGGAGCGGATGCATTCCGCAGAACCCCCAACAGAGGACGACGTCACTGTACTTCTCGATGGACGCCGCCTCGACTCGAGGGAATCAATTGAAGCGTGGCTCAGGGAAGTGGAGGCCCTTCGGGTGCTGGAAGCCGCAACCCATGACGCTTCCCAGTAGCGGGCCACCGCTTGACCTCAATCGACTGCTTGAGGTACTCACGCGAAACGAAGTCGACTTCGTGGTCGTCGGCGGATCGGCCGCAGGATTCCTCGGGGCATCGCGTCTGACCGAGGATGCCGATTGTGTGGTGCGTCGCGAACGCGCCAATCTAGAGAGACTCGCCTCGGCCCTTCGAGAACTCCATGCACGACTGCGTGTCGCACGAATGAGCGACGAGGAGGCGAAGGCGTTGCCGGTGAAGGTTGACGGCATGATGCTCGAAACGACCGGTAACTCGACCTGGACAACCGATGCAGGACCCTTCGACGTATTGGCTGATTTGAAGGATTTCGAAGGGCGATCAGTGCCCTACGATGACTTGCTAACGCGTTCGATGATCGTTCGCGGCGACGGCTTCGAAGTCCACGTCGCCTCAGTAGACGACATCATCGCGGCAAAGACCTTCGCCAATCGCAACAAAGACCGCGAGGCCCTTCCAGAGCTCCTTGACATTCAAGAGCGAGAGCATTCACAACGCTACGAGCCATACGAATCCGATGTCGCATTCGAAGTGCATGAGGATCTAAATCGCGACATCGAGCCTTGAGTTCTGAAGACCCACGCCGCAACCGCGAGACGGTCCATCCTTGTTCTTGAAGCATTGTGACGCAGCATGTTGCGATCTGCGCCGCGGACCGAGCGGGCCTCGAAACAGGCCTCATATTTCTGCGACACTACGAGACGAGACCGACACAGAACAACACGTTTCCTTGAAAACTAAGGACATACGCGACGAGACCGACACTGCGCAACAGATTGAAGGTTTCTTTTAATCCCAAGGTGCCGGGATCGAGACCCGGGCGGCCCACGGTTAGTAGGTGAACGTGCACGTTCGTAGTTAGCAACGGTCGCGGTACATCAGAAGGAAATCGGAATTCTTCGACTTTCGATTGGTCTGCTCGTCACGGTCTCACAACGGTCGCACTCGGAGAGATTCAGCGCAATAGGCCTCATTTCAGGGACTCCTCGGGTTGGTGTGGGTAACTTGACGTCCCTGACGTGACGTAGTTGCCTCGAAAGGCCAGTCCCCACTTGGGTTGACGGCCGCGCCTCGAAGCGCTCGAACCTCATTGAATGGCGCGCACGTAGTGCTCGTAGTTTCGGTAGCGATCAAACAGCCAAAACCGAGAGGAACTACATGCGCGCCACCACTGCATTTAACCGCATCATCGCCGTCGAAGGAGTCGTCGTCTCGGGCGTGACGTTCGCGCCCGAAGGCGTCGTGGTGAGGATCCGCCGGCGGAAGCGTCGACACCAGTGTCCCTGCGGATGGACGACCAGATCGCACTACGACCGCTCGACTCGGCGCTGGCGTCACCTCGACCTCGGGCTGACCAAGTGCTTCCTCGAAGCAGAGATCTGTCGGATCGAGTGTCCGCGGTGCAAGCGGGTTCGCACCGAGGACGTGCCCTGGGCCCGACCCGGCGCTCGTCACACGAACGACTTTTGTGCGGTGGTCGCGTGGCTCGCCCAGCGTGTCGACAAGACCACCATCACGAAGTTGCTGCGCGTGAGTTGGGAGGCCGTCGCCAAGATCGTCATCGACGTCGTGGGTGACGTGCTCGACGAGCGCCGTTTCGAGGGACTGACCCGCCTCGGGGTTGACGAGGTCTCCTATAGAAAGGGTCATCGCTACCTGACCGTGGTTGCCGATCACGACCGCGAAGGTCGGATCGTCTGGGCGCAGGCCGGCAAGAGCGCCGCCACGCTTGGCGCCTTCTTCGACGAGCTCGGTCCCACGCGAGTGGCGAAACTCGAGGCCATCAGCCTCGATATGGGCATCGCTTTCGAGAACGCGGTCAATGAGAAGGCCCCGCACGTGCGTCAGTGCGTCGACCCGTTCCATCTCATCTGGCTCGCGAACGAGGCGATCAACCAGGCCCGAAGGTGGGCCTGGAACGAAGAACGCAGAGTCGCGCCGCCCAGACCCCGGGGTCCGGCGCGACTCGGCGAAGTCCGTCCCCGCGACCAAGCCCGCTGGACTAAGCACACCCGCTGGGCGCTGTTAAAGGACCCGGCCAACTTGAGCGACGAGCAGCTCGCGGTGCTGCACGAACTGCGGCGGAACAACTCGGTGCTCTATCGCAGTTGGCAGTTGAAGGAATCGCTCCGCGACCTCTACCGCTTACGCAATCCCGCCGACGCACCCGAGCACCTCGAGTGGTGGTTGCGCTGGGCCGCTCGAAGTCGCATCCCCGCCTTCGTGAAGCTGGCCAAGACCGTGCGAAAGAACCGCGAGCGCATCTTGGCAGCCATAGAGCTCAATCTCTCGAACTCGAAACTCGAGGGACTGAACTCGAAGATCCGACTCATCAACCACCGCGGCTATGGACACCACTCAGCCGAGGCGGTGATCGCCATGATCTACCTCTGCTGTGGTGGTCTCACGATCCAGCTACCCACGTCGAGTCTCACCGGATGATCAGAATTCACCCACACCAACCCGAGGAGAACCTCATTTCAGACCTCACATTTTCGACTCTGCGGATTCTGGCGGGGTCAGGTCAGCCCCAGAAGAGGCAGGCTCGGTCCAGTTCAATCTCATCGAGAATGGTGTCGATCGCACCAGGATCGATCAGATCGAAGACGTGCCATCGGTCATTTCGGTCGATCCAATAGAGAGTCCATTCATGGTGGTCGGAGTCGTACTTCATCCTTGCGACGCCTTGACGTGTCCACTCGGTTCCCGACTTCTCGTGCCACGGCGGTCGGCATTCAAGGATCGTGACGGTCTTGCCTCGCACATCGACCTCCATGCGGATCTTGTCCTGGTGCTGCGCGGGGACCCTTCCGACCGCATAATCACGAATCTTGTGCAGGTCAAGATCAGGTACTGCGGTCATGAATCACAGAACAGAAGTTACGGCGTCAATGCCGGTCGCGCGAGGCCTCGAGAAGACTTGATCCGCGGTCCAGCAAAACCCGAAGACGTTACGAGTTGTGGAGGTATCTAAGGTAGCCCGCCATGGCGATCAAGACAGAGCCGCTCGGCGATCAGGGCAACGTCCATTTGAGAACTTGCAATGTCCCAAACAAGTTGAAAGGCTTCATCGTCGGTGAGATGAAGGGCGAAGTCGTTCAAATCGCAGAACACCACAGTGCTCAGCCACGCGAGCCGCTTATTGCCATCGACAAGTGCGTGGTTCTTCGTCATCGAGTGCAGGAGTGCTGCTGCCTTCAGGCTCAGAGACGGATATGCGTCTTCACCAAACGCGCTCGACCGGGGCCTGTTGATCGCAGAATCCAACAGTCCGATGTCACGAACTGGACCGATATCCAAGATTCGGACCATCTCCAAGACATCTTCAAGATCGAGATACTCGACTTCGATCATTCAGCGCCAAGCCGCTCCAAGACATCGCCCCAACGCACCACCATGCGCCTGGTCGAGTCAGCGACAAGCGTCACATGGCCGGATCGCTCGAATCGGTCGAGCACCGCACGCCGGATGATCTCCTGACGTGAGATTCCTTCGGCCTTGGAAAGTGAGGCGAGCGCCTCCTCAAGGGCTGGGTCGGTGCGAACGGTAAAGGCCATCCAGAAATGATACCACTCCGGTATCATCACTGCCGCGGCTCTTTCGGGGATGACGCGAGCGACCCCGGCACTTCATCAGTCGATCAAGCGATAGAACCTTCGCCACCCAGGAACTTGTCCAATTGGGTAGCGAACTCGGCGACGTTCCGCCGCAACCATTCGACCAGCATCGCAGCATGCTCCATTTCGTCGTTCATATTGTGAACAATGACTGCCTTGAGTTGAGCGTCGTCGCAGTCGTCAGCCCGTTGTCGATACCAGTCGATTACCTGCAGCTCCTCCATCAATGAGACAATCGCTTGGTGCGTGGCAATCGTCTGATCCGTCAGACGCTCTCGCGGCGCGTGTAGGTCTTCGCTGGACATGGTCACCTGCTTCTAACTCTGAAGGCAAATTGCTTCCGTCGGCGTCATAAGGCTCCCTCGAGTGATAGGCAAGAACTACTCATGAGGCGTACATACTTCCAAGGTGCCGGGATCAAGACCCGGGCGCCCCACCATAGGACTTTGAACGCTCACGCCCGCAGATCCCAACGGTCGCGGTGTTTCAATAAGAAAATTGAAATGTTGAAGAATGCTCGCCTGCGCTTGGCCATGTCAAGGTAAGCACTCCGAACTGATTCGACTTGTGGTTGATGCATCGATATTGCCTCCTTGCGCAATGTGCAAGGGCATTCCTTTAGCAACGCCTTGAGCAACGCCGACGGTTACATACGGTCGTAACCGGAACGTTGGCGGACTGAATAGCCGATAATTCCAGCAGATATGGACACCAGCGAACGTCGACGAATTGGAACAGAGAGCATGGCCTTTCAGACGTGAAGAACAAAAATGCGTCGATACCTTCTATACATCAAGGCGACTTTGACGCTCCACTGTCTTCGGTCACGCAAAGCCTGTCTCAACAATGCGAGCCCTGGTTGTGTCTCGCGCCTGCGCGAGACACCAGAAGGTCTCGGCAATTTCAGTCGGCGCAATCCCCGTTTGGGTCGACGTCGCCGTTCCTTTTATGGATCCGGCGATCGTGACCTCACCAACGTAGATGTCGAATTCGCGCAGACGCTCGGCGAGGATGCCCACGAGTTTTGACTTCGCCGCGTTCTCCAGCGCAACCCCGTCAGCTTCAAGAAACGTCGAAAACTCATCTGCTTGTGAAGTGTGCTCACCCAGCGCTCCGTTAGCGACCAAGATCGCCGCGCCCGGGTTAGATTTCAGATCCTCAAGTACTTCCTGCACGCAGGTGAGCAGACCCCTAATCCCGATGTCGAACGCTCGCTCGATATCTTCGGGCTTCGCCAACAGCACATTCGTGACGCTTCCGCTTCGAAAGGCAGTCCAGAGAACAGCGGATACGCTCCCGAGATCGTTTCGAATTGCCTCGATGGTCGATCGAACCTTCGGCGGTTCGCTGGCATCAGACACGTACGCGGACGCCTCGATGCCACGGGCCTTCAAGTGGGCGACTCCGTCGGCGAGCCGATCAGCACTTCGTCCGACCAAGGCCAAGGAGTAGCCCTCGCGCCCAAATCGCTCCGCCGTGGCCTGCGATATTCCTGGACCATAACCAAAGATAATCAGTACACCCATAATCGCTTCTACCTCCAACTTTCATTAGATGGACAGATGGCGCGTCGCGGCTGTGCGGCAACGTGCGTCGCCCAAATAGCCCGATGAACCAACTTAATCGGAGGCTCCTCCGATTAAGTACAATGTATCAGAGAAGTTAGGACCTGCGACGATGTCACCCACTGATTCAGAGCCACCACGCGCCCGAGTTGCGGAAGCTCGGCGGAACCGCCAAAACCTAATTACGGTTGCCACGAGAGCCTTCAGTTTAAGTTCGAAACGAGTCTCGTTAGAGGAGATTGCCAAGCAGGCAGGGGTGGGGATTGGTACGCTCTACCGCCATTTCCCAACGAGGGAAGCGCTGGTTGAAGCGGTCTATCACGATCAGGAGGGCCGCCTGCGGATTGGCGCTCTCGAACTTCTGGCCACGCACCCTCCAACAGAAGCGTTGCGCTTATGGATGGACCTATTCGTCGATTGGGCAGTCACGAAGTACGGCATGATCGACACGCTTCGCGTCATCATTTCTTCCGGTCGGCTCGAGTTCGCTCAGATGCGAGCAGAGTTGGTTGCGGTGGTGCGCATGTTCCTCGACGCCGGGATAACCGCAGGAGAAATCCGACCTGACGCAGACGCGGAGACGATTGCCGCAACTCTCGCTGGCATCTTGACTGTCGCCGGAGAATCCGAGCAACGTGACCAGGCTGCTCGCATGCTGAGTTTGCTGGTGGATGGCTTACGGCCAATGGTGTGACCAACCCGGTCCGTGGCTTTGGGGCCACCTATCCGACTGTTTTATTGGTGCCCGCAGAGCGCCGAAGCGACATGGCGGCACATGTGCTCAGGTCAGAAACCGGTTTCTACCTGCGCTTTTGGAGAGCCTCAACGTTGACTTCATCCACCCTTTCAAGGCGGCGGTGTGAATTTCGTTTCCGAACGAGAAAATAGGCATTTTGGAATATTCTGAGCCCTTATATCTAACCGAGCTGTGAGACTTCGGCCTGAATCTCGATCGCTTGACGCCGCCGAGGGCGGCAAGGATTGCGGACTCCGTGACGAGGCGGAGGATCATCTGGCGACGATTGGCTTCGATGGAGCGGCGCAGGCCGGTCTCGGCGATTCGCTCGCTCGATCCCCTTGGACGGGTGCTGGATCAGGCTGCGGAGCGTTCGGCGAGAGGGCGCCGACGCAGAGTCCGGTCGCCGACCTCTGGGCCGCGGTAGACCATGTCCAGCGCGCCAATACTCTCTCCCGGCGGGACGATCTCGTCGATGCGGTTGAGTACCTCGTCGGAGAGCGCGACGTCGATCCCGGCGAGGGTGTCGTCGAGCTGCTCCATCGTTCGCGGTCCCGCGATAGCCGAGGTGACGCCCGGGTGCGCAATAACGAAGGCCATTGCCATGTGGGGCAGCTTCACACCAATCTCCTCGGAGAGTGCGATGAGCTCCTCCACAGCGGCGAGACGGCGTTCGTCACGGAAGTGGTGCATGCCGGACTTCGTGGATCGGAAGTTGTCGTTCTCCTGCCCGGCCCGGTACCGCCCTGTCAGGGTGCCGCCGGCGAGAGGGCTGTAGACAAGCGCGCCCATACCGTAGCGTTCGACCACGGGAAGGATCTCGCGCTCGATCTCGCGATCGATGATCGAGTAGTTCGGCTGTTCGGTGCGGAAGCGCTCGAACCCTCGTCGCTCGGACGTCCACTGCGCTTCCACGATCTCCGATCCGCGCATCGACGACGTGCCGATGGCTCGGACCTTGCCCTGGCGCACAAGATCGGTGAGCGCCGAGAGCGTCTCGTCGATGTCCGTGTCGGGGTCTGGCCGGTGCAGCTGGTAAAGGTCGATGTAGTCGGTCTGCAGACGGTGGAGGGAACGCTCGACAGCTTGCGTGATCCAGCGACGAGAGGCGCCGCGGTGGTTCACATCGTCATCGACGGCACCCGAGAACTTCGTGGCGAGCACGACGTCGTCGCGGCGCCCTTTGAGCGCCTCGCCGACGACCTCCTCCGAGTCGCCGTAGCGGTCGGCGGTGTCCACGAAGTTGATTCCGCCGTCAAGCGCCCGATGGAGGATACGAATGCCCTCTTGTCGGTCGGGATTGCCGAACCCTCCGAGCATCATCGCGCCGAGCGCGTACGGGGTCACCTTGATGCCGGTTCGGCCGAGTGTGCGGTATTGCATGCTGTCTGCTCCTGTTGATCGGACCAGGGCACCAGTGGTGGCGATGGCCCAGTGGCTTATAATCGGAGAGTCGGAACGACACTCCGAATAGCCCGGATGCATGTCCGGAACATCATTCCGTCTATAACAGGACTGTACACGGAACCGCGTTCCGTTGGGACTGCTGCACGTTTAGTTGACTGCTTGAATCGTGCCGATTTTCCTGGAGGACAAATGATCTCCAAGGCGGCCCATTCGAGTGGTTGTAATTGCCCAGTCGCCGTGGCAAAAATCCCTAATTTCATCCCTAACATTTCTCGATAGCCACTGAACGCACTGAATTCACTGAACGCAAACCCCTACGAATATTGGGTCTTCTGAATCTAGTGAATAGAGAAGGATGGGATTAGTGGCCTTTTAATCCTCAGGCGCTGGGATCGAGACCCAGGCGGCCCACCAGTAATACCAAGGACTTTCAAAATTCTTCACGAATTCGTGCCGCTCAAATCCCTAATTCCATCCCTCCAATGTGCTGAAGATCGCGAAAGAGACAGAATCAAACGGCCGACATTGCGACGACCGAGCGAGTCTTTCGTGGATCGATCAAGAACGGTTCACCTTCATCGCCCGTTCACGGAGGCAACAGCACCTAAGTCAAAGTGACGCCTATATCACATCATTCTCCGCGTTTCATTATCTACCACACCGTCATCAGTCCCCTCACGCGGACGATTGGCTCGTACTATCGATGGCAGTGAGTCCGGACCAAAACCGCAAGCCGAAGTCAGCCCGGCCACGTCCCCCGGCAAGCAGTGTGCGGTTGCGCCCGTCGTCAGACGATTCACATGAGATTGCCTACTTCCGTAGGCACAAGATGGATGACCCCGACCAACCCATTCCTGGCCGAGATTTCCTCGAAACGTGTCCCACCAAGGTGCGCGCAACAATGAGGGCGGTACTTGTCGCGGTAGCAACCTGTCCCCCTAAGCGATTCGCGGGCGGAGGGTACTGGGAGGCAATGAAGGGTGAAATGACGGGATGGTTCGAGGTCCGTGTCAACGGGCCACAACGTCACCACTATCGCCTCTACTGTCGCCTTGACTACGACGCTGTAGGGCGAGATAAGCCACTCCTGGTCGTAATCACCGGAAGGGACAAGCCGTTTCGGACAGAACTGAGTGCCGCCGACTACGCTGCCATCCGAGCCCTTGGGGACGAATACTTCGACCGGAACCCGCGTTCGCTTGCCTAAGCGAGGGCTATGCCGCAGTCTTGGAATGTGTCCGCATCGAGGTGAGCCGCTCGGCGAGTTCCTTCGGGTTTTTGGATTGGCCCTGGACCAATGGATCAGTTACCGCCTTGCGCTCTGCGGCCGGGAGCCGTTCTACGGTGATACGCATGCCAAGGGCCGCGGCCACTTCAGCCATCGTGCCAATCGTAGGGTTGGGGTGGCTACCACTGAAAAGCCTCCTAACGACGGCCGGTTCAACACTGATGGCCCTGGCCAGGTCCGCTTTCGTCATTCCGGAAGCCTCACGAGCTTGATCGAGCGTATTGACCAGATAATCAATGGTTGCGATCCGCATCGACTCGACGATGTACTCGCGCAAGAATTCCGGGTCCTCAAGGTCTCTTGCCAGGTCATCCCAGAACACGCTCGTCTCATTTGTCATCAGCAGACCCTCCTTAAGTCAGAAAGACAGCGTAGCACATATGATACGCCATGTGCAGAGGTTTACGTAGCACATTTGTTACGCTGGTCATGAAAATACCTCATTACGATAGAGCGGACGGCAATCCCCTTCAGCGAAAGTATGCCCGACAAAGAGTTCGTCACTTGCTCGGGGATTGTTGGTATTGGTGGCCCGACGTGACTGCAACCGATCACTGGAGACTGGATGGCGTCAATAGGCGCCGTTCTCGCTGAGAATTCGACCATCGGTGGCGATTACCTAGGCATTCGTTGTGAAATGATCATCCTTGATGGCCCACTTGATGAGATTCCGACGAGCAATCCGAACGAGTTCTGTCGTCATTGTTCTGGTCGCTATAGCGACAATTAGCTCTGTTGGAGGCCAGTCAGCGGCCACCGCAACGCCTCCGTTTTCTTCGCGAGCCGCGATTTATCAGACTTTCGGCAAGCTCTATCACGTCACACCAGTTTTGGATTCCCGCGGAGGCGAATGGGTTCTTGTCGGGAGACAACCGTATGGGCAGAACGGACTCAGAGTCTTGATTTTTCATTTGGTCGATGCGCGATGGATTGCTGTGGACAACACGTACTTCAAGAAAAATCAAGTCGGGAACTTTGATAACGGATACAAGTATTCGCTCAATGAATTAAGTCTTGCTTCTCTGACCGGATCCGACAACCCTGACGTCGTGGTTAGGACGACCGGAGCTGATTACGGGTGGTTTTCGGTGATATCAGATGTTGGCGGCAAGTGGCACACGGTGCGATTCGACTACGCGACAAAGCCGACGATTGCGATTGACGCTTTCGGAGTTCAAGGACACTTCGTGATCGCTGAGACGGATACCTGTGAGTTCTCTTGTGCAGGAGGTCCCGTGACGTACGCCTGGTATCGCTTTAACGGCTCCATGTTCGTACCAACACAACCGCCGAGCACGCCAGCCCTTTGTACTCCGCGACTCTTAACCAGTGTCGTTCGTAGTGATGGTGCGAATGACGTGACCCTCAATCATGTTGATTGCCAAGATGGTTGGGCGGTTGGAGCGGGCGATGGCAAGAACGGTCCCGCGACCGGAGTGTTTGAGCAAATCAAATCGAAATGGGTTGAGTTGGCTTTCAATGATTCCGGAAAGGCCGACGATCCCTATAAGCATTCGTCCATCGCTGGTTACTATGGCTTCGCCATTCCATATTCGTTGACCGTGCAGCTTTGTCATGGAGTTGGCGAAACCGCAAAATGGGTTATTGCAGCACCAATGTCAAAGACGGCATACCAGACTTATCTAAAGCATGGCCTATTTCCTACGTAAGACGGACGACGGAAATTTAACCGCTATGCATTGTGAAAAGTTGTGGGCCCGACATGAACCCGCACGCTGAACGATTGCGCTTGCTCAAGAATCCGCGCATGATCTTACGGACCTGTCTCGACCCCCTTGTAAACGCTGGCCCAAAACAGCCACGCCCGCTGGTCGAAAACAGCCACACATGATTGTCTTGTAAGTCTGCCTCAAGGACGTGGCTGACGCCACTTTCTCTTAGGACTTTCTGGTTCGGGAACGCCTGGTGGCGTCCTGAAGTCGGTAACTTTCTCCTTTCGTCTCGATGATCTTGCAGCGGTGGGTAAGCCGGTCGAGCGTGGCGCCGGTGAGCCGTTCTGAGCCCAGGACCTCGGTCCAGTTCTCGAAGGGCAAGTTGGTCGTCACCATGACGCTCGAGCGCTCGTATGCCGTAGCGATCACGTCGAAGAGCAGCTCCGCGCCGACCTTGGTCGCGGGCACGTAGCCGAGTTCATCAAGGACCAGGAGATCCAATTTCGACAGCTGCATCTTGAGGCGCGCCAGCACCCGCTGGTCCTTCGCCTCGATGAGCATCGTGACCAACTCAGTCACCCGAAAGAACCGGACCTTGTAGCCCTTGGCGCACGCTTCGGCCGCGATCGCCGTCGCGAGGTGACTCTTGCCCGTGCCGGGGTTTCCGATGAAGAGCACGTTCTCGCGTTCGTCGATGAACGAACAGCGCGCGAGCTCGAGAATGAGCATCTTGTTGACACTCGGTCTCGCCAGGAAGTCGAAGGTGGCGAGGGACTTGGTGGTCGGGAACTTCGCCGCCTTCATCCGTCGCTCCGCGGCCTTGCGCTCGCGCTCGAGCAACTCCAGTTCGCAGAGCTGCAACAGGTAGGAGAGGTGGTCCACGTTGTCACTCGCGGCCTGGGCGGCGACCTTCTCGCACTCGCTTCCGATGGTGGGCAGTCGCAGGGCCTTCAGGTGGTGCTTCAGCAGCACCATGGACTTGGCCTCGAGGCGCTTCACGAGTTCACCGCCGTCAGCGTGCGATAAGCGGCGAGGTTCGGCGCTTCGAGACGCACACTGCGCAGGTGCGCGTGTCCGTCGAGACTGAACAGCTCGACCGGTGTCTCGTTCTTCGCGCGAACGAGCAGGTCGACGACGTCGGCGTTGACACTCAGCATCACCGCGGCGCGCTCGACCGCAATGCTGAGATCGCGCATCGAGTGACGCTCCAAGAGCCGCAGCACCTTGATGAACTCCTTCACACCGCTTGGCCCCATGTCGACCTCGAGCCGACGGCGCAGCGACCAGAAGCACGCCGGCAGTTGCCAGTTCTCCAGGGGTCGCGCCGCGTCGAAGGCACCGGGCTTTCGCTCGAGCAACGCCAGGTAGTGCACGAGTTCGTAGAAGGTCTGGGCCTTCTCCCAGCTGCGCGCGTGCGTGGCCACGAGGTGTCCCTGGGCCACGATCTTGACGGTCTCGATGCCACCGATCACCAACACGTCCTGGTGGGCGTAGGCGGTGGGAACCGAGTAGTCGTTGCGGTCAAAGCGCACCAGGCTGAGCGAGTTGGCCTTGGCGTAAGAGACCTTGCGCGACTCGAAGGCGGTCTTCGGAAACCCCAGCATCGCCGCGCGGTCCGTCTCGAGGCGTTGGCGCTTGGACTCGCTGTAGCCGCGCAGCGTGCGATCCAACTCCGCTTCGCAGCGCCGCGCCAAGTAGGCGTTGAGTTCGGCGAAGCTCTCGAAGCTCGGCACCGGCACGAGGAAGTTTCGCCGGTGGTAACCGACGAGCGACTCCACGTGGCCCTTCTCGTTGCCCCGTGCCACTCGACAGAACCGGTGGGTGAACAAGAAATGACTCTCGAGTCGCAGGAACTCGGTGGTGAGCTCGCGGTTGGGACCCTCGAGGACTTTCTTCACTGCGACCGTGGTGATGCTCCTATGTTTGTCAAGCCGCTGTTTTATTGGTCAGCCAGGCCTCATAGCGTTCAACGAAATCGGGATCATGCTCGAGTCCCCTTTCGATGCGTGACACCTTGGTGGGCCACACTCCAAGG
>Ga0224534_1001016_pt1 | contig 15761 bp, 15 predicted proteins | sample 714E12024metaG_FD_172012 | JGI IMG/M metagenome (GOLD analysis project Ga0224534, IMG submission 172012) | Peat soil microbial communities from Stordalen Mire, Sweden - 717 E1 20-24 | ecosystem: Environmental > Terrestrial > Soil > Wetlands > Peat | place: Sweden: Norrbotten County, Stordalen... | reverse complement strand
GCGTGCCGGTGCCGACCTGATCTCGGTTGGTGCGCTCACCCACTCAGCCCCCGTGCTCGACATCAGCCTCGACCTGATAGCTGTTCGTGGCGATGAGGCAAGACCAGTGCTCGGAGGGCTCTAGTGCTCCTTGCCATCGATGTGGGTAACACCGAGACGGTGGTGGGCTTGTTCAGCCTCGCTCCGCAGGACGCTCCTCTGCCACAGAGACGGCGCGCGCCGCCGATAGAACCCGAGCCTGCAGGCCTCACTTACCACTGGCGGTTGTCGACCGTCGACGACCGGACACCCGACGAGCACGCGCTGCTTCTGTCTCAGCTTCTCGACCTCGATGGATTGGACGTGGACGAGGTCGTGAGCGGCATAGCAGTGACCTCGTCGGTCCCCCGGGTTACCACGTCGCTGCGCCAGATGGCGGAACGTTGGTTCGACGTCCCGTGCATCGTGCTCGAGCCAGGCGTGCGTTCGGGCATGCCGATCCTCTACGACAACCCGAAGGAAGTGGGCGCGGACCGCATAGCAAATGCCATCGGCGCGTACGACCTCTACGGTGGCCCGTGCATCGTGGTCGATCTGGGAACCGCCATCACGTTCGATGTCATCTCGAGCGAAGGGGAGTACCTGGGTGGAGCGATCGCTCCAGGTATCGCCATCTCGATGGACGCCCTGTTCCACCACGCCGCGGCCCTGCGCAGAGTGGAGCTCGTGGAGCCGCGGAACGTCGTCGGCAAGTCGACGGTGGAGTCGATCCAGTCCGGGGTTCTCTACGGGTACGTTGCCCAGGTAGACGGTATGTGCCGGCGCATTGCCGGCGAGCTCGGACGCCCGGCAGTAGTGGCCACCGGGGGGCTTTCGGAGGTGATCGCCCCGTTGTCGGAGATGATCCAGCACCGAGAGCCGTGGCTCACCCTGCACGGCCTGCGCTTGGTGTATGAGCGCAACTTCAGGTAGTTGTGGCCGCACGGTAACGTCATCGCGTGGCGGAAGTCCCCTACCGGTTCGAGAGGACCGACGAAGCGCGTGCTCTGGCCGACCGGTACGCGTCTCTCGAAGCCGGTGCTGAGACTGACGACGAGGTGTCTGTTGCCGGACGCGTGATGCTTGTGCGCCCGATGGGTCGTCTGGCGTTCGCCACGCTTCGCGACTCCTCGGGCGAGATCCAACTCTTCGCCACCCAGAACGAGACGGCAGGATTCGAGGACTTCTCGGCACTGTCGCTGGGCGACTGGGTGGGAGCGACCGGGCGCGTGGTGAGGACCAGAAGGCGCGAGCTGTCTGTGTTGGTGCGCGACTGGGTGTTGCTCGCCAAGGCGCGCCGGAGCTTCGGTGACAAGTGGCGTGGGGTGAGCGACATCGAGACGCGTCTGCGCCGGCGCGAGGTTGACCTGTGGGTCAACGAGCGCACCCGTGGCGTGCTTGCTCTGCGCAGCAGGCTGGTGAGTCTCCTGCGCAGGCGCCTGGAGGGGCTCGGATTCGTCGAGGTCGAGACTCCCATGCTCCATCCGATCCCGGGCGGCGCGCTGGCGAAACCGTTCGTCACGCATCACAACGCGCTCGGCACCGACCTGTACCTGCGGATCGCCCCCGAGTTGTACCTGAAGCGCCTCGTGGTAGGAGGCTGCGAGAAGGTGTTCGAGATCGGCCGGGTGTTCCGCAACGAGGGCCTGTCTCCCCGGCACAACCCCGAGTTCACGATGCTCGAGCTGTACCAGGCGTACGCCGACTATCGAGATCTCGCCGAGCTGGTCGAGGATCTGGTGTCGGAACTTTCCTACGAGCTGCGGGGCTCGACCCGCCTTCTCTACCAAGGTCGCGAGCTGGAACTCACCCCGCCTTGGCGGCGGGCGACGATGGCCGAGCTCATCGCAGAGGCGACGGGTACGCCTGCCGATGTGCACACGCCGGTCGAGGAGCTGCGGCGGCGTCTGGCAGCTGCGGGTAGCGAGCCCCTCGAGGCCTGGGGGGCGGGCAAGCTCCTGCTCGAGCTCTACGAGAAGACCACCGAGCCAGGGCTGTGGGGCCCGGTGTTCGTCATGGACTTCCCCGCGGAGGTGTCGCCACTGGCGCGACGGCATCGGCTCGATCCCGACCTGGTGGAGCGCTTCGAGCCGGTCGTCGCTGGGAGAGAGCTGGGCAACGCCTTCTCCGAGCTGGTCGATCCCGACGAACAACGTGCCCGTTTCGATGCTCAGGCCGCCGCGCACGCGGCCGGCGACGAGGAGGCGATGGCGATCGACGAGGATTTCCTGCGAGCTCTGGAATACGGGCTGCCGCCTACCGCAGGGCTCGGCATAGGCATAGACCGGCTGGTCATGCTCTTTGCCGACCTGGCCAATATCCGTGAGGCGATCGCCTTTCCCACCCTTCGCCCCGAGCGTTAGCTGCCCGGCCAACAGGCCAGCCCAGCGTGGTGACCGCCGGTTTCTACCACCGGTTCTACCTGCTGGTTTCTACTGCCGGTTCTACCTGCGGACCCCGAGAGCACCTGCCGGTCGTCTGTCGCGCGTCCGTCGTTCCTGGTGGCTCAGCCGCTCTCCTCTAACGGCGCGCGAGGGGGAGGTCCGCGAGCAGCGAGCCAGCCAGGTCGGCCAGCGCACGGCTCAGCTCGGTGGCGGGGACGGCCGTGGCGGCTTCGACTGCCTGCTGGACGTATCGACGGCCGATGGACAAGGTCGAGTCGATGGCGCCCGAGGCGGCCACGATGGCGCGTGCCTTGTCACGCTCCGGAGGCCCGAGCGGCTGGCCTAGCAACGGGGCGAGCTCCGGACCCGCTTCCGGGTCGCGCAGGGCGAGCAGCACGGGAAGGGTGTAGATGCCCTCTGCGAGATCCTGGCCGGCGAGCTTGCCGAGCTCCTCTTCGGTGCCGATCAGGTCGAGGATGTCGTCGCGCAGCTGGAAGACCATGCCGAAGCACCTGCCGAACGTCGTGAGCGCCTCCACCTCCAGGCGCGCCAAGCCCCCGGTTAGGGCACCTATCCGGCACGAGGTGGACATGAGAGCGGCGGTCTTTCCCGCGATCGACGTGAAGTAGTCCTCGTCCGTGCGCGCCAAGCTGAAGGCCGATCGAACCTCGGTGACCTGTCCCTGGCACAGGCGGCCGAGCGTCTTCGCCAGAAGACCTGCGATCTCGGTGCCGAGCGCAGCGGCGATCGCCGCTGAACGCGCCAGCAAGAAGTCACCTGCCACGATGGCTACGAGGTTGCCGAAACGGGCGTTGACCGTCTGGGTGTTTCGTCGCATGGTGGCTTCGTCTATGACGTCGTCGTGGTAGAGGGAGGCCAGGTGGACGAGCTCGACCGCGACGGCACCGGAGATGTCGTCCATTCCAGCCGGTCGGGTGCCACTGGTTGCCGAAGCGAGAGCCAGGCTCGGACGCAGGCGCTTGCCACCAGCAGCGATCAGATGGGTCGTAACCTGGTCAAGGAACTCGTCACCGGAGCTCACCGCCGCGCTGAGCTGCGGTTCCAGGCGCACCAGGTCGTCTGCCAGGAACGAAAGAGAAAGGAGGGGTGAGGCGTTCACCAGGGTGAACGATATGCGACGGCGGTCGCGAGGCGACAACGGAACCTTCGGGGCTGCGAGCGACGGTCGTTATGCAGGCGAAAGGGTGGGTGCTCACCAGGGCACAAAGGCAGGTTCTGACTATGTCAAAGGCTGGTGTCCCCCCGTAGGCCCCGGCCGTTAGAATCTGATTGTCGAGCCGTGGAGGGAGGCGGGCTGGTGTTCGAACGATTCACGGACCGAGCACGCAGGGTGCTGGTGCTGGCGCAAGAGGAGGCTCGCCTTCTCAACCACAGCTTCATCGGCACCGAGCACATCCTGCTCGGCCTGATCCACGAGGGTGAAGGAGTGGCCGCCAAGGCGCTCGAACAGCTCGGCATCTCCCTCGAAGCCGTCCGGGAGAAGGTCGAGGAGACGATCGGCGCTTCGGGCACCGCTCCCACCGGTTCGCCCCCGTTCACACCGCGCGCGAAGAAGGTGCTTGAGCTCTCTCTGCGAGAAGCCCTCCAGCTGGGGCACAACTACATCGGCACCGAGCACATGCTTCTCGGCCTCGTGCGTGAGGGCGAGGGTGTGGCGGCCCAGGTTCTCGTCAGCCTCGGTGCCGACCTCGCACGGGTGCGCCAGCAGGTCATCCAACTGCTCTCGGGGTACCAGGGCAAGGAGTCAGTGGGTGCCGGCCCGGGCTCCCCAGCATCCGAGACGCCATCCGGCTCGCCGGTTCTCGACCAGTTCGGGCGCAACCTGACCCAGCTCGCGCGCGACGGCAAACTCGACCCGGTCATCGGACGCGAGAAAGAGATCGAGCGCGTGATGCAGGTCCTGAGCCGCCGCACGAAGAACAACCCCGTCCTCATCGGCGAGCCCGGTGTCGGCAAGACCGCCATCGTGGAGGGTCTCGCCCAGCGCGTCGTGTCGGACGACGTCCCAGAGACCCTGAAGGCCAAGCAGCTCTACACCCTCGACCTGGGTGCCTTGGTTGCTGGGAGCCGATACCGGGGCGACTTCGAGGAGCGCCTCAAGAAGGTGCTGAAGGAGATCCGCACACGCGGCGACATCATTCTGTTCATAGACGAGGTGCACACACTGGTCGGCGCGGGGGCGGCCGAAGGAGCTATAGACGCCGCCTCGATCCTGAAGCCCATGCTGGCGCGAGGTGAGCTGCAGACGATTGGGGCTACCACCCTCGACGAGTACCGCAAGCACTTCGAGAAGGACGCGGCCCTCGAGAGGCGGTTCCAGCCGATCAAGGTGGAGCAGCCCACCGTGTCGCACACCATCGAGATCCTGAAGGGCCTGCGTGACCGTTACGAATCCCACCACTCGGTCACGATCACGGACCAGGCGCTCGTCGCGGCCGCGAACCTCGCGGACCGCTACGTGGCGGACCGCTTCCTGCCCGACAAGGCCATCGACTTGATCGACGAGGCCGGCAGCCGGCTGCGAATTCGCCGTATGACCACTCCTCCCGGCTACAAGAAGCTGGAGGACGAGATCAACCGCATTCGCAGCGACAAGGACTCCGCCCTCGAACGCCAGGCTTACGACCAGGCGACGAAGCTGGCCGAGCAGGAGAAGGAGCGTCTCGACCGCAAGTCTGCCATGGAGGCGGAGTGGCGGGCCGAAGGTGTGGACCTGTTCGACGTCGTGGACGAAGAGGTCATCGCGGAGGTGCTCGCCAACTGGACCGGCATCCCCGTCTACCGCCTCACCGAGGAGGAGACGGCCAAGCTGCTGCGCATGGAGGACGAGCTGCACAAGCGTGTCATCGGCCAGGACGAGGCGATCAAGGCGCTGTCGCGCTCGATCCGCCGTACTCGCGCCGGCTTGAAGGACCCCAAGCGGCCGAGCGGTTCGTTCATCTTCCTGGGTCCCACGGGCGTGGGTAAGACCGAGCTTGCGAGGACGCTCGCGGAATTCCTGTTCGACGACGAGGACTCGCTCGTCCAGCTCGACATGAGCGAGTACATGGAGAAGCACACCGTTTCGCGTCTCGTCGGCTCGCCGCCCGGGTATGTCGGCTACGAGGAAGGCGGACAGCTCACCGAGGCGGTGCGTCGCAGGCCGTTCTCGGTCGTGCTGTTCGACGAAGTGGAGAAGGCGCACCCGGATGTCTTCAACGCCCTTCTGCAGATCCTCGAGGACGGGCGGCTCACCGATGCCCAGGGCCGGTCAGTGGACTTCAAGAACACTGTGCTGATCATGACCTCGAACCTGGGGACCGCAGACCTCAGAAAGTCGTCGGTTGGCTTCGCGAAGACCTCCGAGGCGGTCAGCTACGAGCGGATGAAGGCAAAGGTGCACGACGCGCTGAAACAGCACTTTCGTCCGGAGTTCTTGAACCGTGTGGACGAGGTCATCGTCTTCCACGAGCTGTCGAGGGATGAGGTCGTCCAGATCGTCGACCTCATGATCCGGCGCGTTTCCGATCAGCTTGAGTCCCAGGGCATGGGTCTTGAGCTCACACCAGCGGCCAAGTCGTTTCTCGCTGCGAGCGGATACGATCCCACCCTGGGTGCCCGCCCGCTTCGCAGGGCGATCCAGCAGTACGTGGAGGACCCGCTCTCGGAGCGCATCCTGTGGAAAGAATTCCACGTGGGCGAGACTGTGGTCGTCGACGTGGAGGACTCGGAGATCGTGTTCCGCTCCGTCGAAGGTCTGACTCCACCGCCCGTGGAGATGGCGGGTGCAGGCGCGACTCCCGATCCGGCTCGTAGCTGATCGAGCCCTCCCCAGCTCTGCGCATCGGTACCCGGCAGGTTCGCTTCGCGATTCGGCGACCGCCGTCCCAGCTGTGCCCGAGATGGACGGGTACCATGCGGGCGTGGAGGGGCGTAGCCGAAGACACGTCCGGTCCGCTCGTCGATGATGGTCTCCGGTCGTGCCTCGGCCACGGCCTCGGCCATGGCCGAGGCCCTGGCGCTCGTGGTGCCGGGTCAACCACTTCGTGAGGGCCTGGAGCGGATTCTTCTCGCCAACCGCGGCGCGCTCATAGCGGTGGGAGACGGTCCGGAGGTGCTCTCGATCTGCACGGGGGGCTTCCTGATCGACGCTGAGTTCAGCCCGCAGCGCCTGTCGGAGCTGGCAAAGCTGGACGGAGCCATCGTGCTGTCCTCCGACGCCGGGCGCATCGCCCGGGCCAACGTCCACTTGATGCCGAACCCGTCCATTCCCACCACCGAGACGGGGACTCGGCACCGCACTGCAGAACGCATGGCACGCTCTGTCGATGTTCCGGTCATCTCGGCGTCGGCGGCGATGGGAGTGGTCACCGTCTACCGCCACGACATGAAGCACGCTTTGCAGCCGGCCAGTCACATGCACGAACGCGTTAGTCACGCGCTTCAGACGCTGCAGCGGTTCCGCCAGCGCTTCGACTCCGCGGTCACGGCGCTTTCGGTGCTCGAGGTCGAGGACACAGTCACCGTGCGCGATGTGACCGCAGTTCTTCAGCCTGGCGAGCTCGTGATGCGCATCGCCGAGGACATCGAAGAGAACCTGACCGAGTTGGGCGAGGAGGGAAGGATGCTAAGGCTCCAGCTCGACGAGTTGACTGACGGTGTCGACGCCATGTGCAGGCTGGTCGTGCGCGACTACTTGCAGGCGACGGGGCGCGATCCCGATCGGGTCTTGGAGGGTCTGCGCCGGCTCACCACTGACGAGCTTGCCGATCCCAAGCGAATAGGCGCGGCACTTGGGTTGCCGGACTCGCGGACCGAGCTCGATGTGGCCCTCGAGCCGCACGGCTACAGGGCGCTTCACAGGTTGGCGCGCTTTCCCGACGCCCTTGTCGAACGGATCGTCCGCCACTTCGCGGGTTTGCAGAAGATCATGCGAGCCTCGGTGGGTGACCTCGAGGAAGTCGAGGGGGTGGGCGAGTCCCGTGCCCGCTCGTTGAAGGACGGACTAGCCCGCCAGGCCGAGTCGAGCATCCTCGACCGCTACACCTGATCAAGAGGGCGGTTTGCCCTCACCCAAAAGGGCGACCGGGCGCCTCGGGTAGAATGAATTGTCTGCGGGTTCGCCGGTGACGGCCCGCTCGTGCGTGGGGGCAGGAGATATCTGTGGTCTTCGACATCGGTGACAAGGTGGTCTACCCCCACCACGGCGCTGCGATCGTGGAGCGGCGTGAGCAGAAGGAGGCGTTCGGTGAGAAGCGCGAGTACCTCGTCCTGCGCTTGGCTTATGGCGACCTCACCTTGATGGTCCCTGCAGACAACACCGAGGGTGTGGGGCTGCGCGAGGTGATCAACGACGAAGAGGTCGAAGAGGTCTTCGCCGTCCTTCGAAAGAAGGAGGCGCGCATGCCCACGAACTGGTCTCGACGTTACAAGAACCACTCCGAGAAGCTGCGCTCAGGGGACATCTACCAGGTCGCCGAGGTCGTGCGGAACCTCTCCATCCGCGACAAGGACAAAGGCCTGTCTGCGGGGGAGAAGAGGATGCTGGGGCGCGCTCGGCAGATCCTCGTCTCGGAGCTGACGTTCGCCCTCGACGTGAACGAGGAACAGGCCGAGAAGCGCCTCGATGAGGCGCTGCCTTGAGCAGGCCGGCTCGGGCCACCCGTACGGACGGTGGAGCAGCTCGGTTCTAGACCGTTGCGGGTGTGGGCCGTCGTGGTGGCAGCGGGCGGCGGCACGCGCTTCGGGGGAAGAAAGCAGTTCGCCATGATCCGGGGGCGCCCAATGGTCGACTGGGCGCTGTGCGCGGCCAGAGAGGTGGTGGACGGGGTCGTCCTCGTGCTCCCTGCGGGCGATGCCAATCGGTCGACGGATGACGCCCGTGGCGCGGACTTCGTTGTCATCGGGGGTGACACCCGCTCGGCTTCCGTGCGTGCAGGTCTTAGCGCCGTGCCGCAGGACGCGGCGGTGATCGTGGTCCACGACGGGGCGCGTCCGCTCGCCTCGCCGGCACTCTTCGCGAAGGTGATCGAGGCAGTGGTAGACGGAGCGGACGCGGCGGTGCCTGCGCTGGCAGTGGCCGACACCCTGAAGCGTGTCAGCGAAGGGGTCGTGGTGGAAGAGGTTGCGCGCGGCGAGGTGGTGGCGGTGCAGACTCCCCAAGCGTTTCGGGCGGGAATCCTCCGACGGGCTTACTCCGATGGCGGTGACGCCACCGACGACGCGGCTCTGGTGGCGGCGCTAGGCGTCACGGTGCGAGTGGTGGGGGGCGAGTCGCGGAACCTGAAGGTGACTACGCCGGCGGATCTGGAGCTCGTGCAGGCTCTGGCAGGGACGTGATGGCGGCGCCGGACGCGACGCCCAGCTTCCGCGTAGGGCACGGTTTCGACGTCCATCGATTCTCGGACGATCCTGGCCGCCAGCTTGTGCTCGGGGGAGTGGTCATCGACACGGCTCCCGGACTCGAGGGGCATAGCGACGCCGACGTGCTCTCCCACGCTCTGGCGGACGCCTTGTTGGGCGCGACGGCGCTCGGAGATCTCGGCCAGCACTTCCCCGACACTGATCCGCAATGGGCGGGCGCGAGTTCGCTCGAGTTGCTCGAGCGTGTGATGTCGATGCTCGAAGGGCAACAGATGGACGTGCTGAACGCCGATTGCACGATCGTCTGTGAGAGGCCCAGCCTGAGCGAGCACATACCTCGAATGGCGTGGCAGCTGACCTCGCTCGTCGGTGCACCCGTCAGCGTGAAGGCCAAGCGTGCCGAGGGTCTTGGCGCGCTGGGTCGCGTCGAAGGGATCGCTTGTCTTTGCGTAGCCCTGGTGAGAGCCCGCGACACCGCACGAGGTGCGGAGCGCGATACGCGTTCGGCTCCGTCGTGAACCACCCGCCGCGACGGCACGAGAACGGAAGGAGCCACCGAGTTCGTTCCGCAGAAGCCCGCCCCGCCGGAGATGGTCGCGGTAGCCGCAAGCGCGACCCAGGTGGGCGCGACCCAGGTGGACGCGTCAGCCGCCGCGACCTCGACAAGCGTGGCGCGCGTGGTTATCGACGCGGCCTCGGAGGGGAGCAGGTCGAGGGACGGCAGGCCGTTCGCGAGTTGTTGGCGACGGCGAGACGACCGGTGAGGCAGGTGTGGATCGCGCAGGGTCTGGAACCTTCACTACAGCTCGACGAGATCGCCCGCCTGGCCGCCAGGAGCAGAGCGAAGGTCGAGTTTGTCGGGCGCCGGCGGCTGGAAGCGGTGGCCAGGACCGACTCCTCCCAGGGGGTCCTGGCCCTGGCCGCCCCTCTGGAGGAGACTCCGCTCGAAGACATGTGCGATGCCACGGGCGGCATCGCACCGTTCCTGCTCGTGCTCGACGGGGTGAGCGATCCCCAGAACCTGGGCGCGATCCTGCGCAGCGCCGAATGCGCAGGGGTGACAGGGGTCGTCGTGCCTCGCCATCGCGCCGCGAACGTGACCCCCACGGTCACCAAGGTGGCGGCCGGAGCCGTCGAGCACATGGCGATGGCTGTGGTGCCGGGAGTGCCGAGCTCTCTGCGCCGTCTCTCCGAGCACGGTGTTACGTGCGTTGGTCTCGACGCGAATGCCGAGACGTCACTCTTCGACGTAGGGGCCGAGCTTGATGGTCCGGTGGCCCTGGTGCTCGGGGCAGAAGGCAGGGGACTCGGCATGTTGAGCCGCCGCCGGTGCTCAATCATCGCGTCCATCCCCCAGCACGGGGCGCTCGACTCGCTCAACGTGGCGGCAGCCTGCGCAGTGGCCTGTTTCGAGTTGGCGCGCCGTCGCAGCTCCTCGCGCCCCAACGATGGGTGAGTGGGCGAGGCTCAGTCTCTGGTGCCGTGCACAAGATCGAGAACGGCTGAAGCCAAGGCCTCGGGATTGTCTTCTTGGAGGAAGTGGCCTGCGCCACCGATCGTGGTGTGGGACTGGCCGCGCGCCCCGGGGACGAGCTTCTTGAAGCGCTCGTCGGCTCCCTTGGTAATCAGGTCTCCGTCGCTGAAGGCGCAGAGAAACGGCTTGTCGAGGGCACTGAGCACCTCCCACGCACGGCGGTTCGCCTCGGAGGCGGGGTCGTCCGGTCGCGTCGGGACGAGGAGCGGGAACTGGCGCGCGCCCTCCTTGTAGCTCTCGTCTGGGAATGGCGCGTCATAGGCGGCCACCACCTCCTCGGGGAGCGATGTCGTGCACCCTCCGGCGACGATGCGACCGACGGGCAGCTCAGGCGTCTCCTGGGAGAATTTCTGCCAGGCGAAGAAAGCCTCGCTCGTGTGGTCGTCACCGGTCGGAAGGCCGGTGTTCGCGGCGACCACCCGCCGGAAGCGTTCGGGGTGCTCGGCGACGAGGCGCAGGCCCACCAGCCCGCCCCAGTCCTGGCCGAGGAACGTGACACCCTCGAGCCCGAGACGGTCGAAGAGCGCTGTACGCATCCACTCGACGTGGCGCGCGTAGCTGTAGTCGGTGCGTGAGGAGGGCTTGTCGGAACGGCCGAAGCCCACGAGGTCCGGAACGATCACCCGCAGGCCCGCCGCAACCAACCCGGGCACCATCTTGCGGTACAGGTAGCTCCACGACGGCTCACCGTGGAGGAGAAGGACGACCTCGGCGGCCCCGGCCGGTTCGCGCGAGGCGTCAGGTCGCTCGTCGATGTAGTGGACCCGCAGCCTGTCGTTCGAACCATCGCCAGCGGGGACCTCGACGTAGTGGGGCTCGAAGTCGTAGCCGGGAAGCGAGTCGAAACGCTCCTCAGGTGTGCGAAGCACCCTCATCTCGATCCTCCTCTTACAGGCGACTCGAACCCGATCGACCCGCTACAGACGACGCCGATTGCGTGAATAGGTATCTAGTTGGGAAAACGAGAGCCGGTGGTGGGACTCGAACCCACGACCTGACGATTACAAGTCGTCTGCGCTTCCGACTGCGCCACACCGGCCTGCTCTTCCACGCTACCGCCGCCCTGTTCGGGCCAGGGGAGACGACCAGGCCACGTGAGGAGACAGCGGCCCGAGGATGCTTGCTTCGGGTGGGCGCCATTGGCAGGCTGGGACCTACATGACCTTTACCGACAGGGACAAGGAGATCCTCGACTTCGAGGCTTCGTGGTGGACCCGGCCCGGACCGAAGGCTGAGGCGGTGCGGGTCCACCTGGGCATGTCTCCCACGCTCTACTACCGGCGCCTTGCGGCCCTCGTCGACAGCGAGGAGGCTGTGGCGCATGCACCGATGGTGGTTCACAGGCTCAGGCGGCGCAGAGACGAGCGCCGCCGTGAACGCTTCGAAGGTGTCGCCGAACCGCAGCATCCACGACGATGAGTGAGCCGGGCAACGGGTCGGGGTTCGGTGGACCGTACGACGTTTCGGGTGGTTCGGGCCACGAGTCGGCGGGCTCGCACCCCCACGATCCGTTCGAGCCTCCCGAGAGGTCAGGACTGGCACGTGGCGTGGCAATTGTCACGCTTGGCGTCATCGTGGGGATCCTGTTGTTGCCGTCAGCCACCCGTTCCCCCCTCGCCGTCGTGCAGGGCGGGACTCCGGCCGCCGCGCGGCAAGAGCCCAACTCGACGACCACCAGCCTTCCGGCCAGGTCGACGACCACGACCACTGCGCTCGCACCCGCCAAGATCCATGTGCTCGTGGCCAACGCCACCAGCGTCAACGGGGTGGCCGGCTCTGTGACGACATTTCTCGGAGGCAAGGGCTTCGCCACGCTTACGGCTGTCAACGCCCTGGGCAAGCTGACGGCGTCTCAGATCTATTTCACTACCGCGGGGTCCGGCGCGGCCGCGAGCGAAGTCGCCTCGGCTCTGGAGCTGGCGCCCGCGACGGTGCAGACGGCCGCGGCGAAGCCTCCTGTGTCAAGCGCGGCCGGGGCGTCTGTGATCGTGATCGTCGGTTCGGACCTTGCCACGCGATTCGCCCCCGCCTCCACCACGACCACGGTCAAGGGCCACTGAGCGCCACGCAGCCGAAGGGAGCGCCAGATCTTGGAGCGCTGCGCGCGCTTCTAGTCGATCCGCGTTCGAGCGCGGTCCTGACGGACTTCGACGGGACTCTCGCGCCGATCGTCGCCGATCCTGATGAGGCAAAGCCGCTTTGCGATGCAGCTGAAGTGCTCGCCAGGCTGTCAGAGCGCTTCGCGGTGGTGGGAGTCGTATCGGGAAGGCCTGCCGAATTCCTGGCGCGCCGTCTGGCCGCGTCCGGGCCTGGCGTGCAACTCGTCGGTGTGTACGGGTGCGAGTGGATCGAGGACGGAGAGGTGCGTCGCGCCACCGAGGTCCAGCCGTGGACCGGCCCGGTTGCAGAGGTCCTCACCGCAGCGCGCTCCGAGGCCCCTGCCGGCGTCGGCGTCGAGGACAAGGGAGCGTCTGTGACCCTCCACTGGCGAGGCACCCCGGAGGCGGCGAAGTGGGCGTCGGCCTTCGCGGCCACCTGGGCGGCTCGTACGGGACTGATGCTCCAGCCCGGGCGCATGGCGATCGAGCTGCGCCCGCCGGTCGATCTGGACAAGGGGCGAGTGGTCGAGCGCCTGGCGCAGCGTTGTACGGCGGCCTGCTTCGTGGGTGACGATTCCGGCGACCTCGTCGCGTTTGAAGCGCTCGACCGCCTGGCCGCACAAGGGATGCGTACGGTGCGCGTGGCGGTCGCCGCCGAGGAGTCACCTCCCGAGCTCCGCGCGTCGGCCGACTTGGTTCTGGCAGGGCCCGTCGAGGCGCTCGCCGTGTTGCGTGAGCTCGCCGCGGCGGCAGGCGCTTGACAGATCAACTACGTGCCAATGCGATCTGATCGGTGAGCCATTGGTGGGGCTTGCGGCGCACCACGACAGCCCGCAACGCCCGGGCCCTGCGTCTTCGCTCCTCGGGGGACATTTCCAGTGCCTGTAGCAGGACTTCGGCGGTACCGGTCACGTCGAAGGGGTTCACCTCGACGGCCTCGTCGCGCAGTTCGGCGAACGATCCCGCCTCGCGTGACAGCGCTAGCACCCCGTCGTTAGTGTTGAGCAGCGGGCCCTCCTTGGCCACGAGATTGAGCCCGTCGCGAAGCGGGTTGACAAGCAGCACGTCGTAGCGCATGAGGGCGGCGAAGGACCGGTCGAGGTCATCGGCGACGTCGAGCAGCACCGGAGTCCAGTCGTCCGTTCTCCATGTTTCGTTCACCCGCTGCGCGGTGTGCTCGAGCTCCGTGCTGTAGGCAAGGTACTCGGGAAGGTTCTGGCGCGACGGATACGTCAAAGAGAGCAGCACCACCTTCCCGCGTACCTCGGGGTGCCGGTGGAGGAGCTCGTCGAACGACCAGAACCCGCGCAGCAGGTTCTTCGATGGCTCGACCCGGTCGACGCTCAGCACCATCTGCCTGTTCCCGATCAGCGCGTCGAGGCGTTCGGCAGCCGCGGCGCAGCGCGGCGATGCTGTTCGCCGCGCGAGGTGCTCGGGGTCGGGTGAGAGCGGCGAGACGAGCGTCGGAGGTGCTTCGATATCGTTGTCGGCACAGCAGGCCAGGAATGCGGCCTCCCAGCGCGCCGTGTGGAACCCACAAGCCGCCGCCGCCATCCCGCCGAGCAGATCTCGTGCGGCTCGAGCCGGGAGGACGCGAAGCGCGCTCGGGTCGGCGAAAGGCGTATGGGTGAAGTGAACACAGCGAAGGTCCGCCCGCTGCCTTGCGAGCATCCCAGGCAGCAGGCTCAGGTGGTAGTCCTGGACGAGGACCGTGGCGCCGTTCGCCGCCGTCTCGCAGATCACGGCGGCGAACGTCTGATTCAGCTCCCGGTAGTGCTCCCACGCCTCGGTCCAGAACCGGTCGAGCCGGGGCCTGCGCGCGAGGTCGAAGAGGTGGTGATGGCAGAACCACAGAGTCGAGTTAGCCACCACGTCGTAGGCCATGCGATAGGTGGCTGAGTCCGGCTGTACCAGCAGCAGGTCGATGCCGTCGACCTTCGACAGTCCGTCGGCCGCGGCCATCCGGTCTGCGTCGGACATCGCACATGCCACCCAGCTTGCCCCGCGGCCTTGGAGCAATGGTTGCAACGCTGCGGCGAGCCCCCCTGCCGATCCCGCCTGAACGGGACGGCCGGCATCGTCGAACGAGAACGACACAGGGCCGCGGTTGGATGCAACGACGAGGTCGGCTCCACCCACGAGATGCGACCCTATCCGTTGAATTCGTCGGCGATTTCCCTGCGCCTTGGATCCGTCGGCCGTAGCCGCGCCCGGGCAAGATTGCCGTCATGGCTTTCGCAAAGCCAGGGGGATCGCACGAGCAGCGCCTGGTGGCGGCCGCCCCGGACTCCTTCAAGGGAACCTGCGGTGCCACCGAGGTGGCGCAGGCCGTAGCCATCGGGGCGCGCCGAGCGGGCTGGGCCTGCGACTGCTGCCCTCTCTCTGACGGCGGCGAGGGGTTCGCGCAGGCTCTCGCTTCCCACACGCCGAAGGGACAGGGGAGGTGGGAGACGACGATCGTGACCGGCCCCTTGGGTGCTGAGGTCGCGGCCAGATGGTGGTGGTCGCCGTCGGAAGCGGTGCTGGAGTCGGCCGCCGCGTCCGGGCTCGTGCTGGCCGGGGGCGCTTCGGGCAACGACCCGTTGGCCGCCACTTCGCGTGGCACGGGCGAGCTCATCGCAGCGGCGCTGCGATCAGGGGCCAGCCGGCTGCTCGTTGGGTTGGGAGGGTCGGCGAGCACCGACGGGGGGCTCGGCGCGCTGGAGGCGTTGGACTCGGCCGGAGGGCTCGGCGAGGCCGAGGTGCTGGTGGCGTGCGACGTCCTCACGTCCTTTGTCGACGCTGCTTCTCAGTTCGCCCCGCAGAAGGGCGCTTCGTCGGCCCAGGTGACAGAGCTGCAGGAGCGGTTGCTGGCGCTCGGGGACCGCTACCTGGAGCGTTTCGGGGTCGACGTGACCTGCATGCCCCGAGCCGGAGCAGCCGGCGGGCTCGCCGGCGGGCTCGCAGCCCTCGGAGCAACGCTTGTAGGCGGTCTCGACCTCGTGGCCGAAAGGGCCGGCCTCGACCGGCGAATCGGCGCGGCAGAGCTCGTGATCACCGCAGAGGGCTGTCTCGACTCCTCGTCGTGGTCGGGAAAGGTGGTTGGCGAAGTGCTCCAGCGGGCGCGCCTGGCGAACGTGCCCGCCGTGGTGCTTGCGGGGACCGTGGGACAGGGAGGGCTTCTCGTACCGGCGGGTTCTGCAACGGCCGGTCCAGATCGCGGCGATGAAGCGAGGTTCAACCAAGACCCTGAACCCGAGCGTTACGCACAGGTCGAGGTGGTGAGCCTTGCCGAGCGCTTCGGGCTCGCCAGGGCTTTGGTCGAGCCGGCGTCGTGCATAGAAGAGGTCGTGCGGGAGCTTCTCGAGGCGCGTTGACTCCGAG